>Ga0075425_100000131_pt1 | contig 63659 bp, 59 predicted proteins | sample SoiMethybrSBSTD4_FD_75300 | JGI IMG/M metagenome (GOLD analysis project Ga0075425, IMG submission 75300) | Bulk soil microbial communities from a Populus tree surrounding site in Tennessee, USA - Soil MetaG P. TD hybrid SBSTD4 | ecosystem: Environmental > Terrestrial > Soil > Tree plantation... | reverse complement strand
GCGTCGATCACGCCCAGCGGGTCCTTCCACGGGTCGAAGCGCGAGACCTGCAGCAGCATCGGGCGGTTGGCGTCGATGCCGAACTGGTCGACGATGTAGGCCGCGTCCTCCGGAGCCAGCGCCATGTTCTTGGGCGCCAGCGGGTCGATGGCGGGTGGCCAGATCACGGCGCCGGTGAGCCCGGCCGCGGACGGCACGTAGTCATGCATGTGGAAGATCGAGGCGTCGTAGCTTGAGATCGACGGCAGCAGGAACTCGAGCACGTCGGGGTTCGGGGCGGACAGGTCGATGTGGCAGCGCCACACCCAGCGCGGCCGGGTGGTCGTCAGCATGCTGCGGATGGCGGCCGGCTGGGGATCGTGCACGACGATCATGTCCCACTCGTCGGCGTCCTCCAGCTCGTCGGCGTTCAGCCGGTTGTAGCGCATGAACACGTCCTTCTGGTCCGCCGTCAGCGACTGCGGGTTGCCCTGCAGGCCGTTGTGGATCGCCTTGGTGACGTCGAAGAACTCGTCGCGGCCGAGGATCACCCGCCACTCGGCCTCGATGCCGACGTCGTTCAGCAGCGGGATCAGGGTGTACTGGATCTCGGCGACGCCGCCGCCGAAGGCGGTGGCCGACAGGTGCAGCATGCGCTTGCCGCGCAACGGCTCGGCCAGCGTGCGGATCTCGTCGGCCAGCGACCGGCCCACGATCGACGCATAGTCGGCAAGGGTCTTGTGGCCCACGTTGACGCGTTGCATGGCCGCGCACACTACCAACCGCCCTCGACGTGGGACGCACCCTCCAGAACCGCTCTCTAAAGCGGTCTCACGCCCAGCGTCACGTTGACCGAGCGCGACTGGTCGCCACGCTGCACCTGCAGGTGCAGCACCTGGCCCGGAGCAGCTTCCGCCACCAGCCGCACGAACTGGTCGGAGCCGACGACGGGATGGCCGTTGACGGCGGTGATGATGTCGCCGTCAGGCCGGATCGAGGTCTCCTGGAACTGCTCGAGATCGCCACCCACCTTCAGCCCGGCGTCGTCCGCCGGGCCGCCCGGGGTCACCTCCACCAACAGCGCGCCGTGCTTCACGGACAGCCCGAACCTGTCCGCGATGGCCGGCGTGACCGTGCTCAGCCGCACGCCCAGCCAGCCGTAGGAGACCTTGCCGTGCTCGACCAGCTGCTGCATCGAGTGCCGCGCGAGGTCGATCGGCACGGCGAAACCGACGCCCTCGCCGCCGCCGCTGGTGGTCTGGATCTGCGCGTTGATGCCGATCACCTCCCCGGCCGAGTTGAACAGCGGACCGCCGGAGTTGCCGTGGTTGATCGCGGCATCCGTCTGGATCGCTCCCGGGATGGCGAACCCGGTACCGCTGGCGAGCGAGCGGTTGATGGCCGAGACGACGCCGACCGACAGCGAGCCGGCCTCGAGGAACGGGCTGCCGATGGCCGCCACCGGCTCACCCACACGCACCCGCGAGGAGTTGCCCAGGGGCACGGGCTGCAGCTTCTCGCCGTCGGCGCTGACCCGCAGCACGGCCACGTCGGCGAACAGGTCGTAGCCGACGATGCTGGCCGAGATCTGATCGCCGTTCTGGAATCGCACGAACACGTGGTCGGCCGGCTTGACGTCGCTGGCCTGCACGTTCTGGTCGGCCGAGTTCGTGACCACGTGGGCGTTGGTCAGGATCAGCCCGTCGTTCGAGACCACGAAGCCGCTGCCGCCGGCCTCGCCGTCCGGGAATATCGAGGTGATCGTGACGACGCCGCGGATGCGCGCCCGGTAGACGGCGGCGGGATCGAAATCGCTCTGCGACGCGGTCACGTTGACGGGGGCGACGGTCGCCGCGCCGGCCGTGATCACGGTGGTCGATCCGTCGAAGGCGCCGTTCGAGGACGCGATCGCGACGGTCACGATTGCAGCCACCACGCCGGCCACCAATCCGGCGATCGCGGCGATGATTGCGGTCGGTCGCATTGACGCAGGTTAGCTTTGCTCGGCCGGGAGGCTGAACGCGAACCGCGTCTCGCCATCGTCGCTCACCAGTTCCAGCCGCCCGTCCATCCGTTCGGCCAGCTCGCGCGCGATCGCCAGACCGAGGCCGCTGCCGGCCGCGCTGGTGGCCTCGCCGCGGTAGAACCGCTCGAACAGGTGGCGAGCGGTCTGATCGTCGATGGCGGGGCCGTCGTCGGCCACGTCCAGCCGCACGCTGCCGTTGTCCGCAGTGACAGCGACGCGCACCTGCGTACCCGACGGGTTGTGCCGGATGGCGTTGTCGAGCAGCGCCCTGCCCACCTGCTGCACCCGCAGCTCGTCCCCGATCGCGTGCGGCAGGTCGGCGTCCGGCTTCACCAGCGAGATGCGGCTGCCATGGCCGACGGCCAGGCCGCGGAACTCGCGCACCAGCCCACGCGCCGCCGCGGCCATGTCGATGGGCTCGTGCTCGACCGCCACCGCGTCGGCGTCCAGCCGGGACAGGTCGAGCAGGTCGGTGGCGAGCTTGGTGAGGCGGTGCACCTGCTCCCGCATCTGCTGCATGAACGCTGCCCTCGTCTCATCGTCGAGGTCCTCGTCGTCCAACAGCTCCATGAACCCGCTCAGCGAGAACAGCGGCGTGCGCAGCTCGTGCGAGGCGTTGGCGACGAACTCCTTGCGCACCCGGTCGGCGCGGTCAAGGCGGGTCTGCATCAGGTCGAACGCGCGCCCCAGCTGGCCAAGCTCGTCCGGCGACTGGTCGCCGATGGGACGGTCGAACTCGCCCAGCGCGATCCGCCGCGCGCCCTGCTCGAGGTGCGACAGGCGGCGGGTGACGGCGTGGGCAGACGCCCAGCCGACAAGCATCGCCACCACCAGGGCCAGCGCAGCCGCGATCAGGATCCGCCGTTCCACCAGGTCGGCCGTCTGGTTGACGTCGCTGACCTGCTGGCTGAGGGCCACCAGGCCCACGTCGCCGACCGTGAAGGCCACCACCAGCGTTCCGCCGCGGTGACCGCTGGCGAACCCGGTGCGCGCGGCGCGCAGCACGATCGGGTCGTTCTTGGTGACTCCGGCCTGCCCGCTCGCGCGAGTGTCCTGGACGGTTCCGCCGATCCGCTGGAAGACGCCCACGCGCGCGTTGGCGAGCCGCCCGATGCGACGCACCGTCTTGTGCGTGCCGAGCGGCAGCACGCCGGTTTGGCTGAGGTGAGTGATCTCGCCCCGCAGGGTCGAGTCCCTCTCCTGCTCGGCGTGCGACACCTGCTCCAGCCGCTTGAGGCGGCCGGCGATCAGGTTGTCGCGGAGCGTCGGCACCACGTACAGGAACACGACGCCCATGGCGGTGGCGACAACGGCCGCCAGCACCAGGATCAGGCGCAGGCGCAGCGACCTCACGGCACGGAGGGTGCCGGCGCGATGTCGCGGAAGTGGTAGCCGGCTCCGCGCACGGTCAGGATGAACGACGGATCGGCGGGGTCGGCCTCGAGCTTCTCGCGCAGGTGGCGGATGTGCACGTCGATCGTGCGCGGCTCACGGTAGGCGGAGCCGCCCCACACGGCCTCCAGCAGCGACTGGCGGCTGTACACGCGGCCCGGGTGCGTAGCCAGCGTCCGCAGCACCTCGAACTCCACGTAGGTGAGCTGCACGGGCTCGCCGTCGACCTGGACGGTGCGCTTGGCGGGATCGATCACGAGCCCGTCGACGACGATCGCCTCGGTGCCGAACGGCCGCAGCTCGGAGAGCAGCGTCGCCCGCCGCAGCATCGCCCGGATGCGGCTTCGGAACTCGCGGATCGAGAACGGCTTGGTGATGTAGTCATCGGCGCCCAGCTCCAGGCCCAGCACCTTGTCGACCTCGTCGTCGCGCGCCGTCAACATGATGATCGGCACGGCCGAGGTGGTGCGCAGCCTGCGGCAGACCTCGAGGCCGTCCAGCTTGGGCAGCATCACGTCCAGCACCACCAGATCGACCGGCCCCTCCTGGAAGCGGAGCAACGCCTCCTCCCCGTCCCGGGCCTGAACGACCCGGTATCCCTCCCGCTCGAGCGGGAAGGTGAGCAGCTTCTGGATCGACTCCTCATCGTCCACGAGCAGGATGGTTGCGTCACCGGTCACCCTCACATCGTAGTGCCCCATCCCCCGTGCAAAGGGCGATTGCGTGCTATAAGGCCGCGTGCCGCGCCGTGCCGCCCACACCCGCAGGGGACTGGTCTCATGGCCGCTGTACCGGCTGCTGCTGGTGATCGCGCTGGTGCCGGTGCTGGTCGCGGCGCTGGCCACGCGCGAACCGGCCCTGCCACCGACCCCACCGACGCCGCCGACGCCGTTCAACGGAGGCGCTGCGGCCACCCGCGCCGCCTATATGCTGTCGCTGCCAACCATGCGGGGACCCGGCGGAAAGGGCGATCTGGCTGCGGCCGGCTGGATCAGCTCCCAGCTGCAACGGTTCGGCTACAAGGTCAGCGACCAGACGTTCGCAGCCGACCTGCCGGGCCAGCCCAACGTGCCTATGAGGAACGTGATCGGCTACCTGCCGGGGCGGCTGCCCGACCTGATCGCGGTCGTCGCACACCACGACGGCGTCGGCACCGGCGCCGATGACAACGCGTCCTCGGTGGGCGTGATGCTGGAGCTGGCCAGGGAGCTGCGGCCGGCCGCCCTCGAGCACGGGTTGCTGTTTCTGTCCACGGACGGCGGCACCACCGGAGGGCAGGGCGCCGCCTACTTCGCCGAGCACTCATTGCTGGCCCGCCGTGTCGTGTCCGCCATCGTGCTGGACTCGGTTGCCGCGCCGGACGGCACTCCGATCCGGATCGTGATCAGGCCGGACACGACCCGAGGCACGTCTCCGACGCTGTTTCGCACCGCGCGCAGCGCGATCCAGCGCACCACCGGACGATCGCCCGTCGTGCCCGGCCTGCTCGACCAGCTCTCCGGCCTGGCCGTGCCCTATGCCCTGGGCGAGCAGGGGCCGTTGCTTGCCCGCAACGTGCCCGCCCTGTCGCTGACCGCCGGCCCGCCGCCCGACCCGAATGCAACGTTCACGAGCTACAGCCCCGCCCAGCTGACCGACGTCGGCAACGCGACGGCCAGCCTGGTGCAGCAGCTGGACGGCGCGTCCGTGATCGAGCCGGGCGGACGTCCTGACATCTTCCTCGGCACCCGCACGATGCGAGGGTGGCTGGCCGAGACGGCCCTGGTGGCGCTGCTCGCCCCCGCCCTTGCCTGCACGCTGGACATGGCCGCGCGCTGCCGGCGCCGGCGGCTGCCGCTGGCGCCGGCGGTGACGGCGCTGTGCTGGCGGGTGCTGCCGTGGGCCGCGTTCCTGGTCACCTTGTGGCTGCTGCCGGTGCTGCCGGGGGACCTCGCGTCCGGCCTCAACCTGGCGCCGCGGCCGCACGCCCTCGGCATCACCTGGAGCGGCATCCTGCTGGCGGCGCTGGCAGGGGTGGCGGTCTGGAGATTCGCGACCCGACCGCGGACGGCGATCGTCACGACCGTGTCCGGCGGCGAGCGCACCAGCGGGCTGGTGGCCGGCCTGCTGGGGCTGGCGTTTGCGTCGACGCTGTTGGTGGCGTTCAACCCGTTCGCGCTGATCCTGGTGCTGCCCGCCGCGCACGCATGGCTGCTGCTGCCCACGGCGGCCCGGGCCGGGCGCCGCTACATGGTGCTGGTCTACCTGATCGGGTTCCTGGGCCCGGCGCTGCTGCTATTCGAGTACGCGACCCAGTTCCACCTCGGCCTCTCCACCCCGCGGGCGATGCTGGCGATGACCGCCAGCGGCTACCTGTCACCCGCGATCGCGGTCTGCCTGATCCTGACCGCCGCCTCCGCCGCGCAGGTGGCGGCACTGATCGCGGGCCGGTATGGACCTGCGCATCCGCCGCATCGGCTGTATAACTGAGTCATGGCGACTCGCACCATGGCGGCCGGCACGGCCGCCGGCTCTCCCGGCCGCCGGCTCCGGCGCATCTCCACCACGCTGATCGTGGTGGGCGTTGCCGTGATCATGTACGCCGGCCTGATCCTGGCCTGGGGCGACCCGGTCACCTGGCTGTGGGCGCACTGGCAGCAGCGGGCGCTGACCTCCGAGTTCCACGAGTCCCAGCAGCAGTTCAAGATCTTCACGCCGCCGCCCGACAACGGCGCCGCCCTGGCACTGGTGCGGAAGGATGCGCTGTCGTTCAAGCACAGCCTCAAGGAGGGACGTGCGTTCGGGCGGCTCACGATCCATCGCATCGGCCTGTCCGACGTGGTGGTGGTACAGGGCACCACGGCCGGCTTCGACGCCGACCTCAGCAAGGGCCCCGGCCACTACATGAACACGTCCTTCCCGGGGATGGGATCCACGGTGGCGATCGCCGGCCACCGCACCACCTACGGCGCGTGGTTCCGGCACATCGACGAGATCCGCAACGGCGACACCATCACGCTGCAGATGCCGTACGCGACGTTCACGTACCGCGTGCAGATGCACCAGGTGGTGCCCAACACGGACTGGGGCATCATCACACCTCAAGGCTACGACCGCCTGGTGCTCTCGGCCTGCCATCCGCTCTACAGCGCCTCGCACCGCTGGGTGGTGTTCGCCCGCGGCGTCTCGGTGACGCTGCCCGGCAAGAACGGCCGCACGGTTCCCTTGCCGAGCTAGCCGAGCTACATCACCAGGTAGCTGACCAGGTCACCGGCCGCCGCCTCGCCGTCGCCGGCAGCAACCAGCGCCAGCGCGTCGGCCGAAGCAGCGTGCGCGATCATGTGTGACTCCTGTGCGTCCTGCGGATACAGCCGCATGCCGTCATCTCCCGGCTCCAGGCGGCAACGCACCGCGTGATCTCGCAGCTGCAGCCGCCGCACCGGCGCCGCCAGCCGAGCCACCGGCAGCGGCCGCGCCCGGGCGCCGGTCATCGTGTCCAGCGCGGCCCGCACGAACAGCTCGAAGCAGACCAGGCTGGAGACCGGGTTTCCGGGCAGGCCGAACACGAGCGCGCCGGAGGGCGCCGCGCCGAACCAGAGCGGCTTGCCGGGCTTGTGGGCAACGCGCCAGAACAGCTCGCGCACGCCCAGCGCCTCCATCGCCGGCTTGACGTGATCGTGCGGGCCCACCGACACGCCGCCGGTCGACACCACCACGTCGGCAGCGGCGATCGCGTCGGCGAATGCGCGCTCGGTGGCCGCCGGGTCGTCGGGCACGACCCCGGACGAGATCAGCTCGGCGCCGGCCCGCGCGGCCTGGGCGGCCAGGGCCGTGGCGTTCGACTCGTAGATCTGGCCAGGTTCCAGCGGCTGCCCGGGAGCCACCAGCTCGCTGCCGGTGGCCAGCACCGCCACCCGCGGCCGGTCTGACACCGCCGCCCGATCGCAGCCGGACGCGGCCAGGGCGGCCAGCACGGCGGGCGAGAGCGCCGTCCCGGCCGAGGCGACCAGACCGCCGGCGGCGATGTCGCCGCCGGCCGGCCGGATGCAGGCCCCCACCGCCGGCCGCTCGGCTATCAGCCCCTCCTGCTCGCGCGCGTCTTCGATCGGCACCACCGCGTCGGCGCCCTCCGGAAGCGGAGCGCCCGTGGCGATGCCGGCGCTGCTGCCCGCCGGCAGGGGGCGCGGCGGGTCGCCGGCGGCGACGCGGAACGCGATCGGCACCGGGGCGCCGCCCAGGTCGGCGGCATGCACGGCGTAGCCGTCCATCGCTGAAGTTGCGAACGGCGGCAGGCTCACGGCGGCGAACACGTCGGCGGCCAGCACCCGGCCGCTCAGCGTCCAGTCCAGCGGCTGTTGCGACGTGCGAACCCGCGGGCTGGCGCCGCGGATCACCTCGAGAGCTTCGACGACCGACAGCACGGACCGATGCTAGATGATTGGTCCCGTCAACCGGCTGATCAGGTCGAGGGTGGTGGCCCGCCGCTGCCGCCACCACCGCCGCCACCGCCACCGGCTCCGCCGCTGCTACCGCCGCCACTGGTGCCGCCGCTTGTGCCGCCGCCGCCCTTGGTTGTCTTGGGGTTGCACTTGACGGTGCAGGGCACGAAGGTGGGGAACTGCGAATGGAACGGCACCCACTGCACCGGGTTCTTGGGCAGCGGCCAGTCGTAGACCGCAGGGAACTTCTTCGGCTCGACCGCGAACGCCCGCTCCATGTAGGTGCGCCAGATCGTGGCCGGGATGTCGCCTCCGAACGGCGTGTGGCCGTTCAGGTTGGTGAGGGTGATCTCGCCCTTGGGGTAGCCCATCCAGACGCAGGTCGTGAGGTTGGGCGTATAGCCGCAGAACCAAGCGTCCTTGTAATCGTTTGTGGTGCCGGTCTTGCCGGCCTCGACCCGGCCGTCGGGGAACTGCGCCGTGGCAGCGGCGGTGCCGCAGCAGATCGGCCCCTCCAGCACCTTGTTTGCTTCATAGGCGACGCCGTCCGGCAGCACGCGCTTGGCCTGCGGCTTGGTGCTCTCGAGGGTGCGGCCCGAGGCGATGCTGTCGATGCTGGTCACGAACTGGGGATCGTGGCGAACACCGTTCGCGGCCAGGGTCGAGTAGGCGGCCGCCATCCACAGCGGCGAGACCGGGCTGACGCCGAGCGTGATCGACGGGTAGGGCGCCAGCTTGATCGACTTGGGGATGCCCATCTTGTGGGCGGTGTTCACGATCGAGGGCGCACCCAGGTCGATCGCCAGCCGCGCGAACACGGTGTTGTCGGATTGGGCGGTGGCGTCGGCGATCGTGCGGGGAGCATTCAACTCCTCACTGTCCGAGGCGGTGTCGACCACCCACGGGTTGCTGGGCCCGAGCGGCGTGTTCGGGAACGTGTAGGACAGGTGCGCCGACAGCTCCGATGTGGTGTTCGGGTTGTAGCCGTCGGCGATCGACGTTACGAGGGTGAACATCTTGAACGTGGACCCGACCTGGCGGTAGGCCTCGGCCGGGATGTTGAACTGCGAGGTCTTGCTGAACGGCACCGACGCGTCCATCGCAAGCACCTGACCGTTGCGGGGGTCGATCGAGACCAGCGCGGCGGCCGGAGCACCCGACCAGCTCATCATGTTGTGCAGCGTGTTGTGCGCCGCCGCCTGCAGCCGCGGGTCAAGCGTGGTGTGGATCGCCAGCCCGCCCTTCTTGACCGTGTTTCGGCCCAGCTTCTCCTCGAGCGTCTGGCGCACCCACGACACGAAGTAACCCTCGTCGCCCCCGGTCTGGTCGAGGTAGCGGCCGGGGTGAGTGCCGAGCTTCGATGACGAGGCCGTGTCGTACTGGGCCTGCGTGATGTGGCCGGCCGAGAGCATCGCAGCCAGCACCTCGTTGCGGCGGGCCCGGGCCGCCGCCTTGTTCGACAGCGGGTTGTACGTGATCGGGTTCTGCGGCAGCCCTGCCAGCAGCGCCGCCTGCTTGATCGTCAGCTTCGAGCAGGGGCGGTCGAAGTAGCGCAACGCAGCCGCCTCGCAGCCGTACGTGACCGCGCCGTAGGGGACGACGTTCAGGTACTCGGTCAGGATCTTGCGCTTCGACCACTCATCGGCCATCTGCGTGGCCAGCCAGGCCTCGCGGATCTTGCGGGTGGCCGACTGCTCGTCGGACAGGTACAGGTTTCGCACCAGCTGCTGCTCGATGGTGGAGGCACCCTGGGTGATCTGACCCGCCTGAAGGTTGTCGAGTGCCGCGCGGATGATGCCGGGGTAGTCGAGGCCGCCGTGGTGCCAGAAGCGCTTATCCTCGACGTCGACGGTTGCGATCTTCAGCCACGGCGAGATCTGGCTGGACTTGACGGGCGTGCGGTTCTCGGTCGACGAGATCGTCTCCAGCAGGTGGCCGTCGCGGTCGTAGATCTGCGAATTGATCCCCGGCGGGTCCGCCTGGAGCGTGTCCAGGGACACCCCCGTGAGCACCCCGTGCACATAGATCGCACCCGCCACGGCGCCCGAGACCAGCAGCGCCATCACGACGACCACCAGCAGCAGCACGAGCGTCGCCATCGCCGACCTGCGGCCGTTGCGGCGCTCCCGGGAGCGGCGCTTGCGGCGCTTGGCGGCGACGTGGGCGAGGACGTCGTCGTACGAACGGTTGCCGTCGCGGGACGTCACTTCGCGATCGAGGCCTCGATGCCGCGGAACATGCCGTCGTCGGCAAGGCGCGCCAGCGTCTGTTCGCGCAGCCAGGCTGCCGTCTGCACCGCCGTCTGCGGATCCGCCACCCACACACCGAGGCTGAATACGGCGCTGTCGGCGGTCAGCTCGGCCACGGCCACGCCCGGATCGGGACGGTCACCGAGCCGGCCCGGCGCCACCAGCACCAGGCCCGCCAGCAGCTCCCGCACGCGCGCCGTGTCGGCGCTCAGCGGCACCGTCACCAGCACACGCGCCAGGCTGACCGCGTCGACCAGCGTCTGGTTGGTGACGCGTGAGCTGGCCAGCTCCTCGTTGGGGATCAGCACGCGCCGGTTGTCGGGCGTGCGCAGGCGCGTGTAGGTGAGCCCGATGTCCTCGACCTGGCCGTCGGCGTCGCCGATCTGGACGCGGTCGCCCAGCCGCACCGGTTGGGTGATCGCGATCATCACGCCGGCCACGAAGTTGGCGATCGTCGACCGGGCGGCGAACCCGACCGCGAGCCCCAGCACCGCGGAGGATGCGAACACCGCCTGCGCGTACTGGCGCGTGGCCGGGATGCTGAACAGGAGCGCGCCCACCGCCAGGAAAAGCACTACCGCCGACGCCACCCGCCGCAGCAGCCGGTAGCGGGTCTCGAGCATGGGGCGGTCGGCGACCGGCAGCCGCTCCGACCAGCGGTGGCCGTACCGGACCAGCATCCGGTCGACGGCCCACAAAACCAGCAGGCCGCCGCACGCAATCGCAATCGTGGGCCAGTTATTCTGCAGCCAGTCGGCCGTCGTAGATCACCCTTCCGGTGGCGAGGTCGATCAAGCCGACGGTCACGTTGGGGCCATCCTGGCCCCGGTGCCCCGTCACCATCCAGAGTAGCTGGGACTTCGTCGTCAGCTCGCGGTTTCCCTGCAACGTGCGCAAGCGCACGCGACGGTCCGGAAGCCACAGCAAGTCGACGCGGGTGGGCCGCAGCGTGCCGTCGTCGAACGTGCGCAGGGCGATCTGCCGGGCCTCCGCCGGCGTGCCGGCAACCGCGCCCGGCCGCTCACGGGCCGCGGTCAGCATGAACTGCCAGCCCTCGAGCGGGTGCGACAGGAACGACACCGGCTCGTCCGCGGCCGTGGAGCGCTGCGCCAGCTCCGCCGGCCCGTAGAGCACGGCCCCGGTCACCAGCACCAGCAGGAACGCCCAGAACAACCAGCTGTGTCGTCTCACGATCGAACAGTACAATCGCGCCTCATGCTGCCCCGGGTGACCGCGCTTGCGCTGATCGTTCTGCTCTGCAGCTCGTGCGGGTTCAAGCCCGAGCCCACGGGCGCGCTACCCGCGTACCCGCAGACGGTGCGTGACGCGCTCGGCCGCCAGGTGCACATCGACACCGCCCCCCGCCGCATCGTCTCGCTCGACCCGGGCATGACCGCGGCGCTGTACAGGATCGGAGCGGAGAAGCTGCTGGTCGGGCGCAGCGGCCTCGAGACCTACCCCAAGCAGTCGCTCCACCTGCCGGTCATGGTGACCGGGGGGCAGCCCGATCTGAAGCAGATCCAGCGCGCCCAGGCCGACGTGGTGCTGGTGCCACAGTCGATGGTGCCGACGGCTCAGGACGTCGACCGGCTGCAGCTGAAGGCGGCAGCCGAGGTCTACGTGGTGGGTGGCAACTCGGTCAGCCAGGTCGAGAACGACATCGCCGCGATGGGCCTGATCACCGACCACGCGGATGCGGCGCGTGCGCTGGCCGGCGCGATCTCCACGTCCGTCGGCCGTGTCAAGCGGTCGGTCGCCGCCGAGACCCCGACCCGCACCTACGTCGACGTCGGGCTGGTGACCGGCGCGACGTTCACGATCGACCCGGTGAGCATGACCGGCGACCTGGTGCGGCTGGCAAACGGCATCAACGTCGCCTCCGAGGTGTCGCCCTCCCAGCCGGTGACGTTCGCCCAGATGGCGGGGCTGGCGCCAGACGCGTACCTGTCGGAGCAGGGTCAGGGTGCGACGCTGTCGGATCTGCGGCAGCACAAGGCCACCCGCGCGATGCCGGCGGTCAAGAACAAGCAAGTGATCCAGCTGCCCGCCTCGGTGCTGAACGAGGACGGACCGCGGGTGGCGGTGGCGCTGGCGCAGATCGCCAAGGCGCTGCATCCGGACGCGACCGCTCCGCAGTGAGCAGGTACCGGGCGGTGCTGTTCGATGCGTTCGGCACGCTGATCGAGCTCGACCGCCCCGCCGCCAGGCTACAAGCCGCCGCGCGCATGCGCCTCGGGTGCGAGATCTCCCACGAGCAGGCGGCCGAGGCAATGCGCGCCGAGCTCACCCACTACGCGGCTCACTGCAGTGAGGCGCGCGACCAGACCACCCTGCTTCACCTGCAGCGCCAGAGCGCGGCGATCGTGCTCGACCGGCTGGGGCTCGACGCCGACGACGGAACCGCCCTGGCCGTGCTGTCGGATGCGATCGCGTTTCGCGCCTTTCCCGACGCCACGCGGGCGCTGCGCATGGTCCGCGAGCGGGGACTGGCCACCGCCGTCGTGTCGAACGGCGACTGCTCGCTGGCGGGCGCGCTGCGGTCGGCAGGCATCGAGATGGGCGTCGTGGTCGACTCCGCCACGAGCGGCGCCGCCAAACCCGACCCGGCCATATTCGAGCTGGCGCTGCGGCGGCTGGAGGTGGACGCGGCGGACGCGCTCCATGTGGGGGACGTTCCGGGGCTGGACGGCGAGGGCGCGCGCGCCGCCGGCATCGAGGTGGTGATCGTCGACCGCAGCCCTGCGCCGGCGGCCGGCACTATCTCGTCGCTGCTCGACCTGGAGCCGCTGCTGGCATGAACGACGGGCCGCGCATCTCCCCGTGGTGGCTGGCCCCGCCGGCGGCGCTGATCGCGCTCAACCTGATCGCGCTCAACACCAGCTCCCCGTCGGACATGCGAAACGGTGTCTACCAGGGCTCCGTCGTGGCCTCGGCGCTGGTCTCGGCGATCGCATTCGGCGGCTACTCGGTGATGGCGGCCTGGTTCGCGCGCACGAACGTGCGCGAGGCGCTGGCGCTGCGCCGGCCGCGCGACCTGCGCCAGGCGGTGTTGATGTCGGCCGGGGGTGTGGTGGTGGTCTCGGCAGTCAGCCTGGCGCTTGACCCGTTCCTGCACGGCGACCGCGACCAGGGGCTGACGCCGACCCGCTCGCCGCACGGCAACGAGTGGGTGGTGCTGGCGCTGGCGCTGCTGGTGCTGGGCCTGCTGGTGCCGCTGGGTGAGGAGCTGCTGTTCCGTGGGCTCACGTTCGCCGCGCTGGGCCGCTATGCGGTGCCCGGCAGCGCGGTCTTCTTCGCGCTGGCGCACGGCCTGCCGCAGCTGCTGATCCAGGTGCTGATCGCCGGGCTGCTGCTGGGCGAGCTGCGCCGCCGCACCGACTCGCTCTGGCCGGGCGTTGCCACCCACGCCACCATCAACCTGCTGGGCATCCTGCTGGCGCTGGCAACCGTGTCCCACTAGATGGCAGGGCCGCTGCCGGTAGACTCGCAGGCGATGGATGCCACCCAGGATCCGGTCGTCGCCTCCTATCGCGAGCGCATCAGCGCCGTCGACGACGAGATCCTGGACGCCGTCAACCGGCGGGTGACGCTGGTAGCAGAGCTGCACAAACACAAGCGCGAGCAGGGCTACCCGATGCGCGATCCCGCCCGGGAGCAGACACTGATCGAGAAGCTGAACACCACCAACACCGGGCCGCTGTCCGAACAGCGGCTGGCCGACCTGTACCGTCTGTTGCTCGAGATCTGCACGAGCGAGGCAGCGCGGCTGGCCGACCGGCCGACCTGAACGTACGGTTAGCCGCACCCCGCTCGCGGGCTACCCCACTCGCGAACGCCGGGCCCACGCACGACCATGCGGTGACGATGAACCATCGGGAGGAAGACTTGAGCGCACCAGCCGAATCCAGTGCTACCACGATGGTCGTGGCTGCCCACGACGTCACCCGCGACTACGGCGAGGGCGACACCATCGTCCAGGCGCTGCGCGGCGTCGACCTCGAGATCCCGCCCGGCCAGTTCACGGCCGTGATGGGCCCATCCGGCTCCGGCAAGTCGACGCTGATGCACATCCTGGCCGGGCTCGACCGGCCCACGACCGGCAGCGTCTCGATCGACGGCCAGGAGATCACCGCGATGGGCGACCAGGAGCTGACGCTGCTGCGGCGCCGCCACATCGGCTTCATCTTCCAGTTCTTCAACCTGCTTCCGATGCTGACGGCCGAGGAGAACATCGTGCTGCCGCTGCGGATCGCAGGCCGTGACGCCGAGACCGGCTGGGTCGACGAGGTGATCAGCAAGGTCGGCCTGTCCGACCGCCGCACCCACCGCCCGGCACAGCTCTCCGGCGGCCAGCAGCAGCGCGTGGCGATCGCCCGCGGGCTGGTCACGCGGCCGACCGTGATGTTCGCCGACGAGCCCACCGGCAACCTCGACTCCACCACCAGCGAGGAGATCCTGGTGCTGCTGCGCGAGGCGGTCGAGAGCTACGGACAGACCACCGTGATGGTCACCCACGACGCCCGCGCCTCGGCGATGGCCGACCGCATCCTGTTCCTGGCCGACGGCCTGATCGTCCGCGACCAGGGCCGCGCCAGCGAGCAGGACGTGCTGACGGCCATGGCGGAGGTGTCGGGGCAGTGATCCTGGTCGCACTGCGCGGCCTGTGGGGCCGCAAGACCCGCGCCATCCTGACGGCGATCTCGATCGTCCTTGGCACGGCCATGATCGCCGGCACCTTCGTCCTCCGCGACCAGATCACGGGCGCGTTCGACAGCATCTTCCAGACAGGGCTCGAGAAGACCGACGTGCTGGCCTCCAAGCGCACGGCCTTCACCAGCAACAACGGCGCCCAGCCCGGCCCGCTGCCGGCGTCGCTGATCGGCACGATCGCGCACGTCGACGGCGTCGCCAGGGCCGAGGGACAGATCCAGGCGGCCGGCGCCCTGGTCGTGAACGGCAAGTACGCGGGGTCGAGCAGCGGCGCGCCCAGCCTGGTCGTCTCGAGCCTGTCCGACGCGTTCAACCCCTACACGTTCTCCGCCGGCCACGCGCCCACGGCCTCGGGCGAGGTCGTGGTCAACTCGAAGCTGGCAGACGACAAGCATCTGAAGGTCGGCCAGCACGTCCAGCTGGCCACCGCGATCGGCCTCAAGCCGGTCACGATCGTGGGCATCTTCAACCTCGGCACCGCCTCGTCGATCGGCGGCGCCACCATCGTCGGCACCACCTTCGAGGACGCCCAGCAGTGGTATGACCGCGTCGATCAGACCTCCACGATCTCGGTCAAGGCCGACCCGGGCGTCAGCCAGCAGCAGCTGAAGCAGCGCATCATCGCAGCGGTACCCCACTTCGTGAAGGTGCAGACCGGCCCCGAGGCGGCCAAGGAACAGGCCAACCAGGTGGCCAGCGGCATCAACGACTTCCTGACGCCGCTGTTGCTGGCGTTCGCGGGCGCCACCGTGTTCGCGGGGGCCTTCATCATCTTCAACACGTTCTCGATCACGGTCGCCCAGCGCAGCCGCGAGTTCGCCCTGCTGCGCACGATCGGCGCCAGCCGCCGCCAGGTGCTGCGCTCGGTGCTGATCGAGGCGCTGGTGATCGGCCTGCTGGCATCGCTTTCGGGGATCGTGGTCGGGATCGGCTTCGCGAAGCTGCTGGACACGCTGTTCGACAGGTCCGGATCGGGGCTGCCCACCTCGGCCATCACCCTGAAGCCGCTGACGATCTGGCTGCCGCTGGTCGTGGGCACGGCGGTCGCCATGCTGGCGGCGATCGGGCCGGCCTTCCGGGCCACGCGCGTGCCCCCGATCGCAGCACTGCGCGAGGGCGCCGAGCTGCCGCCCTCGTGGATGGCCCGCCACCGCGGCCTGCTGGCATCGTTGATGGGCGCCGCCGGCCTGGGCCTGCTTGTGGACGGCGTGTTCGACAAGGGCGGGGTCGTGCACGCGCTGTTTGGATTCGGCAGCACGCCCAGCGTCCTGATCAGCATGGCCGGCGGCGCCATCCTCTGCTTCCTCGCGGTCGCGATGCTGTCGTCCTACGTGGTGCAGCCGCTGGCGGAGGTGATCGGCGTGCCGCTGGGGCTGCTGATCCGGCTCGGGGACTGGATCGGAACGCAGATCCTGCGCGTGCCGGGCCTGGGACGCGCGTGGTACGTCGTGCGCCGGGTCGTCTCCTACGTGCTGGCGTTCCTCCTCTTCATGCTGCTGGGCGGCATGGTCTGCGGCATCCTGGCGCTGATCTCCACTCCGCTGGCGTTGTTCGGCCTGCTGGTGTCCGCGGCGCTCTCGATCTACGCCGTGTTCCGGGTCTGGCGGCGCACCGAGACCGAGTGGCCGCCGGAGCGGCCCTCCCCGCTGACCAGCCAGCTGGCGCGTGAGAACACCGCCCGCAACCCGGCCCGCACGGCCGTCACCTCGTCGTCGCTGATGATCGGCGTGGCGCTTGTCGTGTTCGTGGCGGTGTTCGTGAACGGGTTCAAGGACTCGTTCCTGGGCGCGCTCGACAACTCGATCACGAGCGACCTGATCATCCAGTCGGACAGCTTCTCGCCGATCCCGGCCGAGGCCGTGCCGGCCGCACAGGCGGTGCCCGATGTGCAGACCGCGGCCGGCATCCAGTTCACCGACGCCAAGATCAACCACGGCGGCATCGACACGGTCAACGGCATCGATCCGCTCGACTTCCCGCAGCTCTACAAGTTCGACTGGCAGAAGGGCGGGTCGGACGCGCTGCTGGGGCACTTCCAGGGCGACGAGGCGCTGATCGAGGAGCAGTTCGCGAAGTCACACCACCTGCAGATCGGCCAGCACTTCCAGGTCACCAGCATCGAGGGCAACAAGCTCAACCTGAAGGTGGTCGGCCAGTACAAGGACCCGGTGCTGATGACCGGCATCTCGATCCCGACGTCGACCTTCGACACCTGGACGACCAACAGCGACCCGGGCGTGCTGCTGGTCAAGTTCAAGCCCGGCGTCAACCTCGATCAGGGCAAGGCCCAGGTGGCCGCGGCGCTGAAGCAGTTCCCGGTGGCGACGGTGCGCACCAACTCCGAGTACAAGCAGCACACCGAGAGCCAGGTGAACGGCTTCCTCACCTTCCTGTATGTGCTGCTGGCGATGATCGGCATCATCTCGCTGGTCGGCATCATCAACACCCTGGCGCTGTCGGTGTTCGAGCGCACGCGCGAGATCGGCATGCTGCGCGCGGTCGGCACCACCCGCAGGCAGCTGCGGCGAATGGTGCGCTACGAGAGCGTGATCACCTCGGTGATCGGCGGCCTGATCGGCGTCGGCGTCGGTCTGGTGTTCGGCTGGATCCTGACCAAGGGCCTGAGCGACCAGGGCATCCAGTTCTCGGTGCCGGTCTCGTTCATCATCGTGGTGCTGATCGTGGCCGCCCTGGCGGGAGTGCTGGCGGCGATCCTGCCGGCCCGGCGGGCGGCGCGGCTGGACGTGCTGGAGGCGCTGCAGTACGAATGAGGCCTAGACCTGGGCCTCGGCTTGGGCCTCGGTCTGGGTCTCAGCTGGAGCGACGATTGCCCCGGGCACTGTCACGGATTCGACGTCCGCCCGGTCGGCGGCGAACACCTTCGGGTTGCGCAGGTTCGCGAACAGCCGCTGGCCGGCCTCGACACCTACGATCTCCTCGTTGGGGAGCTGGGCCACCAGTGGCTGTCCGTCCTCGAGCCGGAGGTGCAGCTTGGACATCCATCCCATGTCGGTCCGCCGTTCGACCGCCACCGGGAAGGAGGTGGCGCCGGCCTCATTGGTGATTTCGATGTCGTGGGGGCGGATGTAGGCGATCGCCTCGGCGCCGTCGGGGATCTCATGCGCCCCGGCCACGATCGAATGGCCGAAATGCACGTGCCGCTCCCAGACCGTCCCGCGCAGCACGTTCGAGGCGCCGACGAACGCGGCCACGAACGGCGTCGCGGGCTGGTTGTAGATCGCGTCGGCCGGGCCAACCTGCTCCACGCGGCCGTGGTTCATCACCACGATCTCGTTGGCCAGCTCGAGCGCCTCCTCCTGATCGTGGGTGACGAACAGGCTGGTCACGCCGAGCTCCCGGTGCAGGTGGTCGAGCCATGCGCGCAGCTCCTGACGGACGCGAGCGTCCAGAGCGCCGAACGGCTCGTCCAGGAGCAGCACCTGCGGTCGCGGCGCGAGCGCTCGTGCCAGCGCCACCCGTTGGCGCTGGCCGCCGGAGAGCTGATCGGGGTACCTGTCACCGAAAGGAGCCAGGCCGACCAGCTCGAGCAGCTCGTCCACTCGCTCGCGCTGCGTCCCCTTGTCCACACGGCGTACGGACAGGCCGAATGCGACGTTCTTGCGCACGGTCATGTGCCGGAACAGCGCGTAGTGCTGGAACACGAACCCGAGTCGCCGGTCCTGAACGCTTGCTTCGGTCAACTCCTCGCCGGCCACCCACACGCTGCCGGCGTCCGGCTGCTCGAGGCCGGCGATCATCCGCAGCACCGTGCTCTTACCCGAACCGCTGGGGCCGAGCAGTGCCGTGATCGTCCCCTCCGCCGCCTCGAAGGTGACGTCGTCCACGGCACGGAACGCGCCGAATGACTTCGTCAGCCCCCTCACCTGGATGCTTCCCGCCACCTAACCCGCCTCCCTCGAAGCTCTGCGTTTCAACGTCTCGATCCCGATCAGCATCACGATCGAGAAGCTGGCCAGCGTGAGTGCCACGATATAGGCCTGCTGCTCCTGGTATTGATCGAAGGCGCGCAGGATATAGAGGGTCGCGGTCTCGGTCTGCCCCTGCAGCGACCCGCTCACGATCAGAACGGCTCCCACCTCGCCGATCGACCGAGCGGCGGAGAGCGCGATCCCGTACAGCAGCCCCCAGCGAATGTTGGGAAGCGTCACGCGACGGAACGTCTGCAGCCGGGATGCGCCAAGCGTCCAGGCGGCCTGCTCCTCCTCCATGCCCAGCTCCTGGAGCACCGGCACCACCTCGCGGATCACGAACGGGATCGAGATGAAGATGGTGACCAGGATCATCGACGGCAGCGCGAAGATGACCTGGATTCCGCGCGCCGCGAAGAAGGGCTCGAACCACCCACCTCGGCCGAACAGGAGCACGGCCATCAGCCCGACGATCACGGGTGAGACGGCCAGCGGCAGGTCGACCAGGGCCGACACCAGACGCTTGCCGACGAACCGGTCGCGCGCCAGCACCAGCGCCACGATGATGCCGAAGAAGGTCGTGACGATCACCGTGACCACCATGATGATGGCGGTCAGGTAGAACGCGTGCCGGACGTCGGACTGGCGGAACGTGTGACCGACCTCGCCCATGCCCTCCTTGAGCGCGTAGTAGATGATCCCCCCGAGCGGCGCGAGCAGCAGCACGGCCACGTACAGCAGCGCGACGGAGAGCATCAGCGCGCGCCACAGCCGCGCCTTGCGCCGGTTGGCCCTGGCTGACGTGGAGACGGCGTTCACAGCTCCGACGCCCGTTGCAGGGAATGCGAGCTGACCCGTTCCGTGATCAGCACCAGCACGAACGAGAAGAGGAACAGCAGCGAGGACACCGCGGCCGCCTCTCCCGGGCCGGCGACGGCACCGAAGGTCGTCGGGTTGAGCAGCTGCGTGATCAACACCGGCGCGGTCAGCGTCTTGTTGGGGATGTTGCCGGACACGAACACGATCGCGCCGAACTCCCCCAGGCTCCTTGCGAACGCCAGCAGCGCGCCGGCCGTGATGGCCGGGCGCAGCGCCGGAAACACGACCTTGCGAAACGTCGTCAAGCCGCCGGCTCCCAGCACTCTGGCGGCCTCCTCCTCGGCCGTGTCCAGCTCGATCAGCACCGGCTGCACGCTTCGCACGACCAGCGGCAGCGTCACGAAAAGCAACGCCAGCAGGATGCCGAGCGGCGCGAAGATGATGTGGATGCCGTGGCGTTCAAGCCAACCACCGACCGTGGAGTGGGGCCCGTACAACGCCACCAGCATGACCCCTGCGACCAGCGTGGGCACCGCGAACGGGAGATCGACCACGGTCGAGAGCAGGTCTCTCCCGGGGAACGGCACCCGGACGAAGATGTAGGCGAGCAGCGTTCCGAACACGCCGTTGATGATCGCCGTCAGAAACGCCATCATCAGGGTCAGCTTGATCGCGTTCTGCGCGCCGAACGAGTTCAGCGCATCCTGGAGGTTGCCCAGGCCGTTGCCGAACCCACTCTGCAGCACCGCTGCCACCGGCAGCAGGATGAACAAGCCCAGATACAGGAACGCCGTCCCCCGAAGCGACCAGCGGCCCAGCGCCGCCCCCGGCCGAAGCCGAGAGCGAGCGCTGGACCGCCGCTGGACTGTCGCCTCTACCGCGATGGTGCTAGCCCTTCGCTGCCTGGAACGCCTTGGTGAACGCCCCGCTCGGGCCGAACACGGTGTCGCTCGTCAGCTTGTCCCAGCCGCCCAGGTCGTCCGTGGTGAACAGATCCTGGACCGGCGGGTACTCAGAGCCGTTGCCCTTCTTGGCGGCAGCGACGCTGATCGGCCGCTGGTAACCCACCGACTGGAAGACGTCCTGCGCCTCGGACGTGTGCAGGTACTTGACGAACGCGGCCGCGATCGGCGCGACGCAGTGCTTCTCCGCATTCGCGTCGACCACCACGGTCGGCGTCTGGATCGAGACGGTCGACGGCGGGATCACGAACTGATCCTTGCTCCCCGCAGCGATGCCGGCGAGCGCCTGGTTCTCGTAGGTGATCGCAACGTCGCCGTTGCCGGACTCGAAGTTCTTGAAGGAATCGTTGGCGCTCTTGTCGAGCACCGTCACGTTCTTGAAGATGCCTTCAAGCAGCTTCTCGGCGCCGGCCGAATCGTTCGCCGTGTATCCGGGAACCTTTCCGCGCATCGCCGCTCCGTAGGCGCCGACGATGTTCCACCGCGCGCCGCCGCTCTGCTGGGGATCGGGCGTCAGGATCTGAATCCCCGGCTTGGTCAGGTCATTCCAGTTGTGGATGCCCTTCGGGTTCCCGGGCCGCACCATGAATCCCACAACCGAGCTGGCCACGATCGACCCGTCCTGATCCTGCTTCCAGTCATGGGTGATCAGGCCGGCCTTCTGCACTAGCTCGACGTCGGTCGCCGTCGATGCCGCAAAGACATCGGCCGGGAAGCCGTTCACGATGTTCTGAGCCTGGGTGGTGCTCCCGCCGAATGACATCTGGAAGATCAGGCTCTGGCCGTTGTGCGCGTCCTTCCACTCCGACGCGAACATCGACGTCAGCTTGCCGTACGCGTCGTACGGGTTGCTGTAGGCGGCGAGCGTGATCACCGGGGACTTCGCCGGGGTGCAGGCGCCGCTCCCGGTCCCACCGTCTGTGGCAGCGCTGCTGCTGCTGCCACAGCCCGCGGCGACCGCCGCGAGCGACACCGCTGCCACCGCCACCGCCGCTCGAATTTGTATTCTATACAACTTGTCCCCTTTGTCTATTGACTTTGTTGACTACCGCAAAGTACCCTTGCTTCAATGACTCGTCAAGAGGCAACCGACCGAGGGAGCTATCAGCCAGTGCCAGAGCATGCGATCGGAACGAACCTTCGGCATCTGGTGGGCATGCACGACCTGCTCCAGCGCGAGGTCGCCGCCTACATCGGACTGTCCCCCCAGGGGCTGTGGAACATCCTGAACGGCCGCTCGGAGCCACGGTCGCGCACGGTGCGCGATTGTGCGCACGCATTCGGCGTCACCATCGACGACCTGTTCGCCGACACCGGCAGCTGCCTGCGGGCGGCGGCCCGCAGCTACGAGCATGCCCCGATCCGGCAGCTGGCCGCACCGGAGCCGCTCGCGAACGGCACCGAGGGCTGATCCCCGCACCCGAGGTTCGCGCTCGCCCGAGCCAGTAGACTGCGCCACCCGGGGCGATTAGCTCAGCGGGAGAGCGCCCGCTTCACACGCGGGAGGTCGCTGGTTCGATCCCAGCATCGCCCATACCCCTCCGGCGCACCAACGTTCCGGCATGTCCGGCGCGCCACCTGCCACAATCCAGGCATGACGCTGACCGAGGGCGACCGCACACCTCCACGTCCCGCCCTGGCGGGATCGCGCGTACGGGAGCTGGCGGGATCGCAGCTGGCCGCCCCGGCCACGGCACTGCTGTTGGTTGCGGCCTCGACCGCGATGGTGGCGCTGGTCACGCCCACGGTGCCCTACGACGCCGGCGGCGTCATCTACCTGGTGGGCGTGCTCGGCGTGTCGTCGATCTACGGCCTCTGGTGGGGGCTCGCCACCAGCCTGGCCTCGGCGCTCGCCTTCAACTTCTTCTTCCTGCCCCCGCAGCACACGCTGGTGATCAACTCGTCCAGCGACTGGGCGGCGCTGGCCGCGTTCGCGCTGACCGCGCTGGTCACGTCGAACCTGGCCTCGCGGGCACGTCGTGAGCGGGACGAGGCCGCGCGCCGAGCGGCGGAGGCCCGCCTCAGCGAGTCGTTCGCAACGCTGATCGCCGACGCCGACGAGCTGGCCACGGTGCTGCCGACGCTGGCCAGCCAGGCGTCGCGGGCGCTGGGCGCCGCCGACGGCGTCATCCATCGTGGATCGCCCTCGCCGCCGGAACGGCGCGGCTCGGTGCTGACGCTCGACTTCAACGGCCGCTGGATGGGCGAACTGCGCCTGATCGAGGTGCCGCCGGGAGCACTCGACGACCCGGCCGCGGCCCGCATCGGGCGCAGCCTGGCCGGCCTGATCGCGCTCGGCGAGGAGCGCGAGCGGCGGCTGCAGCAGCAAGTGCAGGCCGAAGCGCTGGCTCGTTCGAACGAGCTGAAGACGGCGCTGCTGCGCGCCGTCTCCCACGACATGCGCTCCCCGCTGATGGCGATCACGACGGCCGCCGGCGGCCTCCGCTACGCCGGCCTGGACGCGGACGACCGCGAGCTGTTGGAGACGATCACCGACCAGAGCGCGCGCATGAACCGGATGATCGAGAACCTGCTCGACCTGTCCAAGCTGCAGGCGGGTGTCGTCGCGCCCCACGCCGACTGGCTGGATCCGCGCGACCTGGTGGAGGCGTCGGCGGACGAGCTGCAGCGCAACCAGCCGGACGCGCGATCGTTTCAGCTCCGGTTCGCGCCCGACCTGCCGCTGGTGCGGGGCGACGCCTCGCAGCTGCAGCGGGTGATCGTGAACCTGCTCGAGAACGCGCGCAAGTTCTCGCCGCCGGAGGCGCCCGTACAGGTGGATGTGTCGGCTACGCCGCGGATCGTCCGGATCGCCGTCCAGGACAGCGGGCCGGGCGTGCCGGAGGAGGAGGCCGAGCGCATCTTCGAGCCGTTCTACCGCTCCCCCAGCCGGCGGGAGGCACCGGGGTCGGGGCTGGGGCTGGCCATCGCGCGCGGGCTGGCGGAGGCCAACGGGTGCCGGCTGGCGGTGGCCCGCCCGGCCGAGGGCGGCAGCCGCTTCACGCTCGACGTGCCGGTGCCGGCGGCCGGGAAGCCCTCGTGACCGCGGGCGCGACGCGGATCCTGGTGGTGGACGACGAGCGTCCGATCCGGCGCGCGCTGGAGGTGACGCTGGCGAAGGCCGGATACACGGTCAGCACCGCGATCGACGCGTCCGAGGCACTGACGCAGTCAGCACTGCAGCCGCCCGATCTGGTGATCCTCGACCTGATGCTGCCCGACGCCGACGGCGCCGACGTGTGCCGGCAGCTGCGCGACTGGATGCAGGCGCCGATCCTGCTGATCTCCGCCGTCGGCGAGGAGCAGGACAAGATCCGGGCGCTGGACGCCGGCGCCGACGACTACCTGACCAAGCCGTTCGGGATCGGCGAGCTGCTGGCGCGCGTGCGCGCGCTGCTGCGCCGCTCCGAGGGCACCGTGTCGGGCGAGCAGGTGATCGAGGTGGGTGAGCTCACGATCGACCTGCCTCACCGGATCGTGACGGCGGCCGGCAACGAGGTGCACCTCACCCCCACCGAGTTCGACCTGCTGAAGGAGCTGGCGCTGGCCGACGGCCGGCCGCTCACCCACAAGATGCTGCTGCGCAAGGTGTGGGGGACCGGGTACGCCCAGGAGATGCAGCTACTGCGCACCCACATGGGCCGGCTGCGCGACAAGCTGGAGGCCCAGGGCGTGCCGCGCACCTCGATCGAGACGCTGACCGGCGTCGGCTACCGTCTGCGCGGGTAACAACGCACGCGAACGAGGAGGCGGCAATGGCCGACCGAGTGGTGCACTTCGAGGTGACCGGCCCCGACGGCGAGGCGCTGAAGCAGTTCTACGCGAGCATCTTCGGCTGGTCGATCGACAGCTCCAACCCCATGAACTACGGGATCGTGCCCGCCCCGGAGGGCGGCGGCATCGGCGGTGGGGTGTCGGCGACGGAGGGCGGCGCCCCCGGGTACGTGACGTTCTACGTTGCCGTCGACGACCCGCAGGCAACGCTCGACGCGATCGAGGCGGCGGGCGGCCGCACGGTCACGCCGGTGACCGAGATCCCGGGGACGGTCACGCTCGCGCAGTTTCAGGATCCGGCCGGGAACATGGTCGGAATCATCAAGTCCTGAGGCTTGATGAAAACGTGATGCCATCGTGATCGAAACGGTGTGCAACCACGCCCGATCGTAATACCGGCGTGACGCGGTTGCTGCCAGGCTTCGATCATGGCATTCACACGTTCCGACACGGCGAACGGCACCGCGCACCTGATCACCACCGGATTCCGGTCGATCCTGATCCCGGTCAACACGGCGCAGCCCGAGCTGCCCTGCGACATGCTGGACGTGGCGGCGTACCTGGCCACCGAGCGGCGCTCGTCGATCGTGCTGCTGGCGTTCACCGAGATCCCGCTGTGGGAGGAGATGGACGTCGAGCTCCCCGGTCTCGACGGCCACGTCGAGGCGATGGCCAAGCGGGCGCGGGCGATCGCTGCTCGGCGCGGCGTCGGCGTGCACGTGACCGCTCCGCGCACGCGCGATCCGGCCGACCTGATCCTGCGCGAGGCACGGCGGCGCAAGGCGCAGCTGATCGTGCTGGGCGCCACCGGGCGCTCGCGCACATCCCACCAGGCCCTCGCCCGCGATGCCGTCACGAAGCGCATCTCCGATCAAGCCAGCGTCCCCACCATGTTCATCCAGGCGCCGGTGGCCGCGTGAGGCCGCGGCCGGCACCCGCCGGCGTCGTCGCCGGCACCGCTGCTCGCCCGGCAGCGACCGCGTCGGCACCCCGCCTGCGGCACGCCGGCCGCCTGGGCGCCCTGGCGCTGTCGCTGGGTGCGCTGGGCGTTGTCTACGGCGACATCGGCACCAGTCCGCTCTACACGATGCAGCTCGTGTTCACGCTGCACCCGCTGGCGCCCACCCCGACGCACGTCTACGGCGCGGTCTCGCTGATCTTCTGGTCGCTGGTGATGGTGGTGACGCTCAAGTACGTGCTGCTGATCCTGCGCGCCGACAACCACGGCGAGGGCGGCATCATGGCGCTGGTGGCGCTGATCGAGGGCTGCGTGCAGGGCCGCCGCAAGACCGCGCTGATCCTGGTCGGGATTCTCGGCGCCTCGCTGTTCTACGGGGACGGCATGCTGACGCCGGCCATCTCCGTCGTGTCGGCGGTGTCGGGCCTGCAGGTGGCGTCGCCGTCGCTGGCGGCGCAGATCGTGCCATTCTCGCTCGCGATCCTGGTCGCGCTGTTCGCGCTGCAGCGGTTCGGCACCGGGACGATCGGCGTGCTGTTCGGGCCGATCATGCTGATCTGGTTCGCGGTGCTCGCGTTCATCGGCACGAAACAGGTGCTGCTGCACCCGGACATCGTGAAGGCGCTCTCCCCGAGTTACGGAGCGTCGTTCCTGCTCGGCGAGCCGAGCGCGGGCTTCCTGTCGCTGGCCTCGGTGTTCCTGGCGGTGACCGGCGCGGAGTCGATCTACGCCGACATGGGTCACTTCGGCCGCCCCGCCATCACGCGCGCCTGGCTGGCCGTGGCGCTGCCGGCGCTGGTGCTGAACTACCTGGGGCAGGGCGCGCTCATCCTCCAGCACCCGCGCACGATCACGAACCCGTTCTTCCTGATGGTGCCGGGTGGGCAGACGGCGCAGACCGCGATGGTGATCCTGGCCACGGTGGCGACGGTGATCGCCTCTCAGGCGGTCATCTCGGGCGCCTACTCGGTGACCCAGCAGCTGGTGCAGCTGGGGTTCCTGCCGCGGATCTCGATCCGCCACACGTCGAAGCGGATCATGGGCCAGATCTACATCCCGCTCGTGAACTGGTTCCTGCTGGCCGCCGTGGTCACGCTGGTGCTGGTGTTCCGTGACCCGCAGGGCCTGGCGGCCGCATACGGCGTGGCCCTGAGCGCGATCTTCGCCACCAACACGCTGCTCGCGTTCACCGTATTCCGCGCGCTGTGGCACAAGCCGCTGTGGTTGGTGCTGCCGGGCGCGGCCGTGTTCCTGACGGTGGAGCTGGCCTTCTTCGCCGCCAACCTCGGCAAGCTGTTCAGCGGCGGCTGGCTGCCGCTGGCCGTGGGGGCGGTGTTCTTCGTGATCCTGACGACCTGGCGGCGCGGCCGCGCCATCCTGCATCGCCAGGTGCGCGAAGGACACGTGCCGCTGCGGCGGTTCATCAACCGGCTGATCGACGAGCCGCCGCTGCGCGTGCCCGGCACCGCCGTCTTCCTGTCGTCGGCTCCCGGCACGGTGCCGGCCGCGCTGCGCAACAACCTCGTGCACAACCACGTGGTGCACGAGCAGGTGATCCTGCTGACGGTGGTGACAAAGGGGGTTCCGCACGTGGCCGAGGAGGGGCGGCTGGAGATCATGCCGCAGCGGCTGGGGTTCGTCGGCATCACCGCCAGCTACGGGTACCAGGACGAGCCGGACGTCCCCGCCGCGATCCGCCAGGCCCAGCGGCAGGGGCTCGAGATCGACCTCGAGCGGACGTCGTACTACGTCAACCACGTGTCGCTGGTGCCCGCCGGCGACGCCCCCATGGCGGCCTGGCGCACGCGGCTGTTCATGCTCCTGTACCGCAACTCGACCCCGGCCGCCCGCTACTTCCGCATCCCGCCCGACCAGGTGGTCGAGATGGGCGCGTACGTGGCGGTCTGAGCCCGGGGCCGGCCTGTCACGGACCGGTCACGCCCGCGTCACGGCTGTTACGACGGTGCCCGGCACCTCTGTATCAGCGGAGAGGGCGGGATTCGAACCCGCGAACGAGGAATCCCCCGTTACGCGATTTCCAGTCGCGCTCCTTAAGCCAACTCGGACACCTCTCCTGTGACCCAAGTATGACATCGCACCGCAGACCCTTGCTCCCGGCTGTCCAGTCCGCTGTACTATGCGCTCCGCCCGCAAAGAGAGGAGTGGCATGGCAGACGAGCGCATCGAGATCCTGGGACGAGTACCGCTCTTCGACGGCCTACCGGCGGGGGAACTCGCGGCGGTGGCCAACGCAGCGAAGGAGCGCCGCTACGACACGGGCGACGTGATCGTGGGCGAGGGCGAGGGCGGCATCGGATTCTTTGTGATCGCGGAGGGCACCGCTCGCGTCGAGGCGCACGGTGAGCGCCGCGGCACGCTGGGCCCGGGCGCTTCGTTTGGCGAGGTGGCGCTGCTGGACGAGGGCGGCGGCCGCCGCACCGCGTCGGTGATCGCCGAGTCTCCCGTGCGCGCGTTCGGGCTCACCTCCTGGCAGTTCACGCCGTTGCTCGAGCAGCATCCGCAGATCGCCGTGAAGGTCGCGAAGATCCTCGCCCGCCGCCTGCGCGAGGCGGAGGAGCGGGCGACACCGGCAAGCTGATAGCATCCTCCGCGACCGTGCTAAGCGGGGAGATAGCGGTTCCCTGTACCGGCAATCCGCTCTAGCCGGGCCGAATTCCCGCCCAGAGGGGTAGCGTGTTCGGAATCAGGGTCTGTGCGTTCGGTGTTGATCGCCAGGTCCCACGCAACGGAGGCTTGCGAACCGCGTCAGGTCCGGAAGGAAGCAGCGCTAAGCAACGTCACCCGGGTGCCGTGGGTCAGCCTGGAAGGAGCCAGCGTCACCGACACCGTCCGGGTGCGTCACTTCGAAGGCGGGTGCACGGTCGCTTTTAGCCCCGCTGGGAGATCCCTCTAAGCTTCGAAACGTGTCAGCTCTCTACCGCACCCATCGCCCGCAGGACTTCGGCCAGGTGGTCGGGCAGGCGCACGTCGTGCGGACGCTCCGAAACGCCGTCGAGCTCGATCGGGTAGCGCACGCCTACCTGTTCGCCGGCCCGCGCGGCACCGGCAAGACCTCCATGGCCAAGATCCTGGCCAAGTCGATCAACTGCGAGCAGGGGCCGACGGTCACGCCCTGCCTGGTCTGCGAGTCGTGTCGCAGCATCCACGACGCCACCGCCATCGACGTGATCGAGATGGACGCGGCCAGCCATCGCGGCATCGACGACATCCGCGAAATCCGCGACCGGGTGGCGCTGCGGCCGGCCCGCGGCCGCATGAAGGTCTACATCGTGGACGAGGCGCACATGCTCACCAAGGAGGCCTCGAACGCCGTCCTGAAGACGCTCGAGGAGCCGCCCGACCATGTCGTGTTCGTGCTGTGCACGACCGAGCTGCAGGCGATGCTGCCGACCATCCGCAGCCGCTGCCAGCGGTTCGTGTTCCAGCGGCCGGGGCTGGGCGAGATCTCCGAAGTGCTGCGCCGGATCGCGACGGCCGAGGGAATCGAGATCGACGACGCCGCCGTGCAGCTGGTGGCCAGAGCGGCCGGCGGCAGCTTCCGCGACGGCGTCACCATCCTCGACCAGCTGTCCACCGCTCAGAGCGCCGCCATCGGCGCGGAGGACGTGCGGACGCTGCTCGGCACCGCCGACGAGGCCGCGCTGTTCGGCGCGATCGACCTGGTCGGGGCGGGCGACGCCGCCGGCCTCCTGCGCCTGGTCGACGACCTGGCCGAGTCGGGTACCGACCTGGCCTCGTTCACGACCGGCCTGCTCGGGCACCTGCGCGGCCTGTTCCTGACCCAGCAGCTGGGCCAGCCGCCGCTCGACCTGGGGCTGTCCGACCACGAGCAGGAGCGCATGCGCGAGCAGGCCGAGGCGGTCAGCCCGCGCGCGGTGGTACGCCTGATCGACCTGTTGCGCACCGTCGTCGACGACGTCAAGGACGGCGGCGACCCGCGCCTGCCGCTGGAGCTGGCGCTGGTCAAGGTGTCGCGCCCGGCCAATGAGCTGGCGCTGGAGGCACTCGACCAGCGCCTGGAGCAGCTGGAGTCGAACGGCGCGTCGCCCGCGCCACCCGAGCCGACGCCGGCCGCCGCGCCACCCCCGCCGGTCACAGGCGCCGCTCCTGCCCCAACGACCGTTGCCGAGCCCGCGCCGCCAGCCGAGCCCGAGCCCGAGCCACAGGCGGCGGCCGCGCCCGTCGCCACGGCCGTGGCCGAGCCGGCCACGCTGGAGCAGGTGAGCGCGCGCTGGTCGGAGGCGATCGTGCCCGAGATCGGGCGCCGCTCGGTGCCGCTGCACTCGCTGGTGCAGTCGGCCCGCCCGGTCTCCTACGACGACGGCACCCTGGTGCTGGGCCTGACCGCATCGAAGGCGTTCGCGAAGAGCATCATCGAGGCACCCCAGAACCTGGAGACGATCAGCGACGTGGTCGGGCAGGCGCTGGGCGGCAGCCCGCGCGTGCGGTTCGTGGTGCTGGGCGCCGAGCACGCCGACGACGCACCCGAGGTGGCCGCCGCACCGGCCGCGCAGGTGACCGAGGACGAGCTGGTCTCGCGCCTCACCGAGGAGTTCGACGCACATGAGGTCTGACCAAGGAGCAGGGCGATGACCAAGATGGACCCGAACAAGATGATGGCGCAGCTGGGACAGATGCAGGCACAGATGGAGAAGGCGCAGGAGGAGCTGAAGACGGCCTACGTCGAGCACTCCGCCGGCGGCGGGGCGGTGACCGTGAAGGTGTCAGGCGCGCTGGAGGTGGCCGACATCACGATCAAGCCGGAGGCGATCGATCCTGACGATCCCGAGATGCTGCAGGATCTGCTCGTGTCGGCCGTGAACGGCGCCATCACGGCGGCGCAGCAGCTCCAGCAGCAGAAGATGATGGGGCAGCTGGGCGGCATGGGCGGGCTCGGCCTGCCTGGTATGTAGCCTGCCAGATGTGTACTCACCCGCAGTCGAGAACCTGATCACGCAGCTGGCCCGCCTGCCCGGCATCGGGCGGCGCACGGCCCAGCGGTTGGCTTTCTACATCCTGCGCTCGACGCCCGACCAGGCGCTGGCGCTGGCCGACGCGATCCGCGAGGTGAAGGAGAAGATCGGCGTCTGCGAGGAGTGCTTCAATCTCGCGGAGGGGCCGCTCTGTTCGATCTGCGCGGATGCCCGGCGCGACCGCACCGTGATCTGCGTGGTCGAGGACCCGAGCGACGTGGTGGCGGTCGAGCGCACCCACGAGTACCGCGGCGTGTACCACGTGCTGGGCGGCGCCCTGTCGCCGATCGACGGCGTCGACCCCGAGCACCTTCGCATCGCGGAGCTGCTGAGCCGGGTGGAGGCGAACGGGGCGGTCGAGGTGGTGCTGGCGACCAACCCGACGATGACCGGCGAGGCCACCGCCGTCTACATCGCCGACCGGCTGCGCGGCCGCTGCCGGGTGACGCGGCTGGCCAGCGGGCTGCCGGTGGGCGGTGACCTCGAGTACGCCGACGAGGTCACGCTGGGCCGCGCGTTCAGCGGCCGCCGCGAGATGTGAGCGCCAAAGACCGCAGTCAGACCCTTCGCCGACGCCGTAGAGTGCGCAGCGATGGACATGCACCGCTACTCCCAGGAGACCGAGGCGCTGGCCCAGTCGATGATGCGGATCGCCCTCGACCGGCTGCGAATGGACGCACCGCTGGACGGGCCGGTGGACGCGCAGGAGCTGGGCCGGCGGGCCGGCCAGACGATCACGCCGTCCGGCCTGGGCGGCGAGCAGGCCCTGCGCGTCTGGACCGACGTGCTGGCCCCGGCCACGATGTCGGTCGACCACCCGCGCTACCTGGCGTTCATCCCCGGTGCTCCGACCGAGGCGGCGACCCTGTTCGACCTGGTGCTGAGCGTCTCATCGCTCTACGGCGGCAGCTGGCTGGAGAGCTCCGGTGCCGTCTACGCGGAGAACCAGGCGCTGCGCTGGGTCGCCGACCTGGTCGGCATGCCGGCCGCGGCCGGCGGCTGCTTCGTGCAGGGCGGCACCGTCGGCAACCTGTCGGCGCTGGTGGCGGCCCGGTACAGCATGCGCGAGCGGCTCGGCGCCGCGCTGCCACCGCGGCTGCGGGCGGCTGTCACCGACCAGACCCACAGCTCCGTCGTCTACGCGCTTCGCGACGTGATGGACGTCGACCCGCTGCTGGTTCAGGCGGATGAGCGCGGCCGCATGACCGGCCCCGCACTGCGCGAGGCATTGGTGCGCGAGGGCGCCGACGGGGTGTTCGCGGCCGTGGCCACGTCCGGCACCACCAACCTCGGCGTCGTCGACGACCTGGCCGGCGTCGCCCAGGTCTGCCGCGAGTACGGGCTCTGGTTCCACGTCGACGGCGCCTACGGCGGCGCCGCTCTCGCGGCTCCCTCGGCGCGCCACCTGTTCACCGGCATCGAGCACGCCGACAGCTTCATCGTCGACCCGCACAAGTGGCTGTTCGGCCCGTTCGACTGCTGCGCGCTGGTCTACCGCGATCCCGAGGTGGCACGCCGCGCGCACACGCAGCACGCCGGCTACCTCGACGCGATCAACGACGCCGGCGAGTGGAACCCCTCCGACTACGGTGTGCACCTGTCCCGCCGCGCCCGCGGGTTGCCGTTCTGGTTCTCGCTGGCCATGCACGGCAGCGACAGCTACCGCGACGCGATCGAATCGACGCTGCAGGTGGCGCGCCGCGGCGCCGACGAGATCCGCAGCCGCCCCTACCTGGAGCTGCTGGTCGAGCCCGACCTGACCGTGCTCACCTTCAAGCGGGTCGGGTGGACGGCCGAGGACTACGCCGCCTGGACGCAACGCCTGCTCGACCAGGGATACGCGTTCGTTACCCCGACGACGCACAACGGCGAGCCCTGCACGCGGTTTGCGATCATCAACCCGCGCACTACGGTGTCCGACCTGACCGGCATCCTGGCGACCATGTCCTAGGACACCCCCCTTTACACTGCACGGGTGAAAGACCCTGCATCCGTACAGGTCGGGCGCATCAACGTGATGAAGTTCGGCGGCACCTCCGTCGCCGACACCGACAAGATCCGAAACGTCGCCCGGCGCATGGTCGCGACCCACGAGACCGGTCGGCCCACCGTCGGCGTGGTGTCGGCCATGGGCGAAACCACCGACACGTTGGCGGCGCTGGCGGCCGAGGTGTCGCCGCGCCCGCACCCGCGCGAGATGGACATGCTGCTCTCCACAGGAGAGCGCATCACGGCCGCCCTCTGCGCGATGGCGATCGAGGACATGGGCCACCGGGCCGTGTCCCTGACCGGGTCGCAGGCAGGCATCGTCACCGACACCCGCCACACGAACGCGAAGATCGTGGACATCCGGCCGAAGCGCATCACGGAGGCGCTGGGCGCGGGCATGATCGTGCTGGTGGCCGGCTTCCAGGGCGTGTCCACCGCCTACGACGTGACCACGCTGGGGCGCGGCGCATCCGATCTGACCGCGGTGGCGCTGGCGGCCGCCCTGGGCGGCGACTGCGAGATCTACACCGACGTCGAGGGCGTCTACACGGCCGACCCCCGGATCGTGCCTGACGCGCGCAAGCTGGCCAGGGTATCGCCGCTGGAGATGCTCGAGATGGCCGGCTCGGGCGCCCGCGTGCTGCAGCTACGATCGGTGGAGTTCGCCCGCAACCACGGCGTTCCGATCCACGTGCGTTCGACCTTCTCCGGCACGGAGGGGACATGGATACGGGAGGACCCGAGCATGGAAGACGCGATCATCTCCGGCATCACCCACACCGTCGACGAGGCGTATGTGACGCTGACCGACGTGCCCGACAAGCCCGGCACCGCGGCCGGCATCTTCAATGCCGTGGCCGCCGCCGGCATCAACGTCGACACGATCATCCAGAACGCCGTCACCCACGGCGACGCCGATGTCACGTTCTCGATCCCGCGCGACGACCTGCCGCTGATGACCGACACCATTGAGGGGCTCTGCCGTGATCTGGGGCTGCACTGGGCCGTGGACGACACCGCCGGCAAGATCAGCATGATCGGCGCCGGCATGAAGAGCCATCCGGGTGTGGCCGCGCGCATGTTCCAGACCCTCGCCGATCACGGCATCAACGTGCGCATGATCGCCACCTCCCCGATCAAGGTGTCCTGCGTGATCGCCCGCGACAAGGTGGACGAGGCGGTGCTGGCGCTGCACGACGCGTTCCAGGTCGAGCTGGAGCTGGCCCAGAGCGGGGCGGCGCATGCCTGATCCGCGCGTGGCCGTGGTGGGGGCGACCGGCGCGGTCGGCCCCGAGGTGCTGGCGATCCTGGCCGAGCGCGGGTTCCCGGCGGCGGAGGTGGTGCCGTTCGCATCCGCCCGCTCCGCCGGCAGCCGGGTCGGCTTCGCCGGCGAGCAGCTGGAGGTGCGGGAGCTGACCGACGACTCGCTGGCGGGCTTCGACCTGGCCCTGTTCTCGGCCGGTGCCGCCACCTCCAGGCGCTACGCGCCGGAGGCGGTGAAGCGGGGCTGCATGGTGATCGACAAGTCCAGCGCGTTCCGGATGGATCCGCAGGTGCCGTTGGTTGTGCCCGAGGTGAACCCGGAGGCGGCCGAAAGCCACCGCGGCATCATCTCCAACCCCAACTGCTCCACCATCCAGCTGGTGGTGGCGCTGAAGCCGCTGCACGACCGGGCCCGCATCCGCAACGTCACGGTCGCCACCTACCAGGCGGTCTCGGGCACCGGAAAGCGGGCGATGGAGGAGCTGCGGGATCAGTCCCAGGCGGCGCTTGGAGGCGGCGATGTCCAGGCGAGCGTGTACCCTCACCCGATCGCGTTCAACGTGCTGCCGCACTGCGACGCCTTCGACGGGCCCGACACCTTCGAGGAGACCAAGCTGATCAAGGAGACCCACAAGATCCTGGGGGACGACAGCATCGGCATCAGCGCCACCTGCGTGCGCGTGCCGGTCTGGCGTTCGCACTCCGAGGCGGTCTGGATCGAGACGGAGCAGCCGCTGACCGCCCACGACGCCCGGCAGCTGCTCGAGGGCGCGCCCGGCGTGCGCGTGGTGGACGACCCGTCCGCGGCCGGCTATCCCATGCCCAGCGAAGCCGCCGGCGGCGACGACGTGCTGGTCGGCCGCATCCGCGAGGACGGGTCGCGCCGCAACGGGCTGGCCCTGTGGGTGGTCGCCGACAACCTGCGCAAGGGCGCTGCGCTGAACGGCGTGCAGATCGCCGAGCTGCTGGTAGGGCGCAACCTGATCCGTGTCCCCCAGCAGGAGCGCGTGGCTTGAGGCTGGCCGCGCGCGGTCACCTGTGCCCGGTCTGCATCCGGCCGGCACCCGCGGGCACGTGCGACGAGCACGGGACGTGGAAGCCCCACCAGCTCCTGACCACCGCTGACCGGCGGCGCTGCGGCCGCCGCCGCTGGCAGCCGTTCCAGCCGGCCGCTCAGGCCTGCCCCCGCTGCCTGGGTGAGGTTGCCGAGTCGCGCACCGGGTTCACCTGCGTCGATCACGGCCACGACCAGGATCCGCACGGGCCGTTCCGGGTCGACGAGCTGCTCGCGCCAACCGCCCAGCGCGTGTCCGCGGCCGCGCGTCTGCGGGTGACGCGGCGCCGCCAGGCCCGCAAGCGCGAGCCGATCTCGGTGTCGCTGCACCTGCCCGACCCCGCCCGCAGCGCGCGCGTCGTGATCTCGGCCAGCATCGTGGCCGGCACGCTCGCGTTCCTGGTGCGGTAGTCGCTAGATCGACGCCTTGCCCACGACCGGGCCCTTCGGCGCCGGGCCGCCGGTGCCCGGCTCCAGCGTGATCACGATCGTGTCGCCGGCCGAGGCGTTGCGCGTGAGCGTGAACGACGTATCGTTGCCGCCCGCGAACGTGCCCGCCGCCTGCGGCACGGTCTCGCCCTTGGGGATCACCCAGGCCTCGTAGGTATGACCGGCCGGCGCCGGCTTCAGCCCGCCGACCACCGTCGCCTGGCCGCCGCCGAACGAGACCACGCTGCCCACGTTCGCGATCGGCGCCACCGACCGCACGTCGGCGTCCTTGATATCGCCGCGCAGCGAGATGTTCCACACCGCGAGCGCGATCACCGCCAGTCCAAGCACCGGCACGGCCACCGCCGAGACGCGCGGCCACCACGACCAGCGGGGGCGCGGCTGCGGCGGCGCCTCCGGCGGCGTGCTCGGCACCACCTCCGGGCCGATCGCCTCCAGCAGCCGCTCGCGCAGCTCCGGTGGCGGATCGGCCTGGGGGGCGGCGAAGGCCAGCGCCGCGGCTACCGCCTCCATCTCGCGCAGCTGCACGCGGCAGCGCTCGCACGTCTCGACGTGCTCGAGCACCAGCCGCTGGTCGGCGGCGTCGAGGCCGTGCAGGGCGTAGCCCGAGATCAGCTCGTCGACGTGTTCCACTCGTGCTCCGGGTTCAGGCCCGACTGGGCCAACAGCTCGCGTAGTGCGGTCATCGCGGCGAAGGTACGGCTCTTGACCGTGCCGATCGGCAGCGCCAGCCGCTCGGCCAGCTCGGACTGGGAATATCCGGCGAAGTAGGCCAGCTCGAGCACCTCGCGGTGAGGATCGGGCAGCTTCGCCATCGCCGACCGCACCTGGTCGCGGGCAACGCTCTGCCAGGCCTGCTGCTCCACCGCGGGAGCGGGGTCGACGCTCTCGCGCGCCTCGTCGAGCGCCTCGGCGCGGCGCCGCTGCTCGCGGCGCACGGTGTCGACAGCCTTGTGATGGGTCAATGTCAGTATCCAGCTCGATGGTTGGCCACGCGCGGGGTCGAACGTCGATGCCTGCCTCCAGACCGTCAGGAACGCATCCTGCACCACGTCCGCCGACAGCTCGCGGTCACGCACGATGCGCAAGGCGAGCGCGTAGGCCGCGCCGCCGTACATGTCGTACAGACGGGCGAACGCGTCCCGATCGCCTCGCGCTGTGAGCGCGAGCAGCCCGTGATCGGACAAATGTTCCGTGCTGGGATCCCTTCCTGGCCTGCGATCGGTCATTCGTCGATTGTGCACCGGTGGTTCACCGAACGCCAGCCGGGGTCGCCGGCACCACGGCCAGGCGGCTCCGCAGCCGGGCCAGGCGGCTCTCATCGGGAGCCCGCTCGATGGCGCGCAGATCCAGCCGCTCCAGCGAGACGCGCCCGGCGCCGCGCTGCGGGTGGAAGCCGAGGTCGCGCAGGAAGTCGGCGGGGAAGATCGTGCGGTGGCCGAGGAACCGGGAGGCGAACCCCTCGTCCGGCGGGTACCGGTAGCCGAACGCCTCAAGGGCCGGCAGCCCGCGGTCGCGGCACTCCCCGATCGCGGCCAGGAACAGGCTCTGCAGCACCCACGGGCTGTGGGCGTCGGTCAGGTAGGCGCACGTCACCAGCACCGCGTCGCGGCCGGGTGGCCCGGCCGGGAGATGGCGGGCGCGGGCGAACCGGTCGCTGGGGCCGTACTGGATCAGCCCGATCACGCGGTCGTCCTCGACGTACAGCTTGCCCCACGGCCCGAAGTCGTCCTCGAGCTCCCGCTTCCACCGCTGCCGGTCGCCCGGCTTGCCGGCGGGCCGCGTCTGCCACCACATGCAGTCACGGCACGGCACCGGCGCGACGCCGACGGTGGCACCGTTGAGATGCTCGACGCCAGTCATGATGCGGGCGGCGCGACGTCGTCGATCACGACCGCCACCGAGGAGGGCTCGAGCTCGATCATCGACACCAGGTAGTCGCGCACGTGGCTGCTGACCTCGCGCGCCACGGCCGGGATGCTGGCCCCCCACTCGGTGACGAGGTGCAGCTCCAGCCCGACGGCGTCGCCGTCGGAGCTGATGCGAACACCCTTGGGGACGCGGTCAGGGTCGACGCCGCCCGGCTGGCCACCGGCGATCGCATGCACTCCCGCGACTTCGATCGCCGCCGCCGCCGCGTAGGTGGCGATCACGGCGTGGCTTATGTGCGCACTGGCGGCGGCCGAGTGAATCGACTCGACCGGAGCATCGCCGGGTCCGTCGTGCATGCGCGAATTCTACACCGGCGTCACCCTGACACTTGACAGACGTCATAATGATGTCATAATGACGTCATGAACATTGCCGGACACATCGAAGCCCTCCGCGCCGACCTGATCGCGACAGCCGGCATCGGAGACGAGGGCACCCTGCGGGTGGCTGAGCAGCTCAGCAGGGCGCTCGACCCCGCCATGCGCCTGCGGCTTCTGGACATCCTGTCCGAGGCGGCGCTGGAGGTGAACGGCCAGCTCACCAGCGGTCAGATCGAGGTGCGGCTGGCGGGAGGCGACGTCGGGTTCACGTACTCGGAGTCGTCGCACGAGGCGGAGCCGGCCGGCGACGACGCCCAGGCCGCCCGCATCACGCTGCGTATTCCCGAGCAGCTGAAGACCCGCGCCGAAGCCGCCGCGGCGGCGGAGGGCGTGTCGCTGAACACCTGGCTGGTGCGCGCGACCTCCCGCGCCCTCGACCGCGGCCGCAGCAGCGGCGGCCCCGGCCGGCGCATCACCGGCTACGCAACGAGCTGAACGGAGGAGCCATGACCGACCCACGCGATTCCATCACACCCCGTCTGCCGGCGGCGGCAGCCGCCATGTTCACGCCCTGGACGCAGCCGGTGCGGACGCCCACCGCGACCCCCACACCGCATTCCGCGATCCGTTCGCAGCAGACGCTGCGGCTGACCGGCTTCGCCCGTTCGTAAGAGAGGAGCATCCATGACCACCTACCAGACACCCAATCCCGTTCGCCTGCGCCTGAAGCTCGAGGCCGGACGCATCGACATCATCACCTGGGACGAACCGCGCGCCGAGGTCGAGGTGACGCCGCTTGGCGACGACCAGGCGTCGATCGAGGCGGCCCAGAACGTCCAGCAGGAGCTGCGCGGCAGCGGCGAGAACCCGGAGCTGACGGTCGAGGCGCCCAGCGGCCGCTCGCTGTTCGGACTGCGTCGTGGGCCCGAGCTGCGGTTCGCCATCTCGGTGCCGCACGGCAGCTCGATCGACTCCACCACCGTGTCGGCCGACGTCGCCGGCCGCGGCCGCTTCGGCACGGCCAAGGTGAACACCACCTCCGGCGACGTCTCGCTGGGGGCGGTGGCGGGCGACGCCAACGTGAAGACCGTCAGCGGCGACCTCGACGTCGAACGCGTCGACGGGAAGGCCAGCCTCAGCAGCGTCTCCGGCGACCTCGAGCTGGGGCCGGTGGCGGGCGAGATCTCGGCCAGCACGGTCTCCGGCGACCTGCACGTGACGTCGGCCGGATCCTCGGTGAACGCCAAGGGCGTCTCCGGCGACGTCACCGTCGAGAGCGTGCGGCGGGGCGAGGCGCGGCTGCAGTCGGTATCCGGAGACATCACGCTGGGCGTGGCCGCAGGCGCCCGCGTGTGGATGGATGTCAGCTCGATGAGCGGCAGCACCCAGTCCGATTTGGAGCCGGACGATGCCGGCGCGGGCGGCGAGGTCGACCTGCGCATCAAGGCCAACTCGGCCAGCGGCGACATCCGCCTGCAGCGGGCCGCGCCGGTGGCCTCGGCCTGAACGATGAGACAGCCGGGCGGCGCTCGTTGGGGCGTCGCCCGGTCAGCCGGCCGTGAGGCGCAGCAGCGATGCCTCCGGCCGCGCCAGCAGCCGGAACGGCACCAGCGTGGTGCCGGTGCCGCGCGAGACCACCAGCGTGGTGTCGCCGACGCGGTGGACGCCGTCCAGGTAGCGCCACCGGGTGTGCGACAGCCGCACGCGCCCGCCCGGCCTGGGCAGGCAGATCTGGCCGCCGTGCAGGTGGCCGGCGAGCACCAGCGAGCAGGTCCCTGGCGGCAGGTCGTCGACCACGTCCGGGAAGTGCGCCAGCAGGATCCTCAGCCCTCCCGGGCCGGTGAACAGCCGCTCGGGGCGCGACACTCCCCGGATCCACGGCTCCGGCTCAAGGCCGGCCACTTCGATCGGCACCCCGCCGTGCTCAACCATCACGCTGCGGTCGCGCAGGAGCTGCACGGGGGCGTCCCCCCAGCTGTCCGGCACCACGCCCCGGGAGAACGGGTCGCGCGTGGAGCCGGTGTCGTGGTTTCCCAGCGACGCGAACATGCCGAGCGGCGGATCCAGCCGCGCCAGCTGATCGAACACCCGCTGCTGCCCGCGCGGGTGGGCGATGATGTCGCCGGTCACGACCACCATGTCGGGCTGCTGGGATACGCCGTAGGCGACCGCCGCCTGCATGGTCCGCAGGTTCAGCGAGGGCGTGCCGGCGTGGAAGTCGGAGAGGTGCAGGATGCTGAGGCCGTCCAGCTCCGGCGGCAGCCCCGCCACCGGAACGCGCAGCTCCCGACGCTCGAGCCACTGCGCCTCGAACAGGCCCCAGCCGGCCAGCAATCCGCCGCCCGCGACCAGGGCGGCGAGCCCGCGTCTAGTCGCTGCCACGCACGCTGTCGAACTCGTCGCGAAGCCTGCGACGCGCGGCTCCGATCCGCTCGCGCAGCATCTCGACGCGCTCCTGGTCCGCCGTGTGCCCGTTGCCGCTGGCGGCGACCGGGTCATCCCGGTTCGTCAGCAGGCGCGCGATCACCGCGGCGGTCGCGGCGATCACAGCTATGCCAATCAGACGGCGCATGGCCGCAGTCTACCGGTCCTCAACCGCAGGCCGCCCACAGCCCGCGGCCCGCCAGCGCCGCCTCCCGCTCGAGTGCGGACAGGTCGGTCGCGTGGGCGGTGTTGGGCGGGATCGACAGCGTTCGGGCGTACCCGGCCGACACCAGCCGCGCGTTCACGAACAGGTCGGGCCGGCCCGGCCGCTTCAGATAGATGTACGCCAACCAGCGTCCGTACGTGTCGTGCAGCTGGCGGTCGTAGACCAACCGCACCCGGCGGCCCGTCAGCAGGTGCTTGGTGTACGCGGACGCCTCGGGGCCGAAGCAGCCCACCGGCCGGTGGGGGTCGACCGTCTCGGGCGTGTCGATGCCGAGCAGCCGCACGTCCAGCGAGCGCGATCCGGCCCGCACCCAGACGGTGTCGCCATCGACCACGCGCGACACCGTGGCCTCGGCCGGTGGCGGCCCGGCCCCGTGCACCCACCACCAGCCGGCGGCGGCCAGCGCGGCGACGATCAGGATCGGGATCAGCCGGGACATGTCGCCAAGCTACCGGCGCAACCAGCAAACGGGGGGTCACGGATGGTGGCGAAACGGTGCCGGAGTCAGCCGGCCGGCAGCGGCCAGAGCAGCTCGAAGCGCTCGAGCACGACCTCGGCGTCGTCCGTCGGCGGCATCCCGGCGGCAGTGAAGAAGCTGACGTGGGCCTCGCGCCAGTACGCGAGGCTGCGATCGCCCTCGCCCTCGGTCCACGCGAACTCCTCGTCCACATCGGCGAAACGGCGGATCTCGACGTGGGTGGTGCGGATCACGCACAGCGGATCGCCGTCGCCGTCGAGGATCACGCTCAGCTCGCCGGCCCGCGGGCTCGGCTCGCCACGCTCGTACGCGGAACGCAGGCTGGCGGTCGCCCGCTTCGGGCCGTCGCGCACCAGCAGGCCGAGCTCGGTGGCCATCCCGGGGTCGCTGCCGAACCCCCAGGCGGTGTGGTCGCCGTCCGTGCCGGTGGCCGCGACGAACGCCCTCCAGAACCGGCTGACGCGGTCGTCCTTCACTCGGCCGGCGCGCGGCGCACGACCGGGTACCTGCCGTCGGTCTTGACCAGCGTGCCGTCGGCGATCAGCCGGTCGATCACCTCCAGCACCTGTGCCTCGTTGCGGTGGGCGAGGCGGGCGTGGCTGTCGAGCTTGTGGTGGCCGGCGGCCAGCAGGTCGCGGGCGCGGCCGCCGCGCAGGATCTGGGTCAGCCGCGTGCGGCCGACGGCGCCCCGCGTCTCCTCCACGCACAGCAACACCGCCTCGCGCTCGTCCACCTGCAGCGGCGAGCGAGCGCGGGTGCCGTGGTTGTCGCAGCACAGCTCATCGGGCCGCGGCGCCGGCGTGTCACCGAAGTAGCCGAGCAGGGCGGCGCGCCGGCAGCCGTCGCCCGCGGCGTAGCGGTCGATCGCCTTCAGCCGGTCCCAGCGCAGGTTCTGCTGGCGCTTCATCGCGACCATGGCCGCAGCCGAGTGGCGGCGGCTGAGCGACGGCTCCGCCAGCCTGCCCGAGAAGGTGCCGCTTCGGGCCGGGAACAACTCCAGCGCCCCGGCCCGCTCAAGCACTGCGACAGCGACGCGGGGATCGTCGGCGGGCACGTCCGACTCCGACACCCGGAACACCCCCGACGGGTCGGCGTTGGCCGCCAGCAGCGCGTACACCGAGCGCAGCTGCGCCTCGGTCAGCTTCGCGCGGTCGATGAAGTAGGCGATCAGGCCCTTGTCGGCCGCGGTGTAGAGCAGCGTGCAGACGGCGGGGGCGCCGTCGCGGCCGGCGCGACCCGCCTGCTGGTAGTACTCCTCGGGCGAGGACGGGATCGTCCAGTGCACGACCGAGCGCACGTCCGCCTTGTCGATGCCCATGCCGAACGCGGTGGTCGCCGCGACGGCCTCGAGCTCGCCGGCCAGAAACTGCTGGAGCGTGGCGGTGCGATCGTGCGCGGGCAGGCCGGCGTGGTAGGGCGCGGCGCTGATGCCGTCGCCGAGCAGGTGCGCGGCCACCTGCTCGCAGGTCTTGCGGCGTCCGCAGTAGACCACGGCCGGAAGCCGTTTGCGGTCCTTCAGGTGCGCCAGCAGCATGCGCGGCTTGCCGGCCTCGCCGGCCACGTGCAGCACCTCCAGGAACAGGTTGGGGCGGTCGAAGCCGGTGCGCGCCATCACCGGGTCGCGCAGCTCCAGCGCCGAGACGATGTCGCGAGCGACCCGCGGCGTGGCCGTCGCGGTCAGGGCCAGTGTCGCCGGGCTGCCAAGCCGCTTGCGCACATCCGACAGCCGCAGGTAGTCGGGCCGGAAGTCGTGACCCCACTCCGACAGGCAGTGCGCCTCGTCGATCGCGAGGCGGTCGACGTTGGCCTGTCCGATCGCGTCCAGGAAGCGGCGGCTGGAGAAGCGCTCGGGGGCGACGTAGACCAGACGCGCGCGGCCGGCGGCGATGCGGGCGAGCGCAACGCCCACCTGCTCACCGGTCATGATCGAGGCGATCATCTCGACGTCCTCGTGCCCGCCGGCGCGAAGCGCGGCCGACTGGTCCTGCATCAGCGCGATCAGCGGCGAGACGACCAGCGTGACGCCCTCGCCGAGCAGCGCCGGCAGCTGGTAGCAGAGCGACTTGCCCGACCCGGTGGGCATGATCGCGAGCACGTCGCGGCCCGACAGGGTGCCCTCGATCGCCTCGCGCTGCCCCGGACGGAAGCGCTCGAATCCGAACAGCCGCTGCAGCTCGGCCGAGAGATCGGTGGTGGCGGTGCCCGCGCCCATGGTCGTCAGTGTCGCACGGATCACGGACACGCCGGCCGGTGTGACAGCACCGCCACCAGCTCGTGACAGCTACGCGGCAGCGCGGTCGGCGCTGGGCGCCACCGCGTGACTGGGCTCGCGGCGCAGCCAGTAGCAGGCCACCAGCCCGATCGCGCTCAGCAGCGCGGCCGCGATGTACGTGTGCCGAGCGGCCGGCACCACCGCGGGCACGTGGGCTCCCTTGCGCTCGGCGGCCTTGATCGCCTGATCGGACAACGAGGCCAGGAACACGATGCCGGCCACGGCCGTGCCCAGCCCCGCTCCCACCTGGCGCGCCAGCGGGATCGACGAGGTGGACTTGCCCTCGCGCCCGGCGTCACCGTCGGCCAGCACCACCTCGAACAGCGCCGGGCTGGCGATGCCCATGCCCAGCCCGGACACGGCGTAACACACGATCGGCAGCACCACCCCGCCGGCGGGCAGCGCCATCATCAGCGTGCCCACGAACACCAGCAGCGAGCCGAGCACAATCTGGTCGCGGGGTGGCGCTCCGATCCGCGCCGCCACCATCGAGCCCGTCGTCCACCCAAGCGTCGTCAGCACCAGCGCCACCGCCACCACCGCCACCGGCTCCCCGAACCCGACCTGGAGCTGCAACGGCAGGTACACCTCGGCGCCGAGGAACGCGGAGCCGGCCGCCAGCGCCGTCACGTTGGCCGCGATCGACACCGGGCGGTGGGTGAACACGGGCACAGCCGTGCGGCGCTCGTGCGCCAGGAAGGCGATCGCCGGCACCAGCGCGGCCAGCGCGACGGCCGGTTCACGGGCGGCCACCAGCAGGAACAGGACGGTGGTGCCGAGCAGCACCGGCCCCACCACGTTCAGCGGCTGGGCGCCGTGCTTCGGCTCGCGGGCGGGATGCGACTGCAGCGCCAGGCGCGCCGCCCAGGCCACGATCGCGATCAGCGGCAGGTTCACCCAGAACACCCAGCGCCAGCCCACCGACCCGGTCAGGGCGGCGCCCAGCGCCGGCCCGATCAGGGCCGAGACGCCCCACATGGCCGCGTTCAGGCCGAATGCCCGCGGGCGCAGCTCGTTCGGCACGTACAGCGCGAACAGTCCCAGCGGCACCGCGAACATGAACCCGGCGCCCAGTCCCAGCACGCCCCGCGACACGGCCACCACCGGCATCGAGGGGGCCACGCCGCCCAGCACGTTCGCGGCCGAGAACAGCACGCAGGCGATCGCGAAGCTGCGGGCAACGCCGTAGCGGTCGATCAGCGCCCCGGCCAGCGGCAGCGTCATCACGATCGTCACCATCGTGGCGCCCACCGCCAGCGAGATCAGGTCGACGCCGCCGATGTCCTGCGCCGCGCTGGGCAGCGCGGTCACGACCATCAGCGCGTCCAGCGAGCCCAGGAAGGTGGCGCCCAGGGCGGCCACCATCATCGCTCGGTAGGGCGAGCGGAACAGCGCGGCGTAGCTGGGGCTCACGCGCCCCCTCCGCAGGCGGGCCGGACACCCACCGAGGTCAAACCCCCTGGTAGATCTTGTCCGTTACCGGGTAGGCCTTGACGACGTGGCGCTTGAACTGGAGCTCGTCGTAGCTGAGCCCGGCCGCCGCACCCACCAGCTGGGCGAGGTGGAAGATGGGCAGGTCGAACTCCATGTCGGCCTCCCGTGAGGCCTTGCCCTGCCAGGCGTCGAGCGACAGGTGGCAGAGGGGGCACGGGGTCACCATCGCGTCGGCACCGGCCTCCTTGGCCTCGGCCAGCGGCTGGATCAGCTCGCCCAGCGCCACCTCGGCGCGGGCCAGCACGATCGGAAACCCGCAGCACTTGATCTTGCTTGGATAGTCGACCGGCTCCGCGCCGCAGGCCTCGATGATCCGCTCCAGCGACTGCGGCCGGTCGGGATCCTCGAACCCCAGCAGGCGCGAGGGCCGCAGGATCTGGCAGCCGTAGAACGGCGCGATCTTGATGCCCGTGAGCGGCTTCTCGGCGATCTGCTTGAGCTTCTCGTAGCCGTCGCCCTCGGCGATCTCCCATAGCAGGTGGCGAACGTCGACGCCGCCCGAGTAGGACGCCGCGCCGACCTCCTTGAGGTTGCGGTTGACACGCCGCAGCAGCTCGGGGTCGGCCTGCAGCTTGGCGTTGGCCTGGCGCAGGTTGAGCGTGCACACGTTGCAGATCGTCATCAGCGTGTCCTGGCCGAGCTGCTCGGCCTGGCCGAGTATGCGAGCGTTGAGGTGCAGGTAGTACTCCGGGCGCGCCTCGTGCACGTCGCCCGCGCCGCAGCATGTGAACCCGGGGATGTCGACCAGGGTCATCCCCAGCTTGTCCGCGATCGCGCGGGTGGAGGTGTCGAGCTCCTTCTGCGACAGGCTCGCGAGGCAGCCGGGGTAGTAGGCGTAGCTTGACTTCACTCGGATTCCTTTGATTGTGCCGGGTCGGCGGGCGGCCTGGTCGGGCCGGCGTTCGCGGCCTCCAGCGTCGCCTGCTCCTGGGACTCGATCAGCTTGTTCAGCTTGCGCACCTCGTCCAGCTTCTTGGCCTTGTGCGGCTTCAGCGGGTTCGGCACCTTGCCGGCCCGGGCCAGCCGCAGCGCGAACGGGATCTCCTTGATCGCGTTCACAGGCCCCACCGTCTCGGGCACCAGGTGCGTCTCCAGCAGGTAGCCGGTCTGGTGCGTGGACTTCACGAACACCTTCGCGTGGCGCGCGCCACCGTCCGAGTGCATGCCCTCCTGATAGATGGCCGCACCCACCTTCGCGATCGCGTCCCGCGGGTGCACGCCCTTGGGGCAACGCTGGTTGCAAAAGTAGCAGCGGGTGCAGTCCCAGACGCCGTGGGGGCCGTTGTAGATCTCGAGCCGGCTCTTGCCGCCGCGGTCACGGACGTCGTTGACGAAGCGGGCGGCCTTGGCGAGCGCGGCCGGGCCGAGGAAGTCGGGGTCGGCCTCCATCGAGTTGCACTCCGACACGCAGCAGCCGCACTGGATGCAGAGCGCCTCGGTCATGACGCGGTCGAGCTCCTCCTGCTGGACGCGCCACTCCTTGACCGGCGGCTCCTCGCCGCCGTCGTCGAGGTAGGGCTTGATGGCGCGGAACTTCGCCCAGAACGGCTCCATGTCCACGACCAGGTCCTTCAGCACCGGCAGGTTGCCCATCGGCGAGATCACCGGCACCTCGCCGGCCTCGACGACCGGGCGCATCGGCGTCTTGCAGGCCAGCACTGCGGCCCCGTCCATGCGCATGCCGCAGGAGCCGCACACCGCCATCCGGCAGGACTTGCGGTAGGTGAGCGACCCGTCCACCTCGTCCTTGATCACATCCAGCACGTCCAACAGGGTGGCCTCCTCGACCACGTCCACGCTGAACGTCTCCTGCCGGCTCTCGTCGGCCTCGGGGTTGTAGCGCTCGATCTTGAGGGTTACCTGCACTCGTGCTCCTAGTAGCTGCGGACGGCGGGCTCGTACTCGGTGATGGTGACGGGCCGGTAGTCGAGGCGCACCTGGCCCTCGTCGTAGAACGCCAGGGTATGCCGCAGCCAGGCCTCGTCGTCGCGCTCGGGGTAGTCCAGCCGGCTGTGGGCGCCCCGGCTCTCGGTGCGGGCGATCGCGCCGGTGACCAGGCAGTCGGCCATCTCCAGCATCGAGCCCAGCTCGATCGCCTGGATCAGGTCGGTGTTGAAGTCCCGGCCCTTGTCCTGCACGACAACGCCGCGGTCATACCGCTCCCGCAGCTCCTCCACCTTCGCCTTGCAGGCCTCGAGCCCCTCGGCCGAGCGGAAGATGCCGGCGTTGTCATACATGGCATCAGCCAGCTCCTGACGAAGAACGTGCGGGCGCTCGCCGTCGTTCGTGTCGAGCATCCGGCCGATGCTGCGCTCGGCGATGGCCGCGGCGGACGGCGAGAACACGCCGCCGCTGCCGTTGCGCCGGACGTCCTGCGCGGCCGCCGCGCCCGTCCGCCGGCCGAACACGACCGTCTCCAGCAACGAGTTGCCGCCCAGCCGGTTGGCGCCGTGCACCGACACGCATGCGCACTCGCCGGCCGCGTACAGCCCCGGCATCAGGGTATGACCCCAGACGTCGGTGTCGATGCCGCCCATGTGGTAGTGCGATCCGGGCCGCACCGGGATCGGCTCCTCGATCGGATCGACGCCGGCGTAGTCCATGGCCAGCTCGCGCGACCCGTGCAGCCGCTCGTTGATTCGCTTGGCGCCGAGGTGGGTGAGGTCGAGCAGCACGCAGCCGTCGACCCCGCGGCCCTCGTCAATCTCGGTTTGCTCGGAGCGAGACACCACGTCCCGCGAGGCCAGCTCGCCGGCGTTGGGGGCGTAGTTGAACATGAAGCGGTCGCCTTCGCTGTTTCGCAGGTATCCGCCCTCGCCACGGGCGCCCTCGGTGATCAGCACCCCGTTTGACTTGAGCGTGGTCGGGTGGAACTGCATGAACTCCATGTCCTTCAGCGGCACACCCGCTCGCCAGGCCATCGACATGCCGTCGCCGGTGCAGGCGTAGGCGTTGGTGGTGCCGCGGTACATGCGCCCCAGGCCGCCGGTGGCCATGATCACCGCCGATGCCTCCACGCCCTGCACGCCGCCGCGCACCAGATCCCAGGCCGTCACCCCGACACAGCGCTCACCGTCGGTGACCAGGTCGAGCGCGAACCACTCCTCGTAGACCGTGACGCCGCTCTTCACGAGCTGCTCGTAGAGCACGTGCAGCAGCACGTGGCCGGTGATGTCGGCCGCGTAACAGGTGCGCGGCGCGCCGCCGGCGCCGAACGGGCGCTGCGCGATGCGGCCGTCGTCGGTGCGCGAGAAGATCGCGCCCATGTGCTCGAGCTCGTAGATGTCGCCGGGCCCCTCTTCGCACATGACCGCGATCGCGTCCTGGTCGCCCAGGTAGTCGGAGCCCTTGACGGTGAAGAAGGTGTGCTTCTGGGGGTCATCCTCGCCGGCGTTCCCGAGCGCGGCGTTGATCCCACCCTCCGCGGCGCCCGAGTGGCTGCGCGTGGGGTGCAGCTTGGAGACCACCCCCACGTCGACGCCGTAGCGCGATGCCTCGATTGCAGCCCGCATTCCGGCCAATCCGGCACCGACCACCACCACGTCGTGACGCACCATCCACGCCTCCGCTGCTCGAGGGAATCGCTGTCTGCAGCCTACCAAGCCGCACCGGCGGGCCGCGCTGCCAGGCCGGTACGAAGCCGTTGTTACAAGCTTTGTCACAAGCTAAGCCAAACCCTCCACCTTCGGGTATCCTGGATGGGCGCGCGACCGCCTCGTCGCGCTCTCATCTGGGAGGAACGTTGGCGAAGATGGCCTTTGCGCTACCTGCCGCACGGCAGGTGCACCACGACCTACCGCAGTCCGAGCTGCTCGCGCGAGCTCTGGCCATGCCCACCGCGCGCGCCACCGAGTACGGCGCGCCGAACGTCCAGACGCAGGTGCTGGCCCGCTCCAAGGGCAGCACCTACATCGTCGCCGACGACCCCGAGTCCTATCCGCACCAGGCCATCGACCGTGACGAGTGGCAACGGGTGGCCGACCTTCAGAACGCCTACATCGCCGACCAGGAGATGATCGTGGTCGACGGCTACATCGGCGACACCGCCGAGCGTCGCGTGCCGGCCCGCCTCTACGTCGAGGCCGCCAACGCCAACATCGCGGGCATGCAGGACGTCCTCTACTTCCACGATCCGGAGGCCGGCGAGTTCGAGCCCGAACTGCTGGTGATCTACACGCCCAACCTGGCCGCGCCCGGCTACCCCGAAGACCGACTGATCGCGGTCAACCTCGATCTCTACGTCACCCGCGTCTTCAACTCCGACTACTTCGGCGAGTCGAAGAAGGGCGGCCTGCGCATGTGGAACCACCTCGTGTACGAACGAGGCGGCCTGGCCCTGCACGCCGGCTGCAAGATGATCCCGACCGGCGCCGGCGTCAAGACCGGTCTGATCGTGGGGCTGTCCGGCACCGGCAAGACCACCACCACCTTCACCCGCCAGAACGGATCGCTCCCGGTGCAGGACGACTTCGTCGCCTGGTGGCCGGACGGTTCGATCTCGGCCACCGAGGCCGGCTGCTTCGCCAAGACCTTCGCGCTCAACCCCAAGGACGAGCCGACCATCCACGGCGCGGTCACGAAGCCCGGCGCCTACCTCGAGAACGTCAGCATGGACGACCGCGGCGTCGTCGACTTCTTCGACGAGAGCTACACCAAGAACGGTCGCGCGGTGTTCTCGTTCAAGGACATCGAAGCGGCCGAGGCGTCCTCCATCCAACAGGCGGACTTCTTGCTGGTGCTGAACCGGAACGAGAACGTGATCCCGGCCGTCGCCAGGCTGGAGGGCCCGCAGGCAGCCGCCTTCTTCATGCTCGGCGAGACGACCGGGACGGCCGCCGGCGGCAAGGACGAAGAGGGCGTGTTCCTGCGCGTGCCAGGGACGAACCCGTTCTTCCCGATGCACCACGATGGCCAGGGCAACCGCTTCCTCGAGCTGCTCGAGCAGCATCCGATCGACGTGTACATCATGAACACCGGCCGCGTGGGCGGGCCCGAGAGCGAGAGCGGCTCCAAGAAGGTGCGGATCCCCCACTCCTCGGCCATCGTCAAGGCTATCGCCGAGGGCACCATCGAGTGGGAGGTCGATCCCGACTTCGGGTACAAGGTGGCATCGCAGGTGCCCGGCATCGACGCCGTGGACATCGACCTGCTGCAGCCGCGACGGCTGTACGAGGCGACCGGCCGCGGCGACGAGTACCGGCAGCGGGTGGAGCGGCTGAAGGCGGAGCGGGCCGAGTTCCTGGCCCAGTATCCGAGCCTCTCCGCCGAGATCGTCAACTCCGTACGCTAGGTACGTGGCCGCGCAGCACGGGCTCGCCCGGTCGCGGAACCGTGCCTGCCGGGAAGGTGAGCGTCACCGCCGCACCGCCGGCCGGCACGTTCCAGGCCTCGGCCCGGCCACCGTGCGCCTCGGCGATCGCCCTGGCCAGCGCCAGCCCAAGGCCCGCACCGGACGAGCGGTTGTCGGTCCGGTTGAAGGGCTGGAACGCCGCCGCCAGCGCGGCATCGCTGAAGCCGGGTCCGCCGTCCTGCACCGTGATCGACACCGCGCCCGCGGCAGCGGTCGCGTCGATGGTCACGCGTCCCCCGGTCGCACAGTGGCGGACGGCGTTGTCAAGCAGGTTGTCGATCGCCTGACGAACGCGCGTCGGATCGAGCTCCACGATCTCGTCGCCGGCCCGCACCACCAGCTCCACTTCGCGCTCGCGTGCCATCCCGGAGAAGGCCTCCGCGCGCTCGCCGACCAGCGCCGCCAGCGGGGTCGGCACGCGCTCGACCGGCATCCGTCCCTCCACCGTCCGTGCGATCAGGAGCAGCCCCTCTGCGATCGCGATCAGATGCCGGATCTCCGATGCGGCCGACTCCAGCGCCTCGCGCAGCTCGTGCGGGCTGCGAGGTGTGGAGAGCGCCGTATCGACCTCGGCCTTCAGGATCGTGAGCGGCGTTCGCAGCTCGTGGCTGGCGTTGGCCGCGAACGTGCGCTCTTGGCGGATCGCGGTCTGCAGCCGGTCGAAGGTCGCATTCACAGTCGTGGCCAGGACGGCCAGGCCGCGGTCGCCGGCCGGCACCGCGAGGCGACGCGCCGGGTCGGCATCCGTGATCGCCGCGGCCTCGGCGCTCATGCGCCGCACCGGCCGCAACGCCGCTCCGGCAAGCAGCCAGCCGATCAGCGACGAGGCCAGCAGCGCGACCGGAAGCGCGATGGCGAACAGCACCAGCAGCCGGGTCAGGGCCTCGCGCGTGTCGCTGAGCGTGGCCCCCACCACCAGGTACACCCGCGCACCCCGCACCGTGGCCGGCACCTCCAGCAACCGCGCCGTTTCCAGGCCCGGCGGCCGGCGATCGGTCAGCCACGGCCGATCGTGCCGCAGCTCGGTGCGCCCGAGCAGTGGCTCGCGCGTAACCGAGCGGGTCGCCGCCAGGATCCGGCCGTCGCCGGCCAACACCTGGGCGAACGACTCGTCGTTGTCGGCCAGGTGCCCGCTGGTCTGCGGAAGGCCGCGCACGAGGTTGCCTCCGGCGATCAGCGCCTGGGCCCGGGCGCGCAGCCCCATGTCGACCTCGGATCGCAGATCGCTGCGCACCTGGACGTACACGAAGCTGGCGACGGCCAGCGAAACCAGCGTCATGCCGACGGCGAACGCGAGTGTCAGCCGGGCTCTAAGCGACATCCGGCTCACGCCCATCGGCGCCGATCCGATAGCCGACGCCCCGCACCGTCATCAGGTTCTCACAGCCGAACGGCCGGTCGACCTTGTCGCGCAGGCGGCTGACGTAGACGTCGATGATGTTGGAGTCACCGCGGTAGCCTGTCTCCCATACGGCTTCGATCAGCCGCTCCCGCGACAGCACCGCACAGCGGTTGCGCATCAGGAACTCGAGCAGGGCGAACTCCTTGGATGTCAGCTCGATCGGCGTCCCAGCCCGGGCGACCGTATGGGCGGCCGGATCGAGGCGCAGGGAGCCGGCCGACAGCACGGCCGGCCGCTCGATCGCTCCGCGCCGCACCAGCGCCCGCAGGCGCGCGAACAGCTCGGGGAACTCGAACGGTTTGGTCAGGTAGTCGTCGGCCCCCCGATCGAGGCCCTCCACACGGTCACCCAGATCGGCCCGCGCGGTCAGCATCAGCACCGGCGTCCAGCAGCCCCGCTGCCGCAGCCCGGCGCACACGTCCAGCCCGTCCAGATCCGGGAGTCGCAGGTCGAGCACGATGCCGTTGTAGGACACGCGGACCGCCATTTCCAGGGCCTCGGCGCCGCTGCCGGTGGTGTCGACGGCGTAGCCCTCCTCGCGCAGGCGCCCGGCGATGATCTCGCTCAGCCTGGTTGCATCCTCGACGACAAGAATCCGCATGCAGCGACCTCCGCGACCAGTGTACGGCCGCCTGCGCGATGTGCGGTAAATGCGACCCGCTGCTTTCATCGGCCGTTCAGATCGCCGTGGCAGGCTGGATCCGGTCCCGTACTAGACAGAGGAGCGCGATCATGAACCGCCGAACCATCGTCCGCACCTGCCTGCTCGGCGCCGGCGTCCTGGTCGCCGCCGCCGCGGCTTTCACGGACGGCCGCACCAGCCCGGCCAGCGCCGGCGGCGTCATCGATCCGGCGCATTTCGTGCGGCACATCACCAATCCCTACCTCCCCTACAGGCCCGGGTCGCGCTGGGTCTACGCCGGGACGAAGGACGGGGTCACGCAGCGCGACGTCGTCACAGTGCGCCGACGCACCGAGACGATCCTGGGGGTGACGGCCACGGTCATCACCGACGTCGCGACGCACCGTGGAACGGTGCTCGAGCGCACCACCGACTGGTACGCCCAGGACGACCAGGGCAACGTCTGGTACCTGGGCGAGCGCACCGCCGACTACAGCGGCGGCGGGGTCGATACGTCGGGCTCCTGGCAGGCCGGGGTTCACGGCGCCCGGCCGGGCATCGTGATGACCGCGCATCCACAGGTCGGCGACACCCACCGCCAGGAGTACCTGGCCGGACAGGCGGAGGACCAGTACTGGCTGGTCGACCTGAATCAGCATGTGACGGTGCCGTTCGGGACGTTTCGCCACGCGGCACTCACGCTGGAGTGGTCGCGCCTCGAGCCGAACGTGATCGACCGCAAGCTGTACGTCCGGGGCATCGGCGTGGTCAGCGAACGCGCGGCACAGGGTCCCCCGGAGGTCGCGGAGCTGGTCAGCTTCTCCCACCCGTGAGGCACGTGATCGGCCTGCTCGGGACGCCTCCAACGAGGTCGCCCGGGCAGGCTCGGTACGCTGCCTGGGTGACGATCAAGGAGCCGATCTGCGGACAGCTGGTGTGCCTGGCCACGCTGTCCACCGACTCGGTTGGCGACTGGGTTCGCTGGATGGACGATCCCACCACCACCCGGTACCTCTATGCGCCGGGTGACCAGCCGGTGCAGCCGCACTCGCCCAGCTCCCTGCTCGACTGGGGCCGGCGCATCCTCAGCGATCCGGAGCGGGTGGTGTTCGCGCTGCGCCACCGTGAGAGCGACCGGCTGATCGGCGATGCCCGTCTCACCCCCGTCGGCCGCCGCCGGGCCAAGTTCTCGATCATGATCGGAGCCGCCGAGTTCCGCGGGCTCGGCATCGGCACCGAGGCTACCGCCATGGTCTGCCGGTTCGGATTCGAGCAGCTGGGGCTGCGCGAGATCACGCTCGAGGTCGACCCCCGCAACCAGGCGGCTGTGCATGCGTACCTCAAGGTCGGCTTCGAGCACGATGGCACCACGACGATGCGACTGATGCCCGACCGGCTGGCCCGGGTTGAGCACGCGCCCGCCGCTCAGTAGACTGTGCGACCCGATCAGGAGCGCGCACACACACATGACGCCGTCCACGCAACACCGCGACCCGATCGCCCGGGCACTTTCGCTGGGCACGGACGGTCGCTCCGTCAAGGCCTGGGCCGACGTGCTCAGCACCGTCCCCCTGTTCACAGGCCTCTCCCAGCGGCATCTGCGGCGCGTGGCCGGCCAGGCGACGATGAAGCGCTACGCGCCGTACACGGCGATCGTGCGCGTCGATGATCCCGGCGACGCCTTCTACGTGATCCTGGACGGGTCGGCCGCCGTGCGCAAGCCCGGCAAGCGCTCGGTGAAGCTGCGCCGCGGCGACTTCTTCGGCGAGTTGGCCCTGCTCGACGCGGCGCCGCGCACCGCAACGGTCGAGGCCGAGTCCGAGGTGCTGACGATGCGCCTGGGGCGGACGGCGTTCCAGAAGGTGCTCGACAGCGAGCCCAAGGTGGCGCTCGCGATGCTGCGAACGCTGGCGGCGCGCATGCGAGAGTCGGCTCCCTCGGCAGTGGACTGACCCGGGGCGGCCATGCGGGCACTGACCCCCGTGGCGCGAGCGATACGGCTGGTAGGGCGGAGCCGCCGGCTGACATGGGCGCAGGCCGCCTGGGCGGCGTACATTACCGCCGAACAGGGCCTCGAGATCGCGCTGGTAGTGTTCGCCTACGGCCACGGCGGCATCGCCGCGGCAGGCCTGTTGGCGGCCGCGCGGTCGGGCGCCTCCGCGGTGACGGCACCGTTCACGGCCGGCCTGGGCGACCGCTACGACCGCCGTCTGGTGCTGATCGCGGCGGCCCTGCTGACCTCGGCGGTGGTGGCCTGCATGAGCCTCGCCGTGGCGATGGCCCACGGCCGCTGGCCGGTCTTCGTGCTGGCTGTGGTGGCGGCGGTTGTGATCCCCGTCTACCGGCCGGTGCAGGCGGCGCTGCTGCCGCGGCTGTCGGACACCCCGGCCCAGCTCACGGCCGCGAACGTGCTCGTGTCGATGCTCGAGGGCGTCGGCAACCTGGCCGGGCCGGCGCTGGCCGGCGGCCTGATCGTGTGGGCGGGTGCTGCCCCGGCATTCGCCGCGCTGGCGGCGTTGTCATTCGCCACCGCGCTGGCGGTCAGCCGCGTGCCGAGCACGCCGGCCGCGGCCCTCGCCGCCGGCGTGTCGCGCATGCAACGGCTGCTGGCCGGGTTCGCGACGGTCGCGTCCAACGCCGACGTGCGCGTGCTGATGGGCACCTTCGGGCTGTCGATGGTCGTGTGGGGCGCATTCTTCCAGGTGCTGGTGGTGGCGGTTGCGGTGCAGAGGCTGGGCGCCGCGCAGGGCGGCGCCGGGCTGCTGGCCTCGGCGGCCGGCGTCGGCGCGATCCTGGGAGCGATCGGATCGGCCGGGCTGGTCGGGCGGCCGCGCCTGGTGCCGGCGATGGCGGCGGGGCTGATCGCGTGGTCGGCGGCATTGGTGGCGCTGGCCGTCACCACCGCCACCGTGGTCGCCTACGCCATGGTGATCGTGACCGGTACCGGCCTGGTGCTGATGGACGTGGTCACGTTCACCCTCTTGCAGCGGGCGGCCGACGACCGTCTGCTGGCGCGCGTGTTCGGGGTGCTGGAGAGCCTGATGCGCACGGCGATCGGCCTCGGCGCGTTGACGGTGGCGGCACTGGCCTCGGTGACGTCGCTTTCGACCACGCTGGTGCTGGTCGGCGCGCTGCAGCCGATCGGGCTGCTGGTTGCCTGGCGCGGCCTCACCCGGGTCGACCGGCTGGCGGCGGCGGACCCCGCCCGCATCCGGCTGCTGCGCTCGGTCGAGCTGTTCTCGTTCCTGCCACCGGCCGAGCTGGAGCGGGTGGCCAGCCACCTGCAGCGGGTCGAAGCGGAGGCCGGCGAGCTGCTGATGCGGCAGGGTGATCGCGGCGATGGCGTCTTCCTCGTCAAGAGTGGCACCGTCGAGGTGATCAAGGACGGCTACCACGTCGCCGACCTCGGCCCCGGGTCGCTGGTGGGCGAGATCGCGCTGCTGCGGGACGTGCCGCGCACCGCCACCGTGCGGGTTGCCGACCCGGCGGAGCTGTACGCGCTCGAGCGGGACGAGTTCCTGCGGATCGTGACCGGCGACGTGACGGTCGCCGGCCAGGCCGATGCGATCGCCGATGCCCGGCTCAACGAGCTGGGCGAGCTGCAGGCCTGAGCCGGCGGTTCCGGCGCGCGCGCTCCACGTTTACACTTGATGAACCGCCGTCCTCTATCGAGGTATCACGTGGCCGACGTCTCCACCGATCGCTCGTCGAAGCTGCGGCCGTTCCTGCCGCGCCTGACCATTCGCTGGATCAGCGAAGAGCCGGACGTGCGGGTGCGGGCGCTCGAGGGGACGGTCGTGTTCGTCGACATCTCCGGCTTCACCAAGATGTCCGAGCGGCTGGCGCGGCTGGGCCGGGTCGGCGCAGAGGAGGTGACCGATGTCGTCGGCTTCGTGTTCCGCCAGCTGCTGGGCACGGCCTACGCCAACGGCGGCGGCCTGATCAAGTTCGGCGGGGACGCCCTGCTCCTGTTCTTCTCGGGTGAGCACCACGCCTCGGACGGCGTCGCCGCCGCGATCGGCATGCGGCGCACGCTCAGCGAGATGGGTGCGATCGACACCTCGGCCGGCAAGGTGCGCCTGCGCATGTCGGTCGGGGTCCACTCCGGCGAGTTCCACTTCTTCCTCGTCGGCGAGCGCCACCGGGAGCTGCTGCTGACCGGCCCCGGAGCGAGCACCGTGGTGGCCATGGAGGGCACTGCCGACGCGGGCGAGGTCGTCGTCAGCCTTGACACCGCGGCACAGCTGCCGCCCGAGCTGCTCTCCCAGCCGAAGGGGGAAGGCATGCGGCTGCGGCGCCACCTGCGGCCGGACGAGGCCAGGAACTACGAGCCGGATCCGCAGCACGTGCCGCCGTCTGTGGATCTGGCGGAGTGCATCCCGGTTTCCCTGCGTGAGCTGCTTCTGACCGGACACGGCGACCCGGAGCATCGTCGCGTCACCATCGGGTTCATCCACTACGACGGCCTCGACGAGATGGTCGCCGCCCGTCCGGCCGAGGAGGTGGCCGACGCGCTGGAGGCGCTGGTGTCGGCCGCCCAGGTCGCCTGCGAGGCGCACGGCGTCACCTTTCTGGGCACCGACGTCGACCGTGACGGCGGCAAGCTGATCTTGGTGACGGGCGCGCCCACCGCCAGCCCCGACGACGAGGCTCGCATGCTGGCGGCGCTGCGCGAGCTGCAGGCCGCCGAGTTGAGCATCCCGATCCGGGTCGGCGTCAACACCGGCCCGGTGTTCGCGGGCGACATCGGTCCGTCCTACCGGCGCACCTACACCGTCATGGGCGACGCGGTCAACCTGGCCGCCCGCGTGATGGGCAAGGCCGAGCCCGGGCAGATCCTGGCATCGCAGAGCGTGCTGGACGCCTGCTCGGTGACATTCGAGACGACCGAGCTCGACCCGTTCATGGTCAAGGGCAAGACGCTCCCGGTCTACGCGTCGGTGATCGGCCGCCCGCTGGGGACGAAGGCGACGACCGGCGAGCGCGAGCTGCCCATGGTGGGCCGCGATTTCGAGACCGGGATCCTGCAGCGCGCCGTCCGCGCCGCACTGCAAGGAGAGGGCTCGATCGTCGAGATCGTCGGGCCGCCCGGGATCGGAAAGACGCGGATGCTGACGGCGATGCGGGAGGTGGGCAGCGAGATGCGGCTGCTGTCTGCCAGCTGCGACCTGTACGGCGCGTCGACGCCCTACGCGGCGCTGCGCCCGTTGCTGCTGCAGGCGCTGGAGGTGGATCCCGATGCATCGCGCGAGGCGATCGTGTCGAGGCTGATGCACGTGGTGTGGAGCGGCGCCCCGGAGCTTTCCATGTGGTTGCCGTTGCTGGGTGTCCCGCTCGACCTGGATATGCCGACGAACCCGGACGTGGATCAGCTCGGCCAGGAGTTCCGCCGGACGAGGCTGAACGAGGTGGTCACGAAGCTCTTGAGCAGCATCCTCAGCGGCCCGACGCTGATCGCGATCGAGGACGCGCACTGGATGGATGAGGCGTCCGCTGACCTGCTGCTCCAGCTCTGCCGCGAGGTGGCCGGGCGGCCGTGGCTGATCGGCGTCACCCGCCGCAACGAGGCCTCCGGGTTCGCCGCGCCGGCCGGCGGAGCCACGGTGTCGCTGCACCTCGACACGCTGGCCGAGGAGAAGGTGGTCGAGCTGCTGATCGCTGCAACCGAGGACTCGCCGCTTCGCCCCCACGAGATGTCGATCCTTGCCAGGCGATCGGGCGGCAACCCGCTGTTCCTGCAAGAGCTGCTGAGTGCGACGCGTTTGGCGGGCACCACCGAGGGGCTGCCGGACACGGTGGAGGCGATGGTGACGGCGCAGATCGACCAGCTGGCATCGCCCGACCGCCGCCTGCTGCGCGTGGCATCGGTGCTGGGGATGCGGTTCCGCTCCGCCCTGGCGGAGCAGCTGCTGGACGAGCCGGCCACGGCCGGCGCGGCGGCCTGGCGGCGGTTGGGCGACTTCTTGGCCGAGGACGGCGCCGGCTTCTACCGTTTCCGCCACGCCCTGATGCGCGACGCCGCCTACGAGGGGCTGGCGTACCGCCGGCGCCGAGATCTGCACTTCCGCGCCGGTGAGACGATCGAGCGGCAGCGCGCGACCGACGAGGCCCACATCGACCTGCTGGCGATGCATTTCTTCCACGGCCACGTGCAGGACAAGGCCTGGGACTACTCGCGACGGGCCGCCGCGGTGGCGGAGTCGAAGTTCGCGATCGCGGACGCAGCCGAGCACCTCGAGCGGGCGCTGCAGGTCGCACCGCGCGGCGCCCACGGCGACCCGGCCGCCGAGGCCGAGTCCGCCGAGGCACTGGGCGACCTGCGCGAACGGATGGGGCAGTACCCGCAGGCGGCCGCGGCATACAGAAGGGCGCGCCGGCTGCTCGAGCAGGACGAGGTCGCGCTGGGCAGGCTCTACTTCAAGCACTCCGTGCTGGAGGAACGAAGCGGTAGCAATCCGCAGGCGCTTCGCTGGTTGCGGCGGGGGATGCAGCTGCTGGAGGGGCGAACCGACACACCCGCGGCGCAGCAGTACGCGCGGCTGATCGCATCCTACGGGCAGATCCGCCAGGCGCAGGGGCGCCGGCTCGATGGGGTTGCCTGGCTCAGCCGCGCGATCGAGATCGCCCAGCAGGCGGATGAGAAGGAGGCGCTCGCGCACGCCTACTTCATCCTCGACTGGGCGCTGGTCGAGCTCGGGCGCGGCAGCGAGGCCGTGCACTCGGAACGGGCGCTGGAGCTGTACCGGGAGCTCGGCAAGCTGGGACCGCAGGCCACGATCTACAACAACCTCGGCCTGTTCGCATGGTGGGAGGGACGCTGGGACGAGGCGGTCGAGCTGTACGACAAGGGCCGCCAGCTCCGCGTCCGGATCGGGGACGAGGTGGACGCCGCCACCGGCACCCACAACATCGCCGAGGTGATGAGCGACCAGGGTCGGCTGGCCGAGGCGCAGCCGCTGTTTGTGGAGGCGCTGCGCGTGTGGCGTTCCTCCGAGTACGGCACCGGTGTGGCCTACGCGACGCGCAGCCTCGGTCAGGTGGCGAGCCGCCAGGGAGACTTCGAGCGAGCGGCAGCGTTGTACGACGCCGCCCGCGAGCAGTTCCAGGCGCTGGTGGCCGAATCCGAGCTGATCGACACGGATACGCGGATCGCAGAGGCGCTCGCGTTCCAGGGGCGGTCGGAGGAAGCGATCGAGCTCGCCTCAGCATGCCTCAAGCGCACGACGGCAGGCGGTGGCGCCACGCAGGATCCCCTGCTCCACCGGGTGCGCGGCTACGCCCACGCCCAGCGCGCTGAGTGGGAACCGGCGGATGGTGACTTCGACCGCAGCCTCGAGATCGCGAAGGCACGAAATGCACGGCACGAGGTCGCCCACGCGCTCGACGCCATCGCGCGCGTCGCAGAAGCGCGCGGCGGCTCCGACCCGGATGCGAGGGCCCAGGCGGACGAGCTCTACGAGGCGCTCGGGATCGTGTTCGTCCCGGCCGTGCCGCTCGAGATCGTCCAGGTCAGCGCGTAACGATCATCTAGTGGCGGCCGGCCAGGCCGTCACTGTCGGACGTCATGTTGATGACGACCTGGATGTCGCGGTTGGCGCCGTTCTGGCTCGCGCTGCCCAGGGCGTTCATCGACTTGATGCAGGCGCTGCCGGACGGGTCGTTGTAGCCGTTGTAGACGCCGAGCGGGCTGGGCTTGGGCCGCGCGTAGTTCTTGTTCCCGGCGCCGTTGGGAGCGGCCAGGGCGCAGAAGTGCGTGTTCAGCACCGTGCCCGGCACCACCGGGAACACCGAGTGATTGACGAGCGTGTTGGGATCGCACGTCCCGGGGAAGCCGACGCCGCAGTGCAGCAGCGTGAACGTATCCTCGTAGTAGATCGGGATGTTGTTCGGATAGCAGTCGGTCCGCGTCGAGTTGTTCGGGCAGGCCGGCACGTGGGTGTAGAAGCTGGGAGCGATCAGCGACGAATCCCAGGTGATCGTCTCGATCAACGGATGCGTGCGATCGTTGTACCCGGCCAGCGAGCCCAGGTTCTGCGCGCCGGTGTTGTTGATGCAGCTGACATTGATCCCGCACAGCCCGGTCGGGAGCGCGACCAGGCCGCCGGCGCCGAACACGCCACCCGCGCCGCTGGGGATGCTGTAGACGACACACACCTGCGTGGTGGGTGTGGCGGTCGTGCAGGTCGTCAGGGTCGTTGACGTATTCGTCGGCACGGACGCGTTCTTGGCGTTCACCGACGGCGTCGCACTGGTGGTGGCCGCGTCGCTCGGGCCGACCGCGTTCTGCGCCTGGATGCCGAAGCTGTACGCCCCGTTGTCGTTCTGGAGTCCCGTCACCGTCAGCTGATAGCAGTCGCTGGCGTTCACCGCCCCGCACTTGCCGGTCGGGCTGGCGTTGAAGGGAACGGTCGGCAGCGTGAAGGACGATCCGACCGGCGGCGTCACGGTGATCAGGAAGTTCTGGATCGCCTGGCCGCCGTTGCCGGCCGGGTTCTCCCAGGTGAGGATGGCGTTGCCCGTGCCGGGGATTGCGAATGGATTCTGGGCCGGAGTGGGCACCGTGTCGATCACGACGCCGGGGCTGTCTGCGGCCGAGTTGTCACTGAGGTCGTAGTCTTGGGTGGCCGACGTGGTGCCGAAGCCGGCGACGACCGACTCGGAGCCGTTCTTCGGACCGGAGCGGAGGCTGGTATCGGCGGTGGCAGTGACGACAACGTCGATCGTCTGGCCGTTCGGGACGGTGCCGCCCGTGCCGACGCTGAGCTTGCCGCCGGAGGGGTACGGCTGAGAGCTTGAGGGCACACAAGGGTCGACGCACCACCCGTAACTGGCGCCGACCAGCTTGCCTGCCTCGAGCGTCGACGTCACGATCACGGCATGACCGTCCGATGGCCCACCGTTTGCGACCGTGAAGGTGTACGCCACGGTGTTCTGCGCCGGATTGCTGTTGGCGTAAAGAGGCGTCTGAACGGGTGACACAGCAAAGTTGGCAAGGGTCAGGTTGGCGCGCTCGACGAGTTTGAGCGCGTGCGAGTTCGTGTCGTTCGCGTTGTTGGGGTCAACTGTCTGGGTCGAGAAGATCGACGCAGCATCCGTGTACGTGGCGTTGGCCGGCTCGCTCGATGCCGTCGTGGCCGCAATCGTGAACGACGGATGACCGGCGGGTGTCGTCACGGAGCTCTCCGTGCACTGGACGGTGTCACCGTTGACGGCGTCGCCTGGCGCAGTCACCACGCAGCCGGCGGTGCTACCCGCGCTGTTAAACGACGCGCCATGGGGGAGCACATCCTGTACGACGAATCCCTGGTTGTCCGACGGGCCGCCATTGGTCACCGTCAACGTATAGCTGAAGGCGTGCGTGTCGCCCGCGACGACCATATCGTTCTGCGTCGACGGCTCATAGTTTGTACCCGTCGGCACCGCCGCCGACTCCGTCAACGCCAGATCGGACCTCGTAACCAGGTTCACCGGGTCTGACGCCGAATCGTTCCCACCGTTCGGATCCGTCGTCGATGTCGCGATGATCGCCGCACTGTCGCTATACGAACTAGCCGCCGGCTGGCTCGCCGATACCGCCACCGGCAACGTGTACGTCACCGACGACCCGGTACCCGCCGCCAGCGCCCCAGAGTGGACACAGTCCACCACATCACCATGCGAACCATTCGCCGGGGTGGACACCGAGCACCCCGACACCGGCGCAGACAACGTCGCACCAACCGGCAACGTGTCGCGCACTGTAAAGCCCTGGTTATCCGACGGCCCCGTCGAATTATCGACCGTCAACGCATACGAGATCGAACCACCAGCAACGGCATCCCCCGGGGTCACCCCCTGAGACGACGCAGGCGTCGCCGCATCTGACAGCGCCAGATCGGCGCTCGTGTCCACCATGACAGAATCGTCGGCTGTGTTGGACGTCAGCGATCCATCGCTCGACGACCCGAGCACATGCACGACGCCGTGGACGGTATGGTCGGCCTGGAGGTCGACTTTGAACGTGTCGGAGGAGCCAGCCGTGATGGCTGGCCTGGCGCACTGCACGGTGCCGGTCCCGACGGGTGCGCAGTTCGATCCCGGGGGAGTCGCGGTACCGTCCAGCGTGACGCCCGACGGCAGCGAAAGGGTCGTCGTAACGGCGGCAGAATCGCCCGTATCGTTGTTCGTGGTCTGAACCGTGAGTTCGAACGGACTGCCGTTGCCGGCGGTGGGATTCGTCGCAGGACCGGAGATCGACACGACGAGGTTCTGGGCGGCGCTGGAACTGGCCGACCCGGCCACGAGCACGGCGATTGCGAGCAGGCCGACGCAGGCGATGCGCACCGTTCGATGGCCGGTCACGTCAGTTGACCCCCAAGATCAGCGATGTCCTACCGGAGCTTCAGCCGGGCAAGGATCTCCCAAAGGGACGCATCTGTCAACTGCCCCCGGTTCAGGCCGCTTCCGGCGCCGTCCGCTGCTCGATCGGCTGGTAGGGCCGAAGCGCCGGTCCCACGTACTCCGAGCTGGGCCGGATCAGGCGGTTGTCGCCGTGCTGCTCGATCACGTGCGCGGCCCAGCCCACCACCCGGCTCATCGCGAAGATGGGTGTGAACAGCCCGGTCTCGATGCCCAGATAGTGGTAGGTGGAGGCGGAGTAGAAGTCCACGTTCGGGTAGAGACCCTTCTCCTCCATCACGGCCTTCTCGATGTGCTCGCTCATCGCGAACCAGTGCGGCTCATCCGAGCGCTCGGCCAGCGACCGGGAGTAGCGCTTGAGGATCACGGCGCGCGGATCGTAGGTCTTGTAGACGCGGTGGCCGAAGCCCATGATCCGCTCCCTGCGATCCAGGCGCCCGCGGATCTCCTGCTCGATGTTCTCGTCGCTGCCGATGTCCATCAGCAAGCGCATCACCTGCTCGTTGGCGCCACCGTGCAGCGGCCCCTTGAGCGCGCCGATGGCGCCGGTGATGGCCGAGTGCATGTCCGAGAGCGTCGAAGCGATCACCCGCGCCGTGAACGTGGAGGCGTTCATCTCGTGGTCGGCATGCAGGATCAGCGCCACGTCGAAGGTGCGGGCCGCCTGCCGGTCGGGCTGCTCGCCCGACAGCATGTACAGGAAGTTCGCGGCGTGGCCGAGCGCCGGGTCGGGCGCAACCGGATCCAGCCCGCGGCGGCGGCGGTCGTAACGTGCCACCATCGTCGGCATCTTCGCGATCAGCCGGGTGGCCTTGCGGAAGTTGGCCTCCTCGGTGTTCGAATCCTTGTCCGGGTCGTCGAACGAGTCGGCCGACACGGCGGTGCGCAGCATCTCCATGGGGGCCGCGTGGCCGGCAAGCATGTCGATCACGGCTGCGGTCTCATCCGACAGCGGACTGGCCGCGGCCAGGTCGGCCGTGAACGCCTCCAGCTCGTCGCGGCGGGGCAGGCGGCCGCGCAGGATCAAGAAGCACGTCTCCTCGTAGCTCGAGTGCTCGGCGAGGTCTCCGACGTCATACCCACCGTAGATGAGAACGCCCTTCTGGCCGTCGATCGAGCAGAGGCGGCTGCGCGCGACGACGATGCCCTCGAGTCCACCCTTGTCCGCCATTACGCGCCTTTCCAATCGCTTCGACTTCGACCGGATGGTAGCCGTTCGTGCGAAGATGCCTGCCGCAATTTGAACCGCGAGCAACCGTCTTTACCCGGGGGGAACCACCACTATGAGTCGTCTCAAGATCACGGTCGTCGGCGCCGGTAACGTCGGCGCGACCACCGCCCAGCGACTGGCCGAGCGGGACTATGCCGACGTCGTCTTGGTCGACATCGTCGAAGGGCTGCCGCAGGGCAAGGCGCTCGACCTGAACGAGACCGGCCCGGTGGTCGGGTACGAGCCCACCGTGATCGGCACCAACGGGTACGAGGAGACGGCGGGGTCGGACGTCTGCGTGATCACGTCCGGCATCGCGCGCAAGCCGGGCATGAGCCGCGACGACCTGCTCACCACGAACCAGAAGATCGTCGCGGACGTCACCCAGAACCTGGTGTCTCGCTCACCCGACACGATCCTGATCGTGGTCACCAACCCGCTGGACGCCATGTGCCAGGTCGCATTCGCCGAGGCCAAGCTGCCCCGCGAGCGGGTGATCGGGATGGCCGGCGTGCTCGACTCGGCCCGCTTCCGCACCTTCCTGGCCTGGGAGCTGGGCGTCTCG
>Ga0075425_100000130_pt1 | contig 63678 bp, 61 predicted proteins | sample SoiMethybrSBSTD4_FD_75300 | JGI IMG/M metagenome (GOLD analysis project Ga0075425, IMG submission 75300) | Bulk soil microbial communities from a Populus tree surrounding site in Tennessee, USA - Soil MetaG P. TD hybrid SBSTD4 | ecosystem: Environmental > Terrestrial > Soil > Tree plantation... | reverse complement strand
AAGATCGTCTCGGCGGATGCAAGGCGGGACGCGTACGCCTCCGCGGTGGCCGGGCCGATATCGAGCCCCATCCAGCCCTCGGGGATGTCGCCGACCGGCACCACCCGCGTCTCGGCGTCCGCGGCGAAGCGATCCGCCACCACCACGTCGCTGGGCAGCAGCAGGCGGCAGCCGCGCTCGCGGGCGTCGCCCATCGCCTTCCGCGCGATCGCCTGGCCGCTCTCGTCCTCGTGGCGCGACGCGCCCACCGCCAGGCCGTCCGCGACCAGGAACGTGAAGGCCATCGCGCCTCCGATCAGGATCGAGTCGGCCAGCTGGGTGAGCCGGTCGATGACCCCGATCTTGTCGGCCACCTTGACGCCGCCGATCACGACCACGAACGGCCGGGCCGGGCTGTCCAGCAGGTTCGCGAAGGCGTCCAGCTCGGCCTCCAGCAGCAGCCCCGCCGCCGACGGCAGCTGCTGTGCGATACCGACCGTGGACGCGTGCGCGCGGTGCACCGCCCCGAAGGCGTCCTGCACGAACAGGTCACCGTTTGTGGCCAGCTCGGCCGCGAAGCCGGGATCGTTGGCCTCCTCGCGGGCGTCGAAGCGCAGGTTCTCGAGCACCCGCAGCTCGCCTTGCTCGTCGCCGAAGGCGATCTCGCGCCCGAGCAGCTCGGACAGCCGGTCCGCCACCGGCCGCAGCGAAAGCTCCGGCTTGGGCTCGCCCTTGGGCCGGCCCAGATGTGAGCACACGACCACCCGCGCGCGCTCGTCCAGCAGCAGCTCGATGGTCGGCACGGCCGCGCGGATGCGGGTGTCGTCGGCCACGTGACCGGCATCCAGCGGCACGTTCAGGTCGGAGCGAACCAGCACACGCCGCCCGGCGACGTCCAGGTCGCGCACGCCCCTCACGCGATCTTGTTGATCAGGTCCACCACCCGGCAGGAGTAGCCCCACTCGTTGTCATACCAGGAGAGCACCTTGACCAGGTTGCCGTTGGCCATGGTCAGCTTGGAGTCGAAGATCGAGCTGAAGGGGTTGCCGACCACGTCGGTGGACACAATCGGATCGTCGGTGTACTGGAGGATGCCGGTCATCGAGCCGGTGTCCGCGGCCGCCGCGAAGGCTTCGTTGACCTCGTCGCGGGTGACGTCCCTGTCGAGCACCGCGACCAGGTCGGTGGCCGAACCGCACGGCACCGGCACGCGCAGGGACAGGCCGTCCAGCTTGCCGAGCAGCTCCGGGATCACCAGCCCGATCGCCTTGGCTGCGCCGGTCGTGGTCGGGATCACGTTGAGGGCGGCGGCACGGGCGCGACGCAGGTCTGAGTGGGGTGCGTCCAGCAGCGCCTGATCGCCGGTGTAGGCGTGGGTCGTGGTCATGAAGCCGCGCTGGATGCCGAAGCGGTCGAGCAGCACCTTGGCCAGCGGCGCCAGGCAGTTGGTCGTGCACGAGGCGTTGGAGATGATGTGGTGGCTGTCGGCGTCGTAGAGGTCATCGTTGACGCCGATGCAGACGGTGATGTCGGGGTCGGTCGCGGGAGCGCTGATGATCACCTTGCGGGCGCCGGCCTCGAGGTGCTTGGCCGCGCCCTCGCGCTTTGTGAAGAAGCCGGTCGACTCGACCACCACGTCGATGCCGAGGTCGCCCCAGGGCAGCGCGGCCGGGTCGCGCTCCGCCACCACGGCCACGGGCTTGCCGCCCACCGACAGGCCGTCGCCGTCGACGGAGACGTCATCGGGGTAGGCGCCGTGGATGCTGTCGTACTTGAGCAGGTGGGCCAGCGTGGGCGCGTTCGTGATGTCGTTGACGGCCACGATCTCGAAGCCGGCCCCCCGGTCCCTGGCCGCCCGGAACACGTTTCGGCCGATACGACCGAACCCGTTGATCGCCACACGTGCGCTCATTCGTGAACCCCCAAATCGCAATGGAAAACGGCCGCCAGTGTATCGACTTGGCGGCCGTGGGGGTCGGGATTGGAGCCCTCAGCTTGTGGGTGACCGGCAAGATCGGGCAGCGTCAGATGGGGTCTAAGGTCTGTCGCGCAAGGGATGCCAGGTCACCCACAAGCCTTGTCTACCTATGATCGCTGGACCCCGTTTTTCGGGTAACACCCACTTGGGGGATATTTTAGGTTTTTGTAAGGGAAATAAGAGTTTTCATGTGGCGGGCGACCGCCGACTTGGTCATCGGCGGGTGCGCGCGCTCACCCAATTCGGCCAGGGAACTGGATGGATTGGCCATTCTCAGCTCGGCAACACGGCGCAGCGGGGGGTCGAGCAGCTCCAGGTCGAGCAGGGCGATCGCCTCGCGCTGGCGGTGGGCGGCGGCGCTCGTCCGGCCCAGGTTGGCGCGGTCGCAGTTGGTCAGCCGGTTGGCGGCCTCGCGGGTGGCGCTGATCACCTCAGCCTCCTGCAGCGACAGCACCGCGTCGTGGGCGCCGACCAGCGCCAGCAGGTCGCGGATCGCGTCGCGCGACTTCAGGTAGGCGATGGCGTGGCCGCGCCGGGAGGCGGTGCGCATCGGGATCTCCTCCGCCACGGCCACCGCGGCCAGCGCCTCGGCCGCCTCCAGCTCGGCGGTGCGCACCTCCAGGTGGGCCGGCTGCCGCGGCGCCGACACCGAACCGGCCGCCACCAGCGCGCCGCGCAGGTAGGCGCCGCGGCAACAGGCGCGGTTCAGCAGCCGCCGCGGCGGTCGCTCCAGCGGCGTCAGCGCCTCCGACAGCACGCCCGCCTCGTGCAGCAGCTGGATGCTGGTACCGCCGGCGATCCGTAGCAGCACGCGGTTTCGGCGCTGGAACCGGTGCTCGCGGAACGACAGGATCTCGCAGTCGGCTCCGCGCTCGCGCAGCAGCGTGAAGGCCAGGCGGGCGGCCGCCGGATCGGCCAGCTCGGCCACCGCCGCCAACTCTCCCCCGCTGCGCACCTGTAGGCTGCCGGCGTGACGGATCAGGCCCGAGAGAAACGCCAGCCGGCAGCAGCTCTTGGCCGGCGGCCGCTCGACCAGCTCGTGCCGGACGTCCTCACTGAAGCTCATCGCGGTTCCAGCGCGACAGCCGCACCAGCGTGCGGCCCAGCTTGTCGGCGTCATGCTGCCACTCACCGGCCAAGCGGGCGCCGAATACGCGCACACCCTGGCGGCGCAGGCCGCCGCGGTCGACCGGCACCGGCACACCATGCTCGGCCCGGTTGCGGCTGACCAGCACGGCGTCCACCAGGTCGTCGCCGACGTGTTCGTAGATGCGCGCGATGTGGTCGGAGGCGCGGTAGCCCTCGGTCTCGCCCGGCTGCTGCAGCAGGTTGCAGACATAGATGCGCGGCACCTTGGCCGCCCGCACCGCCTCGCGGATGCCCGGAACCAGCAGCGGCGGCAGCGTGCTCGTGAATAGGCTGCCGGGGCCCATCACGACCAGGTCGGCGCGCTCGATCGCCTGCAGCGCGCGCGGGTGGGCGGCGGGGTCGGGCGGATCCAGCCGCACGGTCCGGATCGACGAGCCGTCGGCCGCGATCGCGGTCTCGCCGCGCACGGTGCGCCCGTCCTCCATCTCGGCCACCAGTTCGACCATGTCGGTGGTGCTTGGCACGACCCGCCCCACCACCGCCAGCACCCGAGCAGACTCGGACACGGCCTGGTCGAAGCTACCCAGCAGGTCGGTGAGCCCGGCCAGGAACAGGTTGCCGAAGCTGTGGCCGGCCAGCTCGCCGTCGGTGAAGCGGTGCTCGAACAGCTGGTTCACGAGCGACTCATCCTCGGCCAGCGCCGACAGGCAGTGGCGCACGTCGCCTGGGGCGGGCATCCCGAAGTCGCGGCGCAGCCGCCCGGAGCTACCGCCGTCGTCGGTGGTGGTGACCACGGCGGTCACGTTCGAGATGCGCTTGACCCCGCGCAGGATCATCGACAGCCCGGTGCCGCCGCCCAGGCAGACGACGCGCACGCGGTTTCGCGAGCGCGAGGTCGGCACCAACTCGAACTGCGGCGGCTGGTCGGGGATCAGCGGCATTCCACGGTCGAGGTTAGCGTGTGCGTGATGGGTGAGCCCGCGGCCCACGGTAGGCTGACGGCCATGAGGCAGCCGGCTTCGAGCGACCCGCGCAAGCAGCTGGTCGAGTCCGGCTACGACCGGATCGCGGAGCGCTACCTGGCCTGGGCGGGCGGGATCGATGACCCCGGCCGCGCCCGCATGCTGGATCTGCTGCTGGAGCGGTTGCCGCCAGGCGGCGACGTGCTCGATCTCGGCTGTGGCGCGGGCGTGCCGTCCACGGTGCGGCTGGCCGAGCGCCACCGTGTCACCGGCGTCGACATCTCGCAGGAGCAGCTGCGGCTGGCCCGCAAGCAGCTGCCGCACGCCGAGCTGGTGCATGCCGACCTGGCGTCGGTCGAGTTCCCGGATGCCAGCTTCGACGGCGTCACCTGCTTCTACGCGCTCGGCCACCTGCCGCGCGCGCAGCTGGGCGGCGTGTTCCGGTCGGTACGCGGCTGGCTGCGGCCTGGCGGGTGGTTCCTGACCAGCCTCGCCTGCGGCGATAACACCGACGCGAGCGGCGAGTGGCTGGGGATCGAAATGCACTTCAGCGGCTACCGCCCCGACCGCAACCGGGAGCTGCTGCGCGAGGCCGGTTTCCGCATCGACGTCGACGAGCTGGTGCCGCTGCACGAGCCGGAGGGCACGGTCACGTTCCAGTGGGTGATCGCGGCGCCGGCCGCGGAGGGCTGACTCAGCCGGTCTTGTGCAGCGCCTCGTGGATGCGGCGTCCCACCTTGGGCGGTAGCCCGGGGACGGCCTCGAGCTGTTCGCGGCTGGCGCCGGTCAGCGCGTCGGCGGTCTTGAAGTGGCGCAGCAGCACGCGGCGCCGTGCCGGCCCCACGCCGGGCAGTCCCGCGAAGATCGTGTCCACCGACGAGCGCGCCCGGCGCTGGCGGTGGAAGCCCAGCGCGAAGCGGTGCGCCTCGTCGCGGATCCGCTGCAACAGCTGCAGGCCGGCCGAGCCGCGCTCCAGCACGATCGGGTCGGGTCGTCCCGGCACGAACACCTCCTCCTCGCGCTTGGCCAGCGCGATCACGGCCACCCGCGGCAGGTCGTGCTCCGCCATCGCCTTCAGGGCCGCGGCCAGCTGTCCCTTGCCGCCGTCGATCACGACCAGGTTCGGCGGCGAGGAGAAGCTGGCGTCGAACTCGTCGGCCGTGACCCGGGCCATCCGCGCGAACCGGCGGCCGACCACCTCCGCCATGCTGGCGAAGTCGTCCTGGCCGGTGCCGTGGCGGATCGTGAACTTGCGGTAGTCGGAGCGCTTGGCGACGGCGTCCTCGAACACCACCATCGAGGCGACCGTGTTCGACTCGCCCAGGTTCGAGATGTCGAAGCATTCGATCCGCACCGGCAGCGACTCCAGGTTGAGCTGCTCGCGCAGCTCCTCCAGCGCCTCCACCCGGCGGGCGCGGGTGCGCAGCGCCACCAGCCGGTCGTGCTCGAGCGCCATCTCGGCGTTGCCGGCGGCCAGCTCCACCAAGCGCCGCTTCTCGCCCCGTTGCGCGACCCGCACCTCCACGGCGCTGCCGCGGCGCTCCGACAGGAACACGGCCAGCAGGTCGGCGTCCTCGAACCCCTTGGGCACGATCACCGACGGCGGGATCGCCACCTGGCCGCCGTAGTACTCGACCGCGAACCCCCACAGCACCTCGGACTCGCGCTCGCCGCCGGCGTTGTCCAGGTAGAAGCTGCGGCGATCGGCCAGGCGGCCGTCGCGCAGCTGGAACAGCTGCACGTTGGCGGCGGTGTCGGAGACGGCGGCAGCCAGCACGTCGCCGGTCTGCGAACCGACGTGGTCGGCCACCTGGCGCTGGGACAGGTGTCTGACGGCGGTCAGCCGGTTGCGGTAGCGGGCCGCCTCTTCGAACTCGTGGTGGGCGGCTGCGTCCTTCATCTGCTGCTCCAGCCGCCGCTCCAGCGGGCGCACGCGGCCGGACAGGAACTCGACCACGCTGTCGATCACGGCCGCGTAGTCCTCCTTCGAGATCAGCCCCACGCAGGGAGCGGCGCAGCGGCCGATGTGGTGGTCGAGGCAGGGCACACCGGAGCGGCGCCCGGGCTGCGGGCCTTCGCAGGGCCGGTAAGGGAACACACGGTTGAGCACGTCCAGCGTCTCCCGCACCTTCTTCGCGCTCGAATACGGCCCGAAGTAGAGGACGCCGCGGCGGTGCCGCTCGCGCGTGAACATCACCCGCGGGTACTCGTCGGAGGTGGTAACCGCGATGTAGGGATAGGACTTGTCGTCGCGCAGCCGGATGTTGAACGGCGGCCGGTGCCGCTTGATCAGGTTCTGCTCCAGCAGCAGCGCCTCGTGCTCGCTGCCGGCACCCAGGAACTCGATCTCCTCGATCCGGTCGACCAGCTCGGCGGTCTTAAGCGTGGCGTAGGCCTCGCGCCGGAAGTACGACTGCACGCGCTTTCGCAGCGACTTGGCCTTGCCCACGTATAGCACCACGCCGTCACGGTCGTGGAACAGGTAGACGCCGGGGCTGTCGGGCAGCTCCTTCAGCTGGGCGTCGAGCCTCTCGTTGCGGGCGATGGTGGGCATCCTGCCCTGATCGTAGCGGTGCCCATCCGCCCCATCGCGGCCGCTACCAGGGGGTCGGGATCGAGCCGGCCAGCGACCGTGCCACGTCTACCACGGTGGCGACCGCGCGCACGGGAGCGGTCTGCGCGCGCCAGGCAACGTCCAGCGCCGTGGCGCCGATCCTGGCCGCGCTGCGGCACCACTCGGGATGACGTACGAGGTAGCCGGTCACGCAGATGCCCGCGCCCACCGCGATCAGCGTCACCCCCACCGGGGGCACCACCGAGGTGGTCGCCCCCATCGCCATCAGGGATCCGCCCGCCGTCATCAGCCCGGCGGTGGCCGCCGCGCTGCCGACCGCCATCAGCCCGTAGCCGACCCGGTCGCGGCTGCGGCGCGCCGAGTACGCCTGGGCCGCAAACAGCCCTGTCGAAAGCGCCCCGCCCAGCACGCTGAGCCGCGCCGCCCAGAGCCCGACGCCGCTCAGCCCGAGACCGCCGGCGGCGGCAGCGGCAGTCAGGTCGCGGACGGCGCTGTACGTGTCCCAGATCGAACCGACCAGGTTGACGGCGTCGCGCCAGTCGGGGTCGGGCAGCAGCCCGCCAAGGGCGGTCAGGCCGAACCGGGACAGGTGCTGGAGCGCGGCCGCCGCCTGCAGCGGCACCGCGCGGCCGCGCTCCCCCAGCTGCTCGGCGGTGTGTCCGCCGGCGTCCAGCGCGGTGCCGAGGTCGTCGCTCCAGGACGACCCGGCCGGGCCGGAGGTGGCGGCAGGTCGGCCGCCCGGCGCCCGCGCGAGCGGTGCCGGAAGCGGCTCGCCGTCGCCCTCGGCGTCCCTGGCGGCGTGCGGCACCGGCACCAGCCTCACGGCTCCGGACAGGCCGACGCCGGCGCCGCCACCGTCCCGCAGGACGAGCGCCGCCGCCGACGCGCTTCCCAGCTGCGCCGCCAGCGCCTCTGCAAGCGAGTCCGGGTGTGCTGCCTGGGCGCGTGCCAGCGCCGCTGCGGCCGCGTCCGGGTCGCTCGCCAGACCCATGCGCAGCTCGGCCGCGAGCACGTGGCCGGGCACGCCGCTGCGGCGGGCGGCGGCCGAGACCGGATCGTCGAGCGCCGCCGGCGCAGCCGGCAGCAGGCTCGCGTAGCCGTCCCAGCCGCCGTAGGCGAGCGGGGAGTAGCCGACCCGCGCACCGGTGTGCGGCGCCGAGAGCACCGTGCCGTCGCCCACATAGATGCCGACGTGGTGGGGCGCACCACCGCCGGTGCCCACGAACACGAGGTCGCCGGGTTGCAGCGCGGCAGCCGCGACCGGCCGGCCCATCCGCCACAGGTCGGCGGCGGTGGGCCGCCCCGGCAGCGACGCACCGGCTGCCGCGAAGGCGTGGTCGACCAGGCCGCTGCAGTCGAAGCCGCCCTCGGCGCGGCTCTCTCCGCCCCAGACGTAGGGCCACCCGACCTGGGCGGCGGCGGCCGCCACCACGGCCGCGCGGCCGGCCAGTCCGTGCAGGTCGACCGGCCGGAACGAGCCCTCCGGCTCGGCCGCCGCGAACTCGACCCAGGCGCGCGCCGACGCGCGCACGGGGCGCTCGCCGTCCACGGCGACGGAGACCTCGACGCCGCTGGGCAGCCCGTCCTCGGTCAGCTGGGTCAGCGAGACCAGCCGGCCGCCGTTGTCGCGGGCGGCATCGTCGGCGGCGACGCGCAGGTCGGCGGCCGCGGCAGCCGGATCACCCGACAACCGCTGACCAGCCGCCAGGGCGGCCATGTCGGCCGCCCGCTGGGCGTTCGCCCCGGCGCTGTCGATGCCGCCCATGATGCCGATCAGGAACCCGGCCAGCACCAGCAGCAGCACCAGCGCGCAGGCCGGCACCGAGATTTGGCCGCGCTCGTTCACCGCGGCACCGTTGCGGTCACCACGGCCGCGGCCGGCAGCGCGGGCAGCCGAACCGGCAGCGGCACCGTCACCACGATGCGGTCGCCGCGCCGCTCGATCCGGGCAGCGCCGCGCAACGACGCCGGCAACGGCCGGCCCTCCCCCACCAGCACGGCCGCCTGGTCGGCCACCCGCTCCGCGGTGATGCGGGCGCGCACGATCGTCAGCCCCTCCAGCACCGCCACAGTCGCCAGCGCCAGCAGCACGGCGCAGCCGATCATCTCCACGCTCGACTGCCCCGACTGGCGCGTCACTGCTCGACCGCCGCTGCGTCGGCGGTCAGCAATAGCGAGAAGCCGGGGATCACCCGGGGCACTGACACCCGCACCGAGACGGCTCCGTCGGAGGCGATCACCCGCAGACCGCCGCGCATGGCGCCGGGCAGCGCGCCCGCCGCGGCCGGCTGCACCGGCGCTCCGACCAGCCGGGCGTGGGCGGCTGCACGGGCGGCGTGCTCGGCCGCGATCGCCGTCCAACCCACCAGCAGCGCCTGCCAGCAGGCCAGCGTCAGGGCCAGCAGCGCCGGCAGCAGCAGCGCCGTCTCGATGCTTGCCTGGCCCCGGGAGCGATCCATGCGCCCACGCTAAGGCGGGTGTCCGTCACGAAACCAGACCGCACCTGTGCCGAAGCTGCGACGGCCTGGCAACGGCATCTCACTGCTACCATCGAGCCATGAACGAGGCCAACGGAGAGGCTCCGAACAACTCGTCCGGCGAGGATCGGCAGTTCGTGCACTTCTCGTTCTACAAGCTCGATCGCGGCTTCCGACTGCTGCCCGCCGCCGAGCGCGAGGCGGCGCTGGCCGAGTTCGCGGCGGTGGTCGAGGAGTACGGCCAGCGGTTCCCGATCCGGGCCTACACGATGGTCGGCCTGCGCGCCGACGCTGACGTGATGCTGTGGAAGGTGTCGGAGCGGCTGGAAGACTTCCAGGAGCTGGGCACCGCCCTGCTCGGCACAGCGTTGGGCGCCCACCTGGAGACGCCCTACGCCTACCTCTCGATGACGCGGCGCTCGCAGTACGTGAAGGGCGAGGGGCGCTCGATGCACAAACGCGGGAGGATCATGTGGAACCCCGACTCGAAGTACCTGCTGATCTACCCGATGGTGAAGACGCGGGCCTGGTACCAGCTGTCGAAGCCGGCCCGGCAGGGGATCATGAACGAGCACATCGCCACCGGGCACAAGTTCCCGACGGTGAAGATCAATACCACCTACTCGTTTGGGATCGACGACCAGGAGTTCGTGGTGGCGTTCGAGACCGACTTCGTGGGCGACTTCCTGGATCTGATGATGACGCTGCGCGAGACCGAGGCCAGCCGCTACACCGAACGCGATACGCCCATCTTCACGTGCCGCTCGGGCGACATCCGCGCGGTGCTGGACACGCTGGGCGCGGCCGCCGCAGCGGCGCCGGTCGACGCCTGAGCGGGCTGGTCGGCACTAGCCGGCCGGCGCCACCAGCGTCCGTGCGCGGGCAACCCGAACTTCGGCGGAAAGCGTCGGCAGATCGTAGGCACCGTTGTGGCGGCGGCCGTTGATGAAGAACGTCGGCGTGCCGGACACGCCGCTCAGGTCGGCCGAGTCGACGTCCTCGTCGATCTGCTCCGCGCCGGCGCCGCGGCGCATGTGGTCGCGGAAGCGGTCGATGTCGAGACCGAGCTGCTCGGCATAGCCGATCAGGTCGCCCGGCCGCAGCGCGCTCTGATTGGACAGCAGTAGGTCGTGCATATCCCAGAACGAGCCCTGCTCGGACGCCGCCTCCGCCGCCTCGGCCGCGAGCTGGGCGTTCGGATGGACGTCGTTCAGGGGCAGGTGACGCCACACGTAGCGCACGTCGCCGTGACCCGCGAGCAGGTCGCGCATCACCGCCTCCGCCTGGCCGCAGTAGGGGCACTCGAAGTCGCCGTACTCGACGACCGTCACGGGTGCGTCGGCGGGTCCGCGGATGTGGTCGCGCTCGTCGTCCACGGGGGCCGACAGGTCGACGATCGCCTCCGACGTTCCGAGTAACGCCTGCACGCGCAGCCGCACCGGGAGCCGCGCGGTAGCACGAAACAGCAGCCACGTGCACAGCGAGGACACAACTGCGGCGCTGAGCACGCCCAGCTTGGCCTCCTCCAGCCGGTCGCCCGTGAACGCCAGGGTGGCGATCAGGATCGACACGGTGAACCCAATGCCGGCGATCGTGCCCCCGCCAACGACGGCCGCCCACCCGACCGGCGGACGCAGCCGGCCGCGGCTGAAAACGGTGACCAGCCACGCGGTGCCGGCGACGCCGATCGGCTTGCCCAGCACATATCCGATCAGGATGCCGAGCGTGATGGTCGACGTGAAGGCGCGCGAGAGGAAGGCGCCGTTGATCTCGATGCCGGCGTTCGCCAGGGCGAACAGCGGCACGATCACGTAGCTCGTCCAGGGGTGGAACACGCCCTGCAGGCGCACGTTGGGAGAGATGGCCGTGCGGACGCCCGACTGGGCGGTGCGCGCCAGCTCCGGGGTGGGTTGCTCGCGGAACGCACGGAATAGATCGGTGGCGCGCTCCAGGTCGCCGCGCGCGGCCGGCGACGCGTACACCAGCAGGCCCAGCACCAACCCGACCACGATCGGGTCGATTCCCGAGCTCTCGACCGCCAGCCAGGCCGCTACTCCGAGCACTGCGTAGGGCGGGCCGACACGGATCCCGAGCGAGCGCATCACCAGGATCAGGGCGAGCAACGCCAGTGCGACGAGCAGTGGGCCGACGACGATGTGGCCGCTGTACACGACGGCGATCACGGTCAGCGCGATGACGTCATCGACGATCGCCACCGTCAGCAGGAAAACACGCAGGCGGTCGGGAAAGCGCGGCCCGACCAGCGCTAGCAATCCCAGGGCGAACGCGGTGTCCGTCGACATCGCCGTCCCCCAGCCGTGCGCGGTCGACGACCCGGCGTTGAAGGCCAGGTAGATCAGCACGGGCACGACCATGCCGCCGATCCCCGCCAGCACGGGCAGTGCCACCCGCCGCCGTTGCCGCAGCTCCCCCATGTCGAACTCGCGGCGGGCCTCCAGGCCGACCACGAAGAAGAACAGTGTCATCAGGCCGCTGTTCAGCCATCCCCGCAGGTCGAGGTTGATGGAGTGGTCGCCAAGCCGCACGACCAGGTCGGTCTCCCAGACACTGCGGTACGACGACGAGTCGACGTTGATCCAGAGCAGCGCTCCGATCGCGGCCAGCAGCAGTACGCCGGCGCTGCCCGTCTCGGTGCCTATGAACTCACGAAGCGGCGTCTCAAGGTTGCGCGCCCAGGCGGTCTTCCCCGAGAACGGCCTGGTGCTGTCGGACGCGTCGCTGGCCATGCCGCATTGTGCCCCGGACGACGCAGCGCGCGAACTGAACGGGTGCACCTCCGGTGCTGTCGCCGGGGCGGTACCGCGCGGGAGGCGAGAAGCAGCAGGCAGTAGCTGTGGTCGTAGCCGTACCCGTACGTCGGTTCCCAGCGCACCGCGCTCTCTCCGGCGTCAACAGCGAGCCGACGGAGCGGCAGACTTATAGGTAGTAGCGCTTCGACTCGTTCCAGGCGTAGTACATGGCGAACAGCCCGCCGAAGAACGCGGCCAGCACCGGCACCGAGAAGGCGCCCAGGTCGATCAGCTGGAACTGCGCCAGCGAGTAGAGCGCGGCCGACACGGTAACGGCGCCCAGCCCCAGGTAGAGGATGTTGCGCTGGCGGTCGGGCATCAGCGAGATCGCCATCCGGTTGCGGTGGTACCAGCCGTAGCCGAAGTACCACAGCAGGCAGATGAAGATCAGGCTGATCGCGCCCAGGATCGCGCTGAAGATGGCCGAGGACACCTCGAAGAAGACCGTCGCCACGGCGGCGATCGCGATCACGATGGCGAACCCGCGCAGGTTGTCGCGATCCATCAGGCCGGCCCTGTCATGTAGGCACGCACCCCCAGCGCCGCCACCACCGTGGCGCCGACCGCGAAGTAGAGCAGGTTCTTGCGTCCGTCCTCACCCCGCAAAGCATAGGGGTAGGCGATCGCGAGCAGCGGTAGCAACCCGTAGGCGAAGTGCAGCTTGTCGCCCGGGCGGTAGCCGTCGGAGAGCAGGATCAGGCCCAGCGTTGCCTGCGCGATCACCACCGTCTGCGAAAGCGCCAGCAGCTGCGTGTAGATGCCGGCGGGCGGCCTGTCCCGGCGGTAGGCGATCAACCCCCAGATGCCCACGATCGCGTTGGTCACGATCAGGAGCGTCCCCACCACCATGTGCACCTCGGGCATGCCGCCACGCTATCAGGCGGGTTTGCCACCACCCCCGCACTACAGTACGGCCCAGCAACGCACACGTTCCCAAGGAGTAACGATGCTCGAGGTTGGCCAGCAGGCTCCGCCGTTCTCACTGCAGTCAGACACCGACGAGACGGTGTCGCTCGACGATCTCAAGGGCCGGCCGGTGGTCGTCTACTTCTACCCCAAGGACGACACGCCCGGCTGCACCCGCCAGGCCTGCAGCATCCGCGACAGCTGGGCGGAGTTCGGGCGGATCGGCGCGAACGTGATCGGCGTCAGCCCGCAGTCGCCGGAGTCGCACCGCCAGTTCAAGGCGAAGTACGGGCTGCCGTTCCCGCTGCTGGCCGACACCGAGCACACGATGGCCGAGGACTACGGCGTGTGGGTCGAGAAGAAGAACTACGGCAGGACGTACATGGGGATCGAGCGCTCGACCTTCGTGATCGACGCCGACGGCAACCTGGCCGCGATCAAGCGCCGGGTGAAGCCGGATGAGCACACCGCCTGGGCGTTGGCCGAGGTCGAGAAGCTGACGGCCGGGGCGACCAGCTGAGCGGCGCGCTCCCGCTGGCAGGCCTGCGCGTCCTCGACCTGACGCAGGTGCTGGCGGGCCCTTACTGCACGATGATGCTGGGCGACCTGGGCGCCGACGTGGTCAAGGTCGAGCGGCCCGGCGAGGGCGACGGCAGCCGCCGCTGGGGGCCGCCCTTCAAGGGTGGCGAGAGCGCCTACTTCATGCAGGTCAACCGCAACAAGCGCTCGATCGCGGTCGACCTGCGCGACGACGCGGGCCGTGAGGTGGTGCGGCGGCTGATCCGCCGCTGCGACGTGCTGCTGCACAACTTCCTACCGGCGGCCGCGCTGCGCTACGAGGTCGACTGGGAGGCGGTGCGGGCCGTGAACCCGATGGTGGTGCACTGCACGATCGCGGGCTACCCCTCCGACGGGCCGGATGCGGAGCGGCCCGGGTACGACTTCCTGATGCAGGGTCTGGGCGGGATCATGAGCATCACCGGCGAGCCCGACGGTGAGCCGATGAAGGTGTCAGTTGCCATCTCCGACATCGTGGCCGGGCTGTTCGCGAGCTCGGCCGTGCTGGCGGCGCTGCACGAGCGAGAGCGCAGCGGGCGGGGACGGAGCTGCGAGGTGTCGCTGCTGGATGCGCAGGTGGCGTGGCTGGCGAACCGGGCCGGGGACTGGCTGATCAGCGGCATCGAGCCGAAGCGGCTGGGAAACGCGCATCCGTCGATCGTGCCCTACGAGACGTTCCGGGCCGCCGACGGCTACGTGAACCTGGCGGTGGGCACGGACGACCATTTCCGCCGCTTCTGTGCCGAGGCCGGGCGCGGCGACCTGGCGACGGATCCTCGCTGGCAGACGAACGCGGGGCGGGTCGAGGGCCGCGACGTGCTGGTGCCGCAGCTGCGGGAACTGCTGGCGGAACGCACGGTGGCGGAGTGGAGCGAGGTGCTGGAGCGGGCGCTCGTGCCGGGCGGCCCGGTGCTCTCGATCCCCGAGACGTTCGCGGGGCCGGCCGCGCATATGGTGGAGCGGGTGCAGCATCCGGCGGCGGGCGAGATCGGGCTGGTGCGCTCGCCGATGCGCTACGAGGCCGAACGGCCCGGCAGCCGGCTGCCGCCGCCGCGGCTCGGTGAGCACGCCGCCCAGGTGCTGGTCGAACTGGGCTATGGCGAGGACGAGATCGCCGAGCTGCTGACGGGCGCCTGCAAGCCTCGCTAGAATCAGCTCTCCCCGCGCGGATGTGGCGGAATTGGTAGACGCGCACGGTTCAGGTCCGTGTGGCCGTAAGGTCGTGGAGGTTCAAGTCCTCTCATCCGCATGCAGACCGTGATTGCCTCGCTGCCCGCCGCCTCCACCTGGGAGACCGAGTGCTTCATCTCGGCCGCGGTGGCGGGAGTGACGTGCATCGGGGTCGTCTCCACTTCGATGGCGCGGCGCTCGACCGCCATGTCGACGCCGCGGCGGGTTGTGATGACGGTGCTGATGGCGGCCGCGTTCCTGGCGGTGCTGGCGTTCTTCTTCTGGGCCGTCGAGCCGTGCGCGCAGGGACCCGCCTGATTCGAGACCTGCCCAAAATCTGCCAGGCAATTACCACAAAACGGCGAGTGCGCGAAACCGGTCGGTGGGTGAAGATGCAGCGGCATGGGTGCTCCACACTCCACCAGCCGCAGCGCCGTCAGGCTCGCGCTTGTCACTTCCCCCCACGACGCTCCGCCGGCGGCACCCACCGGTGTGCCTGCGGGGTTGCGGCTCCTTCGCTCGCTCGATCGCTCCGTGCTGGAGACGGCACGCGACGTCGACCTGCGTCCGATGGAGCTCTACGCACTCCTGCTTCTGAGCGAGGCCCCCGAGGGTGACGCGGTCACCACCCGCGCCCTCTCGGAGCTGCTCGCCGCCAGCACCAGCCAGGCCAAACAGATCGCACTGCGGCTGGCGGCCCGCGGCTACGTCAAGCGCAGCGGCGCGCACGGCAGCACGCTGCTGACCGAGTCCGGCCGCGACCTTGCCACCGCGGCGGGCCAGCGGCTCGAGCGCAAGGTCACCCGGCGCCTGCGTCGTTTGGAGCCGGCCGTCGTCGAGCGCGGCGCCGCCTCGCTGAACGCGCTCGTCTGCGAGTAAGGCTCATCTAGACAGCGAGCGGCGCAAGGCGTAGCGTCAAGGGTGTTCCGCGTCGGATCCGGAGGACCCCATGGCCACGCCAGCAGCACCCGTAGAGCACACCACCGAGCTCGCGCTCTCCGAGAAGCGCAAGCTGGTCAAGAGCCTTGGCCACCTCGACATGGTCTTCTTCACGGTCTGCGCGATCGTCGGCCTCGACCTGCTGGGACAGGCCGCCAGCTATGGCGCGCAGGCCTTCACGTGGGTCGTCGTCCTGGTCGTGCTGTTCATGTTCCCGTACGCCCTGCTGATGGCAGAGCTGGGCACCGCCTTCCCGCAGGAGGGAGGCCCGTACGAGTGGATGAAGTTGACCTGGGGCCGGCTGGCGGCCGGCATCGGCGCCGTCCTGTACTGGGTGACAAACCCGTTCTGGGTGGGCGGATCGCTCTGCTTCATCGCCACCGACACCTGGAGCTCCAACATCCATGGCGTCGGCAGCGGCACGGTCGGCGACTACGCGTTCAAGTTCGTCTTCATCTGGATCAGCATCGGCGTGGCGATCGTGTCGTTGAGGCACGGCAAGTGGATCCCCAACGCGGGCGCGATCGTGCGGTTCCTGGTGCTCGGGTTCTTCTCGCTGACGGTGGTCGTCTACGCGATCAGGCACGGCGTGCACGGCTACGGCCCCGGCGACTTCTCGCCCACGGCCGGAATCTTCATCGGCCTGGTACCGCTGCTGATCTTCGGGTTCGTCGGCTTCGAGCTGCAGAACGGCGCGGCCGAGGAGATGGAGGACCCGCAGCGTGACGTGCCCCGCTCGGTTGCCAAGAGCGCGGTCATCTCCTCGATCGCCTACGCCATCCCGATCTTCGGCATCGTGGCGGTACTGCCGTCGTCGAAGATCACCGGCATCGGCGGCTTCATGGACGCCGTGCACCAGATGTTCGGCGTCTACGGCGGCGCCCAGAACTTCCTCACCGATCTGATGGCGCTGGGCTTCATCTTCGCGCTGGTCACGTCCGGCGCGGTCTGGATGATCGGCTCCGACCGGATCCAGGCCGTGGCCGCCTACGACGGCGCCTTCTTCCCCTGGTTCGGCGTGTTCAACGAGAGGCTGGGTACGCCGGTGCGGGTGAACGTGCTCTCCGGCGTCACCTCCACCATCTTCATGGTGGCCGCGGTACGGCTGCTCTCGAGCAGCGAGAAGGACACCTTCGCGGTGGTGCTGTACATGGCCATCTCGACCACGCTCGTGTCCTACATCCTGATCTTCCCGGCGCTGATCAAGCTGCGCTACAGCCATGCCGACGTGCCACGGGTGTTCAGCGTGCCGGGCGGCAAGGTCGGCCTCTGGGCGATCGGCGTGCTGTGCACGCTGTGGGTACTGATGGGCTCGTGGGTCGCGATCTTCCCCGACACGCTCGAGTACGTGTTCGGGGCCGACTACGGCTTCGCCGGCTACTGGGGCGTCTCGCGCCTGCGCTTCGAGGTGTTCACGCTCGGCACGCTGGCGGTGGTGATCGCGTTCGCGGTGGTCGGCTACCTGGCCGGCAAGTCGGTGCGCGAGCAGGCCGTCGACGTCCCGCTGGCTTCGACGCCGACGCCGGCAGCGGCGGGAGATTGAGCCGCCCCACCATCGGCATCACCAGCTACTGGGCGCCCGTCCAGCTGGGCAAGTGGTCAGGCCGGGCCACGGTCACGTTCCACGGCTACGTCGAGGGCACCCGACTGGCCGGCGGCCGGCCGCTGGTGATCCCGGCCGACCCCTACCTTGCGGACGACCCCGATGACGTGCTCGACCTGCTGGAGGGCATCGTGTTCGTCGGCGGCGACGACGTCGCCCCCGAGCTGTACGGCGCCGAGCGCGACCCGCGCACCGGCCCCCGCAACGAGCGCCGCGACGCGGTCGAGCTGTCGCTGATGCGACGCGCGCTCGACCGCGACCTGCCGGTGCTCGCCATCTGCCGCGGCATCCAGGTGCTGAACGTGGCCCGCGGCGGAACGCTGATCCAGCACCTCGCCGACCACATCGACCAGCGGCCCCACCGCGAGGACGACTCCACCTACGGCGTGCACGACGTCGTCACCGTCCCCGGCAGCAGGCTGCGCGCGATCGTCGGCGAGCGCGCGACCGTGCACTCGCACCACCACCAGGGCATCGACCGCATCGGCGATGGCCTGGTGGCCGCCGCCCACGCCGACCCGGACGGCACCGTGGAGGGGCTCGAAGATCCCAGCCGCCGCTTCTGCGTGGGCGTGCTCTGGCACCCGGATGCCGACGCGGAGGGCACCGGCGCGAGCCTGTTCCAGGCGTTGGTATCGTCCAAGGGATGAGCAGCCTCTGGCACCCGTTCGCCGACATGGCGAGCGTGAAGGACGATGAGTTCGTGGTCAGCCGCGGTAGCGGCGCGCGCGTCTGGGACGAGGCCGGGCGCGAGTACATCGACGCCAAGGGCGGCCTCTGGTACTGCTCGATCGGCCATGGCCGCGGCGAGATCGCCGACGCCGTCGCGGCGCAGATGCGCGAGCTCGCCGTCTACGACATCTTCGCCAGCACCGCCAACCGGCCGGCGATCGAGCTGGCCGACCGCGTGGCGGCGCTGGCCCCGTTCGCGGACGGCGCCGTGTTCTTCACCAGCGGCGGCTCCGACGCGGTCGACACGGCCGGCAAGCTGGCGCTGCGCTACTGGCACGCGCTCGGCAAGCCGGACAAGCGCACCATCGTGCATCGCGAGCGCAGCTACCACGGCATGAACGCGTACGGCACCAGCCTGGCCGGGATCGCCGCCAACCGCGAGGGCATCGGCGCGCTGATCCCCGACACGGCGTCGGTCGGCAGCGACGACACCGAGGCGCTGGAGCGCCTCTTCGCCGAGCGCGGCGATCGGATCGCGGCCTTCATCGGCGAGCCGGTGATCGGGGCCGGCGGCATCTACGCGCCCGCGCCCGGCTACTGGCAGCGGGTGCAGGAGCTGTGCCGCGCGCACGACGTGCTGCTGATCGCCGACGAGGTGATCTGCGGGTTCGGCCGGCTCGGCACCTGGTTCGGCTGCCACCGCTTCGGGATCACGCCCGACATGATCACCTGCGCCAAGGGCATCACGTCGGGCTACCTGCCGCTGGGCGCCGTGATCGCCTCGCCGCGGCTGCAGGAGCCGTTCTGGACGACGCCGGGCGCTGCCCTGTTCCGCCACGGCTACACGTACTCGGGCCACCCCAGCGTGTGCGCGGCCGGGCTCGCCAACCTCGACGTGCTCGACCGCGAGGGGCTGCTGGAGCGCGTCTCGCGGCTCGAGCAGGTGCTGGACGCGGCCGTGCGGTCGCTCGCGGAGCTGCCACAGGTGAGCGAGGTGCGAAGCGGCGTCGGCCTGCTGGCCGCAGTCGAGATCGCGCCGGACGTGCGCGCCGCCGAGCCCGGGGTCGTCGACCGGATCGTCAAGGGCTGCCGCGCGCGGGGCGTGCTCACCCGCGGCCTGGCCGGCCATTCGCTGCAGGTGTCGCCTGCATTTGTGATCGACGAGGCCGAGATCCGCCGCATCGCCGAGGTGTTCGCCGAGACGCTGTCAGGCGTGTCGGTGGGTACCGGCGTGTAGCCGCTCGCCCAGCGCGTGTATGCCGTGCTGGTAGCGGTGCGCCAGCCGTGAGGGCAGCCGCAGCGCGGTGGCGATCACGAGCAGGCTGAACGCGAGCGGGATCAGCCCGGACACCACCACCGCCCAGGTGAACTGCCGCTCGGCTGCCACTGCCGCCAGCCATATTGGCCACAGCATCACCGCCAGCACGCCCACCAGGATCAGCGCGATCGTCCTGTCCGATGACTGCATCTCTGCCTCCGTTCCTCGTTGGTCAGCGGCTGGCCGCCTGCAGCATCTCGCGGGCGGCGTCGAGCCCGCGCGGGTCGAGCCGCAGCACCGCCTCGGCCGCGGCGAACAGGTCGCGCAGCGAGACGATGCCCACCACCTTGCCGTCCTCGCCGACCGGCAGGTGGCGCGCGCGGATGCGCTTCATGGTGTCCGCCGCCCAGACCACATCCGCGTCCGGCGGCGCCAGCGTCACCTGGCGCGTCATCAGCTCGGTCACCGGCCGTTCGCGCACGTCCAGCCCATCGGCGAACGCGAACAGCAGGTCGCGCTCGGTGAAGATCCCGGCCAGCTCCGGCCCCTCCATCACCAGGCAGGCGCCCACCCGCCGCTCCTTCATCACGCCGGCCGCCTCAACGATAGTGGTCGCCGGCGAGACCGCAACCAGGTTGGTCTGCATGATCTCGGCGATCCGCACTTGTGCCTCCTGCTACAAGGTGCTCACAGGAGTTGTAGCACAGCGTCGCCCGCCGGCAAGGGCCGGCGGGCGACGCGAGTCAGCGGATCAGATGGTCGTGTCGGGCGGAGCCGGCGTGAAGTCAAGGTTCTCGTCCAGCGGTGCCACACCGTGGTGCTGCGCGGCGTAGGAGGCCGCGTTGGCCACCTGTTTGGGACGCATGATCCGAACCGCCCCGAACCAGACCACCGCCACCACCACCACTCCCAACGCCCAGTACAACGCCAGCCAGTTCAGGTTGAGCGTGCTGTGCGGATCCGGGTTGAGCGCGCCGTAGAACCCGAGCACCGGCGTGGCAACCGCGACCAGGACGATCAGGTACTGCCACCAGAGCGCCTTCGTGCGCACCAGCAGACCGATCGCGGCCACGGCCAGGATCAGGTAGACGAGCTCGACCGCAAACGATCCGGCCGTCGCAGCCACGAAGAAGGCGGCGAAGTTGCGGGGCAGGCCGAACCGATCGAGGGTGTGGCTGTAGAGCCCGACCAGGATCAGGACGCCGCCACCGAACACGACCACCAGGTTTCCCACCCACGGCGTGTTGTGGCGCGACGTCTTCGCGAAGAACGACGGCAGCAGACCGTCGCGGCCCAGTGCGAAGTAGCCGCGACCGATAGTGACGCAGATCGCCAACGCCAGGGCGGTGGCGTCCAGGATCACGATCAGGTCGATGATGGTCGCGAACCACGACCCGATGTACTGGGTGGCGAGGTTGTCCAGTGCCTTCGGATCGAGCCAGGCGCCCTTGTCGACCGCCGCCTTGCCGAGCCCGATCGAGATCGCGTAGGACATCACGACGTAGAAGGCCGCGGACGCAGCGACCGTGCCGATCAGCGCGCGCGGGATCGACCGGGCGGGATCGTGGCTCTCCTCGCCCAGCGATGCCGCCGCCTCGAAGCCTACGAACAGCAGGATGCCCAGCATCACGCCGTTGAATACGGTGTGCACCGAGGTGGTGCTCGGGTTGAAGACCGAGAGCGTGTTGTTGGCCTGAACCATGATCGCGATCGCCAGGATCAGCATCGGGGTGAACGAGACCGCTGCGAACGTGAGCATGGCCCCGATCGCGATCCGCACGCCGATGTAGTTCAACGCAACGACCAGCGCCAGGAACAGCAACGACAACAGCCACCATGCCGGCACGGTGGACGTCGTGATGTGCTCGGTCCAGAACTGGTTGGTGAGGATGCCAAGGCCCAGGTAGATGCCGCCACCACCCAGGAACAATGTGCCCATGAAGAAAACGCCCGCGGTGAGGATGCCGATCGCGGGATGTGCGCCCCGTACCAGGTACTCGTACACGGCTCCGGCGCCCTGGTACTGACGAGCGAACAGCGAGATCGCGTACGCGATCGCGAGCACGCCGAGACCGGCGACGAGCACGGCGAGTGCCGTGTTGAACCCAGCGCCCGTGACCGGAGCAGACACGAAGCCCAGGACGACCGCCGTCGAGAACATGGGCCCGATCGCGAGGGCCTGTGCAACGGCGTGGATGGTGCCCAAGCGTCGCTCACCGAGTTCGCCTCCCGTGGCCGGCGCAGGTGCGGCCTCTGACATGACTCCCTCCTCGGTTGAAGACAACTTGGATACATTCGCACGGTACCCAGCCGCCGTCAAGCGCGGAAAGCTGGCTTTGATTCGCGAATCAGACGGCGTAATGTATGCAAAGACCATGGCCGTCCCGGAGTCGCCAGCCACCGTTGTCCCGCTGCGCATCGAGAGTGTGGTCGACCACGTCTATGCCGCTCTGCGAGAGCGCATTCTTGCTGGAGATCTGCCGCGCGGGACGCGTTTGCGGCAGGCCACGCTGGCCGAGGAACTTGGCGTCTCACGGACGCCGCTGCGGGAGGCGCTACGCCGGCTGTCGACGGAGGGATTGGTCGAGTTCTCCCCCAACCGGGGCGCGACGGTGTCCGAGCTCGACTTCGGCGACTTGCGCCACGCCTGGGCGGCCAGAGTCGCGCTGGAACCGGGCGCCGCGCGACTCGCGGCAGAACGTCGGGATGCGGAGGCGATCGCGCGACTGCGCCGGGCGATCGCTGCGCAGCGCGCCTCCCAGCACGACCGTGAGGCCGGCTACGCGGCCAACCGCGAGTTCCACCTGGCGCTGGCCGCGGCGTCCGGGAACCCTCACCTGACGCGGTTCGCCGAGATGCTGTGGGTGCCCCGGATCGGCGTACCGATCTATGAGGCGCAGGCAGGGGAGCGGGCCGGGACGCTGGCCTGGGCCGAGGAGCACGAGCGCATCACCGACGCGGTCGCCGCGGGTGACGCGGGCCTGGCGGAACACCTGACCCGCACGCACGTAGCCGCGCACCCACCGGTTGGTCCGACCACGTGACGGGATCGATCGCGATCCTGGGTGCGCGGATCCGCACGCTCGACCCCGACCGGCCGTGGGCGAGCGCGGTGGCAATCCGCGACGGCGTAATCGTCGCGGTCGGTGACGACGACGAAGTGCGAAGCGCCAGCGGGTCGGGCGCGGAGTTGATCGGTGGAGCCGGCATGACAGTGGTGCCGGGGCTGACCGACAGCCACATGCATCCGTTCCTGGGCGCGCTCGAGACGCGCGGCGCGGATCTGGCGGGTGCGGCCACGGTAGAGGAGGTACGCGAGCGACTGGCGGCCGAGCGACGCCACTGCGGCGAGGGCGAGTGGGTGACCGGCTTCTCGCTCGAGTACCGGGTGTTCGACGGGATCGAGGCCAGCGGTGAGCTGTTCGAGGAGGCGGTCGGCGGCAACCCGGCGCTGCTCACGTTCTTCGATTTCCACACCGCGCTGGCCACGCCGCCGGCGCTGGCGGCAGCCGGGATCACGGGAGCGCGCAGCTTCGACGACGCATCCGAGATCGTCTGCCGGCCGGATGGCCGGCCGACGGGCGAGCTGCGCGAGGAGGCGATCGCCCTCGTGGTCGAGGCGATGCCGGTGCCCGGCGACGAGCAGCGCCTGGCCTACATCGCGGAGGCGCTGGCGACGATGAACCGGGTCGGTCTCACGGCCTCGCACATGATGGACGGCACGCTGGCCACGCCAGACGACTGCCGGGCGCTGGAGGCGAGCGGCCGGCTGACGGTGCGGCAGGTGGTGCCGTTCACGGTGCAGCCGACGATGAGCGACGATGAGATCGGCGCGGCGATCGCGGCCGGAGCGCAATCCGGGAGGCTGTGGCGGTCGGGCTGGGCGAAGTTCTTCATCGACGGCGTTGTCGAGTCGGGCACCGCATGGCTGGAGGAGCCTGATACCGAGGGACGCGGCACCGAGCCGAACTGGCCGGATCCGGAGCGCTACGCCGCGGTGATCGCGCGCTTCGCCGAGGCCGGGATGCCGTCGATCACGCATGCCATCGGCGACCGCAGCGTGCGCTGCGCGCTGGACGCCTACCGGCGGGCGGGGCCGGTGGTACGCGGGCCGCACCGCGTCGAGCACATCGAGACGCTGCAGGACGACCAGCTGCCGCGGTTCGCACCGGAGCGGGTGGTGGCGTCGCAACAGGTCAGCCACCTGCAGTGGATGACCCCGGACATGCGCGATCCGTGGAGCAGGTCGCTGGGGCCGGAGCGCGCCGGCCGTGGCTTCCGGACTGCCGAGCTGCGGCGATCGGGTGCGGTGCTGGCGCTCGGCTCCGACTGGCCGGTGGCGAGGTTCGACCCGCGCGAGTGCATGGCCTGGGCGCGGCTGCGGCGGCGGCCGGGCAACCGCGATGCGAGCGGCTACGGCGAGCACCAGCGGCTGTCAGCACTGGAGGCGCTCGAGGGCTACACGACCCAGGCCGCGCTGGCGGTCAACGACACGGCTGTCGCCGGCCGGCTCATGCCCGGCTTCCGCGGCGACCTGACGGCGTTCGCAGCCGACCCGGTCGACTGCGACGCAGACGATCTGGTCGACCTGCCGGTGCTGCTGACGGTGGTCGACGGCCGCCCAGTGTTCCGCGCCTGACGGCCGCCGGGCGGCATCCACGGCCTCGTCACGACATGCGACGATGCTGTGTCGAACCGCTGTCGGGGACCTGATCGGGCTCTGAGCCCTATCTCAGCGCTCGAGCGTGACCGGGTTGGAGAGCGTGCCCACCCCGCCCACGGTGATGTCGACCACGTCGCCCTCCTGCAGGTAGACCGGTGGCACCCGCGAGTCGCCGACCCCGGCGGGCGTCCCGGTGACCAGCACGTCCCCGGCCTGCAGCGCCATGCCCCGCGACAGGTAGACGATCAGCTCCACCACCGAGAAGATCAGGTTGCGCGTGTTCGACGACTGCCGCTGCTCGCCGTTCACCTTCGTCGAGACGTCGATATCGGCCAGGTCGACGCCCTCTGCCGACGCCACACACGGCCCCATCGGCCCGAACGTGTCGAAGCTCTTGCCCAGGGTGAACTGCCGCAGCGGCGTCTCCAGCTGCGCCCGGCGTCCGGACACGTCGTGGAACGCCGTGATCCCGCCCACCGCCGCCCGCGCCGCGGCGTCGTCGGCCCTGTAGACGTCGCGGCCCAGCACCACGGCCACCTCTCCCTCGTAGTCCGGCCGCGTCTCTTCGCGCGGCACCACGATCGCCTGGCGGTGCCCGATCAGGCACGTTGTCCACTTGGCAAACACCACCGGCACGTCCGGGATGTCGAGCTCTGCCTCCTCCGCGTGATCGCGGTAGTTGAGGCCGATCGCCAGCAGCTTCACCGGCTCGGTCGGGTGCAGCAGCCGCACGTCCTCGATCGGATGCGCCAGCCCGGAGGCGTCGGCGATCGTCCGCCAGCCCTCCTCGCTGGGCACGAACCCGCGCGGCCCTGCCGGCCCCGCGTCGAAGATCACCTCGCCGTCCAGTCGCCCCAGCTTGACGTCGCCGGACGGGTCCAGGAACCGCACGGCCCTCATCGTCCCTGCTCCGTCCGCAGCACCTTGAGCGCGTTGATCGCGCGCGGGATGCCCGCGTAGGGCGCCGTCTGCAGGATCGTCTCCTCGATCTCCTGCCACGGCACGTCGATCGCCCGCAGCGCCCGGATGTGCGCTGCCACCTGCGGATCCGAGCTGCCGATCGCCGTCAGCACCGCCACGATGATCAGCTCCCGCTCGCGCGCCGTCAGCCCGTCGCGTGTGTGCACCTCGCCGAACACCCAGTCCACCAGCCAGTCGCCCATCGGGCTGCCCATCCGCTCGATGAAGGCGTCGCCGCCGGGCTCGTCGCCCAGCTCCTTCAGCCGCGCCAGGCCCCGCTCGTGCCGCGTCGCGCTGTCCATTCCGTCCTCCTGCTCGGTCACCGCCCAACCATATCCAGCACGCGCCGGCCGCGCCGCGCTGGACGGACAGCCGACCCATGCGACACGATGAGTGCATGGTCAATAGCTTCATCCTCGTCCGCCACGCCGAGACGCCGTACAGCGCCCAGGGACGCATGAACCCCGACTCGACGGTCGAGGTGGGCCTGACCGCCCCCGGTGAGCGCGCCGCCCGCGGCCTCGGCCGCGACCTCGCCGGCGAGCGGATCGACGCTCTTGTGGTCGCGCCGTCGCTGCGCACGCGCCTCACCGCCGCGGCGATCGTGGCCGACCGCGACGTCTCCACCCACGTCGTCGACCAGCTGGCCGAGATCGGCGTCGGCCCGTTCGAGGACGGCCCCGTATCCGCCTACACGACCTGGCTTCGCAACAACCCGCTGACCGCCGCGCCGCCCGGCGGCGAGAGCGCACTGGACGCGACCACCCGCTTCCTGGCCGGATGGCGCCGGGTGCTGCGGCTGCCGGGACCGGTCGTGCTGGTGGTCAGCCACAACCTGCCGTTGCGCATGCTCATGAACGCGGCCGCGGGCGACGACCCGCTGACCGGCCCGCTGCAGCGCATCCCCAACGTCACCCGCCACGACCTCACCCGCGACCAGGTCGAAACCGGCGTCGCCGCCCTGCGCCGCTGGCGGGACGAGCTCGCCCCGAAGCAGGGATAGACTCGGTCAGGTAACCGCGTCCACCAGGCCGGGGAGCCGGGCTTGCCCTCCAGCAGCAAACCGCATATTGTATCCAATCGTGTCTGAGCGACGGGTTCGGGTGCTGGTCGAGGGGTCTCCCAGCTGGGGCCGGCTGGACGGCGGCGGCGTCGTCCTCGACTCCGGCGAGCGCCTCGACGAGTCGACCGCGCACTTCCTGGCACCGGTCGAACCGACCAAGATCATCGCCACCCACCTCACCTACCGCAGCCGCGTCGAGGAGTACGCCGCGCGTACGCCGCCCGAGCCCTCCTACTTCATGAAGCCGCCGACCACCCTGAACGGCCACCGCGGCCAGCTGCGCCGTCCGCGCGGCGCCCGCTTCCTCAACTACGAGGGCGAGGTGGCCGTCGTGATCGGCCGCGTGATGCACGGCGTGCCCGAGGCGGACGCGCTCGGCCACGTCGCCGGCTACGCCTGCGCAAACGACGTCGGCCTGCACGACTTCCGCCACGCCGATCGCGGCTCGATGCTGCGCGTCAAGGGCCAGGACGGCTTCTGCCCGATCGGCCCCGAGCTGGTGCCCGCCGACCAGTTCGACCCGACCGCCTTCGAGATCCGCACCTACCTGAACGGCGAGGTTGCCCAGCAGGGCTCGGCCGCCGACCTGATCTGGCCCATCTCCTACCTGCTGGCCGACCTCTGCCGGGTGATCACGCTTGAGCCCGGCGACGTCGTGCTGTCGGGCACCCCAGCCCACTCGCGGCCGATGGAGCCGGGCGACGTGGTCGAGGTCGAGGTGACCGGCCTCGGCCGGCTCTCGAACACCGTGGTCGACTGGGACGTCGACCTGTCCGGGCCGGGCGACCAGCTGCAGGTCTCGGCCAACACGCTGCACGTCGCGCTGGCCATGCCCGAGGATGAGGCGGAGCGAGCCGTACAAGAGGGGGTGACGCGATCATGATCGAGATCCGCCGCATCGATCACGTGGCGCTGCGGGTCGCCGACCTGGACGAGGCCGAGCACCGCTGGGCGATCCAGTTCGGCCTGACCGAGGTGGAGCGGGTCGGGCACCACGCCTTCCTGCGCTGCGCCTACGAGCCCTACTCGCTGCAGCTGGTCGGCGCCGGCGCCCCCGGCCACGACCACACCGGCTGGGAGCTTCGCCGCAGCTGCACGCTGGAGCACGCGGCGTCCCAGCTCGACCACCACGGCGTCGACTACGAGCACCACGACGGCGCACTCCACTTCGCCGACCCCGACGGCTACGGCATCGAGCTGATGCCGTTCCGCGAAGAGGACGACCGCCGGCCGCCGGTGGCCCGCTCGACCGAGACACTGCCGGGTCTGCACCCGCGCAAGCTCGGCCACGTGAACGTGCTCACCACCGACCTTGACCGCGCCACCGGCTTCTACACGGATGTGCTGGGCATGCGCATCTCCGACCGCCTGCTGGGCGCCGGCAACTGGCTCTCGATCACCTCCGACCACCACTCGATGGCGTTGGTGCAGCACGACTTCGCCCACTTCCACCACTTCGCATTCGAGTACGTTGACTGGGGCGAGCTGCGAGTGGTGTTCGACCACCTCGGCCAGCACGGCCGCTGGCTGGTCTGGGGCCCGCTGCGCCACGCCCTGGCCCAGAATCTGTGCGGCTACGTGCGCATCCCCGACGAGCAGCTGATCGTCGAGTGCTACTGCGACATGGAGCAGCTCGAGCCCGATCACGAGCCGCGCGACTGGGACGACACGCCCCACTCGAGCAACGTCTGGGGCATCCTGCCGCCGCGGTCATACTTCCGCTTCGACGAGGAGGCCGTCCGCTACGAACGAGAGGGCCTGCTCGCCAAGGGGGAGCAGCTGCCCCCGCTGACACACCAGGAGGCATGATGGCAACCGCGCAGCAGCAGACGCCGACAGCCGCCCGCACCGGCCAGCAGTTCCTTGACGGCCTGCGCGGCGACGCCCGCGAGATCTGGCTGAACGGCGAGAAGATCACCCACCCGCTCGAGCACCCGCAGCTGGCCGAGGCGGCGCGCACCATGGCCCGCGTCTATGACCTGCAGCACCAGCACGCCGACGAGATGCTGGCGCCGTCGCCCGACGACGGCCGCCTGGTCAACATCACCCACCTGATCCCGCGCAGCCGCGAGGACCTCGAGCGCCGCCGCCGCGCCATCGAGCTGACCGCGGCCCTCACCGCCGGCATGATGGGCCGTACGCCCGACTACCTGAACGTCACCTTCGCCTGCTTTGCCGGCCGCGCCGACGTGTGGGCCCGTCGCGGCAACGAGCAGGGCGCCGCCAACCTGGTCGCCTACCAGAAGCTGATGCGCGACCGCGACCTCTCCACCACCCACTCGATCATGAACCCGCAGGTCGACCGCAGCAAGCCGGAGGCCGAGCAGGCGGCGGGCGAGGTCGCCCTGCACAAGGTGGGTGAGACCGAGAACCACATCACCGTGCGCGGCGCGCGCATGCTGGCCACGCTCGCCCCCTACGCCGACGAGCTGACCATCTACCCCGGCTCCGACATCCGTCCCCAGGACGGCGACTACGCGCTGGCCTTCGCGCTGCCGATGGCCACGCCCGGACTGCGCTTCATCTGCCGTGACAGCTACTCCAAGCAGCGCTCCACGTTCGACTACCCGCTGTCGTCACGCTTCGATGAGATGGACGCCGTCGTCATCTTCGACAACGTCGAGGTGCCGAAGGACCGGCTGTTCCTGTGCGGCGACACCGAGGGCTACTCGGAGGTGATCACCGACACCGGCTGGCGCGGCCACATCATGCACCAGGCCTTCACCCGCGCCTACGTGAAGCTGTCGTTCGCGCTCGGGCTCGGCCACATGCTGGCGAACACCACCGGCGTCGTGCGCTTCGACCACATCCAGGAGAAGCTGGGCCAGATCTGGAACATGACCGAGCTGACCCGCTCCAGCCTGATCTCGGCCGAGGCCGGCTCGCACCTGGACGAGGGTGGCGTCTGGTATCCGGACGACCGCCCGTTCCTGGCGCTGCGCGGCGAGATGCCGAAGTGGCTGCCCTACGTGAACGAGCTGTTGCAGCTGATCGGCGGCGGCGGCTTCATGGCCACGCCGTCGCGGGCCGACATGGACGGCCCGCTGGCGGACGAGATCGCGAAGTACTACCAGGCGGCTGGCGCCGACGCCGAGCGCCGCATCCGCCTGTTCCGCCTGGCCTGGGATTACATCGGTAGCGACCTGGGCGGCCGCGGCGAGCTCTATGAGCGCTTCTACCTGTCCGACTCCTACCGCATGACCGCGCTGGCCTACAAGATCGCCGACAAGTCGTTCCCGGAGTCGCTGGTCGAGCAGTTCCTCGAGGAGCCCTCGTGATCGTCCGCGTCGCCCGCTTCGACGCGGGCCGCGGCGACCTCGGCCTCGACCGCTCCGAGTGGGTGATCGAGGCGCTGCGCGACGTGGAGGGCGTGACCGCGCTCTACCACTGCCTGGCCGAGGACGGCTCGGCGGTGTCGGTGACCGTGTTCCAGGACGCCGACGCGGCGGACGCCGCGATGGCCAAGATCGAGGAGGCACGGGAGCGGCTCGGCATCGCGGTCTCGCCGGCCGACGACGCGGTCATGTACGAGGTGGTCGGCTCCCTGGAGCGGCCATGAGTGACGGCCCGCGCGGATACTCGCTGCCGCTCTCGCCGCACGGCGGCGCGTCGATCATCCCCTCGCCGCCGTGGCACTACGTCGGCGACTTCCTGGTGATCGAGTTCTGGGCCGACCCCGACGCCGTGGCCGCCGTGCTGCCCCCGCGGCTGACCCCCTTTGCCGATGACCCGGGGCGCTGCGCTGCGCTGTTCGTCGACTGGCAGTCCTGCTCCGACTCGGGCGAGGAGCTGCTCGACCCGGTGCGCGGCCAGTACAAGGAGTTCTTCATCGTCGCCAATGCGATGCTGGGCGACGAGCACGTCACCACCTGCCCCTACATCTGGGTCGACCGCGACTTCGCCCTGATCCGGGGCTGGATCCAGGGCTTCCCCAAGAAGCTGGGCGAGGTGCACATGACGCGCAGCTTCGGGCTCGACTGCCGGGCCGAGGGCCGCGTCTTCGCCGGCACGCTCACCGCCAACGGCCGGCTGCTGGCCGAGGGCACGGTCAATCCCGAACGGCTCAGCGAGGCCGGCCCCACCCACAACGACCCGCCCCTTGTCAACCATCGCCACTTCCCGCGCCTGACGGCGGGCCGGTGGGACGACCCGGCGGTCGACGAGCTGGTGCGGGCCCGCTCCAGCAACCGCTCCGCCTCCCAGATCCACGAGGGAGCGGCCACGCTGGCGCTGTACGCGGCGCCCGGCGAGGAGCACGACGCGCTGGCGCCGCTGCGGGTCGGCAAGGGCTTCCGCTTCCAGTTCGCCTACACCGTCGACGACCTCGAGACGATCCCGGAATGAGCCCGGCGGCGCTGGTCACCGGTGGCGGCACGGGCATCGGTGCGGCCGTCGCGCGGCGGCTCGCGGCCGACGGCTACGGCGTGGTCGTGGCCGGACGCCGGCTCGATCCGCTGGCGCAGGTGGCGGCCGAGATCGGCGGCATCGCGGTCGCCGGCGACTGCGGCGAGCCGGCCGGCGCCGAGACCGCCGTCCGTACCGCGGTGGATGAGCTGGGCGGCCTCGACGCCCTGGTCTACTGCGCGGGCGTGTCGCACTCCGGTAGCGTGGTCGACCAGACGCCGGAGAGCTGGGACGCCGTGCTCCGTACCAACCTCACGGGGGCCTTCCTGACCGCCCGCGCGGCCCTCCCCCACCTCGAGCGGCGCGGCGGCTCGGTCGTCGCAGTCTCCTCGCTGGCGGGCCTGCGGGCGGGCCCCGACTCATCGGCCTACTGCACGTCCAAGGCCGGCCTGAACATGCTCGTGCAGTCGATCGCCGTCGACTTCGGGCCGCGCGGCGTGCGCGCGAACGCGGTCTGCCCGGGCTGGATCCGCACGCCCATGGCCGACGGCGCGATGGACGAGCTGGCCGGCCTCCACGGCACCGACCGCGAGGGCGCTTACCGGCTGGCCCACGCCCACATGCCCATCCCCCGTGCCGGCGAGGCCGACGAGGTGGCCGGGTTGGTGGCCTGGCTGCTCTCGCCTGCAGCCGCCTACGTCAACGGCACGATGATCCCGGTCGACGGCGGCGTCAGCGTGCTCGACCTGGGCCTGATGGAGTTCCGGACGTGAGCACGGTCGCGAACATCACCGTCCCCTCCGGCCACTACATCGGCGGCCAGCGCGTCGACGGCGACCGGACGTTCGAGGTGATCTCGCCGATCGACCAGCGGGTGATCGCCGAGGTCGCCCGCGGCGACCAGAAGGCGGTCGACCTGGCGGTGGACGCGGCCCGCGCAGCCTTCCCGGAGTGGGCGGCGCTGGGGCCGGAGGGCCGCGCCGCCCACCTGCACCGCCTGGCCGAGCTGATCGAAGCGAACATCGACCGCATCGCCACCGTCGAGTGCCTGGACATGGCGATGCTCGAGCGCTCGCTGAAGGCGCGGGTGATCGCCCGCGGCGCCCGCAACTTCCGCGCCTACGCCGACCTGGCCGCCTCCTACCAGGAGCGCGTCTGGGGTTCGAATTCGACCCAGAACCGAGTGATCCGGATGCCCAGCGGGGCGGCCGCCGTGATCACGCCCTGGAACGCCCCGTTCATGCTGTCCACCTGGAAGACGGCGCCGGGACTGGCCGCCGGCTGCACCGTGATCCTGAAGCCGCCGGAGTGGGCGCCGCTGTCGTGCTCGCTGCTGGCCGACCTGACGGCCCAGGCCGGATTCCCGCCCGGCGTCTTCAACGTCGTCCAGGGCATCGGCGAGGAGGCCGGCGCAGCGCTGGTCTCGAGCACCGGCGTGCGCCGCATCAGCTTCACCGGCTCGCCCGAGACCGGGCGCTCGATCGGCCTGGCGGCCGCCGCCAACATCGTGCCGTTCACCGCCGAGCTGGGCGGCAAGGGGCCGCTGATCGTCTTCGCCGACTCCGACCTGAACGCCGCCGCCGCCAAGGCGGCGGGCCAGTACGACGACGCCGGCCAGGTGTGCCTGGCCGGCACCCGCCTGCTGGTCGAGCAGTCGGTCCGCGACGCCTTCCTCGAGCGGTTCCACGCCGGCGTCGACGCGCAGGTGCTGGGCGACCCGCGAGACGACCGCACCACCATCTCGCCCCTGATCCATCCCGACCACCTGGCCCGGGTCGAGGGCTACGTCGAGCGGGCGCGGGCTAACGGCGACACGATCGTGCGCGGTGGCAGGCAGCCGGACATGGGCGGCCTCTGGTACGAGCCGACGCTGATCGAGCCGCGATCCAACGACTCCGAGGTGGTGCAGCGCGAGGTGTTCGGCCCGGTGCTGACGTTCCAGACCTTCCGCGACGAGCGCGAGGCGGTCGAGCTGGCCAACTCCACCCGCTACGGCCTGTCGGCGATCGTCTACACCGGCACGCAGGAGCGGGCAGAGCGGGTGGGGCGAGCCGTCCGCGCCGGCACGGTCTGGGTCAACACATTCCTGGTGCGCGACCTGACGGCGCCCTTCGGCGGGATCGGCATCAGCGGCATCGGCCGCGAGGGCGGCGATTACGCGCTCGACTTCTACTCCGACCTGAAGACGCTGCAGATTTTGGATGGGAGCACCGCATGACCCAGACCCTTGCCGATGTCTACCTCGACAACGACGCCTTCGCGGAGCGGATCCCGCACGAGATGTTCACGCTGTTGCGCCACCAGGCGCCCGTGCACTGGTACGACTGGGAGTACGGCAAGGGGTTCTGGTGCATCACCCGCTACGACGACGTGGTGGCCGTGCTGAAGGACTGGCGCACGTTCTCGTCGGAGACCGGCGCGACCGCGCTCGAGGACCTCGACCCGGACCAGATCGAGGCCCGCAAGTCGATGCTGGACACCGACCCGCCCAAGCACTCGAGCCTGCGCGCGATCGTGAACAAGGGCTTCACGCCACGGGCGGTGGCGGCGTACGAGCAGCTGCTGCGCGACCTCACCCGCCAGATCCTGGACGAGTCGCTGCCCCGGGGCGAGTTCGACTTCGTCGAGGAGGTCGCCAAACAGCTGCCGATCCAGGTGCTGTGCCGGATCCTGGGCGTGCCCCTGTCCGACGACGAGCGGCTGATCGCGTGGGGCGACAAGATGATCGGCAACACCGATCCCGACCTGGGCGGCCTGCACCCGGCCAGCCCGGAGAGCGCGAAGTACCGCCTCTACCCGTTCCGCAGCCCGTACGCGATGGAGCTCTACAACTACGGCCACGAGATCGCCCGCGAGCGTCGCCGGCACCCCACCGACGACCTCGTCTCGAAGCTGGTGATGTGGGAGGACGAGGACGGCAACCGGCTGACCGAGCAGGAGTTCGACACGATGTTCCTGCTGCTGGTGGTGGCCGGCAACGAGACCACGCGCCAGTCGATCGCCCACGGCATGCAGGCGCTGATGGACAACCCGGAGGCGATGCAGCGCCTGCAGGAGCAGCCCGAGCTGATGGGCACCGCCACCGAGGAGATCATGCGGTACAGCTCGCCCGTGATCCACTTCCGGCGCACGGCCACGGCCGACACCGAGTTGCACGACGTGCGAATCCGCGAGGGCGACAAGGTCGTTACCTGGCTGGTGTCGGCCAACTACGACGAGCAGCAGTTCCCCGATCCGCTGCGCTTCGACATCACCCGCAAGCCCAACAACCACGTCACCTTCGGCCGCGGCGGCCCGCACTTCTGCCTGGGAGCGCACCTGGCCAAGCTGGAGACCCGGATCATGTTCGAGGAGCTTTTGCCGCGCGTCTCCGCGGTTGAGCCGACCGCGCCCGCCAGCCGCATGCACTCGAACTTCACGAACGCCTACAAGACCATGCCCGTGCGGGTCACGCCGGCGTGAAACACTGCAATTCCACCTCTCGGAAAGGGCGGTAGATGGCCGAAACGCTCGATCAGCTGATCAAGGCCGGCGTCAACACGGTCCGGCTCAGCTACCCGGATCTCCACGGCATCGCGCGCGGCAAGGAGTTCCCGGTGTCGTTCTTCCAGCACCTGGCCGACGACGGCGCCGCCCACTGCGAGGCGATCATGACGGTCGACCTGCGACACAACGTGGTGGCCGGATTCGAGCACGGCTTCCAGGACATCGTGGCGCGGCCCGACATCTCCAGCCTGCGCCGCCTGCCCTGGGATCCCGATGTGGCGCTGTGCCTGGCCGACCTGGAGCGGATGGACGGGTCGCCCTACGGCGTCGACTCGCGCGGCGTGCTGAAGCGGGCGATCGCCGGCTACACCGATCGCCGGCTGGTGCCGGTGCTGGGGCCCGAGCTGGAGTTCTACCTGTGCGAGCCCGATCCCTCAGCCCCCAACGGTTATCGCCGCTACGTCGACAACGACAGCCACGTCTACACGGTCGGGGCAGTCGCCGACCCGCGCGGACTGCTGCGCCGGATGCTGCACGCGTGCGTCGACATGGATCTCGGCGCGTACGCCGCCAACCACGAGTTCGGACGCTCGCAGTATGAGATCAACCTGCGCCACTCCGACGCGCTGGACGCCTCCGACCGGGCATACCTGTTCAAGAGCGTGGTCAAGGAGATGGCCGCGATCGACGGATTGCTGGCCACGTTCATCGGCAAGCCGTGGAACGACGACGAGGGATCGGGCTTCCACCTGCACCTGTCGCTGTCGGACGACGCCGGCGCCAACCTGCTGAACGGCGACCGCGACCAGGGGCTCTCGGATGTCGCCCACCACTTCCTGGCCGGCCTGCTCGAGCACGGCCCGGCGCTGATGGCCTTCTTCAACCCCACCACCAACGCCTACCGCCGCATCAACGAAGAGGCGCTGGTGCCGACGCTGGTCAGCTGGGGGCACGACAACCGGCTGTGCCTGGCACGGGTGCCGCGCGAGCGCGGCGGCGCCACCCGCATCGAGCTGCGCCTGGGTGACGGCGCCGCCAACCCCTACCTGGCAGCCGCGGCCGCCCTGTTCGCGGGCCTGGACGGGATCGAGCGGGAGCTGGAGCCGCCGGAGCCGTTCGAGGGCCTGATCTACGAGCAGCCCGGCGCCGAGGACTGCACCCCGCTGCCGCGCACGTTCGACGCGGCCCTGGAGGCGCTGGACGCGGACGCCGTGATCAAGGACGCGATGGGCGAGGAGCTGGTCGGCACGTTCCTGACGATCAAGGGCGCCGAGCTCGACCGCGCCCGCAAGTACGTGACCGACTGGGAGTTCGCCGAGTACACGCACCACCTATGAGCTCGATCGAGACGTACGCCGGGTCGATCACGGTCGCCGATCTGGAGCGGGATCCGTTCCCGATCTACCGGCGGCTGCGCGACGAGGCGCCGGTCTGCCACGTGCCGGCGGTGGAGCTGACCCTGGTCACGCGCTGGGAGGACGTCCACCACGTGGCGCGCCACCCGGAGCTGTTCACCGCCGACGTCGGCTCCTCGCCGCTGACCCGCACGCTGGGGCAGAACATGCTGACCGTGGACGGCGGCGAGCAGCGCCGGATCCGGGCCACCATCGACCCGGCGATGCGGCCGCGGGTGGTGGCCGGCTACGCGCCGGGCGTGATCGAGCCGATCGCGGAGCGGCACCTGGCCGCGATCGAGCCGGACGGCAGCGGCGAGCTGATGGCGACCTACTGCGAGCCGGTGTCGGTGCTGGCGCTGGGCTCGGTGATGGGCCTCGGCGACGCCGACGCGGACACGCTGCGGCGCTGGTTCGGTGCACTGGCGCTGGGCGGCTCCAACTTCGAGTCCGATCCCGACAAGCAGGCGATCGCCGACGCCGCCAGCACAGAGGTGGACGATCGCGTGCTGCCGTTGCTCGACCGGCTGGAGCAGGAGCCGGACGGAAGCGTGCTGTCGGACATGCTGCACACCCAGCCGCCGGACGGCGGGCGGCTGTCGAAGGCTGAGGTGCTGGCCAACTTGAAGCTGATCCTGCTGGGCGGCATGCAGGAGCCGGGGCACGCGCTCGGCATCGCGCTGTGGGCGCTGCTGCAGCACCCCGAGGCGCTGGCCGAGGTGCGGGCGCACCCGGAGCTGCTGGATGGCGCGGTCGAGGAGGCGCTTCGCTGGCACTCGCCGGTGGGCACCCAGACCCGCCAGGTGACCGCGCGCACCGAGATCGCGGGCGTGACGCTTGAGCCGGGCACGGTGATCGCCGCGGTGCTGGCGTCGGCCAACCAGGACGAGCGGCACTGGCAGCAGCCGGAGCGGTTCGACATCCACCGCACCGGCGCGCACGCGGCGTTCGGCCTGGGAGCGCACCACTGCGCGGGCGCGTCGCTGGCCCGCCACGAGGTGCGCCTGCCGCTGCGGTTACTGCTGGAGCGGCTGCCGCGCCTGCGCCTGGATCCGGGGCAGCCGGTGGAGCTGTCGGGCTGGGAGTTCCGGGCGCCGCTGGCCCTGCACGCGAGATGGGATTGAGATGATTGATCGATATCTCCGTGATGTCCTGGACGGCGAGAACCGAGCCTCGCAAGGATCGAGGGAGCGTCAATATCGGGAATATTGGCGCGACCGAGGACGCCGCGAGGCGACGGTTCGCAGCCGTAGCCACCCCTGCCATGTCCATCACCGACCTCTCGCAGCGGCCAGGCTCGCGAGAGATATCGATCAATCATCTCGGTGACCCGTGGCTGACTGGACGACCGTGGCGGCGGCCGGCGACCTGTCCGAGGGCGAGATGCTCGAGGCCGACAACCGCGGCGAGCCGGTGGTGGTGGCCCGCAGCGGTGGAAGCCTCTACGCGTTCGAGGGCTGGTGCACGCACGAGGAGTGCCCGCTCGCGGAGGGCACGCTCACCGACCAGCAGCTCGAGTGCTACTGCCACGGCGCCGTCTTCAACATCCGCACCGGCGAGGCGCTTGTGGGCCCCGCGGTGGCCTCGCTCGAGACCTACCCGGTGCGCGAGCAGGACGGCGAGATCCAGGTCGAGATGTGACGCCGGCCGCGGGCAGCGACGATCCGCTCCGGCACCTGGCCCCGCTTGAGCGCGACTGCCTGCTCCGCTACTGCGCGCTTCTGCGCGAGCGGCTGGGCGACTCGCTGCTGCGCCTGGTGCTGTTCGGGTCGGCGGCCCGCGGCGACATGTGGGACGCGGGCTCGCCGATGCACTCCGACATCGACCTGCTGGTGGTGACCGCCGAGGCGCTCCCGGCCGAGACGGCCGAGCAGCTCGTGAACGAGACCTATTCGCTGTACCTGGAGTGCGGCCGGCAGATCGGGCCGCAGTTCCGAAGCGCCGGTGAGCTGTCGCAGCCGCGGGGCGAACGGGCCGCGGCCTTCGCCGAGAACCTGGCGCGGGACGGGGTCGACCTTGCCGTGTGAAGCGGCCGGCGCTCAGGCGGCGCGGCGGCCGTGCTGCTTGGCGCTGTACATCGCCACGTCGGCCACGCGGATCAGGTCGTCGCCGGTGCGCGCGTCGCGCGGGAACAGCGCCAGGCCGACGCTGCCGGACACCTTCAGGTCGGCGCCGTCGACGCTGACCGGGACCAACAGCTGCTGGTAGACGCGGTTGCAGAGAGCGTCCATGTGCGCCTGGTCGGCCGTGCCCAGGCAGGCCAGCATCAGGAACTCGTCGCCGCCCAGGCGTGCCACCACGTCGCCGTCGCGCGAGATCGTCGAGAGCCGCTCGCCGACCGCGCGCAGCAGCGAGTCGCCGGCCGCGTGCCCGTGGGCATCGTTCACCTGCTTGAACCCGTCCAGGTCGATGAACAGCACGGCCACGCAGGAGCCGTCGCGGCCGGCGCGGGCCAGCGCAGCGTCGAGATGCTCCTGGAACTGCGCGCGGTTGGGCAGCCCGGTGAGGTGGTCGTGGTAGGCCAGGTGGGCCAGGCGGGCGTGCGCCTCGGCCAGCTCCCGCTCGACCAGGTGGCGGTCGGTGATGTCGGTGACGATGCCGTCCACCAGCCGCCTGCCGTCGAGCACCGGCCTGGGGATGCAACGCTCCCAGACCCAGCGGGTGGCGCCGTCGAACCCGACCAGCCGGTACTCCGTCTCGGTCACGTCGCCGTTGTACAACAGCGCGAACCCGGCCTCGTAGGTGGCGCGGTCGTCGGGGTGGATGCAGGCCTCCCACGCGGCCTCCTTGTCCATCCCCTCCGGCACACCGCCCAGCAGGCTCTCCAGGGCCTGGCCGATCCAGACGTGGCAGACGTACTCGAAGTCCTCAAACAGCTCCATCTCGTACATGTGCACGCCGGCGGTTGCAGCCACGCGCCGAAGCAGCGCGGCCACCGCCGCGTCCTGGTCTGAGGGATCGTTCGGAGCCATGTCGGTGCTCAAGGTCTGCCGATTGCATCGGCTGAATCCGCTTCCGCCATGAGCCGCGCCGCGGGTCAGCGCCGGTCGAGCGACATCGCCGCGGCGTAGGCGGCGCGCACATCGCGCTCCGTCCAGGGGCGCGGATTGACGGTCAGGCAGTAGTCCGCGAGCGAGAGCTCCACCAGGCGGTCGATGTAGCCCTCCTGGACGCCCGCTTCGCGCAATGTGGGCAGCCCGATCGCTGCCAGCAACCTGCGCACGGCGCGCACCGCCCGCGAACCGTCGCCGCTGCCGTCGTCCGGCTCGCCCAGCGCATCCGCAACCCGCTCCAGCCGGTCGCCGCAGGCGGGACGGTTCACCTCCAGCGTCTCGGCCAGTACCAGGCCGACCGTGAGGCCGTGCGGCAGCCCCAGCGTCGATCCGATCGCATGGCCGAGCGCGTGGTCGGCGCCGGAATCGGACAGGTTCATCGCCAGGCCGGCCATCATGCTGCCCAGGCTCAGCTCGGTGCGAGCGTCGAGGTCGGCGCCGTCTGTCACCGACCGCTCCAGGCCGGCCGCGACGTGGCGGCATGCCTCCAGGCCGACGGCCAGCGACATCGGGTTGCCGTTCGAGACGATCGCGCCGCCGATCGCCTGGGCCAGCGCGTCGGCACCGGTGTAGGCGGTCGGCTGGGGCGGCAGATCCAGGGTCAGCAGCGGGTCGACCAGTGCATCCTGGGCACGCATCAGCGGGTGCGCCACCCCCAGCTTGCGCCCCTGCACGGGGTCGACCACCACCGACCCACCGGACACCTCGCTGCCGGTGCCGGACGTGGTCGGCACCGCGATCAGGTCGACGGTCGGGGCTGCGACGGCCGCCTCGCCCGTCAGGAACGCCTCGATCGGCCTGCCCTGGCCGGCAACCAGCCTCGCCGCCTTGGCCAGGTCGATGGCGGAACCGCCGCCCACCGCCACCAGCACCTGCGGCCGCTCGTCCGCAACACGTGCGGCGGCGTCGGCGACGAACCCCGGCGTCGGCTCGCCGGGCTGTTTCTCGTACAGCGGCAGACCCGCCACCGCCGCCGCGACGGCGTCGATCGCGAGCACCGGCGGCTCGGATACCACCAGCGCGCGGCGGCCGCCGATCACTTCGGCCAGCGCGCCGACGACGCCCGGGCCGAACCTGATCCGCACCGGCAGCTGAGCGTGGAAGGGCTCGATCACCGCGCGAGCCTACCAACAGTCCTTCAGCGAACCTGCGGCCTTGACATTGTTGTAAGTGACTGCTAACTTTGGTCGCATGGCTGCAACCACCACCCGCCAGACCGCAGACCAACGCCGCGACACCGTGCTCGACGCCGCCATGCTCGAGTTCGGCCTGAAGGGCCTGCACGGCGCTTCCACCGACGACATCGCCCGGCGCGCCGGCATCTCCCAGCCCTACCTGTTCCGGCTATTCCGGACCAAGCGCGAGCTGTTCCTGGCGTCGGTGGAGCGCTGCTTCCGGCGCACCGAGCAGACGTTCCGCGACGCCGTCGACGGCGACACGCCGGAGCAGCGACTGCATAGCATGGGCATCGCGTACTGCGAGCTGCTGGCCGACCGGCCCAAGCTGATGATGCAAATGCAGGCGTACGCGGCCTGCAACGACCCGGATGTGCGCGACACCGTGCGTCGCTGTTACGAGCACCTCCACCGCGAGGTCACGGACATGTCCGGCGCCGACGCGGAGCAGATCCGCGCCTGGTTTTCGACCGGCATGTTCCTGAACGTGATGGCGGCGATGGACGCGCCCTCCGTGAAGGGCGCCTGGATGCAGGAGCTGATGGGCGACCTGATGCTCGAGAAGCTCAGGCACTAGCCGGGGCCGCGTACCTTTTTATTTCGCATCGTTTGTGAGTGAGTAACCACTACATTACGGAGGAGGAACCGGAAATGACATCTCGCACACGCACCCTCTGGACGTTCGCCATCACGTCGGCGGCGCTGTTCATGGTCGTGCTCGACAACCTGGTCGTGACCACGGCGCTGCCCACCATCCAGCGCAGCCTGGGCGCGACCATCCAGGAGCTGGAGTGGACGGTCAACGCCTACACCCTCACCTTCGCGGTGCTGCTCTTGACCGGCGCTGCGCTGGGTGACCGGTTCGGTCGCCGCCGCATGTTCGTGGTCGGCCTGGCCGTGTTCACGGCATCGTCGGCCGCGGCCGCGCTGGCGCCCGACGTCAACTGGCTGATCGCGGCACGCGCCGCGCAGGGATTCGGCGGCGCGATGGTGCTGCCGCTGACGTTGACGCTTCTGTCCGACGCCGTCCCGGTCGAGCGCCGCGGCCTGGCGCTGGGGTTCTGGTCGGCAATCAGCGGCCTGGGTGTGGCCATCGGGCCGCTGGTCGGCGGCGCCGTGGTCGAGGGCATCTCGTGGCAGTGGATCTTCTGGCTGAATGTCCCGATCGGGCTGGCCGTGCTGCCGCTGGCGGCGACGCGGCTGCGCGAGAGCCACGGGCCCGATCGCTCGTTGGATATCCCTGGGCTGGCGCTGGTCAGCAGCGGGCTGTTCGGAATCGTCTGGGGGCTGGTGCGCGGCAACACGCTGGGCTGGACCGATCCCCAGATCCTGGTCGCGGTGGGCGCCGGCGCCGTGCTGGTCGCAAGCTTCGTCGCCTGGGAGCTACGCGCGTCCGCCCCGATGCTGCCGATGCGCTTCTTCCGTAGCCGCGCCTTCGCGGCGTCGAACGCGGCGTCGCTGCTGATGTACTTCGGCATGTTCGGCTCGATCTTCCTGCTCACCCAGTACCTGCAGTTGGTGCACGGGTACTCGCCGCTGCGGGCGGGCGTGGCCACGCTGCCGTGGACGGCCATGCCGATGCTGATCGCCCCGATCGCCGGCGCGTACGTCGACCGCATCGGCGGGCGGCCGCTGATGGCGACCGGCATGGCGCTGCAGGCGGGCGCGCTGGCGTGGATGGCGGCGATCAGCAGCACCGGCACGCCGTACATCCAGATGGTGATCCCGTTCATGATGGCCGGCGTCGGCATGGCGCTCTACTTCGCCCCGTCGGCGCACGTGGTGCTGGGCTCCGTAGCCCGGCGCGACGAGGGCAAGGCCTCGGGCGCGGCGAACGCCATCCGCGAGCTGGGCGGGGTGTTCGGCGTGGCGGTACTGGGCACGATCTTCTCGGATCGCGGCGGGTACGGCGCGCCACAGCACTTCGTCGACGGGCTGGTGCCGGCCGTGGCGGTGGGCGCCGTGGTGGTCGCCATCGGCGCAGGGATCGCACTGGCGATTCCGCGGCGGCGGCGAGCGGCCGAGCAGGCCGTCGAGCAGCCCGAGCTGCGCGCCGCGGCCTGAGCGTCGAGCGGGGGCGTGGCTGCGGCCGCGCCCCCGCCGCTCAGTCTCGCAGCAACGCGCCCAGCGCAACGCCGAACACCACGTGGCCGGCCACCTCGTGCACCAGCACGCGCCGGTCGCCGAACAGCTCCGGCCAGCTGCCGTCCCGCACATCCGGATGCAGGGCGTCGAATACCAGCAGCGTCGGCCACAGGCAGGCGTTCTCGATCTGGGCGGCGGCCACCGCCCGGAGGATGCCGCGGCCGCCGAGGCGGTCGAAGACGACGCCGAACACGGCCCCGTTCAGCACGTGCACGCTCAGCCCGACCGGAAGCCAGAACCGTTCCGGCGCCAGCATCCGCCCCACCAGACGCGGCTCGCTGTGGGGCGAGTGCGAGAACCGGCGCAGGCCCGGCTCCGCCGCGGCCCAGAAGCCGGCCGCGGCGGCGCCCGCGGCTGCTGCCCGAAGCGTCCGTCCCATCCCGGCATGGTAGGGCTAGTGTGAGTGCGTGACGACGCTCGTCTGGTTCCGGAGCGACCTGCGGCTGGCCGACAACCCCGCGCTGGCGGCCGCCGCGTCGCGAGGCCCGGTGATCCCGGTCTACGTGTGGGCGCCCGAGGAGGAGGACGGCTGGCCGCCCGGCGCCGCTTCGCGCTGGTGGCTGCATCACTCGCTGGCCGCGCTGGAGCGAGCGCTGGAACGGCAGGGCTCGCGGCTGGTGATCCGCCGCGGGCCGACCGACGACGCGCTGGCCGGGCTGATGGCCGAGACCGGTGCGGATGCCGTCGTCTGGAACCGCCGCTACGAGCCGGCCGCCGTCGCCCGCGATGCTCGCCTGAAACGCTCGCTGCCGGGTGCGCAGAGCTTCAACGGCGCGCTGCTGCACGAGCCATGGACGGTCGCGACCGGCGCCGGGACGCCGTACCAGGTGTTCACGCCGTTCTGGCGCACGCTGCGGAGCCTTGGCCCACCACAGGCGCCGCTGCCGGCACCGCGCCTGGCGCGTCCGCCGTGCAAGCCGCCATCGCTGCGACCACATGACCTGGGCCTGCTGCCCGATGTCGCCTGGGACGGCGGGCTGGCGGCCTGCTGGAAGCCCGGGGAGGCCGGCGCGGCCGAGGCACTGGACGCGTTTGCGAAGCGGTCCGCACGCTACGCCGACGACCGCGATCTGCCCGCCCGCCCCAGCTCGCGGCTCTCGCCTCACCTGCATCACGGAGAGCTCTCGCCGCGCCAGGTATGGCATGCGGTGACGCGGTGTGCCGGGACGGCGGCGGAGCCGTACCTGCGGCAGCTGGCCTGGCGCGAGTTCGCCCACCACCTGCTCTACCACCACCCCGCCAGCTCCGAGCAGTCGCTGCATCCGGGATTCGGCAGCATGCCCTGGCGCGACGATCCGACCGCGTTCGCGGCCTGGCGGCAGGGTCGCACCGGCTACGAGCTGGTGGACGCCGGCATGCGCCAGCTTTGGCAGACCGGCTGGATGCACAACCGGGCGCGGATGGTGACCGCGTCGTTTCTGACCAAGCACCTGCTGATCGACTGGCGCGAGGGTGCCCGCTGGTTCTGGGACACGCTGGTCGACGCCGATCTGGCGAACAACACGCTGGGCTGGCAGTGGGTGACCGGTAGCGGTGCGGACGCCGCTCCCTACCACCGCATCTTCAGCCCGGAGCGACAGGCGCAGCGGTATGACGCCGACGGTGGCTACCGGGATCGCTGGCTGGGCGGCAACCATCGCCCACCGCCGATCGTCGACCACACGGCCGCCCGCACGCGAGCCCTAGCCGCCTACGACGCGGTGCGGTTCGCCGGTTCCGGCTAGCCTTCGGCCATGAGCGACGAGCTGATCAGCGACGGCGAGGGCACCGGCCCCCGCGACCCCGAGCAGCTGGAGGCCACGGCCACCACCGCGACCGCCGATATCGCACCCGAGACGCACATGGGCGCGGTGCACCTGACCGTCGCTGACCTGGGCCGCTCGATCCGCTACTACGAGGAGCAGATCGGCCTCGAGGTGGTCGTACAAGACGACGGCGTGGCTACGCTCGGCACCGGCGGCCGCGGCCTGCTGGTGCTGACCGAGCTGCCCGGCGCGCCGCCCGCACGCGGCCACACCGGGCTCTACCACATCGCCCTGCTGGTGCCCGAGCGCGACGACCTGGCCCGCTGGCTGGCCCACGCCGCCCGTGACCGCGTCACCCTGGTGGGGCTGTCGGACCACTTCGTCAGCGAGGCCCTGTACCTGCGCGACCCAGACCACCACGGCATCGAGATCTACTGGGACCGCCCGCGCGAGATCTGGCAGGATCAGGTGGGCGTGCGCATGACCACCGAGCCGCTGGACGTGGAGAACCTGCTGGGAGAGCTGGACGACCCGGGATCTGAGCCGTTCGACGGGCTGCCGGCCGGTACCACAATGGGACACGTGCACCTGCAGGTGTCTGAGATCGAATCCGCCGTCGGCTTCTACCGCGACCTGCTCGGGTTCGGCCTGATGGCGCAGCTGGGCGACAGCGCCGCCTTCCTGGCGGCCGGCGGCTACCACCATCACCTGGGCGCGAACACCTGGGAGAGCCGCGGCGCCTCACCGCCGCCGGCGGGAACCGCCGCCCTGCGCCACGCGACGATCGTCCTGCCGGACGACGCCGCCCGCGATCGCGTGCTCGACCGCCTCGAGCGGGCCGGCCATGCCGCCGAGGACGGCAAGTACGGCCCCGCCGTGTCCGACCCGTCCGGCAACCGGCTGGTGCTCTCGACCGAGTGAGGTTGGGACGTCGCGGCGTTGCAGCGTCGTGGCCGGCCCGTGTCACGCAATCCCGCGACGAAGCTCGCGCCGGCGTAACCGCCCCGCCGCCAAAAGGCAACGATTCACACCGCCGGGCCTCCACGAACATCACGGCCCCTGACCGGCCACCGCGTAACCATGCGGACGCGCATCACCGGCCGGTAAACACACGTCACGATCCCGTGCCGGACCGCCCACGCCGGCCGAGGCGGTGTTTGACTCTGTTAAGAGCGCGCCGGGCGTTGCGCGGCTGAGTGAGCGGCGTCAGCCGTTGTTGCGGGACCCGTGACGAGGGCGGAGATCAGACCGTCTAGTCGCCGCTGCGGGCGCGTTCGATCGTCTCGACGATCGCCTCGGGCGGGTGCGCGCCGGCCAGCCCGTAGCGGCGGTTGAAGACGAAGAAGGGCACCGAGCTGATGCCAAGCTCGAGCGCGTCGGTCTCGTCGGTGCGGACGTCCATGACGTAGTCGTCGCCCACCAGCATCGCGCTCACGACCGCCGGGTCGAGCCCTCCGCGGCCGGCCGCGGCTGCCAGCGCCGCCGGGTCGCCGATCGGCTCCCCTTCGGCGAAGTACGCCGACATGAGCCGATCCTGGACCGCGTTCTGAACGCCGGCGGCGTGCGCCATGTGCAGCACCCGGTGCGCGTCGAAGGTGTTGCCGCGGCGGGCGCGTGCGAAGTCGAAGGTGAGGCCCATCTCGGCACCCATCCGCTCCGTCTCCTCGTGCATCGCGCGCGCCTCCTCGAGGCTGATGCCGCGGCGCCGGGCCAGCTCCTCGTCGGCCGATCCGGCGTCGGCGGGGAGCGTCGGATCCAGCTCGAAGCTGCGCCAGCGCAGGTCGATCAGCTCGCGGTCGGGCACCTGCTCGAGCGCCTGCTCGAGGTAGCGCTTGCCCACGTAGCACCACGAGCAGACCACGTCCGACCAGATCTCGAGGGTCAGTGCGGCTGCCGGGTCGGTCATGTCATCGTCAGCGCAGCGGGATGCCGGCGTCGTCGCCCTCCGCCCGGGGGCCGTCAATGCGACGATCGGTCTCCGCGATCGACAAGTCGTTGATGCTGGCCTCGCGGCGCCGCATCAGCCCGTTGTCCTCGAACTCCCAGTTCTCATTTCCGTACGACCGCCACCATCGGCCGGAGGCGTCGTGCCACTCGTACTGGAAGCGCACGGCGATGCGGTTGCCGGCGAACGTCCAGAGATCCTTGCGCAGCACATAGTCGAGCTCCTTCTCCCACTTGCGCACCAGGAACGCGTGCACCTCGTCGCGGCCGGACAGGAACTCGTCGCGGTTCCGCCACTGCGTGTCCTCGGTGTAGGCGAGCACGACCCGGTCGGGATCACGGGTGTTCCACGCCGCCTCGGCGGCCAGCACCTTCTTCCACGCATCCGCCTCGGTGAACGGCGGAAACGGCGGGCGCTCGACGGCTGACATGTCCGGGATCATAGGCGCCGTCGTGCAGCCCGCGAGCAAACGCAAGCGTCAGCCGGCCGCCGCCCCGCCGGCTGCGGCACGGCTCAAGGCGGCCGCGATCGCACGGCGCCGCGCGCGAAGCACCGGCAGCTGCTTGCCGTCACGCCAAGCCCGTATCCTGCGCGATGCTGACGCCGATCAGGCGCGCACGCTCGGCGTGGTAGCTGCCACCGATGCTCAGCCGATCCGCACGAACTCCGCCTCCGGATCGTGGTCGATGCCTGGGTTGCCGTCGACCACCAGGTCGCAGCGCGCGCGGGTGCCATCCTGCCCGAAGTGGGCGTCTTCCTCGGCCATCCACGCGTCCCAGGACGCCCGCGCTTCCTTGCCGTCCCGCTCCAGCCCCCGCTCCAGGCGGAGCGGCTCGGGCGCATCGACCCAGATCGCGTAGGCCAGCCGGTCGGCGGCCGCGCGCCGAGCGCTGGAGACGCCCTCGATCACGACCGCCGGCATCGGCTCCACCACACGCCACTCGGCCAGCCGCCCGGCCTCCCAGTCCCAGCGGCGATAGCGCGCGGTCGCTCCGGCCGATAGCGGCGCGATCACCTCGCGCTCCAACCGCGGCCACCACTCCACGCCGGGCTCTCCGGTCGCAAAGTCGTCGGTGTGCACGACCTCAGCACCGCCCAGCGCAGCCGCCAGCCGGGCCGCGAACGTGGACTTGCCGGACCCGCCGTAACCGTCGACCGCCACCAGTCGCACGCCGCCGGGAAGGGCCAGGATCGACTCGGCCAGCGACCGGAACGTCTGGACCTGCCGGTCTCCCATCAGCCGCGTCGATCGTCATCCATCTGGACGGGTTCTACCAGAAGCATCCCGGCTAGGATCGACCCGCCGATGCCGGGGAAGATGCATGCCGAAGAGGTGGAGACCGACCCATCGCTGGTGCGTCGGCTGCTAGCCGATCAGTTCCCGCAGTGGGCGGATTTGACCATCGACCCGGTCGAATCATCCGGCACCGACAACGCGATCTACCGGCTGGGCGAGGACATGGCCGTGCGTCTGCCCCGCATCTCCGGCGGCACCGGCACCATCGACAAGGAGCTGCGCTGGTTGCCGAAGCTGGCACCGCTGCTGCCGGTCGCCATCTCCGAGCCGCTCGCACGAGGCGGGCCCGGACACGGATATCCCTGGCACTGGTCGGTGCACCGCTGGCTGGACGGCGAGAGCGTGAACGTCGAGCGGATAGCCGATCCCGTCGCCCTGGCGCAGGACCTGGGCGGCTTCGTGGCCGCCCTGCGGCGGATCGACACGACCGGCGGCCCGATCGCCGGGCGGGATGGATCGCGCGGCGTGCCGCTGGCCCGGCGGGACGCCGCCACCAGGAACGCGATCGCCCAGCTCGACGGCGTCGTCGACGGCCCCGCCGTCACCGCCGCCTGGGAGGCGGCCGTGCGGGCACCGACGTGGCAGCGTCCCGGCGTCTGGATTCACGGCGACCTGCTGTCCGGGAACGTGCTGATCGACGACTGCGGTCGGCTGAGCGCGGTGATCGACTTCGGATGCATGGCCGTGGGCGACCCGGCCTGCGACGTGATGGCCGCCTGGACGCTATTCGAGGCCGATGGCCGCAAGGCCTTCCGGTCGGTGATCGAGGTCGATGATGCCACCTGGACGCGGGGGCGTGGCTGGGCGCTCTCGTTCGCGCTGATCGCACTGCCCTACTACATGCACACGAACCCGGTGTTCGTACGCGATGCCCGGCACGTGATCCGCCAGGTGCTGGCCCCAGCGTGATGTAGGGATATCCCCCTCGCGGACGCCGTGTCTTGCCACCTACCGTGACGGCAGGTTCGATGTCCACGGTGAGGAGGTGCGTGATGATCATGGAGCTCGGGCTGGTGCTGATCGTGCTGTTCGTGATCACGTTCCGCTCGATGCAGCGGCAGGCTGCGGTCGTGGCCGGGGAAGCGGGCACGGCGGCGGCAGGCACCGCCGGTGGTTCGCGGCCGTCGGGTGCGAGGACGGCGGCCAGCGCGTCGCTGGCCTGCGCCCTGCTGTTGCCCGCGTCGCTGCTGCTCCCGCCGATCCCGTTCTACCTCGAATTCCAGGCGCCGTTCGCCGGGATCCTCCTGGGCGTGCTGGCGATCGTCCGCCTCGGCGACCGGTTCGGGGCTCGGTGGCAGGTGGTCGCGTGGCTGGGCGTCGGGCTGAGCATCATCTGGACCCTGGTCGTGTTCGCAGCGCTCGCACTGATGCTCTCCGCATAGCGCCGAGACGCGTGAGCCGGGGCATGTCGCCGCTCCCGACCCGGAGATAGGCTGCGCGCGAGGTGAACCGACTCCTCTACCCGTTGGTATTCGTGGCCGGTGCGGGCACGATGGCGACCGAGATGTGCGCCTCGCGGCTGCTGGCGCCCTTCTTCGGGGCATCGATCCTGATCTGGGCGAACATCATCGGCCTGATCCTGATCTACCTCTCGGTCGGGTACTTCTGGGGCGGCCGGCTGGCCGACCGCCACCCCAGCCTGCCGTACATGTGCCGGCTGATCGTGTGCGCCGCGCTGGCGATCGCCGTGATCCCGTTCGTGTCCGAGCCGCTGCTCTCGGCCGCGGTGGGCGCGTTTGCGGAGGCGTCGGTGGGCGCCTTCCTGGGCTCCTTCTTCGCGTCCATGGCGCTGTTCTCGGTACCGATCACGCTGCTGGGGATGGTCTCGCCGTTCGCGGTACGGCTCGCGGTCGACTCGGTCGAGCGCGCCGGCGAGATCGCCGGACGCCTGTACGCGCTGTCCACCGCCGGGTCGATCCTGGGCACGTTCCTGCCGGTGGTGCTGCTGATCCCGCTGATCGGTACCCGCCGCACCATGCTGGCCACGGCCGCCGTGCTGGCGCTGGCGGCGACGCCGGCGCTCGGCTGGCGATACGTGCTGGCACCGGCTGCGGTGGTGGCGCTGGCGCTGGTACCCCCGGGCCTGGTCAAGCCGGGATCGGGCGTGATCTGGGAGGGCGAGTCGGCCTACCAGTTCATCCAGGTACAGGCCACCGCGGACGGCGGCCGAGTGCTGCACCTGAACGAGGGCTGGGCCGACCACTCGGTCTGGCACCGCGACCGCGTGCTCACCGGCGGCTACTGGGATCAGTTCCTGCTCGCCCCCGACATGCACGGCCCCGGGTTCGGGTCGCTGGCGATGGTCGGCTACGCCGGTGGCACCGTTGGCCGTGCCTACGGCACTTTCTGGCCCGCCACCAACGTGCTCGGCATCGAGCTCGACCCCGAGGTCACCGCCATAGGCCGCCGCTACTTCGGGCTGGCATCGAACCCGCGGGTGCGCGTGGCTACGGCCGACGGCCGCCCCTACCTGGCCACTCACTCGACGCGCTACGACGCGATCTTCCTGGACGCGTTCCGCCAGCCCTACATCCCGTTCTACCTGACCACGCAGGAATTCTGGCGGCTGGCCGACGAGCGGCTGCGGCCGGGCGGCATGGTGATGGCCAACGTCGGCACGATTCCCGGCGACGAACGCCTGCCCAGCGCGATCGCGGGCACCATGGCCACGGTCTTCCCCAAGGTCTACCGCTGGCGGGTGGGCGGCTTCAACGAGATCGTGGCCGGGTTCACGCGGCCGGTCTCGGCCTCCCAGCTGCGTGCGCGCCTGGCCGCCGCCGCGCCGGCGCTCGACCACGCCGCCGACCTGGCCGAGGGGCTGCAACCGCAGGCACCGTCGAGCGATCCGCTGACCGATGACCGGGCGCCGGTGGAGTGGCTGACCGACCAGCTGATCGTGCGCTACGCGGACGGCGGCTGAGCCAAATCGAAGCGCAGCGGCGTCAGCGCGGCGCGATCCGCCATTCCCCGCCGCGGCGCCCGCCGCGCGTCGATCTCGTACCGCCAGGCCAGCGTGCGGCCCTCGACGGCGGGCGGCAGCCCGACCGGGATGTCGAAGCTGCACGGATACCATCGGCGGTCCATGCTCAGCTCAACCGTGGCCTGCTCCTGCCACAGCGACCGGCTGCGCCACAGCGGCGGGTGCCGTCGGTTGCGGATTCGCAGGTTCGTACGCCACGCCTCCTCGAAGCGGGCCACGACCACGACGCTGCCCTCATCGAGCCCCTCCTCGGCGTGCACGCGGCACTGGATGTGGCCGCCGCCCTGCAGGCGGACGTCGGACAGCTCTAGGTGAAACCGGCGTCCCGGGTGCGACGCGATCACGCGGTCGGCATGGTGGCTCTGGTGGATCGCCTGCTCACCGCCTGAGATCACCAGAGGCACGGCCCCATGCCGGCGGTTGCGGCGCGTGCCGCTGAGCGCCCGCACCGCATACCCGAGCCCCGTCCGCTCACCCGACCAGCCCGGCGGCAGCCAGTCCGGCAGCGACAGCTCGAACTCCGCGCGGCCGTCGACCGGCGCCACCTCGCAGTCGCTGACGCCGAACGAGAGCGTTGCCGAGGGAGAGCGTTCGAGCCGCACGACCGTGACGGTTACCGGGTCGTCGGCGCCCACCACCTCGCCACGGAGCGAGCCACCCGCCGACCAGTCGTGACTGGCCAGGACGAACTGCAGTTCCTGGCCGGCGCTCCGGCGAGTTCGAAGCCTCACCACAAACCTCCACGCGACGTGCCTGCCCGATCGTTCGGGGTTCGGTCGTACTCTACCCCCGCCGCCGCGCGGTCTGGGGCGCAGCCCCCCGCGACCTACTCGTCGTCCGGGCGGTTCTGCACGTACTGGTACCCGAACCGGCCCTTCACGCAGAGGTTGCCGCGCGTGATCCCGTGATCGAGCGGCGAGGTGACCTTCACGATCGTGTTGTCCTGCACGTGTAGCTCCAGGCTGCAGCCGACGCCGCAGTAGGAGCAGATCGTCTCGGTCACGGTCTGCTCGCTCTCATCCCAGGTGCCGTCCTCGCGCATGTCGTGCTCGCTCTTGAACATCAGCGCGCCGGTCGGGCAGACCGCGATGCAGTTGCCGCAGTAGACGCAGGCCGAGTCGGGGAGCGGGGCCGCGTACTCGGTCGAGATGCGCGCGTCGAACCCGCGTCCGGCCACCGCGATCGCAAAGGTGTTCTGCCAGTCGGTTCCGCAGCCCTCGACGCACTTGTAGCAGAGGATGCACTTCGCGTAGTCGCGGATGTAGCTCTCGTTGTCCACCTTCACGGGCTGGGCGACGGTCGCGGCCGTCTGGCCGTCACCCGCGTGGTGGTGCCCGGCCTGGGCGCGGTCGCGTGCGCCCTCCGGGGCGGGTGGGGCCGGCGGGCCGTACCGCTCGGGCCTGGCCTCGTATTCCTCCATCCAGCCGTCCACATTCGGCGCCGTGGTCAGGTCGACGCTGGATCCCAGGAACTCGAGCACCATCTTGCGGCTGTGGCGGACGCGCTCGGTGTCGGTCTTGACAACCATGCCGTCCTCGGCCTTGCGTGCGCAGCTCGGCACCAGCACGCGCGAGCCCTCGACCTCGACCACGCATACGCGGCAGGCGTTGACCGGCGTCAGGGTGTCGCCGTAGCAGAGCGTCGGCTGGTCGCGTCCCTGCGCGCGGCACGCATCGAGGATGGTCGCGCCCTCACGGACGCGGACGCTCTCGCCGTCGATCTCGAGCTCGACGGTGCGGCTGATGGTGACGGGGACGACGCTCACTCACGCTCCCTGGGGCTCGAACACGCGAAGGCTGTTGATAGCGGAATCGATCGCATTGGCGGCAGTCTGCCCGAGACCGCAGATTGACGCGTCACGCATCGCCTGCGCGATCTCGGCCAGCAGTGCGGTCTCGTCGGCCACGCTCCCGCGCGGCCGGTCGGAGGCGAGGCGCAACAGCGCCTCCTGCTGGCGAACCGTGCCGACCCGGCATGGAACGCACTGCCCGCAGGACTCGTCGCGGAAGAAGGCAGCGATGCGAAGCAGGATCGGCACCAGGTCGACGGTCTGGTCGAACACCAGCACCACGCCCGAGCCGAGCGTCGCCCCGGCCGCGCGTGTCGCCTCGAACGAGAGCTCGAGGTCGAGCATGTCCGGCCCGACGAAGCCGCCGGCCGCTCCGCCCAGCAGCACCGCCTTGAGGTGGTTGCCGTCGCGGACACCACCGGCCATATCGAGCACCTCTCGCAGCGTGACGCCGAACGGCGCCTCGTACAGGCCCGGCCGCTGGACGCACCCCGCCAGGCAGAACAGTCGCGTGCCGGTGGACTGCTCGGTGCCGATCCGGGCGAACGCGGCGCCGCCGTCGTGCAGGATGCCGAGCACGTTCAGCAGGCTCTCGACGTTGTTGACGACAGTGGGCTTGGCGAACAGGCCCTTGTCGACCGGGAACGGCGGCTTGCTGCGCGGCTCGCCGCGGTACCCCTCGATCGAGTTGAAGAGGGCGGTCTCCTCGCCGCAGATGTACGCGCCGGCGCCCTTGCGCAGCTCGATGTCGAAGCGAAAGCCGCGGCCCATCACGTCGTCGCCCAGCAGCCCGCGAGACCGGCACTGCTCGATCGCGTGCTCGAGCCGTGACCAGGCCAGCGGGTACTCACCGCGCAGGTAGATGTAGCCGTGCTCGGCGGCGGTGGCGAACCCGGCGACCGTCAGCGCCTCGATTAGCGCGAACGGATCGCTCTCGATCACCACCCGGTCCTTGAAGGTGCCGGGCTCGGACTCGTCGGCGTTGCAGACGATGTAGTGTGGCATCGAGGGGTTCCGGCCGACGGCGTCCCACTTGCGGCCGGTCGGGAAGGCGGCTCCGCCACGGCCCAGCAGCTTGGAGTCTGTCACCTCGCGGATCACTCCGGCCGGCCCGATGTCGAACGCGGTTCGCAGCGCCTCGTAGCCGCCGGCGCTGCGGTAGCTGTCCAGGCTGCCCGGATCGATCGTTCCGACCCGGTGCAGCAGCCGCAGGCCATCGCCGCCGTCCTCGGTCTGCGGCGCCAGCGTCTCGGTGCGCTGCTCGCTGGTGCCGGCCAGCGCCGCCGATACGTCCGCCGCGGTGGCGTTGCTGATCGAGTGGTCGCCGGGCGTCTCCCCCGCCCTGGTCACCAGCACCGCCGGAGCTTGCTCGCACAGGCCCAGGCAGGGGCTCTCCAGCCAGATCGCCGAGCCGTTGGAGGGGCGCTCGCCGGAGGGCCCGATCGTACGCTCGAGCTCGGCCACCAGTTCGCCGCTGCCGCTGCACATGCAGGCGATGTCGGTGCAGACGTGTGCGACCACCGGCGCCCGCGGCTCGAGCGCGAACAGGGCGTAGAAGCTGGCCACGCCGTAGGCCTCGGCCGGCGGCACCGTCAGGCGGCGGCAGGCGTAGCCGAGCCCACCCTGGCTGATCCAGCCGACCCGCCCCTGCAGCGCGTGCAGCACCGGCAACAGCAGGTGGCGCTGCGCCCGGGAGGCGTGGCCGCCGTGGGCGGCGTGGCCGTCGTCGCCCCGGTCGCCCCCGACCCAGGCCGAGTCCGGCGGGCCCAGCAGGGAGTCGACCGCCGCGCGCTCTGCCTCAGTCGGCTCCTGGTTCGTGAGGCGCAGGTCCATCGGCTAGCGGGCCGCCACATTGGCGCCGGCTGCGGTCTGCTGCTCGGCCGCCGGTGCGTCGAGCTTGTCCACGCGGATCGCGCTGGCCTTGAACTCGGCGGTGCCGGACTTCGGGTCGGTCGCGTCGATGGTGAGGATGTTGGTCTCCACCTCGTCCGGGAAGTGCAAGGTCATGAAGGCCAGGCCGGGCCGCAGTGACGAATCGATCCGCACCGGCGCCTCGACCGACCCGCGGCGCGAGCTCACCCGCACGCGCTCCCCGTCGGCGACGGCCAGGCTGGCGGCGTCCTCCGGCGAGAGGTCGAGCGACTCGCCGCGGCGCAACGGCGAGCTATAGCCGCCGCTCTGGACACCGGTGTTGTAGGAGTCCAGGCGGCGTCCGGTCGTCAGCCGGATCGGGAACTCGTCCGACAGCTCGTCCACCGGCGCCACGTTGTTGACGACGTTGAACGGGGCCGGCTCGCCGCTTGCCTTCGGCTCGTCCCACAGCCGCGCGTGCAGGAACAGCTCGCCCGGGTGCTGCTCGTCCCAGCAGGGCCACTGGATGCCGCCCAGCTCGGCCAGCCGCGGGTAGGTCATGCCGCGGTGCATCGGCGACAGCGACCGCAGCTCGGTCCACACGTCCTCGGGGCCGCCGTAGCTCCACTCGTGGCCCATCCGGCGGGCGATCTCAACCACGATCTCGATGTCGTCGCGGGCCTGGCCGGGCGGGTCGAGCGCCTTTCGCACGAGCTGCACGCGGCGCTCGCTGTTGGTGACCGTGCCGTCGGCCTCGCACCAGCTGACCGACGCGGGCAGCACAACGTCGGCCAGCTCGGCCGTGCGGGTCAGGAAGATGTCCTGGACGACCAGGTGGTCGAGGCTCTCGAGCAGGTGCAGCGTGTGGGCCGCGTCCGCCTCGGACTGCGCCGGGTTCTCGCCGACCACGTAGAGCGAGCGCAGCTCGCCGCGCTCCATCGCCTCGAACATCTGCGTCAGGTGCCAGCCGTACTTCGGCTGGATGGTGGTGTTCCAGGCGGCCTCGTACCGGGCCCGTGCCTCGTGGTTCGACTCGACGTCCTGGAAGCCGGGAAGCTTGTTGGGGATCGCGCCCATGTCACCACCGCCCTGCACGTTGTTCTGGCCGCGCAGCGGGTTCAGGCCGGATCCGTAGCGGCCGACGTGGCCGGTCAGCAGCGCCAGGTTGATCAACGCGAAGACGTTGTCCACCGCGTTGTGGTGCTCGGTGATGCCGAGCGTCCAGCAGATCATCGCCCTGTCGGCCCGGGCATAGGCGAGCGCCGACTCGCGGATCGCGTCGGCCGGGATACCGGTGTCGCGCTCGGCTCGCTCCAGCGTGTACGGCTCGACGCTCGCGGCATACTCCTCGAAGCCGGTGGTGGCGCGGTCGATGAACTCGCGGTTGTGCAGGCCGGCGTGGATGATCACGCGCGCCATCGCGTTCGAGAGCGCGACGTCGCTGCCCACATCGAGGCCAAGCCAGGTGTCGGCCCACTGGGCCGAGCCGGTCCGGCGCGGATCGACTACGAACAGGCGCGCACCGTTGTTCACGGCCTTCAGCACGCGATGGAAGAAGATCGGATGGGTTTCACGAGCGTTCGAGCCCCACAGGAAGATCAGATCGGTCTCCTCGACCTCCCGGTAGGAGCTGGTACCGCCCCCGGCCCCGAACACCGTCGCCAGACCGACGACGCTGGGTGCGTGTCAAGTCCGGTTGCAGCTGTCGATGTTGTTGGTGCCCATGACGACGCGCGTGAACTTCTGGGTGATGAAGTTCACCTCGTTGGTCGCCTTGGAGCAGCTGAACAGTCCGAACGCATTCGGGTTGCCGGCCGCGCGCACCGCATCGAAACCAGCAGCGGCTCGGTCCAGCGCCTCGTCCCAGGTGGCGGGGCGCAGCGCGCCGTTCTGGCGCACCATCGGCTGCGTCAGCCGGGTCAGTGTTTTCCGCATATCCGATCACCTCCCCTCGAAGCTCGAAAAGGACCGGAAAACCGGCTCCGGTACGTACATGATGCCATTCTCAGCCCGAATCGGCAGTGGAGAACCGGCCACTTCGACGGAAGCGGGGGCTTCACCGCGCAAACCGCTACCGTTCCTGTGTCGTGATCAGGTACGCAAAGATCGGATACCGGCTGGCAGGCATGGCCGCGATCGTCGCACCGCTGCTGCGCGAGTCCCGCGCGTGGCACGCCGATCAGGGCCCCGAGGTGTCGGAGCTGCTGCGGCCGCGACCGGCCGAGACGCTGGACGCCCTCGGCTACTGGATCGACCGCCGGCGCCGGCTGCCGTTCTACCGCCGCAGCGACCGCCGCGAGGCCGAGCAGATGATCCGGGTCTGGCAGGAGCGAGCCGTGCACGACGTCCCGGCCGCGCCGCTGGAAGCCCTGACGAGCGGCCGGGTGATCGCGGTCAGCGGGCAGGTCGCCCGCTACCACGCCGGGCGCTGGCTGACGCGCCTTTCGCGCGGCGCGCTCATCGCCGCGACGATGCTGGCGGTGCTGATCGTGCTGGCCGCTCGCCTCTAGGACGAGCCAGGGTCGGGCGCGACGGTGTACTCGGCGTCGCTGACGTGCTCGCCCCAGGTGGCGTTGTTGCCCTCCTCGTCGACGTCGAGCATCGCGAGGTGGGTCATGAAGCGGTCGGGTGCCGCGCCGTGCCAGTGCTGCTCTCCCGGCTCGAAGAAGACGCGGTCGCCCGGGCGGATCTCCTCGACCGGTCCGCCACGGCGCTGAGCCCGGCCGATGCCCTCGATCACGTAGATGGTCTGCCCGTTGGGATGGGTGTGCCAGGCGGTGCGGGCGCCGGGTGTGAAGTGGACGCTGTTCACGCTCAGGCGTGAGCCCGAGGAGGGCACCGCTACCGCGTCGATGTAGACCGCGCCGGTGAACCACTCGGACGGCCCGCGGGCGGTGTCGATGCTGTTCCTGGTCAGTTGCATGGCGTCTCCTTGGCGTAGGGGTCGGGCCGGGCCCACCGAGTCTAGGCGGCAACGGCACCGGCCCGACCGCCGCGCCCGGGCGACTTGATCATGCATCCGAGCGGTGCTAGCGTCGAGCACGCGCGCCAAGTGGCAAACGGCGCATGGGGAGCAGAATCGAGGTGGGTGTGGGCCCACGGCCAACGGAATGGGGACCGGCCTTGCGCGTGGCCGCGTGTGCGTGCGTGGTCATCGCGATCGAGCGCATCACCACCGCCGCCGCCGCGACTCCGGCCCGACCTTCGGCACCTTCCGCCGCAGCGCCGGCCGCGCCCGCTGGATGCAGCTTCGCGCAGGCGGGGACGGGGACGTACGCAAGCACGCTCTGCTGGCTGGATCTCTCTGCATACGACGCGGCCCTGGCGTCGAAGCCGGCCGGCCAGCCCATGACCGTGACGTTGCCTGGCGGCTACACCATCAGGTTCAACCTGCACGTGTCCGGCGGGCCGGTGACGGCGACCAGCTTCCCGACATACAACGGTGCGTTCCTGGGCAACCACGGCCACTACACCGGCGTCTCCGGGCGGCCGGCGCTCGACCAGGCTGCGCTCGGCACCACGACCACGGCGACACTGAACGGGATCACGGTGACCGGGCCCGGCGGCACGCCGGAATCAGGGTACGCGTTCGTGGGGGCTGACGCGGAGTCGACGGACAACAAGGAGTCGATAACGTGGACGGCCAACACGCCGTTCACCCTGCTGGAACCGGTCGGGAACGCGTGCAACTCGGGTGCGCGGCTGACCGGAGTCGGCACCAAGACGGTCACGTGTTCTGCGACGGTGACCAACACGAAGACCGGCACGCCGATCCTGGCCGCCCAGGCGCCGGCCTCGATCGCTCAGGAGATGGTCGGCGGAGGCCGTCAGGGCGTCGCCTTCGGCGTGCTGGTGTCGACCGTGCAGCTGAGCAAGCAGGTGACGAGCCGGATCGATCCCTCCGACGCTTTCGGGATCAGCATCCGCTCGCTCCCGTCGAACAACCTGCTCGGCTCGAGCAACACCGGGACGGCGAACACGGCCTCGACCGGCCACGTCACCGTGCTCACCAGCGATCTCGGTTCCAGTTTCACGTTCGCGGAGCAGGTCACCTCAGGCCTCGCCTCGAACTACACCGGTTCGTGGTCGTGCACCCGAAACGGCGCCTCCGATCCGGCGCTGCCGTCCGGCGCCATCGGCCCGTCGGCAACGGTCACGCTGGGCATCGGCGACTTCGTCGACTGTACGATCACGAACACGTCCAAGCCCGTCAGCATCGCGCTGCAGAAGCACGCCGGGGTACCCACGGACGTGAACGGCAACGGCCTCACCGACGCCGGCGACAGGATCGCCTTCACCTTCACGGTGACCAACACCGGCGCCCTGCCGCTGTCCGGCATCAGCGTCTCCGACCCGACCGCCGGATCGATCACCTGCCCCGCCCCGCCTCTCGCCACCGGCGCCTCGGAAACCTGCACCGCGGACAACGTCTACACGGTCACCGCGGCAGATGAGGCGGCCGGATCGATCACGAACACGGCCACCGCGAGTGGCGTACCGCCGGGCACGACCCTCCCGACCGGCTCACCGCCGTCGTCGACGACGACGACGACCGAGAGCCCCCAGCCGCTGGTGTCGATCATCAAGACGGGGGTCGCGTCGGACGGGTTCGGCAGCCCGCTGCGGGTCGGCGAAACCATCTCCTACACCTATCTGGTGACGAACATCGGAAACGTCGTCCTGACCTCGGTCGCGGTCGACGATCCGACGCTCGGCTCCGTCACCTGCCCGACGCCTGCTTTCCCCGGCCTCGACATCGGAGCGTCGGTGACGTGTACAGCCGACAGCGTCTACGTCGTGACCGCCGCCGATGTCGCACGCGGGTTCGTGACCGACACCGCGACCGCGACCGGCGAGGGCGGCACCGGCGGCACCAGCCCTCCCTCGGATCCGTCGACCGAGATCGTCCAGACCGAGCCGCCCGCGCCTGAGGTGGCCGTCCACAAGCTGGGTGTCGTCTCCCCCGTCGCCGACCAGGACGCGGCCGCCCTCGGCGACACCATCCACTACGCCTATCTGGTCACCAACATCGGCAACGTCAACCTGACGTCGGTGACGGTCGACGACCCGGCCATCGGCTCCGTCACCTGCCCCGCCCCCGCGCCACCCGGACTGGCGCCGGGCGATTCGGTGACATGCACGGCCGACACGCCGCACACCGTCACCCAGGACGACCTCGATGCCGGCGTGGTGACCGACATCGCCACGGCGGCGGCGGTCGGAGAGGCGGGCGGCACCAGCCCTCCGTCAGACCCGGCAACGGTCACGGTTCCGACGGTCGACGGCGACCCGCGGGTCTCGATCGTGAAGAGCGGCGCCGTCTCACCGCCGGCCGATCAGGGCGGAGTGCTGGTTGACGACACGATCGCCTACTCCTACCTCGTGACGAACACCGGCAACGTCAGCCTCACATCGGTGACGGTCAACGATCCCACGGGCGGGTCGGTCACCTGCCCGACGCCGTCGCCGTCCCTCGCGCCGGGCGATTCGGTGACATGCACGGCCGACACGCCGCACACCGTCACCCAGGCCGACGTCAATGCCGGACAGGTCAGCGATACGGCGACCGCCACCGGAACCGGCGTCCGCGGCGGCGAGTCACCACCGTCCAACCCGTCCACGGTGACGATCCTGGCTGCGACCGTGGTCGCGGTCTCGCTGGACAAGCTGGCGATCGTCGATCCGATCGGTGACCAGCTCGGCGCCATGGTCGGCGACACCATCCACTACGCCTACCTCGTCACCAACGTCGGCAACGTCAGCCTGACCGCGGTCACGGTGGACGACCCGGCGATCGGCCCGGTCACCTGTCCCACACCGTCGCCACCGCTGTCTCCGCTCGGCTCCGTCATCTGCACCGCCGACAACACCCACACGGTGACCATCGCAGACGTCGACGCCGGCTTCGTGACCGATACCGCGACAGCCACCGGCACGGGGGCGGTCGGCGGAACCTCCTCCGCATCCGATCCTGCGACGGCAACGATCCCGACCGCGCCGGCGACGCCGCTGGTCGCAATCGCAAAGAACGGAGCCGTATCGCCAGCCTCCCACCAGACGGGTGCGCGGCGCGGCGACACGATCAGCTACTCCTACCTCGTCACCAACATCGGCAACGTTGACCTCACATCGACCGCGGTCGACGACGCGACGCTCGGCTCGGTCACCTGCCCGGCCCCGGCTGCGCCCGGGCTCTCTCCCGGCCATTCACTGACCTGCACGGCCGACCATGCCTACACGGTGAGCCACGCGGACGTGGTAGCCGGCCAGGTCACCGACACCGCCACGGCGACCGGCGCCGGCGTCATCGGCGGCGCCTCTCCCCAATCGGATCCGTCGACCGTCACCATCCCAACGGTGGCGCAGCCGCCGGAGCCGGGCGGCGACGGCCCCGGCCCTGTCGACGGCGGGGTACCGGTCGGCGGCGTGCAGACCGGCGGCCTCCCGGCACCGGCCGGCCACGCGCCGCGGGGTGAGGCGCTGGTCGCGCTCGGCGGCCTGACGGGGGTGATCGCCTTCGCGCTGGCGCTGCGCCTGGGAGTTCGCCGATCGCGGCTGCTGGCCGGATCCGCGCTGGGCCTGGTCGCAGCCGCGGTCGTCGCGACAGCGCTTCCGGCCGGCCGGCCCGCTCCCGCCCGCACCCCGGCCGCGACCGCGGTCGGTCATCGGACGCGCACCACGCCGGTGCTGCCGGCCAGCAACCATGTCCACCTGGTGGGCACGGGCATGCGCGTCCATGTGCCGGCGATCGGCGTCGACGCGCGCGTGGTCGGCCTCGGCCTGAACAGCGACTCCACACTGCAGGTGCCGACCAACGCCACCGACGCCGGCTGGTGGAGCCGTGGCCCGGCACCCGGCCGGCGTGGGGCCGCAGTCATCGTCGGTCACGTGAACTGGGGTGAGAACGAGGGCGTGTTCGGGCGTCTCCACGAGCTCGTGCCCGGTCAGGACGTGCTCGTGACCCATCGAAACGGCGTCACCGACCACTACCGCGTGGCCTCCACCGCCGTCTACCCCAAGATCAGCTTCCCGACGGGGCTCGTCTATGGGCGGCTGCCCTACCCGGGACTCCGCCTGATCACCTGCGCCGGCCGCTTCGACCCGAGCACCGGCCACTACCACGACAACCTGATCGTGTTCGCCCGGCTGACCGCTCGCACCGGCCCGTCGGCCGCACGGACGCTCTGACTAGTCGGGTGCGGTGTGCCCGTCGAACGCGCGTCCCGGCGCGACCGCGCTCGCGGCGTCCAGCAGCGAGGTCTCCGGAGCGGCGCGGCGGCGCAGGTACTTGCTGGTCTCGACGACCAGCGGCAGCAGCGCGGCCAGGCCGAAGCACGCCAGCCATTCATGGCCGGTCAGCGACGTCGTGAGCAGCCCCTTCTGGAAGCCCGGCAGCTCGGTCGCCAAGACCACCATGGCGAGCGGGAACAGCGAGATCGCAAGCGCCTTCAGGAGCGGCGGGTCGAGGCCGCTGGCCGGGTCTCGCCGGTTGGTGAGGGCGTTGAAGATGGTGCCCAGCCCCATCACGACGAAGGTCATGGTCAGCGACGCCGTCGCGACGTCGGTGCGCGGGTCGTCGGGGCCGGCCACCAGCGGGATCAGGGCGGCGATGAACAGAGTGGCGGCGTAGAGCACCCACAGCTCAATCGCCTGCCGGTTGGTGATCGGCAGGCTGGGGTCGCGCGGCGGGCGGTGCATCACGTCCGGCGCGCCGGGATCGACAGCGATCACCACGACGCCCGATGCCGTCATGAAGACCAGCAGATACAGCACCATCAGCGGTGTCAGCGCGACGCCGTGATTGATGTTGAAGGCGGTGGCCGCCAGGAACAGGAACACCAGCGCCAGCAGCTGGGTCATCTGGTAGCGGACGTACGACACGACCTTCTCGTAGACCCTGCGACCGATCTCGACCGCGTGCACCAGCGTGCCGAAGTTGTCGTCGGTCAGGATCATGCGGCCGGCCTGCTTGGTCACCTCGCTGCCGCTGCCCATCGCCACCCCGATGTCTGCCTGCTTGAGCGCCGCCGCGTCGTTGACCGCATCGCCGGTCATCGCGACGATCAGACCCTGCTCCTGCATCAGCCGCGCCAGGCGCAGCTTGTCCCGGGGCGTGACGCGGCCGAACACGTGCAGTTCCGGCAGCCGCCGCACCACCTCATCGTCCGAGAGCGCCTGCAGCTCGGCACCGCTGATCGCGCCCGGCCCCAGGCCGAGCGTCTCCCCGATGGCGCGGGCGGTGACGGCGTGGTCGCCGGTGATCATGCGCACGTCGATGCCGGCGCCGAGCGCCGTCTGCACCGCCGCCCTGGCCTCGGCGCGCAGCGGATCGATGATGCCGACCATGGCAACGAACGACAGCTCCTGGGTGAGCGACATCGGGTCGTCCTCCATCGCCTGCAACTCGCCGTCGCCGACCAGCCGGGCGGCGAACGCCAGCACCCGCAGGCCCTGCTCGCCCATCCGCGCATTCGCCGCCTCGATCCCGGCTCGGGTCTCCTCGATCGGCTGCTGCGAGCCGCTGAGCGGGCCGCCCGACTCGCTGCAGCGTGCCAGCACCACGTCCGGGGCGCCCTTGACCAGCTCGATCACGTGCTCGGCGCCGTCCAGCGTGACGCCATGGAACGTCGCCATGAACTTGTAGTCGGAGTCGAACGGCACCTCGGCGATGCGCGGGTAGGCGCGGCGCGTCTCCTCGGCGTCCACCCCCAGCTTCGCCGCCAGCACGACCAGTGCCGCCTCGGTCGGGTCGCCGACCACCGTGCCGTCGTTGCCCACTGTGGCATCGCTGTCGAGCGCCAGCCCCAGGCCAAGCCGGGTGAAGTCCGACACCGGCTGGCCGGCGACGGCGGTGACCGCCCCGGTCTTGCGGTAGCCCTCGCCCTCGACGTGGAACCAGGCGCCGGCCGCGTAGATCGTCGACACCATCATCTCGTTCATCGTCAGCGTGCCGGTCTTGTCGGTGTTGATCGCGCTGGTGGCGCCAAGCGTCTCCACATCGGTGAGGTTCTTGACCACCGCCCGCGAGTCGGCCAGCTGCCGGGCGCCCATCGAGAGCAGCCCCGAGACGAACGCGGGCATGCCGGTCGGGATCGCGGAGATCGCCATCGCGGTGCCCAGCAACAGCACGTCTTTGAACTCCTCTCCGCGGGCGACGCCGACGATTACGATGAACGCGACCGCGCCCCAGGCGATGATGCCGAGCACCTTGGTGAGCGATCCCAGCTCCTTCTGCAGCGGCGAGCGCGTGCGGCTGATCGACGACAGCATCGTGGCGATCTGGCCCATCTCCGTCTGCATCGCGGTGGCGGTCACCACCATCGCTCCCGTACCGCGGGTCACCGCCGTGTTTTGGAACAGCATGTTCGCGCGATCGCCCAGCGCGACCTCGGCGTCCGCCAGGGTCGCCGCCGACTTGCCGATCGGTGCGCTCTCCCCGGTCAGCGCCGCCTCCTGCGTCTCCAGCGTCGCCGAGTGGATGATGCGCCCGTCCGCGGGGACGATGTCGCCCGCCTCCACCTGGACGACGTCGCCCGGCACCACGTCGACGGCTGGCACCTGCACGACCGAGCCGTCTCGCACCACCCGCGCCTGCGGCACCTGCATGCTCGCCAGTGCATCGATGCTGGCTCGTGCCTTCAGCTCCTGGCGCGAGCCCAGCACGACGTTCAACAGGATCAGCAGGGCGACGATGACGCCGGTCGATACCTGGCCGATCACCACGCTGACGATGGTGACCGCGATCAGCATGATGTTCATCGGGTCACGCAGCTGGGCCAGTGCCACCTCCCAAGTCGAGGGCGGCGGTTCGCCGGTGATCCGGTTGGGACCCAGCCGGGCGAGCCGCTCCGCCGCCTCCGCACCGGTCAGGCCGGAGTCGGCATCCGAGCGCCCCGATGCGACGACGTCCAGAGCGTCACGTGCGTAGGGCGGGAGTATGTCGACCTCCGTGGTGGTGTCGGGGGCGTCGGTCACGACGGTGTTATCGGCTCGTCAGCCGCCATTATCCCAGTCGTTTCGCCGCCGGCGAGGATGGCCCAGAGCTGGCCGATCGTGGAGCCCGAGACGCGCCGGGCCGCGGGAGACAGACCGGGAGCGTGGCCGGGCAGCCGCACGCGCAGCGCGGCCGGCAGGCTCTCGAAGATGAGCGGTGGGTCGAGGGTCATGGCCTCTCCATCAATCCCGATCTCAACCGGGCCGCCGGAGTCGATGCGAAACCGCGGCGCGGTCCACTCACGCCACCCCGAGAACCTGCGGATCTGACCGACGACGTTCAGCGCGACTAGCTGCTCGGCCGCACGCGTGCCCTCGATGCGGGCTGTGACCATCCCGAGCAACCCTCGGTCGATCCGCTCGCGGGTGCCTCTGCCCGACAGATCGTCGAGCTGATAGGCGTTGTTGGACACCAGCACCATGTCCGCGGTCTCGTGGGCCGTCCCGTCGGGAGCGGTGTACCGCAGGTCGAGCGGCTGGGCGTCCGGACCGATCAGGTCTGGCAGCAGGGCGGCCGCCGTCCGCAGCTTGGCGTCCCGGTACTCCGGCGACTGGACGATCTTCGCGTACAGGCCGAGCGACGCGTTGTTCACAAACACCCGTCCATTTACGGTGGCGAGGTCGATCGTGCGCTCGACCGCTTCCGCGAACGCATCGAGAGCGCCGACGACGTCGTCGCGGTCGAGGCCAAGGTCGAGCGCAAAGTGGTTCCGCGTTCCCGCCGGCACGACCACGTGGGGGATCCCGTGGCGGCTGGCCACGGTGGCGATCAGCGCCTGGGAGCCGTCACCTCCCGCCATGCCGATCACGTCGGCGCCG
>Ga0075425_100000129_pt1 | contig 63798 bp, 51 predicted proteins | sample SoiMethybrSBSTD4_FD_75300 | JGI IMG/M metagenome (GOLD analysis project Ga0075425, IMG submission 75300) | Bulk soil microbial communities from a Populus tree surrounding site in Tennessee, USA - Soil MetaG P. TD hybrid SBSTD4 | ecosystem: Environmental > Terrestrial > Soil > Tree plantation... | reverse complement strand
CCAGCCCAATCGCCGTCGCCGGGCCAGTGTTGAAAGCAGTGCAGGACGACGTAGTGGTCTTCCGCGAGCACTCGCCGGAACTCAACGCGTTTGCCCGGATACTCCCGCGTCATCCGGTCGAAGTACTCGATGAAGGCAGCCTTGCCGTCGGCGACGACAGGGTTGTGCTGGGTGTAGGTCGCCGCCAGCGTACCGTCGGACCGCTTCAGCGGGCTGGCATTGATTGAACATCAGATCGTAAAAGGCAGTGACGATTGATTTGTTGGCTTCGAGATTCATTGGCGGATTTCCCTCTCAGGGTGCGTGGTGCGATGTGGTGCGCGTCAGCACGCGCGGGCGGAGTCGATTCAATTCTCCAGTGTTCTTTGCGTGGCCATGAGCCGGGCGCGAGCAACGAACGTGGTCGGAATCGGCTGGCTCCTCGGCTCGTGCCTCACTCGGTGATCGCGCGGACGACCTGACACGGATTCCCGGCCGCGAAAACGGACTCTGGAACATCTCGCGTCACCACACTGCCGGCTCCGATCACCGCCCGCGAGCCGATCCGCACGCCGGCGACAATGATCGCGCCGCCGCCCACCCACACGTCCGATCCGATGTCGATCGGCTTGCCGAACTCCTCTCGGCGTCGCTGTTCCGCATTGAACGGATGGAGTGGCGTGTAGATCTGAACCGATGGCCCCAGGAGCGTAAAGTCACCAATTCGCACGCGGCACACGTCGAGAATCGTGCAGTTGAAGTTGAAGAAGACTCGCTCTCCGAGTTCGATGTTCGAGCCGTAGTCGCAGTAGAACGGCGGCTGCATCCACACCGTATCGCCGCCCTTACCGAACAGATCGCGCAGGATGCCACGGCGCCGTTCATGCTCCGCTTCGCGTGTGGCGTTCAGGTCCTGGCAGAGGTCACGCGCGCGCGCTCGGGCCACAACCAGTTCAGCATCGAGCGGGTCGTACAATTCGCCCCTCAACATCTTCTGCCGTTCGGTTCCCATGGAATTCGAACCTACCACGCGAAAGAAGCATTTAGGTGAACCCTCCATCCCCGTACACCGTCCTTGCTCGTCAGTTGAGGACCGCAGAATCATGAACGCTGAAATGCTCCGCGAACTCCAAGACAGAGGCCACTTCTTCTACCAGAACTTTTCCGGTGCGGCCGCCGCCGACGAATGGACACGGCACCGCGATCGGCGGGACGAGAAGAAATCTCACATTGCTAAGTTGGCCAGTGAATCGGACGATGAAGAGGCACCGCCGAGCCTCCTGACCAAGCAAATAAAGCGACACTTGCCCGCACCGTGGTGCGGGCACTATCCTCGCGGAATCCGTTAACCGGCTGGTCGATGGTTCGGCCGGGCGACGCAGGAGCTGCCCGAGCGGATTCGAAGGGTTCGTTACCATGCAGGATCAGTCGTCGCCTGTCGATCCTCGAAGAAGCGTCGCGCGATCCCACCGGAGTCCTCGTCGCCGAGACACGATTTCGCCGACCTGCAGCCGATCTCAGACCTGAGGGCGACGACCCGCCGTTACCCACACACGATCACAGAGGTGCAGGCGAGCGATGACTTCATTGATGCGAATCCTATGCGCCGTCGATCTGGAACGAGCGAGCGACAGAGCGTTCGAGCGAGCGGTGATCCTGGCGCAGATTAGCAACGCGAAGCTCTATCTCGTTCATGCGACTCCTGCGAACGTGCGCTTCTCATCGCATTCTCGTGAACGGTTCGAATACCTCACCGATTTGAAAGCTCGTGCTGAGGCCGCCGGCGTCCGTACCCGCGTTGATGAACAACACGGCGACCCTGCTGGGATCATCGTCCTGCACGCCAACGCAAGAAAAATGGATTTGGTGATCCTCGGCTCGAATCGTCGCCGAGGTTGGCGCCGACTGCGTGAAGGGTCCGTGTCCGAGCGAGTGCTCCGTCGCGCAGCCTGGCCTGTGCTCATCGTGCCGTGGGATGCTCGCCGCAGGGCGCTTCCCGGTAAGAACCGAGCGGCACCCAAGACGCCAACGCAGCGTCGACGTTGACGATTCCCTTAGGCTGCGTGGGCGCCTTCTGTTCGAGGTGGCCGATTGTCCGGGGCGTGCTGCCTGATCTGACCGCTCCGTGTTACGCGAACGTCATCGACGGTTTCGGTCGCGACCCACGGTCAGTGGTCACGCAACCCCTCGGCGACAGGTTAGCGTCGCAATCGTTCGTGCGACTCCGCCGTTGAATGTCTTGGCGACGTGACGCACGATCTCCAATGTCTCGATCGCGTTTCGCCTCAGATGCTCCGTTCGGTGGCCTGTCCCGCACGACTTCCCACGTACCGCCGTCAGCGATCTCGTGCGCGCGGACACCCCGCCAATCGCGATACAAGCTGGCGCGGGCCATGTCCGTACGCAGCACGGCCGGTCAAAGTGACCGGCCGTGTAAAGGTCGCTACCGCTGCCGAAAGTCTCAGGCGCGGAGAATCGCCAATGTTTTTTAGGCTTTGTTGGTCGGGGCGAGAGGATTTGAACCTCCGACCCCTCGGTCCCGAACCGAGTGCTCTACCAGGCTGAGCCACGCCCCGACCGGGCGGAACGCTTATCTTACCTCAGACCGAACGGTGAACGCCACGCTGGTTTTGGCGGTGCCTCGCGTCAGGCGGTCGCGGACGGTGACCTCCAGCTCGTAGTCGCCGGATGGGAACTGGCGCAGCGGGACCGACTGTGTCGCGAACGCAGCAGTCTCCCATGGACCGGGCTTCGGCAGGTCGTCGTCGCCCATCTGCTGCGAGTTGGTTCGGTTGAACAGCACGCGGCCGCCGTCGGTACGAAAGAAGGCGTAGTCGGCGATGAGATCGGCGTCCGGCGCCCCGTAGTTCAGGATCTGGTAGACGACGGTCAGGACATCGTCGTGCGTAAAGGAGGGCGCGGCGACCGGTACCACTTCCGCCTGGCCGAACGTATACGGATGCTCCGCCTGCTGCTGCCGCGGCAGCGGCGACGGCAGCTGGTGGATGTCCTTTGCCAGGATCACGCTGCTCAGCGCCAGCTGCTCCGAGAGATCGGGCACCGTCAACGTGCGGTGCAGCACCGCGGCGCTCGAGGTCTTCAGCCGCGCCCGATCGATCACGCCGACGTACAGATCGTACTCGCCCGCCGGCAGCGCGAGCGCCCGCTCGACCGCGCCGCCTTTCGCATCGAAGAAGTAGTACTCCTCGAACGGAAACAGGAACGGATCCGGCGTGCGGCTTTCCTGGCGCTTCTTCGCCTCCTCGGCTTCACGCCGTTGCTTCTCGTACTCGCGCTCGCGCAGCGCGAGCGCGGCCGATGCCTGCGCCGCCGCGGCGGTCGACTGCCGCGACGAGGTGACGGCCGGACCACCGACCGGGATCTCGCCGGGTCCGACGATCACCGTCTCGCCGTTGCGCGGCAGGACATCGCTGCCGTGCAGCAGCCAATCGCGCACGAACGAGCGCTCCTGCGCGGAACGGATGCCGTCGTGCCGCGACACCGCACGGACATACATCGCCGGCGACTTGAGCTCTCCCCCGTGCGGCAGCGTCACTCGAAACGGCACATAGGCGAGCTCGTTGGCGGCTTTCAGAAAATGGTTGCTCCAGGCGAGACCGGCGTCGGCGGCGACGTCGGTCTGCTGCGCGAGATCCACCGCCTTGAGGAGCGCCATGACGGCGTCGCGCTCGTTCGGCCCCAGCGGACGACGCCGCGGCGGAGTATCGCCATTCACCGTCACCGAGACGAGCATCAGGGCGACGAAGACAACGCCAGCGAGACGATGACGCATCGCACCTCCCCGCCGCGGGCGGCGACGGCCCGCGCGCAACTTACCGAACCGGCTCGTTCTGCAGCGTGAGCGATTCAACCGCATCCAGTGCGTCGTGTGCCGTCAGGTCGGGCTGCAGGGGCGTCACCGAGATGTAGCCGTCGCGCACCGCCTGGTAGTCCGAGCGGTCGTGCGGCTCCCACTCGTTCTGGCCTTCCTCAATCCAGTAGTACGGCCGTCCTTTCGGATCGTGCCGTTCGGAAACCGACGTCACGTGATTGCGTTTCGCCTGCACCGTGACGCGGTAGCCGAGCGGCCGCCCCTTCGGCACGTTGATGTTGAGAAACGTGCGCGACGGCAGCGGCTTGCGCAGCATCGAATCGGCAAGGGCGGCGGCCGCGTTGGCGGCGTGGCTGAAGTCGTAATCGCCGCGGGTCTGGCGCAGCGACACGGCGATCGCTGGGACGCCGAGCAGCGCACCCTCGAGCGCGCCGGCGACGGTGCCTGAATAGGTGACGTCGTCACCCAGGTTCCATCCCTTGTTGATGCCGGAGACGACAAGGTCGGGAAGCCCTTTGAAGACCTGCGTGACCGCGATGTTGACGCAGTCGGTCGGCGTCCCTTCAACGGCGAATACGCGGTCGTCGATGGTGTCGAGCCGGAGCGGATGCCGCAGGGTGAGCGCGTGGCCGATTGCGCTCGCTTCGGACATCGGCGCGACGATCGTCACCTCGCCGACATCGCGCAGCGCCCGCGCCAGCGCGTGAATCCCCTCCGATCGGTAGCCGTCGTCGTTGGTGGCGAGGATCCGGACCATGCGCGCCAGAGATTATAAGCGCGCATGGTCCCTGCGAGCGTCGGCGACGCGTCACGCGCCGCCGGTTCGCCGACGCGCCGGTTATCGCCGGCTGTACGGCGCGACCGGCCCGTCCTTCACGATCGAAATCCAGATTTCGTTCTTCGTGCCGGTCCGGTCGCGATACACGGCGAAGCCGCGGTAGTCGCCGACCGGCTCGAACCGATCGGGTGAGAAGGTCGCCGCCGGACCATCGGCGTACCAGCGCGCGCCGTCGAACTCGAGCCAGACGCCGTTGGCGGCGCTCGGCGGCGCGATCGATTCGATGAGCGAGCGCCGCGGGCGCGAGCGCTCCGGCGCGCCGACCGTACCGATCGCGGTCGGGGCGGCGGCTTCCGTGCGTCCCGACGAGCCGACCACCGCCGTGTCCGTCCGAACGTCGGCCGTGTCGATCGCCGCGCCGCTCGTGCCAGGTGCGGGTTCGAACGGCGCGCGTTCGGTCGCAACCACCACGGGAAACGACGGCGCGCGGCTGCCGGTCGTGCCGGCGAGCTCGCCGTCGCGGCGCCGCTCGTACTCGCGCATCCTCGCGCCGCCGATCGGGACGTACATGACGCTGTAAGGCTCGAGCGTCGTGTCGGCGTAGACCGGGACGCGATCGAACAGGCCGATCTGCGCCATCACCTGCCCGTCGAACATGCGGAACCCGCGCGTCGGGTAGTAGACGATTCCGGACACGACGATCGGGTCACTGTTGATCTGCCAATCGGCGCCCGCAGCGTTGGCCGTTGGCGGCGGCGTGCGGAAGGAGAACACCTGAGCATTACTCGTTTTGGGAAACAGCACAGCCGCAGTTAGGAACAGGCCGAGCATAGACGCGCGCATTTCACCCTCCGCGCGGGCCAGGTCTCAACGCGCGTGCCACCGCGTCGTACAATAAAAGGGCTCCATGTCCACACTGGCTGAGGTGCTTGCGCGCGAAACGCGGCCGGGCGATCTCTACGAAACCATGAGCGACGGCCGGCTGCGATGCGTTGCCTGCGGCCACTGCTGTCCGCTGCCCGACGGCGCGATTGGCGTCTGCAAGGTGCGCTACAACGAGGGTGGACGCCTGCTCGTACCGTGGGGATACGTCGGCGGCGTGCAGTGCGACCCGATCGAGAAGAAACCGTTCTTCCACGCGCACCCGGGGGCGCTGGCGTACAGCTTCGGGATGCTCGGGTGCGATCTGCATTGCGGCTACTGCCAGAACTGGGTCACCTCGCAAGCGCTGCGCGATCCGGCGGCCGTCGCGCCGCCGCTCGGCGCCCACCCGGACGACCTCGTGCGCGACGCCCTTCGCCAGCGGGCACGGGCCATCGTCAGCACCTATAACGAGCCGCTGATCACGAGCGAATGGGCAGTGGCGGTCTTCAAGGCCGCGAAGGCCGCCGGCCTCACCACCGGTTTCGTCTCGAACGGCAACGGCACGCCGCAGGTGCTCGAGTATCTCCGCCCGTGGGTCGATCTGTACAAAGTCGATCTGAAAAGCTTCGACGATCGCCACTACCGCGAACTCGGTGGCCGCCTCGGGCCGATCCTCGACACGATCCGCCGGCTGCACGCGCTGGAGTTCTGGGTCGAGATCGTCACGCTGCTGATCCCCGGGTTCAACGATTCGCGCGACGAAGTGCAGCGGCTCACCGCGTTCGTGGCGAGCGTCTCACCGGATATCCCGTGGCACGTCACTGCCTTCCACGGCGACTACAAGATGACCGACCCGGCGAATACGACAGCGGAGATGCTGCTCGCGGCGGCCGATATCGGGCGCGCGAACGGTTTGCGTTACGTCTACGCCGGCAACCTGCCGGGATCGGTTGGCGACCTCGAGGACACGCGCTGCGGGGAGTGCCACGAACTGTTGATTGCGCGCTACGGGTATCACATCCGCAACTACCACATCACTACGGACGGCCGCTGTCCCGCCTGCGCGGCGCGCATCCCCGGCCGCTGGAGCGCGACGTTTGACGGCCAGATCGCCTCGCGGCCTTTCATCCCCGGCAGCCCCCGGTTTACAATCCTCAACTCCCGATGAAGGATCTGCTCGGCCGGCCCCTGCGCAATCTGCGGCTGTCGGTCACCGACCGCTGCAACCTGCGCTGCGAATACTGCATGCCGGAGGACGACTACGTCTGGCTGCCGCGCCAGGACGTGCTCCACTTCGAGGAGATCAGCGCGCTCGTCGACGTGTTCCTGTCGCTCGGGGTCGACAAGATCCGGCTCACCGGCGGCGAACCGCTGCTCCGCCGCGATCTCGCGTCGCTCGTCGCGATGATTGCGAGCAAGCCAGGCGTGAACGATCTGGCGCTCACCACCAATGGCATCCTGCTGTCGGATCAGATCGACGCGATCGCGGCAGCCGGCCTCGGGCGCATCACCGTCAGCCTCGACACGCTGCAGCGCGATCGGTTCATCGCGCTCACCCGCTTCGATCAGCTCGATGCCGTCCATCGCGGCATCGCTTCGGCGCAGCGGGTCTTCGGCCGGCTGAAGATCGATACGGTGGTCATTCGCGGCGTCAACGACGATGAGATCGTCGCGCTCGTCGAGTACGGCCGGCTGGTGAACGCGGAGGTCCGCTTCATCGAATACATGGACGTCGGCGGCGCCAGCCGGTGGTCGCCGGAGCGCGTCTTCTCACGACGCGAGATGCTCGATGCGCTGACCCGCCGTTACGGCGCCATCACACCGGTCGACGCAGCCGGATCGTCGGCGCCGGCGGAACGCTACACGCTCGCCGACGGCACCACGTTCGGCATCATCGCGTCGACCACCGATCCGTTCTGCCGGACATGCGATCGCAGCCGCCTCACCGCCGATGGCATGTGGTATCTGTGCCTCTACGCGACGCATGGCCTCGACCTGCGGGCGCCGCTGCGCGGCGGCGCCTCGCGCGACGCGCTGCGGGAGATCATCGCCGCCGGCTGGCGCGGCCGCGCCGATCGCGGCGCCGAGGAGCGGGTTGCGCTTGGCGACCGCCGGGCGTTCGTGCCGGTGCAGGACTTATTGCGGAAGGATCCGCATCTCGAGATGCACACGCGCGGCGGCTAGGACGCCGCGGACCCGGCGGGCCAGCGCGTCGGGCGTGAACGGCTGCGCCAGGACCGCTTCGTTGGCGAACCGCTCGCGATGCTCCTCGATCGGCGCACCGACAAACAGCACGCGCGTCTCCGGACGCGTGGCGCGAAACGCGTCCGCAATCACCCGCCCGTTGGTCGTCGCGCTCGTCACCAGCAACTCGATGCTCTCGCCGTGTCCAGTCGCCAGCTGCAGCGCCCGCCACGCGTCCTGCGCGTCCAGCACGCCGTAGCCTCGCCGGCGCAGCACCGCCACGATCACGCCCTGCACCGTCGCATCGTCCGCGGCGACAACGACGGTCTCGTTGCCGCTGCTCTTGCCGCCGCGCGACTCGGCGGCCGGCAACGCGCTGCCCTCGACGGCGGGCAGCAGCACGATGCAGCGTGTACCGCGCGGGTGATTATCCGGGCTGTCGACGGTGATGAACCCGCCGCTCTGTTCCACGACCCCGTACACCAGCGCGATTCCGAGGCCGCCGCCGCGATACCGTTCCGCCGCACCGTCGAATTCGTCGAACAGGTACGGCTGCACCGTCGCATCGATCGGCGTCCCGGTGTCGCTGATTGACAGCTCGATGTAATCGCCTGGCGCGACATCGGCGGCGCGCGGATCCTCGCTATCGATCGAGACGTTCGCCGTCGAGATTGCGAGTACGCCGCCGTCGGGCATCGCGTCGCGCGCGCTCAACGCGAGGTTGAAGACAATTTGCTGGAGTTGTTCTGCGTCGACGCGGACGCGGTGCGCATCCGCCGCAAGACGCATATCGAGGCGGATCTCGTCACCAGCGACGCGCTGCAGGGTGTACCGCAACCGCCCGATGATGCCGTTCAAGTCGGCGACTTTCGGCCGCAGCCCGCGCGTGCGGCTGAAGGCAAGCAACTGCTGCGTCAGCCCGAACGCGCGCTCGGCGGCGTGGCGGATCGCGGCGACGTCGCCGGCGCGCGGATCGCCAGGCGACAGGTATTCACCGAGCGTCTCCGCGTGCCCGATGATCGTCGTCAAGTACTGATCGAAGTCACGGGCGATCCCGCCGGCGAGGCGCTCGACGGTGTCTTTATTCGCCATGCGCGCCTTCTCAGCTCAAGTTCACGGGGCGAAGTTCGGCGGTGCGTCGACGCTCCCGAACAGCAGCAGCGACACGGCCTCGAGCAGCCCCTTCACAGTGCACGGCTTGTCCAGAAAGGCCTCGTCCGCCCACAGGGTCACTTTCTCCTTGAAGAGCCGATCGCTGAAACCGGTGAGGTACAAGACCTTCACCGTCGGATGCTGCGCGCGCAGGCGACGGGCCAACTCGTCGCCGGTCATCTGCGGCATCATCACGTCGGTGACGACGAGGTCGAACTCGTCCATCCGCGACGCCACTTCGAGGGCTTCGGGGCCGTCGCTCGCGACCTTCGTCGCGTAGCCCGCCTCGCTGAGCACGCGCTCGACGAAGCGCTGGACCGACGGCTCGTCGTCGACGATCAGGACGCTGATTGAACGCGAGGGCGTGTGCGTCATACGCCCCGCGTGCGGTGAATTCCTGCGGTTGTCGCCATGTCGTTGCTCCCTGCGCTGTGCACCCTGCGCTACCCGCGCACGTGGGCGCGCGCGCTCGAGCCGAGAATCTGCGCCACGCGCGCCGTGAGCGCCGATGCCTGGAACGGCTTGCTGAGAAAATTGACGTTCGGCCCACCGATCTCCGGCTGCACCGCGACGTCGGCGTAGCCCGAGATGAAGAGGACGCGAAGCTCCGGCCGGTGGTCGATCAGCCGTTGCGCGAGCGCCGGCCCGCTCATTTCCGGCATCACGACGTCGGTCAACAGCAAATCGATGTCCCCGTTGTGCTTCGCGAAGATCGCGCTCGCCACCGTCGGCGTCGGCGCCTCCAGGACCTGGTACCCCTGCCGTCGCAGCACCGTGCTGACGATCGCACGCACCGCGTCTTCGTCTTCCACGAGCAGGATCGTCTCGCGTTGGCCGGCGTCGCCGACGTCGGCCGACGCTCCGCCCGCACCGGCGGCGGCGGCGGACGCAACCGGAAAGTACATCGTGAACACGCTGCCCGCGCCCGGTTCGCTGTCGCCGGTGATGACGCCGTTGCTTTGCCGAACGATGCCGTAGACCGATGCCAGCCCGAGGCCGGTCCCCTGGCCGACGTCCTTGGTCGTGAAGAACGGTTCGAACAGGTGCGCCCGCGCCTCGGCGGTCATGCCGACCCCGTTGTCGACGACCCGCAGGCGCACGAACTCGTCGGCCGGCGCGAGCGGCTGGTCGAGCGACGCGGCGACGGCCGTACGCGGCACGTGCGCCAGCTCGACACGAATCACCCCGCCGCCCGGCAGCGCGTCGCGCGCGTTCAACACCAGGTTGAGGATCGCCTGCTCGATCTGCGTCGGGTCGACACGGACAATCGCCGGCGCCGCCGCCGGCGTGCACACCAGCCTGATGTCCTCGCGCAGCAGGCGTCCGAGCATCGTCTTCAAGCCGGCGACGGTCTGATTGAGATCGACCTGCTTCGGCATCAGCACCTGTTTGCGGCTGAACGCGAGCAGTTGTTGCGTCAGCGCCGCCGCGCGCTGGCCGGCTTTCTGGATCTCCTCCAGGTCGCGGCGTTCGGGATCGTCGGGGGTGCGCGAACCGAGCAACAGCTCGGTGTAGCCAAGAATTGCGGTCAGCAGGTTGTTGAAGTCGTGCGCGATGCCGCCGGCCAGGCGGCCGACGCTCTCGATCTTCTCGGCCTGGATCAGCCGTTCTTCCATCACCCGGCGCTCGGTGATGTCGCGCGCGACGCACAGATGACGCTGGCCGTGCACGTGCGCACGATAGCTGCACTCGACGACGCGCACGCCGCCGGTCCGTGCGCGGACACGGTGCTCGCGCTGCGCCTCGCCGAGCGCCAGCACTTCTCGCCACGCCGCAACCAGACTGTCCTGGTCGAGAATCAAGGCGTCGAGCGAATGGTCGACCACCGCCTCCGCCGGCAGACCGAAGAGCCCGCACGCGGCCGGATTCGCCTCGACGATGCGCCGGTCGTCGGCGAGGATCAACATCGCGTCGGCGGCATCGAAGAACACCGACCGGAATTGCCGATCGCGCTCGTGCGCCAGGTCCGTCGCGTGGGCGTCGACGCGAGGCGGCGCGCCGGCGGGCACACCGGTCTCGGCCGACGCGCGAATCAGGGCGAAATCGCTCATAGCAGACGGCGGAGCGCGGCTGGCGGCGCCTCCGCGGCAAGGTGGTGCCGCTCGAGGCGACGATAGAGGGCGCGGCGGCTGATCCCGAGCAGCTTCGCCGCGGCCATGCGATTGCCGTTCACCTGGCGGAGCACTTCGAGAATGTGCTCGCGCTCGATCTCCTCGAGCGGGGCGGTCGCCGGCGCGGCGTCGCCGGCGTGGCGCGATTTCGAGGCCGAGCCGGATGGGCGCGGCTGCCCTTCGGGTCCGAACGCACCGGCGAGCTCACGTTCCGACAGCAGCGTGCCGTCGGCGAGCATGCACGCGCGCTCGATCACGTTCTTCAACTCGCGGACGTTGCCATCCCACCGCGCGTTCAGCAGCACCCGCTCCGCCTGCGGCGTCAACCCGTGGATCGGCTTGCGGACGCGCGCCGAGCAATCGCGCACGAACGCGGCGGTCAGGTACGGAATGTCCTCGCGGCGATCGCGCAGCGGCGGCAGCATCACTTCGACGACGTTCAGGCGATAGAACAAATCGCCGCGGAACCGACCGGCGGCGACCTCGGCACGCAGATCGCGGTTGGTCGCGGCAATCACCGTCACGTCGACGCGTTTGGGCTGCAGCGAGCCGACGCGCTGCACTTCGCCGTACTCGAGCGCGCGCAACAGCTTCGCCTGCACCGACAGCGGCAGCTCGCCGACTTCGTCGAGAAACAGGGTGCCGCCCTGCGCCGCTTCGAACACGCCCGGCTTCGATTCGACGGCGCCGGTGAACGCGCCGCGGACGTGGCCAAACAGCTCGCTCTCGAAGAGCGTGTCGACCACCGCGGAGCAATTGATGGTCACGAACGGTTTCGTGCGGCGTGTGCCGGCGTGATGAAACGCGCGCGCCGCCAGCTCTTTTCCGGTTCCCGTCTCGCCGCCAATCAGCACCACCTTGGCATGCGGGGCGAGGCGCTGAATGAGGCTGAAGACTTCCTGCATCGCCGGGCTGCGGCCGAGCATCCCGCAGAACTCGAGCTGCCGCGCCACCTGGCTTTCGAGCGCTACCACCTGCGCACGCCGTTCGAGCTCGGTGCGGATGTCCTCGAGCACCTGCTTGAGGCGGTCGAAATCAAATGGCTTGGTCAGGTACTCGCGCGCACCAAGTTTGATGGCTTCGACCGCGCTGTCGACCGCCGCGTATGCGGTCATCAGGATCACTTCGCAGCTCGGCACCGCGGCGCGGATCTGCCGCAGCAGGTCGAGGCCGTTGACGTCCGGCATCCGCAGATCGACCATCGCGAGGTCGGCCGGCTTCCGCATCAGCGTGCGCATCGCGTCGGCGCCGCTCGCGCATGTGACGACATCGAACCCGATTCGCGCCGCGAGCCGCTCGAGGACCTTCAGCACCGGCAACTCGTCGTCGACGACGAGCAGCAGCGGCCGCGACGTGTCAGGGGTCGGAGTCGGGATCGCCATCGCAGTCACTCCCCAGCTGGAGCTCTGGCACTGGGACGGCTCGGCCGCCCACTCGGTAGTCGTCGTTGCCATGTCGCGCATCAGTCGGGGTGTGCCTGTTCGGCTCCAAGAACCATGCCCGGCCGTTACTGTGCGCGCTCGCGCAAATCCGCTTCCGCACATGCGCGAGTGTGCGGTTTGGGCGCTCGCAGTGTGCGCCCCTGTGCGTTATAGCACACGCGCACAAACCGGCACTCGCGTGATCCTTGGGTCTCGCGATAGGACACTTTGGCAGTTTTCTTGCCATTGGCCCCACCGTCTCATGACCCCACTCACATCCGTTCTCATCGTCGACGACGAGCCTGCGGTCCGCGACCTCATGTCGCGGTGGGTCTCAGCGTTGGGACTTCGGCCCCAAACGGCAGGGAGCGCCGCCGAAGCGCTCGCGACGCTGCGAACGCAGCACTACGACCTCGCGGTCATCGATGTGATGATGCCGGGCCATGACGGGCTGTGGCTGGCGAACGAGGTGCAGCGCGCCCATCCGCACACCGCCGTGGTGATCGCGACCGCCTACACCGAACTCCTGGCCGGCGAGGCGCAGCACACGCCGATCGCCGACTTCCTCATCAAGCCGTTTCACCGGGAGCGCTTCGCGCTGGCCGTCGACCGCGGCCGACAGTGGCGCAAACAGGCGCTCGAGGAGATCCACTGGAACGCGGTGTTGTCGATTGAGCTGCGCGATCGCGCCGCAGCGATCGCCGATCAACTGCACGCGCGCGCCGCGAAGGGCGAAGACGAATCGGACGCGCTGCTCGCGCTGGCCGCCGAGCGCATGCCCGAGACCGCCGAGCACGGTGAGCGCGTCGCGCGCTACGCGCACTCGGTCGCGCGTGAGATGGGCGTGCTGCTCGACGTGGGGCCGGCGCTCACGGCCGGCGCGCGCTTCCACGACATCGGCAAGATTGCGATCCCGGAGGCGCTGCTGAGCAAGCCCTCGCCGCTCACCGCGGGCGAGATGGCCATCATGCGCCTGCACGTCGATGTCGGCGCCGAGATCCTCCAGGGCACGAGCACACTCGCCGACGCGGCGCCGATCGTCGCCGCCTCGCACGAGTGGTTCAATGGTACCGGCTATCCGTGGAAACTGGCCGGCGACGAGATCCCGCTCGCCAGCCGCATCGTCACCGTCGTCGATGCGTACGACGCGATGACGCAGCACCGCGCGTATCGCGTGCGCGTCGATTCGTCGGACGCGGTCTCGGAACTTCTTCGCTGCTGTCCGACCCAGTTCGATCCGGAAGTGGTCGCGGCGTTTCTTGCCGTACTCGGCCGCCACTGAAAGAATTAGGAATTAAGAAGTTGGAATTTGGAATTCGGCATTCCAAGTTCTACATTCCAAATTCCTAATTCCGCTGGCGGGATTTGCTCGTCCCACAAGCGGACACTTTTCAACTCCTCTGCAGCTCTTTCGCAGTGCCCTAACCGGCTGCGATATAATCATTTACCGTCAACACCCCAGGTGGCGTCACGTTTGCCTTGGCGAAAGGCGATCGTTTTCGCGAAAGTTTCCGTCTAAGCACACACAACAACCATGGATATCGCTCGTCCGTCAAACGCCAAGAAGAAGCGGATTCGCCAGGCGATTTATGCCGGGGTGGGTCTGCTCGCGGTGGTCCTCGTCAGCGTCGGTCTGTCGCGGCTCAAGCCGGCCGCGCCCACCGTCGAACGCGCGGTGGTCTGGCCCGACACCGTGAAGCGCGGTCCGATGGTCCGTCAGGTCCGCGGCCTCGGGACGCTCACACCCGAGGACATCCGCTGGATTCCGGCGACCACGCAGGGACGAGTGGAGAAGATCATCCTCCGCCCCGGCACGGCAGTGAAAGCCAACGACGTGATCCTCGAGCTCACCAACCCGACGCTCGAACAGCAGCTCCAGGACGCCACGTTGAAGCTGCAGGCCGCTGAAGCGGGCCTGGCGAACATCAAGGTGCAGTTGCAGAACGACCTGCTGGCGACGCGGGCGGCGTCGGCGCAGGTCGAGGCCGAGTACAACAAGGCGAAGACGCAGTACGAGATGAACCAGCAGCTCGCGAAGGACCAGCTCGTGTCGACGCTGGTGCTCGAACAGTCGCGCGTCGACGCCGAGCAGCTCTCGGTGCGGACGCAGATTGCGAAGGACCAGCTCGCGAGCAAGACCGAATCGACGCGCGCGCAGCTCGCGGTTGCGCAATCGGCGGTCGATCAGGCCCGCGCTGTGTTGAATCTCACCCGGCAGCAGCGCGACGAATTGAAAGTGCGCGCCGGCCTCGACGGGATGCTGCAGCTGGTGCCGGTGGAAGTCGGCCAGCAGGTGGCGCCGGGCACCAACCTGGCGCGCGTCGCCAACCCGAGCCGCCTGAAGGCGGAGATCAAGATCGCCGAGACGCAGGCGAAAGATATCCAGCTCGGACAGAAAGCCGAAGTCGATACGAGAAACGGCATCGTCGAAGGCCGCGTCGCTCGCATCGATCCGTCAGTACAGAACGGCACGCGGACAGTCGACGTCACGCTCACCGGCGACTTGCCGAAAGGCGCCGTCCCCGACCTGAGCGTCGACGGCACCATCGAGCTCGAGCGGCTCAACGACGTCACCTTCATGGGGCGGCCGGCGTTCGGCCAGGATCAGAGCGTTGTCGGCCTGTTCAAGATTGAACCCGATGGCGTGAACGCGGAGCGCGTGCAGGTCAAGCTCGGAAAGAGCTCGGTGAATACCATCGAGGTCCTGTCGGGACTCAAGGTCGGCGATCAGGTGATCTTGTCCGACATGTCGGCCTACGACGCCTACGACCGGATTCGACTGAAGTAACAGGAGCAGCCGTCGAGGGCTGCGCTACAGCAGCGCCGCGCGGCAGACGCGACGGTAGCGCAGGCTGCGGCCTGCAGGAGAACAGCATGGCTGAGAACGGGCAAGCGCTGATCAAACTGGATGGTGTGACGAAGGTCTTCTTCACCGACGAGGTCGAAACGCACGCGCTCTCCGGCATCCACCTCCAGATCAACAAGGGCGAGTACGTGTCGATCGCCGGACCCTCCGGCTGCGGCAAGTCGACGCTCCTGTCGATTCTCGGGCTGCTCGACTCGCCGACTGAAGGCCAGTACCTCCTCAACGGACGTCCGGTCGCAGAGTTGCCCGCGTCCGAGCGCGCGCGCGTCCGCAACCGCGAGATCGGGTTCATCTTCCAGAGCTTCAACCTGATTGGCGATCTCACCGTGTTCGAGAACGTCGAGCTGCCGCTCACCTACCGCGGCATGAAGGCGGCCGAGCGCAAGCAGCGTGTCGAAGCCGCGCTCGAACGCGTCGGCATGGCGCACCGTGCGAAACATCTCCCGAGTCAGCTGTCAGGCGGTCAGCAGCAGCGCGTCGCCGTCGCTCGTGCGGTGGCCGGCGAGCCGCTCATCCTGCTGGCAGACGAGCCGACCGGAAACCTCGATTCGCGCAGCGGCGAGGCGGTGATGGACCTGCTTCGCGAGCTGCATCGCGGCGGCGCCACGATCTGCATGGTGACGCACGATCCGCGCTACGCACGGCACGCCGATCGCAGCATCCACGTCTTCGACGGCCGCGTCGTCGAAGAACAGACGGAAATGGCGGTTACAGAATAGTCGCAAGTCGCAAGTCACGAGTCGCAAGTCAGTCACAAGTCGCAGGTCGCAGGTCAGTCACACGTCGCAAGTCGCAGGGCAGTCAGAAGTCGCAGTGACTCCGGGCTTGTCACTCGTGACTGACCGACTTGTAACATGCGACAAGCTTGTGACGTGCGACTCGCGACTGACTTGCGACTTTCGACTTGTGACTTGCGACTTTCATGTTCAGTGATCTTCGCCACGCGCTTCGGATCCTTCGCCAGGCTCCCGGCTTCACATTGCTCGTCGTGATCGTCCTGGCGATTGGCATCGGCGCCACGACGTCGATCTTCAGCGTCGTCAACGGCGTGCTGCTGAAGCCGCTGCCGTTTCCCGACGCCGATCGCCTGATCGCGATCCAGTCGGGCCTCCGCGGCGACCATGGCGGGACCGCATCCGTGCCGGATATCACCGACATGCAGGCGGCGCGCACGGTGCGGGACGTCGTCGGCTACACCGGCGGCACGGCGATTCTCACCGGGCACGGCGAAGCGAAAACCCTGCTCACTTCGTTTGTCACCGGCGATCTGATGGCGACGCTCGGCGTGCCGTTGTTGCTCGGCCGCTCGTTCACGGCCGACGATGTCCGGATCGGCGCGGCGCCCGTCGCAGTGATCTCGGAGCGGCTGTGGACCGACCGGTTCGGTCGCCAGCCATCGGCGGTCGGATCGGTTGCGACCATCGAAGGCCAGCCCGTCACGATCATCGGCGTCGCGCCGGACAGCTTCGACTTCCCGATCCAGGCCAAACGCGTCGAGGCGTGGTTGCCGATTGCGACCACGCAAATCGGCGCGCAGTTCGCCGCCGTTCGCGGCGCCCACTTGATGCACACGATCGCGCGGCGTCAGCCGGACGCGTCCATTGAGCAGGCGGCCGCCGAGCTCGACGCCATCGGCGAACGCCTCGCCCGCGACTACCCCAAAAGCAACGCGGGACGGTCGATTCGCGTCGTGCCGCTGCAAGAACGGATCGTCGGCGAGCATCGCACTGCGCTGACCGTCCTGCTCGCGGCGGTTGCCGGCGTCCTGCTGATCGCGTGTGCGAACGTTGCCAATCTGCTGCTGGCGCGCGGGATCGGCCGGCGGCGCGAGATCGCGATCCGCTCCGCACTCGGCGCCGGACGCGCCCGGATCGTGCGTCAGCTGCTCATGGAAAGCGTGCTGCTGGCGGTGATCGCCGGCGGCGCCGGCATCCTCCTGTCGCAGTGGGGCGTTGCCGCGATCGTCGCGGCGAGCCCGCTGGACATTCCACGTCTGCAGGGCGTTCGCGTCGACCGCACCGTGCTGATGTTCGCGGCGCTGCTGTCGGCAGCGACCGGCATCGGGTTCGGCATCATTCCAGCGTTCCAGGTCAGCCGCGCTGACGCCGGCGAGACGCTGAAAGGGACCACCGGCGGCATCGACGTCCGCAGCGCGCGCACGCGCCAGTTGCTCGTGGCCGGTGAAGTTGCGCTGTCGCTCGTTCTGCTCGTCGGCGCGGGGCTGCTCGGACGGACACTCCTCAACCTCGAACGGGTCGAGGTCGGCTTCGTCGCCGAGCGTGCGCTGGCGATGGAGATTTCGCTGCCCGACACCCGTTATCCGTCGCCGGAAGCACGCATTGCCTTCCAGCGTCGCACCGTCGACGCGCTTGGCGCGATTCCGGGTGTTCGCTCCGCCGCCGCGACGTCGACCTTACCCCTTTCCGGCAACGACATGGGCATCGGCTTCCGCATCGAGGGTCGCGCGGTCCGCGACGAAGATCGCGGCAACGCGGCCTATCATGCCATCAGCTCCGATTACTTTGCGACGATGGGCATCCGTCTGTTGCGCGGCCGCGTGTTCACCGAGCGCGACGACGAACACGGGCGCGGCGTCATCGTGATCAGCGACACAATGGCGCGAACCTATTGGCCGAACGAGGATCCGCTCGGCAAGCGCATCACCGTCAGTTACGGAAACACCGGCTCGCGCGAGGTGATCGGTATCGTCGCCGACGTCAAGGAGAGCGCGGTGTCCGAGCCGTCGCGTGCGGAGATGTACACGCCGTTTGCGCAGACCCCGTGGCCGTTCTTCACGGTCGTGGTGCGGGCCGAGCACGACCCCGCGCCGCTCGCCGCCGCGTTGCGCAGCACGATCACGCGCCTCGATCCCGAGCAGCCCCCCGGCGACGTTCAGACGCTCGGCTACTTCGTGCGTGAAGCGACGGCACAGCCGCGCTTTACCGCGACGCTCGCCGCGGCCTTCGCGCTGCTCGCGACCGTGCTCGCCGGGCTGGGGATCTACGGCGTGCTCGCCTACGGCGTCGCGCAACGGCGCCGCGAGATCGGCATCCGTATGGCGCTCGGCGCCCGCGCCGCCGACGTCCGCGCGCTCGTCGTCGGCCAGGCGGTGGCGCTCTCCGGTATCGGCGTGGCAATCGGCGTCGCGGCTGCGATCGCGCTGACGCGCGTGCTGGCGTCGCTGCTCTTCGGCGTCAGCGCCTCCGATCCGCTGACCTTCGCTGGAGTCTGTGTGCTGTTGATGATGGTGGTCGCGGCGGCCGCGTACTTGCCGGCGCGCCGCGCGACCCGCGTGGATCCCCTGGTGGCATTGAGAGCGGACTGAACATGCTGATTTCGTTGCGCAACGTCGAGAAATCCTACCCGCACGGCGTCGGACGCACATACGTGCTCCGCCGCGTGAATCTCGATATCAAGGAAGGCGAGTTCGTGTCGATCATGGGACCGTCGGGCGCGGGCAAGTCGACGCTGCTCCACATCCTCGGCATGCACGACAGCGCCTGGTCGGGCGAGTACTACTTCATGGATCAGCCGGTGCATCGTCTCAATCCGAAACAGCGTTCGGAACTGCACAAGAAACACATCGGCTTCGTCTTCCAGAGCTATCACCTGCTCGACAACCTGACCGTTTATGAGAATCTGGAGATTCCGCTCTCCTACCGCAACGTCAGCCGCAAGGATCGTCAGAGCATGGTCGCTGACATCCTCGATCGCTTTCAGATCGTCGGCAAAAAAGATTTGTACCCGAACCAGTTGTCAGGCGGACAGCAGCAGCTGGTTGGCGTCGCCCGGGCGGTGATTGCCAATCCGCAGGTGGTCCTCGCCGACGAGCCGACGGGCAACCTCCACTCGGCACAAGGCAAGGAAATCATGGAACTGTTCCGGTCGCTGAACGACAGCGGCGCGACGATTGTCCAGGTGACGCATTCGGAAGTGAACGCCTCGTACGGAACGCGGATCATCCAGCTGCGCGACGGCTGGGTCGTTGACGAGGAAACGTCAAACCAAACATCGGCCGCCACCGTCTAAACGGCGGCTTTGCAGGGAGTGGTCCAGTGGCTGTAGCGCAACGTTGGCCCGTTGACGAACAGATACCGATGCGATCAGAACCCGCGACACCCCGCGTGCTCATCGCCGACGATCAGCCCGACGTCCTCGAGGCGCTGCGGCTGTTGCTGAAAGGCGAGGGTTACAAGATCGACTCGGCCGGCTCGCCGGCGGCGATTCTCGAGGCGATCGACAGCGACGAGTACGACGCGGTGTTGATGGATCTCAACTACGCGCGCGATACGACGTCGGGGCAGGAGGGGCTCGACCTGCTGTCGCAGCTGCGTGCCCACGACCAGACCTTGCCGCTCGTGGTGATGACCGCGTGGGGCAGTGTCGAGGTGGCGGTCGAGGCGATGCGCCGCGGCGCGCGCGACTTCGTGCAGAAGCCGTGGGAGAACGCCCGGCTGCTGACGATTCTGCGCACGCAGGTCGAACTGGCGCGGGCGCTGCGCCGCCAGCAACGGCTCGAAGCCGAGAATCGATCGCTCAAGCCGGACGTCCGGCCGATGTTGATCGCCGAAGCGGTGTCGATGCGCCCGGTGCTCGAACTGATCGCGCGCGTCGGTCCGTCAGAAGCCAACGTGCTGGTGACCGGTGAGAACGGCACCGGCAAGGGCACCGTCGCGCAGGCGATTCACTCGGTGTCGGCGCGCGCCGGCAAAGGGCTCGTGACCGTAAACGCGGGCGGCCTGTCGGAAGGCGTCTTCGAGAGCGAACTGTTCGGCCACGTCAAAGGCGCGTTTACCGACGCGAAAACCGATCGCGTCGGCCGGTTCGAGCTCGCCGACGGCGGCACCTTGTTCCTCGACGAAATCGCCAACGTCCCGCTGAACCTGCAGCCGAAGCTGCTGCGCGTTCTCGAAACCGGCGACTTCGAGCGCGTCGGATCGTCGCGCACGCGCCACGTCAACGTGCGGATCGTCTCGGCGACCAATTCGAATCTGGCCGAAGAAGTGTCGGCGGGGCGCTTCCGGCAGGATCTCCTGTTCCGCCTGAACACGATCGAGATTCAGCTGCCGCCGCTGCGCGAGCGGCGCGAGGACATTCCGGCGCTGGCGATGCACTTCCTGAAGCAGCACGCGCAGCGCTACCGCAAGAACCTCACCGGTTTCGAACCGGGCGCGCTGCAGGCCCTGCTCGATCATCCGTGGCCGGGCAACATCCGCGAGCTCGATCACGCGGTCGAACGCGGCGTCCTGATGGCGCAGGGGACGGCGATTCGCCCCGGCGAGCTCGGTCTACGCATCGATCGCGACGCGACATCGCGGATCGAAGACATGAGCCTCGAGGACGTCGAGGGCTTCCTGATCAAGAAGGCCATGGCGCGGTTCGACGGGAACGTCAGCCAGGCGGCCAAGGCGCTCGGCCTGAGCCGCAGCGCGCTCTACCGGCGGCTGCAGCGCTACGGTCTGTAAAATGAGGGCGTGAGGCCCACAGCCGATCTTTCCGCGGAGGCCATGCTCCAGGCCTCCGCGCTCGACGCCGCGTCGAGCCGATCGGACTCGCGGCTGCGGTTCGACCAGCGCATCCTCCTGCTCGCCCTCACCGCCGGCCTCCCGGCGGCGCTCGTCGCGCTGATTCTGCTGTGGACCGGCGACTACACGCCGAAAGTCCAGTGGACGCTGACCGTCTTGATCGTCGGCGTCTGGACCGGCTGCTCCTTCAGCGTCCGCCAGCGCGTCGTTCTGCCGCTGCAAACGCTGTCGAATCTGCTCGCCGCGCTGCGCGAGAGCGACTTCTCGATCCGCGCGCGCGGCGCCAGCGGCGACGATCCGCTCGGCGCCGTGATGCTCGAGGTGAACGTGCTCGCCTCGACGCTCCACGATCAGCGGCTCGGCGCCCTCGAAGCGGGCGCGCTGCTCCGCACGGTGATGGTGGAGATCGACGTCGCGGTCTTCACTTTCGATGGTGCGCAGACGCTGCGCCTGGTCAACCGCGCCGGCGAGCGGCTGCTCGCGCAGCCGGTCGAACAGTTGCTCGGACGAACTGCCGACGAACTCGGCCTCCGTCCATGCCTGGTCGGCGCCTCACCGCGCATCGAGGAAGTCGCCTTTCCCGGCGGCGCGGGGCGCTTCGAAGTACGGCGGACGACGTTTCGCCAGGGCGGACGGCCGCACCAGTTGCTGGTCCTCGCCGACGTGAGCCGGCCGTTGCGCGACGAGGAGCGCCAGGCGTGGCAGCGGCTGATTCGCGTGATCGGCCACGAGATCAACAACTCGCTGGCGCCGATCAAGTCGATCGCGGGAAGCCTCGAGTCGATGCTCGCGCGCGCCTCGGGACCGGACACCGGCTTCGGGTCGGATCCGGAAACGCTCGACGACATGAAGCGCGGGCTGGCGGTGATCGCCGCGCGCTCCGATTCGCTGAGCCGCTTCACGACGGCGTACGCGCGGCTCGCCAAGCTGCCGGCGCCGCGGCTCGACGCGGTGAACGTCACCGCGCTCGTCAAGCGGATCGCGAGCGTTGAGACGAAGCTGCCGATTCAGATCGCGGAGTCGCCCGATCTCACCATTCGCGCCGACCCCGATCAGCTCGAACAGCTGCTGATCAACCTCGTTCACAATGCCTCCGACGCGGCGCTGCAGACCGGCGGCGGCGTCACCGTCGCGTGGCGCCGCGAAGGCCGCAGCTTCGAACTGTGGATCGAGGACGAAGGCTCGGGCCTGACGAACGCGTCGAATTTGTTCGTGCCGTTTTTCACGACCAAGCCTGGCGGATCGGGCATCGGCCTCGTGCTCAGCCGCCAGATCGCGGAAGCGCACGGTGGGACGTTGACGCTCGAGAACCGCACCGACCGGCGAGGCTGCCGCGCGTTTCTCCGTTTGCCGTTGTAACTGGCCCCACGCTTGCTATATGAACGGCCGGGTATGCGTGCGCTCTCAAAGTGGGCGATTGCGGTTTTCGCGAACCCAATCGGCATCGTCGTCCTGGCCGCGCTCGATTCGACGCTGTTCTTCTCGCTTCCCTTCGGCATCGACGCGGTCGTGATCATCCTCGCCGCGCGGCTGCGCGAGATGTGGTGGATCGTGCCGCTGCTCGCCAGCCTCGGCTCCGTCGCCGGCGCGGCGCTCACCTTCTGGATGGGCGTGAAGATCGGCGAGAAGGGTCTCGATCGCTGGGTGACCGACGAACGCCGGCTCGATCGCATCCGCAGCCGGATCCGCGACAAGGGCGCGATTGCCCTCGCGGTTCTCGATCTCATTCCGCCGCCGTTTCCGTTCACGCCGTTCGTCCTCGCGGCCGGCGCACTCGAAGTCTCACCGCGCGTGTTCTTCGGGACGCTCGCCGTCTGCCGCATCTTCCGATTCGGCCTCGAAGCGGTGCTCGCGGTTCTTTACGGGCGGCGGATTCTCGGCTGGCTGGACTCCGACATCTTCCACGACGTCGTCACCTTCTTCATCGTCATCGCGCTGGTGCTCACGACGCTGTCGGTGGTGAAGATCGTCCGCTCGGCGAGATCGCCGAGACAGCGGCGCGCCGCCGCCTAGCCCCTCTGCCTCCGAAGCGGCGTAGGAATATGGTGCAGGCTGAGCCGTGCCGGCGTGCGAATTACGACACTGTCGTCCGCTGGAAGTTCGGAAACGGGCATTTCTCTTACAGCCGAGCCGGTACGGGACTTGATTACCGGTCCAGGCGGATGGCTGCGACCACGACCGGCAACATCCTGATCGTCGAAGACGACCCCGACGTCAGGGACATGCTGTCGACCCTCCTGTCCCTGGAGGGCTTCCACGCTGTCGCGGCTGAAGATGGCCTCGAGGGGCTTCATCTGCTGCGCGCCGTGCGTCATCGGTCGGCCCACATCCCCTGCCTGGTGCTCCTCGATTTGAAGATGCCGCGGTTGAGCGGGCACGAATTCCGCCGCGCGCAGCTTGGCGATCCGAGCGTGGCGGACGTGCCGGTCGTGGTGATGTCCGGCGCGGTCGACCTCGAACAGCGCGCGCAGGCGATCGGCGCGGTGGCGACGGTGGCGAAGCCGATTGACGTGGATTCGCTGCTGAACGTCGTGCGGAAGTTTTGCGTCGTCGTGCGGCGGTCGCAGCAGCCTACGGACGGCCGCTGACGGCCTGCCGGACGGCGTTGGCGAGCACGGCGCCGAGGGCGGCAGCGGCGACGAGCAGCGCTGGGACCGGCCGCTCATCAATCATGTAGATCAGTACGATGCCGATGACGCCGCCAATGCTGAGCGTCCCGAGTGCGTCGGTGACTCTGCTGAGCCGCCCCTTTGGGCAGCGGTGGTGCTCAGTGAGGGCCCCGAAACACTTCGGGCATGTTGCCATTCGCGGTTATTTTACACCATGAGCTAGCCTGAACCGGGCGACCACCGGGCGGTGATCCGATGCCGCCTTGCCGAACCAGCCGGCGGTTTCCACGGTTTCCACGCCCACCAGCTGAAGCGCGTCGCCTTTCACGAAGATGAAGTCGATCCGCTTGGCGCCGTGGGTGCCCTCGACGCCGGTTGCGCTGCCGGCGCCTTTCCCGTCGGTCCACGCATCACGGAACATCGTCAGCATCGGCTGGAGTTCGGGCTCCTGGGCCGTCAGATTGAAGTCGCCGACGACGAGTTGCACGGCGCCGTACTTATCGCTCCACTTCACCAGCGCTTCGACTTGCTTGCTGCGTTGCGGCCCGTTGTTCTTGCCCGACGCGAGGTGCGTGACCGTGATCGGCGTCCCGCCGAGCGCCTGCGGCTTCGCTGTGAACGCGATGCGGCTCGCCGGCAGCACGAGCATCGCGGTCGCGCCGAGCGGCGCGGGCGACAAGAACGCGAGGCCCTCGGTTTCCTTGCCGTCGCCGCGCCCCGAGTCGCGGCATTCGACGTTCGGCGTGAACCATTCCTGCTCGTAGGCTACCGACCATGCGCGGCCGGTCGCCGCCTTCAGGCCCTCGGCGAGCTTCGCCGGCTGATCGTCGCAGTTGTAGTACGGGTGATTGCGCGTCACCTCCTGCAGGCCGACGACATCCGGCTGGATTTTCGCAATCGTGTCGATGGCCCGCTGGAGGTTATATTTGCCCGATTCGTTGATACCGTGCTGGATGTTGAAGGTCATCACCTTCACGACGCCGTCGGCGTCGCTGCCGCGCGGCCGCATTGCGACCATGGCGACGGCCGCCAGCAGCAACACGAATGCACCACGTCCGCGCATATCAATACCCGCTCGCTTTCGGCTCGTCGCCGATCTTCTTCCCGTTCTGCCAGGTGTTGGCGCACAACGGGTGCGTGAACTGTGATGGGCCATCAACGCTACTGTAGGTGATGTCGTCGGCGAACTGCCCTTTCTCCGGATCGAGATTGGCGAGGTGGCGGATCCGCTTGGCGATTTCATGATCGGCGCACGCGGTGTCGCCGCTGAGGCCGAGTCCGCCGACGCGCGTCTTGCCGCGGTACAGGGGGACGCCGCCGCCGAACGCGATCGCGCCGCCGCAGACCTTCCCGTCGGTCTTGCCGGAATCCTTCGACGACACGAGGCATTCCGGGTTGAACGCGTTCGGCTGCGCCACGCCCCATAGTGAATGGCCTGGTTGCGTCAGCGTGTAGAGACGCGCCGTCGACAGCGCCATCGTGTCGGTGCTGAACGCGTTCGCCGTGTAAGCTTTCGCCTTGGCAATGGCCTGGCTGCCCGGCCACGCGCTCGTCGGCTCGTCGGTCGCGACCGCAGTCGCGCAGATCTCGCCCTCGCGGTTCACGACAGCCGCCCACTCCATCTTGCCCGAGAACAGCCCGCCGGCCTCGCCTCCCTCCGATGGCGCCTGCCGGAGCCATTTCTTCAGGTCGTCGACGCCCGGCAGATCGCGGCAGCTCGCGCCGGCCGCACCCTGGCGCGGACCGCGGCTCTGTTCGCCGGCCGATCCGGTTTGCGTTTCGGCCGGACTCCTGGCGTTCCCGGAGCAGGCGCCGACGACCAGCGCCAGCGTCGCGACGATCGCAATTCGCATCGAATCAGTCCTTGTCCACTCGAACACTCGGCGATAAATCAGCAATCAGCCCTCAGCAATCAGCAATCAGCTAGGCGGTTGCACTTCGTTCCGCGTCCGGAACGATTTTACGTAGGCGACGATCTTCCAGATGTCGTCGTCGTTCATCTTGACGCCCCATGACGGCATCCCGTGCGCGCGGCCTTCGGCGATGCTGCTGAAGATCTGCGCGTCGGTCGACCCGTACAGCCAGTCGACATCGCGGAGGCTCGGTCCCATACCGCCGCCGCCGTGGTCGCCGTGGCAGCCGGCGCAGTTCATGCGGTTGAACAATTGCCGGCCCTGGCCCATGGCGATCTTGTCCGACGCATACGGATTCTGTTTGCTGGGATGCGCTTCGCCTGGGCCCGGAATCGGCCCGACGTTCACTACCATCGGCGGCGGCGAAGCATTCGGCGCGGCCGTCCCGCGCGTCAGATCGCACGCCGTTCCCGCGATCGCCACGCCGATGAGGGCGACGATCGCCGTGCGCTTCGTCACGACGGCTTCTCCACCAGCGGCACGCCGTAGTCGACGAGCACGCGTCGAATCTCATCGCGCCGCCGCGCGATCGCCTCGTCGAGCGCGCGGGCGAGCGCCGCATCATCGCGCCTGACACCCATCGAGATGTCGTAGACGAAGCGTACGAAGCGGCTGTCGGCTTGCGGCGACACCGGCGTCACCTCGAGCGGCACCTGTTGGTGCTTTGCAAAGTAGCCGGCCAGCGGCCCCCAGGCGACAGCGACGTCGACGGCGCCGTTCGCCACGGCGTCGATCAGCCCGCGCGGCGGATTCGGCTTCGAGTAGTCGCCGTAGACGGTGTAGCCGCGAACGTTCTGGATGATCTGCCGCGACGCCAGCGCCTGCGCCGCCGGCGGATTGGCATAGTCGTCGCCGGTCACCTGCACGCCAATCGTCAGCGTCCTCAGCCGTGGATCGTCGAACGACCGCAGGTGCAGCGCGCGATCGCGCCGCGCGACGAACACATAGGTCGATCGGTAGTAAGACGCCGTCGAACGCAGCGGCTCGAACTGCGCCGGGACGCCCATCACGACATCGCAGCGGTTCGCCGACAGCGTGTTGCGAACGAAACCGCGCCGCTGCGGCAGCCAGAAGTACGCGACCGGGCGCTTCAGATCGTGCGCCACAATCTCAGCGATCTTGTTTTCGAACCCTTCGCGGCGATCGTTCGAGAACGGCAGGTTGTTGGGATCGGCACAGACCCGAAGCGGCGCAGCCGCGTGCAGCGCCGCGCGTTCGGGCGCGCCGAAGACGGCCACCGCAACCAGCGCGAGCGCCGCCGCGCTACAGGCCGAAGACATACAGCACGTCTCCTGGGCCCGTGTATTTCTTGATTTCTTTCATCGTGCCGACGACGCCAAGGCCGGCGTACGGATCGTCGTCGGAGATGTCGGGGAACGCGACCGCGCCCATCCATCCCCCGATGCCCGAGTAGATCGCCACGTACTGCTTGCCGTCAGGACCGAGATACGTAATCGGGTTGCCGACGATGCCCGAGCCGCAGTGAAATTTCCAGAGTTCGGTGCCGGAGCGCGCGTCGACCGCCTTGAACCAGCCGTCCATCGTGCCATAGAAGATCACATCGCCGGCCGTCGCGAGCACGCCGCTGTAGACCGGAAACTTCTCCTCCTTGACGCCCCACACCTTCTGACCCTTGACTGGATCCCAGGCGACGAGCTCGCCCTGGTACCCGCCGGGCCCCGGATACATCTTCACGCTCGCGCCCAGATACGGCGTGCCGGCGATGTAGTTCGCTTCGACGCCTTCGTAATCCATGCACGTGTTGTGGGCCGGGATGTAGACGAGGCCGGTTCGTGGAGAGAACGCCGATGGAATCACGTCTTTCGCGCCAGTCGACGACGGGCAGATGCCTTTGGTCACGACGCCGTACTTGGTGCGCTTGGTGGCGTCTTCGACCGGTTTTCCGGTTTTCAGATCCCAGCTGGTGGCCCAATTGGTCGGCTGATACGTATCGGCCTTGAGGATTTCGCCGGTCTGGCGATCGAGCACGAACACGTAGCCGGTGCGCCCAGGGTGGATGAGCAGCTTGCGCTGGCTGCCATTCCAGTCCATGTCGACGAGCATGTTCTCCATGATCTCGTCGTAGTCCCACGCGTCGTGTTCGACGATCTGGTACGCCCAGCGCAACTCGCCGCTGTCCGCGTCGCGGGCCATGATCGCGCACGACCATTTGTTCGCGCCGACCCGCATGTCCGGATTCCACACGCCTGGATTGCCGGTCCCGTAGAAAAACAAATTGGTCTCCGGGTCGTACGAGATCCAGCCCCAGACTGTCGATCCGCCGAGCTTCCACTGCTCGCTCGGCCACGACGAGACACCGAGATCCTTGCCGCGATCCTTCTCGTAGAACGCCTTGAAGTTCGCGCCGATCTTCACGTCGGCGTCAGGACCGGTGTTGTAGGCGCGCCAGATCTCTTTTCCGTCCGACAGGTTGAGTGCGACGACGTAGCCGCGGACCCCGAGTTCACCGCCGGAGTTGCCGACGATCACCTTGTCCTTGACGATGAGCGGCGCCGCCGTGAAGGTCTCGCCGAGATCGGTGTTGCCGACTCTCGTTCGCCAGACCTCGTGGCCGTCTTTCTCGTCCACGGCCACGACCGTCGTGTCGAGCAGGCTGTAAACGATTTTGCCGTCGGCGTAATGGGCGCCCCGGTTGACGACGTCGCAACAAGCGATGCCGACCGATCGCGAATCGGGGTGCGGCTGGTAGGCCCATTTCAGCGCGCCGCCGGTCTTGGTGAGATCGATCGCCAGCAGGTTGTTTGGGAATGGCGTCACCACGTACATCGTGTTGTTCACGACGAGCGGCTGCCCTTCATGGCCGCGCGGCACGCCGGTGCTCAGCGTGGTGACGACGTGAAGATTCTGGACGTTGACGGTGGTGATCGCGTCGAGAGTGCTGAAGCGTAGGTTGCCGTAGTCGCCAGCGGCCATCCGCCACTCGGCGTGCGAGACGTCGGAGACCAGTTGTGTCGATGGCGGCGATCCTGCGACGCCGCCGCGCGGCGCCGGGCCGGCACCGCCGGACTCCGGCTTGCGACTGCATGCGCCCGCCGAGACGAGGCCCAGGGTCGCACCTACGATGGTCAACCGCTGCAGCAGAGCTTGTCGTGTCACGCGCCGCCTTTCGAGCGTGGGCGGAGCAACACGAATGCCAGATAAACGAACTGTGAGGGAACTTGGGGACTCGCGGACGTGGCGACTACGAGACTACGGTGAGGTGCTGCCCCAGTCCCGTAGTCCCATATCGCGTCAGCCGTGCACACCCTTCATCGCACCGAACACAGCAATGTGCGAATCGACAACGCGCTTGCGTTCGGCTTCGTCCGGCTCGAGCGTCCAGACGCCGCGCTGTGACGTGCCGCCGAGAATGATGCCGTCGCTGCGCGCCATCATGTGGATGCCGAGCGTCGCCCCCGGCACCGGCGGCACGCCGCCGTTGGTGTGATACTGCACTTCCGGCTGCGGCACCATCACCGTCAGCTGACCTTTCAGCGGGATCAGTTCCTGGTCGCCGAACAGATCGCGCGCGCCGAGCCCGGTGCAGTTGAACACGACCGGTTCGCTGAGCGACATCAGATCGCGCGACGTGTCGAACTTGCGTATCACGATCCGCCCGCCGAACAGCACGACGTCGCGCATCAGCGCGTCGAGATAGATCGACGGCTCGATCCGAATCTGCGGTGAGCGGATCGCGTAGGTCGTGGCGAACGGATGCTCGCCGGGTCCATACACGTCGCGCCCGGTGTTGAAGGGCGCGTCGAGGTTGGGCCGCTCGGCGTTCTCAGGCTGCGCGCCCGGCGGATTGTTCGTCAACGAGTAGTTGTCCAGCCACGAAACGCCGTACTGCGAGCCGGCGAGCAGCTGCAGCTGCCGGAATGCAAGGTTCGCGGCACGGAAGTATTGGGCGTCCCACGCGGCCGTCCGCTGCGTTGCGTCGACCAGCCCCGATGCCGGCGTGAACCCGGCGAGCGACATGTTCGACGTGACGTTCGGCGGCACCGCCAGCGCATAGATTGTCACCTGGTAGCCGCGCCGCTGCAGCTGGCGCGCGCACGTCAACCCCACCGAACCGCAACCGATCACCGCCGCCTGCCGCGCCGGGTGCTCGGCCGCAAGTTCAGCGGCCAACAATCCGGTGCCCCACGCGAGCGACATCCCGGCGCCGCCATGTCCGTAGTTGTGCACGACGAGCTTGTCGTCGAGTTTGTCCGCCTTCACCACGAACCCGCTATCGCGGTGCGGTCGCAGTCCGACGGTCGTGCGGATGATCCGATCCCACGACGCCTTGACCGGCGGCAGCGATAGCCGCGCGTGCCGCGGTGTGAGGGTCGGCGCCGTCTTCGGGCCGCACGCGCTCAGACCGAAGCCGACCGCAGCCATGCTGCTGCGTGCGAGAAATGTCCGTCTATGCATCAGGCCCTTTGTGATTCCGGTCGTGTCCGAATTGTGTTCGCGTTCGATACGTCGCACGTCCAGCGCGTGTACTCACCGGAAGCGGCGACAGATTGCGGACTCCTGCGGCTGCACGCATTCGACGCGGACAGTGATCGGGGTGCGCGGATTATACGGCGGCGGAACGCCTTTTCTCGCGCGTCAGGCGGCGGGCCGGAGCAGCGTGGAAATGGTCGCCAGCAGCTGAGTCGCGTCCACCGGTTTGGCGACGTGGATGGCGAACCCCGACTCGAGCGCCCGCTCGACGTCTTCGGCGCGGGCGTGCGCCGTCAACGCGATCGCCGGCAGGCGCCGATCGCCGCGCTCTTCGGCGCGCAGCGACCGCATCAGCGAGTAGCCGTCTTCACCAGGCATGCCGATGTCGGCAATCAGCACGTCGGGATGCAGCCGGTGGACGAGCACTCGCGTGTCGCGCGCCGACGCCGTCGTCGCCACGCTGGCGCCTGCAGCCTCGAGCATAGCGCGCACCACTTCGCGCGCATCGGGATCATCGTCGACCACGAGCACGCAAATGCCGCGCAGGTCGACGTCGCTCGGCGCCGCACGGCGGGCGGGCCGGTCCTCGGCGCGCTGCGGTGCCGACGCGAGCGTGACCGTGAACGTCGAACCGCGATCCTGGCCTTCGCTGTACGCCCGCACCGTGCCGCCGTGCAGCTCGACGAGGTGCCGGACGATCGCCAGGCCGAGACCAAGTCCACCGTGCGCGCGCATCGTCCCGGTGTCGCCCTGGCGGAAACGTTCGAACACGTACGGCAGCAGCGCCGGCGCGATGCCGATTCCGGTGTCGCGGACCGACAGCTCGGTGGTCGCGCCGGCCGCGCGCACCGTGACGTCGACGCGTCCGCCGCGCGGAGTGAATCGCACCGAATTCGCGAGCAGGTTCCAGACCACCTGCTGCAGGCGGTGCGGATCGCCGACGACCGTCATCACGTCGCCGTCAACCTGGCGATTGAGCGCCACGCCTTTCATTTCGGCGGCCGGCCTCACCGCCTCGATCGCCGCGTCGACGACGCCGACGAGCGACACCTCGCTGATCTTCAGCCGCAGCTGGCCGTTGACGATCCGCGTCACGTCGAGCAGATCTTCGACGAGCCGCACTTCGGTGCGGGCGCTCCGTTCAATGACTTGCAGTGCATGCTCCTCGCGCGCCGGGTCGAGCTTGCGCTGACGCATCATCGATACCCAGCCGACGATCGCGGTCAACGGCGTGCGCAGCTCGTGCGAGAGCGTCCCGAGGAAATCGTCCTTCGTCCGGTTGGCGGTTTCGGCCTCGAGCCGCGCCGCTTTCTCGCGCTGGACGAGCTCCCCCACCGCCTTCGCCATTCGCGACAAGGCGCGCGAGAGCTGGCTCACCTCCGGCGGTCCGCCGCCCGGAATCGGCATGTCGAAACGCCCGGCCTCGATCTCGCGCGCCGCCGCGGCGAGCGCTGCGAGCCGGGTCGTGACGGTGTGCGCGATGATCCACGAGACCACGATGCCGAGGACGACGAGCACGGCCGATGCGATCACGACCAGCCGGCCGAGGCGCTCGATCGGCGCGAGCGCGTCGCTGTAATCGAGCGATGTCACCACGCAGCCGCCGCTGAATGCAGCGACCGGTTCCACCGCCGCCAGCACGCCGTGGCCGAGCGCGTCGCCGCTCAGGACGTCGGCGCTCTCGCCGCTGAGGCATCGATCGATGGCGTGCGCGAGCGGCGCCGACGCGCGCAGATCGGCCGCCTGCGCCGAGGTCGGGATCAATACCCGGCCCATATGATCGATGAGCGTGTTGGTGCCTTTGCCGTGGAGGCCGGATCGATCCTGGAAGATGCCGGCGAGCGTGGCGATCGGGTAGAGCACGCGCACGAGGGTCTGGCCGCGGGTCAGCTGAAGAATGTAGCTGGCGCCCGCCGGCGTCTCGACCTGGGTCACGCGCCGATCGTCGGCCTGCACTGCGGCATCGCGCGGCACGGCGCCGATCGACGCGATCCGACGCACGCCATATCGCAGTTCCACGGCAGTAGCGCGCTCGGCGCGCTGAAACCCGGTCAACGCGACGTGCACGCATTCCAGGTCCCAGTCGATCGCCCGCATCGTCGTGCGCTCGCCGCACAGCGAGTCGAGGCTGCCCAGGAATGCGCGCAGCCGATCCTGCTGGCTCTGGATATCGCGCGTCAGCGCGAACTCGCGCGCGTCGGCGACCACCCGCGCGCTGGCCACGGCCTGCCGCGTCAGGCTTTCACGTCCCTGCTGGTACGCGAACCAGGCGACGAACCCCGCCACCGCGATGGTGATCACGATCAGCGCGGCCGCGAATTGAATTCGGATCGAAGGTAGTCGCATGTGTCGTGATCAACGACGCCTGGATGCAGGCGTACAGCGCCAGGGGGGACTAGCAGTCTAGCATTCCGCGCAGGCGCACTTTGCACGCAAAAAATCGGCGCGCGGGCGCTCGATCGACAGCGGCGAGACGTGCCGATTTGCGCGCCCTGATTTACCGCGCCGCAGTCGCCGGCGCCCGCGCTTTCATGTTGGCGAGCGCGAAGGCCCACTCGTCGGCGAGCTCGGCGATCCGCTTGTCGGTCGGACGATAGCCGTGCGAACCCTGCGTCTCGATGCGGATCAGGACCGGTTTGTCACAACCCTGCGCGCTCTGCAGCGTTGCGGCGAACTTGAACGAATGGCTCGGCACGACGCGATCGTCGTGGTCGGCGGTCGTGACAAGCGTCGCCGGATAGCAGGTGCCGGGCTTGACGTTGTGCAGCGGCGAGTACTTGGCGAGGTACGCGAAGTCCTTCTCGTGTTCCGACGATCCGTACTCGGTCGCCCACGCCGATCCGCCGGTGAACTTGTGATAGCGGAGCATGTCCATCACGCCGACGGCAGGCAGCGCAACCGCGAACAGATCGGGCCGCTGCTCCATCACCGCGCCGACGAGCAGTCCGCCATTCGACCCACCCATGATCCCGAGGGTCTGCGGCGACGCGTACTGCTCGCGGACGAGGTACTCCGCGGCGGCAATGAAGTCGTCGAACACGTTCTGCTTTTTCTCGAACATCCCCGCGTTGTGCCACGCTTCGCCGTATTCGCCGCCGCCGCGCATGTTGGCCGTCGCCCACACGCCGCCGCGCTCGAGCAACGCCGGGATCTCCGGCCGGAAACGCGGTACCTCGGAGATGTCGAACCCACCGTACCCGTACAGCATCGTCGGGTTGTGTCCGTCCTTCTTCAGATCCTTGCGGTGCGTGATGAACAGCGGCACCCGCGTGCCGTCTTTTGATTGCGCGAACACGCGTTCGGTGGTGTAGAGCGTCGGCTCGAAGGTCAGCTGCGGCGGCTCGAACGGCGTGCTGGTGCCGGTGGCGGGATCGAAGCGGAAGACTGTCACCGGGTAGAGCGGCGACGTGAAGGTGTAGAAGACTTCCGGCCGCGCATACTTGCCGAATGGTCCGCTCACGCTCCCGAGGCCCGGCGTCGCGATGCGGCCAGCGCTGCTGCCATCGAGGTTGTAGAAGGTCACCTCGCTGGCGACATCGACTAAGGCGTTCACCGCCAGCTTGCCGGCAACGAGGTGTGCGGAGTCGATCGCGTTCTTCGTCTCCGGCACGATCGTCTTCCAGTTGGCGGCGTCCGGCCGGGCGATCGGCACCGCGACGACTTTCTTGTTCGGCGCGTCGCGGTCGGTCAGCAGGTAGAGCGTGCCGTCGACGACCCCGAGCGGATCGTAGGCCGCCGTGTGGCCCGGGTAGAGCGGCCGCACCGCCGCATCGAGCTTCGGCACGAGCGGGTCGCCAAGGTCTTTCACGAACAGCTCGTTCTTGTTGCTCGTTCCCTTGTTGGTGAAGAAAAACAGGTAGCGGCCGGTTTCGTCCGTGTCCGCGTCGATGAAAAGCATCGGCTCGTCCGGACGCTCGTAGATCAGGCGATCGGCCGACTGCTGCGTGCCGAGCCGGTGATAGAAAATCTTCTTGTCCCGCACGGCGTCTTCGAGCGCCTTCCCCTCGCGCGGTTCCGGGTATCGTCCGTAGAAAAATCCTTTGCCGTCCTCGGTCCACGAGATGTCCGAGAACTTGACCCACTTGACGACGTCGGGCAGCTGCCGTCCGGTGCCGAGTTCGCGGACGTAGTAGGTGGCCCAGTCGGAGCCCCCTTCGGATTGACCGTAGGCGAAATGCTGCGCGTCGGGCGCCGGCACGAAGCCGGAAAGTGCGATCGATCCATCGGGCGACAGCGTGTTGGGATCGATCGCGATAGTTTCCTTGCCGTTCAGCGTTTCACGCGTGAAGACCACCGACTGTCGCTGCAGCCCGCTGTTACGGTTGTAGAACCAGTGCCGCCCTTCGTAACGCGGCGGCGTCACCTTCGGGTAGTTCCACAGCTCCGTGATCCGCGCCTTCAGCTGATCGCGCAGCGGTAACGCGTCGAGGTAGCGCGAGGTGACGGAGTTTTCGGCGTCCACCCACTGCTTGACCTCGGCGGAATTCAAATCCTCCATCCACCGGTACGGGTCGGCCACGGTCTTCCCGAAATACGTGTCGACGACGTCGCTCTTGCGCGGCTGCGGATATTTCAGCGACGGCTGAGCGGCAACCGCCGCGCCGCACACGATGAGAAAGCCGGCAACCTTTGCCGTGCGCTGCTGCATAATCACCTCGACTCGGGCTTATTCTACGGCCGCTGGCATGGCAGTCTCTCCATCGGTCATCGGCCGCTACCAGGTGCTGAACCAGCTCGCCGAGGGCGGGATGGGCCAGCTGCTGCTCGCCCGTGATCCGGTCATCGACCGGCTGGTTGCGATCAAACTGCTGAGAGACGGCTTCGACCACGACCGCCGTGAGCGGTTCACGCGCGAGGCCCGATCCGCAGGTCGGCTGAAGCACCTGAACATCGTCACGATCTTCGACGTCGGCGAACATGAAGGGCAGCCGTTCATCGCGATGGAGTACATCGAAGGCGAGACTCTGTCTGCGATGGTGCGACGCAAGGCGCCGTTGTCGCTCGCCGCCAAGATGCGCCTGATGGACGAGCTCCTGGCCGGGTTGCAGTACGCGCATCGCGCCGGCATCGTCCACCGCGATATCAAGCCCGGTAACGTGATGGTCGACGCCGACGGCGTTCTGAAGATCCTCGATTTCGGCATCGCCCGAATCAGCGGCGCGGCCGTCCAGACGCAAGCCGGCATGCTCATTGGGACGTTGAATTACATGGCGCCAGAGCAGATGACGGGCGAGCCGGACGTGGATGGCCGCGCGGATCTGTTCTCGGCCGGCGCGCTTTTCTACGAGCTCCTCTCGTACACGCAGGCATTCGCCGGCGGCCTCGAGTCGGGAATTCTCAACAAGATCATTAACGTCGATCCGGAACCCCTCACCGCGCTCGACCCAGCGCTCGATCCCGGGCTCGCGGCGATCGTCACGAAGTGCCTCGCGAAGTCGAGAGACGATCGGTACGCCGACGCGGCCGCGGCGCGGCGCGATCTTGCCGCCGTGCGCCGGCGCATCGCCCCTGACGTCGACGAGCGCGAGGCCGTGCTGCCGGTGCAGCCGACAGCCGAGCCGGTCGAGTCGCGTCGGGCGTCGAGCGCCCCCGATACCGGGATCCGCGGCGCGCCGCCCGCGTTCGAGGGAACGATGATCGTCCCGGCGCCGCCGCGGCAGGTCGGCGCGGATCCCGCACCGGCACCCGATGCCGCCGACCGGACCGTCGTCTTCTTACCGCCGCCCGGCACCGCCGCGAGCGGCGAGCTCCCTGACGTGCAGCTGGTGGTCACACGCAGTCTCAACCCGCGCGTCGTCGGCCGGACACTTCGCCTCGAAAAGCCGGCGTTCAGCATTGGCCGCGGCCCGGACTGCGACCTGAACCTGCCCGACGGCGGCTGGTCGCGCACGCACGCGGAGATTCGCTACGAAGGCGACGGCTTCGTGCTCGAGGACAAGGGCAGCCGCAACGGCACGTACCTTGACGGACGGCTGGTCCGCCGCGCGCCGCTGCTCTTCGGCAACGTGATCACCATCGGGCAGACCGACCTGACGTTTTCCTACGGTCGCCAGACCACACTGCCGGATTTGACCGGATGCGTCGTCGACAAGCGCTACACCTTGCTGCGGCTCCTGCGCGAAAGCGCGAAAGGCGCGCTCTACGCCGCCAGACACGAGGGTACGCAGGGCGACGTCGCGATCAAACTCCTGTCGCCAGATCTGGTGCGGTACCAGCGTTACCGCGAGAACTTTCGGCGCGAGGCGCAGATTGCCGCGAGGCTCCGCCATCCGAACATCTGCGGCGTGATCGATTCCGGCCCGGCGACGCTCCAGCCGCGCGGCGGCGGGGATCCGGTGACGACAGAGTATGTTTGCTGCGAGCTGATGACCGGCGGCAGTCTGCTGGAGCGAATTGACTCGGCACAACCGGTGTCCGCGGCCGACGCTGCCACGTGGCTGACGGCGATTGCCGGCGCACTCGACCATGCGCATCGCCATGACGTGCTGCACGGTGACCTGAAGCCGAGCGCGATCGTCTTCGACGAGGACGATCATCCGTACCTGACCGACTTCGCAATCGGCCAGCAGGCACTGAACGCCGAGGGGCGGCCGGCAGCGGGAACGCCGGCATATATGGCGCCGGAGCTGTGGACCGATGGCGCGATCACGCCGGCGACCGACCAGTTCGCGCTCGCGGCCATCTTCTACTACGTCGTCACCGGCTCGCGACCGTTCGAGGGCCAGGAACATCCCGAGGTCCGCGCCCGCAACTTCCGGCGCGGCGTGATACCGGCCCACGAGGAAGCAGCGCACAACCGGCGCGAGGCGCTGCCGCGTGCCGTCTCGCTGGCGTTCGCGCGGGCGCTGGCGCCGGCTCCGGCAGAGCGGTTCGACTCGGCGACCGCGTTCGTCACCGCGTTCAGGGCGGCGCTGCGCCACATCCGGCCGGCCGACGGGCCGGAGGTCTTCATCAGCTACCAGCGCGACGTCAGCGCGCCGCTGGCGATGTACTTCGCCGATCGTTTGAAGGCACAGGGCATCCGCACCTTCATCGACACGCAGGGGATCGACCGCGCTGGTCGCTTTCCGCCGCAGATCGAGCGCGCGATCGAGGACACCGACGTGTTCATCTGCCTGCTCGCCGCGACGACGCTCGAGTCCGACTATGTCCTCGACGAGATCCGCGCCGCGCACCGCTTCGAGAAGCCGATGATTCCGGTGATGCAGGAAAGCTACCGGTTTGAGGGTAATGGCGCCGATCAGGCAGTCGCCGCCCTGCTCGGCCACCAGGGACTGCCCGTCCTCGACCGGCGCAACCTGTACCTCGACCACACCGCCGACGATCTAGTGCGGCTTGTCAAAAGCGCGATCGCCCAGCGCGAGCATGATTGAGTCGTCGTTTAGAAGGTGACCGTAGACCTCGTTAAGATGAACGCTACATAATTCTTGAACACGCGCTCTTAGGTTAGAACCCGAACCTAGAACCCCAACCTAGAACCCCAACCTAGAACCCCAACCGAGAACCCGAACCGAGAACCCGAACCGAGAACCCGAACCTAGAACCCAAACCCGGAACCGAATCGGAACCCGGAACCCGGAACGCCGAACGCCGAACGCCGAACCCCTGTTTTATACTCGCCGAGTGCGCCCCATTCGCGTCCGTGTTGCGCTCCTCCTGTCCCTGATTGTTCCAGCTTTCCTGGCCGCCAATGGCGTGCCGACCCCGGAATCGGTGTTGGGGTTCGTGCCGGGCGCCGATTACAAGCTCGCGACCTACGATCAGTCGCTGGATTACTTCCGCAAGGTCGCCGGCAGCAGCAAGCTCGTGAAGCTGGTGCAGGCCGGGACGACGACGCAGGGACGGCCGATGTACTTCGCGCTGGTGTCGTCGCCGGACAACCTCGCGCGCCTCGATCGCTATCGCGAGATCGCGCGCCGGCTCGCGCATCCACAGGGGCTCACCGATGCCGAAGCGCACAGGCTGGCGCGCGAAGGCAAGGCATTTGTCCACATCGACGGCGGCCTCCACGCCACCGAGGTGGCCGGCTGGTCGCACACGCCGCAACTGCTCTTCGACATCGTCAATCGTGCCGGCGATGCCGACGTGAAAGCGATCCTCGACCACGTCGTGCTGATGTTGTGGCCGACCATCAACCCCGACGGCCAGCAGATGGTCGCCGAGTGGTACATGCACAACGTCGGCACGCCGTACGAGCTGTCCGGGCTGCCGCGGCTCTACCAGGAGTACGTTGGCCACGACAACAACCGCGACGGCTACATGCTCAACATGATCGAGTCGCGCGTGCTCGAGCACACCTGGCGGCAGTGGGAGCCGCAGATCATCTACGTGCATCACCAGTCGGGACCATTCCCGACGCGCATCTGGCTGCCGCCGTTTTCTGAGCCGGTCGGGATCAACACCCCGTTCATCATCTCGCGCGAGGTGAACATGATCGGCATGGCGATCGCCAAAGGACTGGAAGAGCGAGGTCAGGTCGGCGCGACGCACATGGGCACGGCTTTCGACGCCTGGTATCCGGGATACGTCGACTACGCCCCGAACTTCAAGAACATCGCCGCGTTCTGGACCGAGACGGCGCTCTACCAGTACGCGACGCCGCACGAGTACACCGCGGCCGATTTCCCATTGAACATGCGCGACTTGCGGCCGCAGAGCCTCTACGCCAGCCCGTGGCCGCCCGGACTGTGGCGGCTGCGCGATGCGGTGGAATACATGGAGACGGCGTCGCTGTCGGTGCTCGAGTTCGCCGCCAAATACAAGGAGTCGCTCCTCTACGACCGCTACCAGTCGGGACGCGATCAGATCGCGCTCGGGCGCAAGAAGCCGCCGTTCGCGTATGTGATCCCGCGCGAGCAGCGCGATCCGGTTGCGGCCGTCGAGCTGTTGCGGCGCATCGCATTCGGCGGCGTCCGCGTCTCCGCGTTGAGCGCCGACGCCTCAATCGACGGTGAGCCGTTCACGGCAGGCACCTGGGTGATCCCGACTGACCAGGAATTCGCGGCGATGGCGCGCGAGGTCCTCGATCTGCAGCGCTATCCCGATCTCCGCCAGTATCCCGGCGGACCGCCCGAGCGGCCGTACGACGCCGCCGGCTGGTCGCTGCCCCTGCAGATGGGCGTCCGTGTCGTCGCGATTACACAGCCGCTGCCCGACGATGTGCGAGCGATCCTGAAGCCGATCGGCACGATGCCGGAGACGAAGGTGAAGCCATCGCCCTACGAGGCGACACTCAAAACCGACGCGGCGGCGTTCGATAGCGTCCCCGGCGCCGGGTTCAACACCGATGCGTCGGCCGCCGCGATCGCGCCGCCAGAGGGACGGCTGACAGGATCGGGCGACGTCCTGCTGCTCGATCCGGCGCAGAACAACGCCTTCAAGGCGATCAACCGCGCGTGGGAGCAGGGCGCCACCGTTCAGGCGAGCGCCGGCGCCGGCGGTGCGCCGATCAAGTTCGCAGTCCGCGGGCTGTCGGAGAGCGCGCTGGACGACCTGGTGCGGTCGCTGGCGCTTCAGGCCGAACGCACGCTATCGGCCCCGGGACGGGCCATTCGCCGCCCGCGAATCGGACTGTTTCAGCCGTGGACCGGCGCGATGGACGAAGGCTGGACCCGCTGGGTGCTCGAACAGTACGGGTTCACCTTCGTGGGAATTCATCCGGAAGACTTCGCGTCGCCGCTCGGCGATCGCATCGACGTGTTGATCGTCGCCGACGACGCGCGCGTGCCGGTTGCGGGAGCGGCGGGTGGACGGGGCGGCGGCCGTGGCGAGACACGCGCGGCGGTCCGGCCCGAATACGCCTATCAGCTCACGGCCGCCGACCTGCAGCAATTCGAGCAGTTCATCCGCCGCGGCGGCACGCTCGTCTGCCTGAGCAACGCCAGCGCGTTCGCGATCCAGCAGTTGAAGCTGCCAGTGCGAAACGTCGTCGCCGGTTTGCGCTCGGACGAATTCTTTCTCCGCGGATCGATCGTCGAGGTCACCACCGACCCGTCGCATCCGATCATGGCCGGCATGCCGGCGAAGGCGGCGGTGTTCGTCGACGGCAGCCCGGTGTTCGAACCGGACCCCAGCTTCAACGGGACCGTGCTGGCAAAATACCAGGACGCCGGCTCGCCGCTGCTATCGGGGTACTTGATTGGCGAGAATCATTTGAATGGCAAGGCCGCCGCACTCGATGTTCCGCTCGGCGACGGCCACGTGGTGCTGATCGGATTCCGGCCCGAATGGCGCGGCCAGCCATTCGGGACGTTCCGCGTGTTGTTCAACGCCGTGTTGTACGCGCGGTGAGCGCTCGGCGTCCGACGCAGGGCAGCCTTTCAGGCTGCCCTGTCCACCCTGAAAGCGTGGACCTACGTCGCGGGCACTATTTCAACAACTGATCGACGTACCAGCTGACGCGCGTCTGCGAATCGCCGTGCGCCTCCGTCCCGATGATCTGATACCGGACGATGCCGTTCTTGTCGACGTAGAAGGTCGCGGGCACGTTGTCGAAGCCCATCGCCTTCTCCATCTCCGCCGGCTTGGCCCGCGCGACCGGGAACGGGAACTTCATCTCGTTCAGGAAACGCTGCAGCCGATGGCTGTCCTCGTCGATGCTGACCAGCAGGAAGACGACGTTCGGGTTGCCCTGATACTTCGCGTAGGAGCTCTTCAGCTGCGGCAACTCCGCCTTGCAGACGCCGCACCACGACGCGAAGAAGTCGAGCAGCACGACTTTGCCGCGCAGGTTCTTGGTGTCGTACGGCAGGCCGTCGACCGTGGTGAGCGCGAGCGCCGGCAGTGGGCGATCGACGAGTGTCTTCAGCGCCGCGGCCTTCCGCGCCTCGCGCCGCTTGGCCAGCTCCGACTCCATCCATTTCGTGAACGGCATCCCAGGGCCTGCGTCGCCGCGGACCGCGGTCAGCGCTGGAATCAGGCGCTGGCGAAGTTGAGCCGGACCGCCCGAGATCGACAGCGCGTTCAGGTAGTACTCGCGCGACTTCACCGGCTCGTTCTGGGCCCGATAGAACTCGGCGAGGCGGTACAAGACGATGAAGTCACTGCCTTGCGAGAGGCGCTCCGCCTCGAGCAGCTTCGCCTCCGCGGCGGCGTAGTTCTTCTTCTGAAACTGCGCCCAGCCGACGAGATCGGCGACCACCGCGCGCGTCCGATCGCGCGCGCCCTGCGCCTTGCCTTCCAGTTGGTAGGCGCTGAGATTCTCGTCGATGAACCGATCGGACACCTTCGAGCCCTGCTCGGCCATCGCGATCGCCTTGTCGTACTCGCCCATCGTCGTCAGGATGTCCGCGGCCACGAAGTAGGGCTGCGCGTCGGCCTGCGCCTTCGCGCGCGCTGCCACCGCCGCGTCGATCGCCGCGATCGTCGGTTTGGGCACCGACGCCAGCGCGTCGAGTTTCGCGTCGAGCGCCAGGATCTCCTTCCGCGGCGGTGCCGGATCGACTTTCTCGGCCGCGGCGAAGCCCTCGGCGATCTTCAACGCATCCTGCGCCGACTGGCGCGCGGGGTCGATCTTCACCGCCTCGCGCAACGCCGCGAGCGCCTTGTCGCGGTATCCCGGTTCGTCGTGCCACCCGGGAAACACGCCTTCCTGCTGCCAGCCTTTGAACGTGTACAGCCGGCCCAGCGCTTCGTACGCTTCCGCGGCCGTCGCACGATTTTTCGTCGCTGCCTCGAGCGACGCAATCGCGCTCTTGGCGAGGCGCTGGTTCCACAACGCGATCCCTTTGGTGAGCTGTTCGCGTCCGCCGGGACTCTGCGCGGCTGCAATTGTCGTCAGTACAAAAACGCCCGCCGCCGCGATGAAGGTCTTCTGCCTGATCATGGCGGATATTTTATCTCCAGTTGAGCTAAGCGGCGCATAAGAGCTCGCGCAAATCGTTGAGCTTCCTCGTCGGTCGCTCCACTGGCGAGGAAACCATCGGCCAGCTGGCGCTCCGTGAACCCGCGCGCAATGCCGTGAAACCATCGCGCATGCGCCACCGGAATATTTCCGGCGATGTCGTCGGTCCGCTGGCCGGTGTAGCCAAACTGCACGCGCTCGCCGTCGACACCAGTCACGAACTGCGGCGTCTGCGCTTCGAAGCCGTCGACATCCCAGCGGCCCCGCGTGACGATGTTCGATCCCCACCGGCCCATCGCGCCGCCCCAGTCGGTGAGCAGATAGCGCGCCTCGTGGTGCGCGCGCGGCCACCGGCCGGCACGGTGCTCGAAGATCGCGGTGTTCGAGCCGCGCGCGACGTCGCGGCGATCCTTGGTGTCCCAGTTGGACAGCAGCATGACGACGATCTTCAAGCCGTCGAGTTCGCGTGAGCCGATGAACGGGTTGTCGTCCCACGACCAGGAGTGTTCCTCGAATAGCTTTCTGACCGTAGGATCGTCGAGCTCGAAGCGCGCATCGACGAAGCGTCCGCCCGGCGACTCGACGCACCCGGCCGCACGCTGCAACGCCGGGACGCCATCAATCGCGCCGGACGAGACAAAGTGCGTCACCTCCGCGAAATAGCCGCACGCCGCGGCGAAGCGGGTCGCGAACGTTTCGACGCGCGCCTCGTCTCCCCACTTCACGCGCCAGCGGCGGCCGCGCGCGTCGATCACCGAGACGCACGGCTGCGATCCGGTGTCGTGCTCTTCGACGAACCTGAACGGCGCCACCGGCACGTACGCGGCGCCGCCTGGCCCGTACCGCAGATCGCGCGTCGCGATCGGACCGGGATCGCGCCACAGGACGTGATGGCGCGCGCGAAGCCGGCGTGGTCCCGCTTTGCGCAGGCGGTAGGCACCGACGCCGCGCCATACCACGGCGATCGCGATTCGCACCGCGATGCCCGCGGCCACGGCTATCGCCGCCCACAGCACCGCGCTGCGCAGCGTCATGGTGTAATGAACAGCGGCGATGGCCGATCAATTCGAAGTAACGTGCCCGTACTGCGGCGAGACCGTCGAGATTTATCTGGAGCCTGACGTGCGGGGAACGTTCGTGCAGGATTGCGAGGTGTGCTGCAACCCGTGGCGCGTGCGCGTCTCGGGGTCCGGCGACGACCGCGACGTCGAGGTTGCGCGCGCCGACGGTTCGGAATGATCCGGCGGCGCGCGACGATCATGCGCTAGCGCCCGCGGCGGCGGTTCGCGTTCACCATCTTCATCTTTGCCAGCCGGCCGGTGTCGGCAGCGTTGGCGCGAACCTCGTTCGGCACCGGTTTGCGGTGCTTCTTGCCCGGCGCATCGACGACGCCGCCGCTGCGCCCGCGGGCCGTCGGCTGATTGTTCTGACGGCCGGTGTTCGCGCTTGCCTCGGCGCTGGTCTTCTGGCGGCCGCCGGCGGCGGCGCGGTTCTTCTGCTGCTGACGGCGATTCGTACGCTGACGACTCGCGTTCGAATGCGACGGCGACGTCTCCTTGTCGGCGCTCGCGCTCGCAGTCTCCTGCTCGTTGCCAGCAGTGACGCCGACGCCAAATTGCTCGAGCAGATGCGTGGCGGAATCGCGGACCTGGGAGATCTGCTGCATCAGCGCCTCGCGATCGAGCAGGCCGCCGGCCTTGGCCTGCATCGTGCCGACGATGCGTCCGAGTTGCTCGGCGAGCGCAATCACGCGATCTTCGGCGGATCCGCTGCCGGACTGCGATCCGGTCGCGTCGCCTGTCGTCGGGTCGGCGTTCTTCGGGGTCGTATTGCGCTTTGCCATCGGTCTCCTCGATCTGGCGTGAAATCGCCGCGGTTGGAAGAGCACGTTCCATGCCAGTGCGTGGTCGGATGTGAACGCGATCGGGCCGCGATCGCCGTCCTAAAACCTGCCATCCGGCTCTGTGAGCGTCGCCGGTGTGACAGATCGCCGCGGCGATCGGCGGCGCACTATCAGGCGTGCCGCGCGAGGTACGCGGTGCCCTTGCCGGCGGGTGCCGTCTCCGTGAGATCGATCCAGGCCGCCGGCAGCAACGCCACGCCGGCAATCGCCCGCGTCGTCGTGAACACGAGATGCGCGGCAAGGCTGAACGCCAGCAGCCGTGGCGCCGCCGCATAGCTGCCGAAGAAGAAGATCCACGCCGCCTGCGTCGTGCCGAGGTGGCCGACGGTGACCGGCAGCGCCGCGATCATGAAGATGACCGGCAGAAACGTCAGCATCTGCAGAAACGGAATGTGGATGCCGAAGGCGTGGGCGCCGAAATAGTGCACGACGAGCGACACGAGAAACATCGGCGCGCGCAGCAGCACGATCTGCGCGTAGCGCGACGGCGTGGCCAGCCGGAAGGTTCGCGCCAGCGACCAGTCGCGCGGCGCCAGCAGCCACCGGACCACGGCCCAGAACACCACGACGCCGGCGGCGACGGCGAGCAGGCTGCGGGACACGTCGGTGCCGACGCCGGCGAGGCCGACCAACCCCCAGATGACGAGCTGCGTGTACTCGGTGAGCACGAGGAACAGCACCGTGCTGCCGAGTTCGAGAAATGGCGTGCGCAGCGTGCGCGCGAGGTAGGCGGCCATCGCGCCGCGTCCCAGGTTGGTGTTGAAGAACCCCACGACGTAGGACGCGGCGCGAACCGGCAGCAAATCGCGGTAGCGGACCTCGCCGTGGAACCAGCGGATCACGACGGTGAGCACGAGCGTGTCCCACGCAAAGTAGAAGAGCGTGTTCGGCACCATCAAGGCGAGGAACCGCGGCAGGTTCGCGTCGCGGAGCGCGGAGGCGAGCGCCGCGGCCGGCATGCGCCGCATGAGCAGCGCAAACACCGCGACCGTCAGCACGATTGACAGGATCCGACGTCGATTCATCGGAACAGGTCCTGCGCGGCGGCGCGCAGGAGCTCAGCCCCACTGCCCTCGCCGAGCCATTCGCCGGCGCCGCGGACGATCGCCACCGGCAGACGCGCGGTTTTCCGCATCACCAGCTCCGCGGCCGACGCTAGTTCATCGGCGACGGCGATCACAGTCGAGGTGAGTTCCCGTCCATACGGGTCGCGGCACCCGCGATAGTCGACGAGCGGCCGCAGGCCGGCGACGCCCAGCGCGACATTCAGCACGCCCTCCCGCCAGGGCCGTCCGAATGTGTCGGACACAATCACGGCGATGTTTGGACGGCCGATTCGCGAGCGGATTCTTGCGGCTGATTGATCGGGGTCGCGGGGCAAGACGGTGACAGCGCCGCGGTCGACGTTCGACGCGTCCACGCCGGCGTTCGCGCAGATGAACCCGTGGAGGGTTTCGGCGATCAGAATGCCGCGTTCCATACGCACGATGCGGCGCGACTCGCGGAGCACCACTTCGACGACGCGCGGATCTTTGCCCCAGGCCGCAGCCCACTCGGCGGCGCGAGGCGACGGCGCCACCTCGTCCAGACGCACCACCGCGCCTTCCGCTTTGGACACAATCTTCTGGGCGACCACCACGACATCGCCCGCCGCGATGGTGTCGCCGGCGCGCGCCACCGCACCCGTGATCAGCGCGCCGACATCGTCGCCCGGCTCGACGTCCGGAATTCCCGGGACCGCGAAGATGTGAAGGGCGGCCGCCACCGGTCGCGGCTACCCGTTCGTATGAACCTTGTCGGGCGCGATCTTGACGATCACCCGAACCTCGCCTGGCTGCCGGAACGGGTAACTGTCCTTGTTCAGGTATTTCTTCGCCATTTTGTCGATGTGCGCGTCGCCGCCTTTCTCGGTCATCTCGACGACACGGCCTTGGATGCCGACGTAGCGGTAGGGATTCTCGGGATCGGAAATCGCCAGGGCGACGCGCGGATTGCGCTCGAGGTTCCTGGTCTTGACCCGGCCGCGCGCGGTGTTCACGAGCACGTGCGTGCCGTCGTAGTCCACCCACACAGGCGTCACCTGCGGCGTGCCATCAGCGTTCACGGTCGCGAGCTGCGCGAACGCAGGCTTGGTTGTCTGCAGCAAATCGGCATGCGAGGCAGGAATGGTCGTCGCCATAGGAATCCTCCAAACCGGCGATGTTATCAGAGCCCGACGATGCGGAAGCGCACGTCATGGCGCTTGTGGCGGCGGTTGATGGCAATCGCCAGGACGGTGAGCTGTTCGATCGACCGCGCACGCGCCAGCGGACCGACGTCGACGGCGCGGAGCCCGGCCATGTGGGCGACGAGTTCCGCGGCGCGGCCGCGGGCGACGTCGGAGTCGCCGCAGATGAACTCGTCGCAGTCGAGCGGCTCGTCGACGCGGTCGACGAGATGCGCCGGAATCGTCTTGAAGGCGCACGCGAGCGCCACCGACGGCGGCAGCTTCGCGCGGACGTGCTCGGCGGCCGATCCTTCGGCGACGTCGAGCATCGCCATCTTTCCGCCGGCAAACGTCAGCGGCACGATGAGGTCGATTGCGATCGCGTCGGGGCGCATCCGCGGCGCGATCTCCTCGAGCAGCGCGTCCACGGTCGCGTACGGCACAGCGAGCAGAACGGTGTCGGCCGATCCGGCGGCTGCGGCATTGTCCGCGATGTCGACGCGGACCGGCGGGCGCCAGCCGTCGACGGTCGCGCGAGCGCGCTGCGGATCACGCGAGCCGACGATCACGTGCACGCCCGCCGCCGCAAGCCTGCGGGCGAGGCCGCTCCCCTGCTGCCCTGTCCCTCCGAGAATTGCTACTGGACCAACGGTCATGTCGGCTCCTGCTCGAACGCTCGGCTAAAGCCTTCGCGCTACGTCCGATGGAGCGCGACGGCTTTAGCCGAGCCTTACGTTATCAATCCAAGTCGCTCGAGCGTGGCCATCAGCTCGCGCGTAGTGTCGTTCGGCGTCGCGCCTGAGAGCGCCGCGTGGACCGCGCGCGCTTCCTGTGGATCGAGCGGAAACCCGTTGCCCATGACTTCGCTAGGCACCGTACATCCCTTCTCGGTTGCCGCGCAGGCGAGCGCCCGTTCGAAGATTGGCGTCGCGCGGTACGGTCGCTTCGGCCCTCGATCGGTCACAGCGTGAGCGTGCGCAAACGGGATCAGCACGCCGGCGGCGACGAGGAAGATGAGGTTGCGCGCAATCTCCTCGGGGTTCCCGCCATGCTGCGACAGCGAGGCGACCGCATCGGCGATCGGCAGCGATCGGCGCGCCATCAACGCGCGGACGTCGCGAATGAACGCCTCGTGAAATCCGATTTCGCCGCGTGGCACGGCTGCGCGGACGCCGATCGCCGACGGGGCGCGGGCGCTGCCGATCACGGTCGCGAAGAGGCGCTCGCCTAAAAGGCTCTCGCCTGAAACGCCGGCGCTCTCGCCACTCGCATCGTCGCGGACGAACACGTCGCGGCGGAAGCGCTGGTTGGTCGCGAAATCGGTGGCTACCTGGCGCTGGCGGTCGGTGGCGAGCGTCGCGACGGCCTTTGCCGCGTCCGCATCGAGCACGAGCGCCGGATGGTTGTCCGCGAGCGTGGCACTGCCGACGTAGCGCAGGCCGAGCGGCGCCAGCTCGTCGGCGACATCCACCGCGTAGAACGGTTGCCAGGCCGCGTTCATGAACTCGTGCACGACGTATTCGGTGTCGCGCTTGTGCCAGGCGTCCACGGCGGTCAGCGCCGACGGATTCGCCTTGAAGTAACGCGGGCGGCCGCGGCTGAACGTGGTGAGGGCGTCCAGCGCCGCGGCGGTCCGCTGCGCCGTGTCGCCGTCGTGCGGGCGCGAAAACTCGACGAGCAGTTTGCGGAGCGGCGCTTCGCTCGCCCATCCCGGCAGACAGTTGTAGCTGACGTACACCAGGCCGCCCGGCTTCAGGCGGTCGTCGATCACCCGGCGCACGGCGGCGCGTTCATCCTCGTCGACCCAACTGTAAACGCCGTGCAGCACGATGAAATCGCACGGCGGCACGCCGCGCGCCAGCAGGTGATCGAAATCGGTCTCGTGAAACGTGATGTTGGCGACGCCGAACGCGGCGGCGTGCCGCCGTCCGCCCTCGACGTGCGCCGGGATGATGTCGCAGCCGTGGAACACCCCGAGCGGGTAGGCGCCGGCGTTCACGACCGTCGACGTACCGAAACCGCAGCCCAGTTCCAAATAGACGAAGGGGCGGTCGAGCGCCACCGGCGGTGTGCTGTTCAACGCGGCGACGTAATTCAGCCAGGCCGGCGCCAGCTCGCGAAAAAACTGGTCGGTATAGCTCGTATCGGTGACGTAGCCGTGCGCGGCCATTCACGGTAGAATAGTGGATTCCTCCGGCTCAAATTTTGGCGGTGCGGCCATGATCTCTGTAACTAGTGTGTCGATGCGGTTCGGGTCGAAAGTGCTCTTCGAGGACGTCACGACGACGTTCTCCGCCGGGCGTCGCTACGGGTTGACCGGGCCGAACGGCGCCGGCAAGTCGACCTTCATGAAACTTCTCACCGGCGAGCAGCTGCCGCAACGCGGCACCGTGTCGCGGCCGGACAAGCTCGGCGTGCTGCGCCAGGACCAGTTCGCGTTCGACGAGTTCCGCGTCGTCGACACCGTGATCATGGGCAACGCGCGGCTCTGGTCGGCGCTGCAGGAGCGCGAAGCGCTGTACGCCAAGAGCGACCTCACCGACGCCGAAGGGATGCGGCTCGGCGAGCTCGAAGGGATCGTCGGCGACGAGGACGGCTACGAGGCCGAGAGCAACGCCGCCATCCTGCTGCAGGGCCTGGACATTCCCGATGCGCTGCACGCGCGGCGAATGGCCGAGCTGCAGGGCGGTCAGAAGGTTCGCGTGCTGCTCGCGCAGGCGCTCTTCGGCCGGCCCGAAGCGCTGCTGCTCGACGAGCCGACCAACCATCTCGACCTCGATTCGATTCACTGGCTGCGCGAGTTCCTCCTCCGCTACGAGGGGACGCTCATCGTCATCTCGCACGATCGCCATTTCCTGAACGGCATCTGCACCCACATCGCCGACATCGACTACCAGACGATCATCACCTACACCGGCGGCTACGACGACATGGTGATCGCGAAGACGCAGATCCGCTCGCGCGTCGAGGCCGAGAACGCGCAGCGCGAGAAGAAAATCGCGCAGCTGCAGGACTTCATCGCGCGCTTCTCCGCCGGCACGCGCGCCAGCCAGGTCACCTCGCGCAAGAAAGAGGTGGAGCGGCTGCAAACCACCGAGCTGGCGCGCTCGAACATCCAGCGGCCGTACATCCGCTTCAACATGAACCGCCCGTCGGGGCGCGTCGCGCTCGAAGCGAAGGGCGTCGCCAAGGCCTTCGGCACGCTGCAGGTGATTGCCGACTTCGACGCGATCGTCAACCGCGGCGAGAAGATCGTGCTGGTCGGCCGCAACGGCGTCGGCAAGACGACGATGCTGAAAGCGTTGATGGCGGATGCGCCGGGCGTTCCGGCGTCGGCGGCCGACATCGACAGCGGCGCGGTGCGCTGGGGTCACGAGGTCTCGATCGGCTACTTCCCGCAGGATCACACCGGCGCCATCGAGAAGGGGCTCACCGCCGTCGAGTGGCTGCACCGCTTCGATCCCGACGCGTCGCGCCAGGACATTCACGGTCTCCTCGGCCAGATGCTGTTCAGCGGCGAGGAAGGGCTGAAACCGACCGAGGCGCTGTCGGGCGGCGAGACGGCCCGTCTGCTGTTCTGCCGGATCATGCTGCAGAAGCCGAACGTTCTCGTCCTCGACGAGCCGACCAACCACCTCGATCTCGAGTCGATCAACGCACTGAACGTCGCGCTGCAGAAATACGAGGGCACGGTCTTCCTGGTCACCCACGACGAGGACCTGATGGAAGAAGTCGGCACGCGCGTCTGGCACTTCGACGGCCGCCGCATCGAAGACTTCAAGGGTACCTACGAGGAGTACGCGGCGTCGCTGGTGTGACCCTCTCGAACGCTGTTGAAACCGCAGAGACCGCAAAGGTAAGCGCGACCGGCCCGCGTTGCGGGCCGGTCGCGCCGAATCTGTCGGGGGCCTTCGTGCGTCTTCGTGTACGTGCCTTCGTGGCCCCGGCTGGCGCTACAATCACCCGCATGAACCAACGACGATCCTTTCTTGCTCGTCTCGCTGCCGCCGCCGCGGCGTTTGGTCTCGGTCCCGCTTCCGCGCAGGCGCAGGATGCCGCGCCAAAACCCTCCGCGTCGGCCGCTACCTCCGGCAGCCACTGGGAGGCCGTCCGCGAGGCCAGGGACGACTGGTACGACCAGATCCCGGGGAAGCACCGGCTGGTGTTCGACTCGGTGTCGCCCGAGGGCGTCGCCAGCGCCGTGCAGTTCACCGGCAATTTCTTCACCGGCAACAAGAACGGCTACGACCTCGAGCCGTCCGCCGTCGGCGTGATTATCGTGATGCGCCACCGCGCGACGCAGTTCGCGTTCACCGACGCGATCTGGGCGAAGTACGGCGCGCACCTGTCGGAGTCGGAGAAGTTCGTCGATCCAAAAACCAACCAGGCGCCGGCCACCAACGTCTACCGCAGCGGCCTCGAGAACCAGGTCAAGCGCGGCGTCCACCTTGCGGTCTGCGACTTGTCGACGCACCGGCTGGCCGGCTACATCGCGCGCAAGATCGAGGGCGGCAACGCCGACGCCGTCTACAAGGAGTTGACGACCAACGCGCTCGCCAACGTCCACTTCGTCCCGGCCGGCATCGTCGCCGTCAACCGCGCACAGGAACACGGCTATGCTGTCTCGCACGCGGGCTGACGCCCGCGTGCTCGCTGCCAATTAGGAATTTGGAATTTAGAATTAAGAATTGGTGAGGCGCTCTTCAGAGCGTCGGAGGGAACGACGATGACTCTCGCCGCGTTGGTCCTCGCCCTCGGACTGCAGGCTGCCGCTCCCGCACCCGCCGCGCAGCCGCCCGACTTCAGCAAGGTCGAGATCAAGACGACCAAGCTGTCGCCGAACTTCTACGTGCTCGAGGGCCAGGGCGGCGCCATCGGCGTGCTCGTCGGCCCCGACGGCGTGTTCATGGTCGACTCCCAGTTCGCGCCGCTCAGCGACAAGATCGCCGCCGCAATCCGCCAGATCTCGGATCGGCCGATCAAGTTCATGGTCAACACCCACGTTCACGGCGATCACACCGGTGGCGACGAGAACTTCGCCAAGATGGGCGTGACCATCATCGCCCGCGACGAACTGCGCGCGCGCCTCGCCGCGCCGCCGAACGGCCCGAAGCCACCGCCGGCCGCGCTGCCGATCGTCACCTACAAGGGTGCGATGACGTTCCACATGAACGGCGAGGACGTGCAGTTGATCGCCGTCCCGGCGGCGCACACCGACGGCGACACGATGGTGAAGTTTCCGAACGCCGACGTGATCATGACCGGCGACTTCTATCGCTCGGCCGGGTTCCCGAACATCGACCGCGCCAACGGCGGCACGCTGAACGGCATGCTCGCCGGCCTGCAAGCCGTCGTCGACGCCGCCGGTCCGGCGACCAAGATCGTGCCGGGCCACGGTGCGATCGTCGACAAGACCGCGGTCGCGGCGCATCGCCAGATGATCGTCGCGATCCGCGACAAGGTGGCCGCGCTCGTCAAGCAGGGCAAGACGCAGGAGGAAGTGATCGCCGCGAAGCCGACGAGCGAGTACGACGCCAAAGTCCCGCAGGCGGGGACGACTGGCGAGCGCTTCGTCGGCCAGTTGTACGCGGAAGTCAGCGGGGCGCGCTGAGATGCGCCGCGCGCTCGTCGCGGTGTCGACCGTTGCGATCGTGGCTACCGCGGTAGGTGGAGGCGTTCAGGTGAGCGTTTCGGCCCAGTCCACACCGCGCGCGCGCGATCTCGGCGTGCCCTTCGACGGTACGCCCGGCACACTCAACGCGATCACCGACGTCGCCGGCGTCGAGGTCGGCGTGACGACGCTCATCTCGGGCGAAGGCGCGCTGAAGGTCGGCACCGGACCGGTGCGCACCGGCGTCACCGCGATTCTGCCCCGCGGCAAGGCGTCGAAGGACCAGGTGTTCGCCGGCTGGTTCTCGTTGAACGGCAACGGCGAAATGACCGGCACCACGTGGATCGAAGAAGCGGGCTTCCTCGAGGGACCCATCCTGATCACCAACACGCACAGCGTCGGCGTCGTTCGCGACGCGTCGATCAAATGGTCGGTCGATCACGGGATCGCGTCGCAGGCGTGGTCGCTGCCGGTCGTCGCCGAAACGTGGGATGGCTACCTGAACGACATCAACGGCTTTCACGTGAAGCCGGAGCATGTGTTCGCCGCGCTCGACGGCGCGCGCGGTGGCCGCGTGCCGGAAGGCAACGTCGGCGGCGGGACAGGGATGCGCTGCTATGGCTTCAAGTGCGGCACCGGCACGGCGTCACGGAACCTCGAACCTCGGTTCGGCGGCTACACGGTCGGCGTGCTGGTGCAGGCAAACCACGGCACGCGCGATCTGCTGCGCGTGGCCGGCGTGCCCGTTGGACAGGAGATCCCCGAACCGCCGGCGACCCGCGCCGCGAACGACGCGTATCGCGCCGACGCGCTCGGTGAAGTGGGCTCGATCATCATCGTCGTTGGTACGGACGCACCGCTGCTGCCGCACCAGTTGAAACGGATCGCGCGCCGCGCCGCGCTCGGCCTGGCGCGGACCGGTAGCGTCTCGAGCAACGGCTCGGGCGACATCTTCATCGCCTTTTCGACGGCGAACGTCAACGCCGCGAGCGCCGTCGACACGGCGCAGGTCGCGATGCTGTCCAACGCGCGAATCGGCGCCGTCTTCGAGGCGACGGTCCAGGCGACCGAAGAAGCGATCGTCAACGCGCTCGTCGCCGGTGAAACGATGACCGGCGTCGACGGCCATCGAATCGAAGCGATCTCGCACGACGCGCTGCGCGCGGCGCTGCGCAAGTACAACCGGCTGCGCTGAATGCAGGGCTCGGGGCTGGGGGCACGCGGTCAGAAAAGCTGGGAGCCTCAAGTCACAAGCCTCAAGTCAGCAAGCCCCTAGCCGCCAGCCCAAGCTGCGAGATGAGCAACGCCGTGCTATCCTGTTTGTTCTCAAGGAGTTCAGTATGAAGTTCCGCATCGCGTCATTTGGTGTCGCTGGCGGCCTCGTCATCGCGGCGGTGGTCACGCTTCCAGCCGCCGACGCGAAGAAGGACGTCCCCGCGAACCCGACGTTCACGAAGGACGTTTTGCCAATCTTCCAGAAGTCGTGCCAGGACTGCCATCGGCCGGGTCAGATGGCGCCCTTCTCCTTGATCAGCTACGAAGAGGCGCGGCCGTGGGCGCGATCGATCAAGGACAAGGTGGTCTCGCGCTACATGCCGCCGTGGCACATCGACCGGACGATTGGTGAGTATTCGCCCGACCCGTCGTTGAGCGACGCCGAAGTCGAGACGATCGCGCGCTGGGTCGACACCGGCGCGCCGAAAGGCGACGCGAAGGACGCGCCGCAGCCGCGCGTCTTCGCAGCCGATCACACCTGGCAGTTCGGCGAAGAGCCCGATCTGATTGTCACCAGCCCGCCGATCACCGTGCCGGCGAACGGACCGGATCTCTATCCGGAACCGGAGGCGGCGACCGGGATGACCGAGGATCGCTACATCAAGTGGATCCAGGTGATGCCGGGCGACATGCAGGTGGTGCACCACACGCTGGTGTTTGCGGTGCAGGACGCGCCGTCCAACGGCATGCCGATCATTCCGGGCATTTCGTCCGCGATTCCGCCCGGCGCGGTTCGCGCTCTCACGCGCCAGGAAAACGGCGGCGCGCGCATCGTCACCTCGATGCTCACCGAGTACGCGCGCGGCAACGACGGCGATATCTTCGACGATGGCCAGGCGAAGATGCTCGCGGCCGGCAGTTCGCTGCGCTGGCAGTTCCACTATCACCCGAACGGCAAGACCGCGGTGACCGACCGCACGCGCGTCGGCATCAAGTTCTGGCCGAAGGGCTGGCAGCCCAAGCACCTCATTTCGACGATGGCGCTGGCCTCGCCGGAGACGCTGGCGATTCCACCCGGTGATGCGAACGCCCGCAGCGACTCGTACTTCCCGCTCGCCGGTCCGGCGCGGCTTCTCAGCTATCAGCCGCACATGCACTATCGCGGCAAGCGGATGGTGCTCGAGGCAATTCTGCCGACGGGGCAGGTCGAAACGCTCACCGATGTGAACCGCTTCACGTGGACGTGGCAGATCACCTATCCGTACAAGAATCGGCCCGCCTTCCCGAAAGGGACGGTGCTGCACTCGATCGCGTATCACGACAACTCGGCCGGCAACAAAGAGAACCCGGATCCGACGGCGTTCGTCGGCTGGGGCGATCGCACGATCGACGAGATGAACATCGGCTGGCTGGACTTCTATTACATCAGCGACGAGGAATTCGCGGCGCTGCAGAAAGAGAAAGCCGCGACGCACACCGGCGCCGAACGCTAAGGCGTCATTCGACGGAGCGCGAAGCCTTCAGCTGAGCGACCAGACGCTCGCCTGAAAGCTTCGCGCTCCACTGATCACACCTCTCCCGGTCACACCCCGACGTCCGCCTATTCCTCGCTATAATCCCACCACCCGCCGGAGGACAGAGTCATGAGCGAGCGCCGTACGCGCAGAGAATTCGTCGGTGCGACTGGAGCGGCGATCGCCGGCTTGGCCACCGCCTCGTGGCCGGCGGCCGCGGCGCAGGCGCCGCAAACGCCGGCAGCGACCGATCCGCGCGATCCCGATCTCGTCGTGGTCAACGCGAAGGTCTACACCGTCGAGGCCGCGACGCCGCGCGCCGAGGCGTTCGCCGTCAAGGGCGGCCGATTCACGGCCGTCGGCAGCACACAGGACATCAGGGCTCTCGCGGGCAAGAACACGCAGTTGTTCGACGCCCAGCAGATGACCATCGTGCCCGGCTTCATCGACTGCCACAACCACGCGCCCGGCAACGTGCTGCTCTACGAAGTGGTGGTCGGCAATCCCTACGAAGTCGAATTCGTCACCATCCGCAGCATCGTCGACAAGCTGCGTGCGAAAGCGCGGGAGATGCCGCCCGGCACGTGGGTTGAGGGCTATTTCTTCGACGACACCAAGGTAAAGGACAAGCGCGAGCTGAACGTCCACGATCTCGACGAGGTGTCGAAGGAGCATCCGGTCGTCGTCCAGCACCGCGGCGGCCACACGTCGTTCTACAACACCAAGGCGCTCGAGATGGCCAACGTGACCAACACGACGGCCAACCCGGCTGGCGGCACGTTCGACAAGGACGAGAACGGCGATCTGAACGGCCGCGTCACCGACCGCGCCCGCGGCGTCTTCAGCCGTGTCGGCAAGCGCCAGACGTTCAATGCCGACGAGCGCGCGCAGCGCGACCGCGACGGGCTGGCGTTCATTTCCAAGCAGTTCGTCCGCTACGGTTTGACGACGGTGCACCACGAGGGCGGGAATCTGCTGGCGCTGCAGCAGGTGCGCGAGCGCGGCGATCTCCGCCACCGCGTCAGCTACGAAGCGAGCGGCACGGTGCTCGACTCGATGATCAACAGCGGCCTGGCGTCCGGGTTCGGCGACGAGTGGATCCGATTCGGTGCGACGTCCGAACACACCGTCGACGGCTCGTTCTCCGAACGGACGATGGCGATGAGCGTCCCCTACAAGGGGCTCGATCCGAAGTACCGCGGCAACGTGACCGAGACGCAGGACGATCTCAACGCCTGGATCGAGAAAGTGCACCGCGCCGGAATACAGACCAACTGCCACGCCAACGGCGACGTCGCCATCGACATGGTGCTGAAGGCAGTGGAGCGCGCGCAGAAACTGTTCCCGCGCGCCGACTCGCGACCGAAGATCACCCACTGCACGATGATCAACGACGACCTGCTGCGGCGCATGAAGGCGACCGGCACGGTGCCGGCCGTGTTCACGTCCTACACCTACTACAACACCGACAAGTTCCCGTTCTACGGCGAGGAACTGATGGAGCGCTGCCTCGCGTTCCGATCGTTCCTCGACAGTGGCATTCCCGCCGCGGCCGGCTCGGACTTCAGCCCGGGCCCGTTCGCGCCGCTGATGGGGATCCAGGGGATGGTCACGCGCACCGGCTGGGACGGCACCACCTGGGGCGCGAAGCAGAAGGTGACCGTCGCCGAGGCGCTGCGCATCAACACCTTGAACGGCGCCTACGCGTCGCGCGAGGAAGCGAGCAAGGGATCGATCCGGCCCGGCAAGCTGGCCGACTACGTCGTGCTCGCCGAGGATCTCCACACCATCGATCCGGCGAAGATCAAGGACATCAAGATCGTTCGCACGGTCGTCGGCGGTTCGACGATGTACGAGGCGTGAACTGAACACGCTCGACGAGGTGCGGCGCGCCGCGGTCGCACGCACCCTGTTCGCGCCGACAACGCTGCAGCGCGCGCTCGATCGCCTCGGTTTCGTGCAGGCGGATCCGATCCGGGCGCCGGCGCGCGCCCAGGATCTCACGCTGCGCCACCGGGTCAACGGCTACCGCGCCGGTGACCTCGAGCGGCGCTACGCCGAACTCGACGTCCACGAAGACGTCTTCATCAACTACGGGTTCGTGACTGGCGCGGTCCAGCGGTTGATGCACCCCCGCGGCCGCGCGACGCGCTGGCCCACGGGCCGGGCGCGGCACGCCCGCGCCCTGCTCGATTTCGTCCGCGAACACGGCGAGGTGCATCCGCGCGAGGCCGATCGCCATTTCGCGCACGGGACGGTGACCAACTACTGGGGCGGATCGTCGAGCGCGACGACGCATCTGCTCGACGTCATGCACTACCGTGGCCTCGTGCGTGTGCTTCGGCGCGAGGCCGGCGTCCGCATCTACACCACGTGCGAGCATCCGAGGCGAGCCAACGACGCGGCGACACGGCGCGCGCACCTCGACGGCCTGGTCGACGTCCTGACGCGCAACTACGCGCCGATGCCGGCCGCGAGCCTGTCGATGCTCGTCCGCCGTCTGCGCTATGCCGTGCCGCACTGGTCCGGCGAATTGACGCGGACGCTCGATCGAACGAAGCGGCGGCTCGCGCACCGGCGCGTGGACGGCGTCGAGTGGTACTGGCTGCCGCACGATGATGCCGCGGCGGCTGCCGAGCCCGACGATTGCGTGCGCCTGCTCGCGCCGTTCGATCCGATCGTCTGGGATCGGCGCCGCTTCGAACTGCTCTGGGGCTGGGCGTATCGGTTCGAGGCGTACACGCCGGTGCCAAAGCGCAAGCTGGGCTACTACGCGCTGCCGCTGCTCTGGCGCGACCGCGTTATTGGCTGGGCCAATGTGTCGGTCAACGGCCAGACGTTGCGATCCGAGTTCGGCTATGTCGCCGGCCGCCCACCGCGGGACCAGGGCTTCCGCCGCGCCCTCGACGAGGAATTGGCTCGCCTGCGTGATTTCTTGGGAATGTCGTAGCAACTTCGCTGTTCGCCGCGTCACGGATAACCACAGAGACACGGAGGCACAGAGAGAGCTCGCGCGCTGAGCCGCGCAGCGGGCAGCGACGCATCGCACGCCGCCGCTTCGCGGCGGCAACGCTCGCGTGTGTGTCGGCCGGCAACGCCGGCCGACGTGCGATGCGCGCGATTCAGCGGCACGTCTCCGTGTCTCAGTGCCTTTGTGGTGCTACCCCCCGCGTAGCGCGAGGACCGGATCGGTGCGCGACGCCTGCCGCGCCGGGATCGCGGTCGCGATCCACGCAAGAACGAGCACGACGACGGTTGCCGTAATCAACACGACTGGATCCGAGGCGCGCACGCCGAACAGCAGCCTCGACACGGCGCGGCCGCCGGCATACGCCGCGGCAATGCCGATGACCACGCCGGCCGCGGTGAGCGACTGCCCGCGCCGCATCATCAGCCAGAACACCTCGCGCCGCGTCGCGCCCAGCGCCAGCCGCGTCGCGATCTCCCCGAGGCGGTGCGCCGAGGCGTAGGCGATGACACCGTAAATGCCGACCGCGGCGAGGACCAGCGCGGTCGCGCCGAAGATCAGCATCAACGTCATCCCGAGCTGCTGCCGCGTGAGCGTCGACGCGACGAAGTGCGCCGCCGTGTCGACCTCCACCGCCAGCTGCGGCTCTGCCGCGGCAATTTCGTTGCGCACTGCTGGCACCATCGTCGCGGCGTCCGGCAGCCTGGTCGCGATCACGACGGTCTGCCGCGGGAACGGAATCTGTCCCTGCGGCATGTAGAAGCTCGGCTCCGCCTCTTCGGCGATCGAGCGATAGCGGACGTCGCCGACGATGCCGACGATGGTGCTGAAGCGGCGGGCGTCGATCGTCGGATACCCGAACGCCATCGCGGTGCGGGACGGATCGCGATCGCCGAGATAGCGTTTCGCAAACTCGCGGTTGACGATCACCACTGGCGCCGTGTTCTGGCGGTCGTCGGCCGTGAAGTCGCGGCCGGCGACGAGCGGGATGCCCATCGCCGCGAAGAACCCCGGTGTCACCAGCCGCATCCGCGCGCCCATCGGGTGCACCGGGTCGAACGGTTCGCCCTGGAACTGCACGAACAGCGATCCGTCGAGCGTGCCGCGGAGCGGAAAGACCGCCGTCGATCCGACGGCGGTGACGCCGGGAATCGCGCGCAGCCGATCGAAGAGGGCGCGCGTCCAGGCAATCGTCTGCTCGCCGCCGCGGACGCGCTCGGGACTGGGGCGCACGTCGACGATCAATCGGCCGGCGGTCTGAAAGCCGGGATCGGTCGAGCGCAGCTTTGCAAAGCTCTGTACCAGCCAGCCCGCACCGGCAACGAGCATCACTGCCAGCGCCACCTCGGCGACGGTCATCACGCCCATCATCCGCGTCGTTTTCGCTCCGCCGCTGGCGCTCCGGCCGCTTTCGTTCATCAACGTCTTGAGATCGGTCCGCGACAAACGCACCGCGGGCGCCACGCCGAGCATCACGCCGCTGACCAGCAGGACGATGCCGGCAAAGCCAATCACCGCGCCGTCGAACGGCACCGACTCGAGCCGCGGCAGCTTCGCCGCGCCGAGCGTCTGCAGCGCGCGTACGCCGAAATACGCGAAGAACAGACCGGCGATCGCGCCGAGCGCGGTGACCAGGAACGATTCGGTCAGCAGCTGACGGATGATGCGGGCGTGGCTCGCGCCGAGCGCCGTCCGCACCGCGACCTCGCGCGCCCGCGCCGCGCCGCGTCCGAGGAGGAGGTTGGTCACGTTGACACAGGCCAGCAGGAGCAGCAGCGCGGTCGCCGCAAACACGATCAGCAGCGTCGGTCCGAGGTCGCCGACGATCGACGTCACCAGCGGCTCCGCGATGAACACCCGCGCCTCGTCGCTCATGGGAAAATCCCTGGCCAGCCCGGTCATCACCACCGCCAGCTCACTGCGCAGCCGCTGGAGCGGCGTCCCCGGCTTCACCCTCACGATCCCGCCGTAGCCGTGGCCGACGTCCTGCGGATCGAATCGCCCGTTCGCCCAGATGTCGGCGCCGTGCGGGATGTCGAGATCGCGCGCCGCGACGCCGACGATCACCGCTGGGGGAAACTCGTTGAACCGCGCCGTCTTGCCGACGATCTGCGGATCGCTGCCAAACCAGTCGGCCCAGGCGCGGTGCGACAGGACGATTACCGGCGGCGGCCCTTGCGCTGCGCCGTTTCCCTGCGCGATCGGCGCCTGCTGCTCGTGTGTGAACGCCGATCCGAGGGTCATCGGCAGGCCGAAGAGCTCGAAGAACCGGTCGCCGACGACGTATGTGGCGGCTGTCACTGGCGCGGCGCTGTCGCGCAGCAGCGTGATCTGGAACGGCGCATTGGAATAAGCGACGGCGCCGGCGATCGAGATCGGCGACGCATTCAGGCGGGCGACCTCGGCCGGCGCGAGCAGCCCGGTCGTCAATCGGCCGTCGGTGAGGGCGGTGCGCAGCGCGACGAGCTCTTCGGGATGTGCGAACGGCAGTGGCCGCAGCAGAGTCGCGTTCACCGTGCTGAAGATCGCCGTCGTCGCGCCGATGCCGATTGCCAGCGTGCTCACCGCCGCCAGCGTGAACGCCGGCGCGCCCGCCAGCTTCCGCACGGCATACCGCAGATCGTGGACGACTCCGTCCATCGAGACCTCCTGCGCCTGCATTAGACGCCCAAAGTCTGGTTTTGGGCCGTGTGCCGCATCCACGCGCGCCATCCGGGTCAGGCCAGGCACGATCGGAACGCCACCGGCAAACCATTTGCTCCCCACACCGTCTAAGGGGACGATGTCGACACACCTGCCGATGCCAATCATGCAGGGGACCCTGGATCTCCTGGTCCTGAGCGTCCTGGCGCCGGGTGCGATGCACGGCTACGGCATCGCCACTGCTGTCCACCAGCGCACCGACGGCGAGCTGGCGATTCCCGACGCGGCGCTCTATCAGGCGCTCCATCGCCTCGAGCGGCAGGACCTCGTCGAGGCGGAGTGGGGGCCGTCGGACAACAACCGGCGTGCCCGCTACTACACGCTGACCCGCGCCGGGCGGGCACGGCTCCGCGTCGAGGCGGTCAACTGGCGCCGTTACGCGCGCGCCGTCGAAGCCGTGCTCGCGGGCAGCTGACGAGGGCCGGATGCGCCATTCCAACCGGCGGCGGCCGTTCTGGTACCTGCAGCGATCGGCCGATCGCGTCGCCGCCGAGATCGACGAAGAACTGCGCGGCCATCTCGAGATGCGCGCCGACGACCTGCAGCGGCGCGGGCTGTCGCCGGACGCGGCGATGCGTGAAGCCATCCGTCGATTCGGCGACCTGGACACGACGCGGCAGTACTGCCGCGAGCAGGATCGGCAACTGGAGGCGCGCGTGCGGCGAGGATTGATGATCGACGAACTGCTGCAGGACATCCGGATCTCGCTGCGCGGCCTGGTGCGCGCGCCGGTGATGACGCTGGCGATCGTCCTCACCGTCGGGCTGGGCATCGGCGCAACCACTGTGATCTTCGGCGCCATCGACGCGGCGCTGCTCCGTCCGCTGCCGTATGCGCAGCCGAACCATCTCGTGCGGATCTACACCGATTCGGCGCCGAACCGGTTCCCGTTCTCGGTCGCCGACTACCTGGCGTTGACGACGCAACAGACGCAGTTCGCGCAAATCGCCGCCTACGCGAGCCGCCCGATAGTGTTCAGCGACGGCACGATCGCCGAGCGGCTGCGCGCGCGATCGGTGTCGTGGAACTATTTCGACGCGCTTGGCATCAAGCCGGCTGCCGGCCGCGCGTTCGAGGAGGCCGACGCGCGCCGCGGCGCCGCGCCGGCGGCGATCGTCAGCTACAGCTTCTGGCAGCAGCGGCTTGGCGGGCACGCCGACGCGCTCGGCGCCGCCATTCGGCTCGACGGCGTCGGCCACACCGTCGTCGGGATCCTGCCGCGTGCCGTCGGGCCGCTCGAAGCGACGCAGGACGTCTTTGTTGCCGGGCACTGGGATCCGCCGCCGCGCAAGGGGCCGTTCTTCCTCACCGTCATCGGCCGTCTCCGCAGCGACGCGGCGCGGACCGCCGCCGCCGAAGAGCTGCACGTCATCAACCGCCGCCTCTTCCCGATCTGGAAAGCATCGTACCAGGACGATCGCGCGACCTGGTCGATGCTCGATCTCGACGCGTTCATCGTCGGCGACATCGGCACTATCGCCGGCCTGGCGCTGACGGCCGTCGCGCTGGTGTGGCTGATTGCCTGCGGCAACGCGTCGAGCCTGTTAATCGCCCGGGTCACGAGCCGGCGGCGTGAACTGGCGGTCCGCGCCGCGCTCGGCGCTTCGCGAACGCGCGTCGTGCGCTATCTGCTCGCCGAGAGCGTTCTGCTGGCGGTTGGCGCATCGGCGATCGGGGTGGCGATTGCGGCCGCCGGGATCGATCTGGTGCGCAGCGTCGGCGCCGGGTATTTCCCGCGGTCGTCCGAGATTGCGCTCGACGGCCCGGTCCTCTGGGTGCTTGCTGCGCTCACCGCGGCAAGCGCTCTGCTCTTCGGGCTCGTTCCGGCGGTGCACGGCAGCGGCGGACCGGTCGAAGAGGCGTTGCGATCCTCGGGCCGCGGATCGACCGGCGGCGTGGCGGCGCGTCGTTTGCGCCGCGCGCTGGTCGCCGCGCAGTTCGCCATTGCCACGCCGCTGTTGATCGTCGCCGGGCTGCTGCTCGTCAGCCTCAACCAACTGAGCGGCGTCGACCTCGGCTTCGATACGAGGAATCTGCTCAGCGGATCGATCCAACTACCGATGACGCAGTATGCCGACGCCGGTCAGCGGGTGTCGTTCTGGAACGAGCTCCAGCGGCGCACCGCCGCGCTGCCCGGCGTCGCCGGCGCGGCTCTCGCCGACAGCCGTCCGCCGAGCGACGTCAACAACTACAACAACTTCGATCTCGAAGACTTTCCCGCCGCATCGGGACAGTCGCAGCCCGTGACGCCATGGCTCGCGGTGACGCCGGAATACTTCGGCGTGTTCGGCCTTACCCTCCTCCACGGACGGCTGCTCGAGGAGCGCGACGCGACGCGCACCGACGTGCAGCCGATCGTCGTCGATCGAGCATGGGCGCGCCGCTTCTTCCCGAACGGCGGCGCGGTCGGCAAGCGGCTGCGCAGCGGCGGCTGCACCACCTGCCCGTGGACCGTCGTCGTCGGGGTCGTCAGCGACGTGAAGTACGCCGGCCTGGACAAACCCGATGAGGGCTCGGTCTATCAACCGCTTGCGCCGCAGGCGATGTCCCGATTTCTGATTGTCCGCACGCGGGCGGATGCCGCGCGGGTACTGCCGCTCGTTCGCCAGACGATTCACGAGCTCGATGCCGGTGTGCCGCTGTCCAGCGCGGCGACGATGGAGGAGCTGATCGATCAGTCGCTGCAGCGGCCGCGATCGCTGTCCGTGCTCGTCGCCGCGTTCGCCGCGGTGGCGCTGCTGCTATCGCTCGTTGGGATCTACGGAGTGATGGCGTACTACGTCCAGCAGCACGCAAAAGACATCAGTATCCGCCTCGCGCTCGGCGGCCGCCGCGCCGACGTACTCCAGCTGGTTGTCGGCCAGGGCATGAAGGTGGTGTCGATCGGAATCGTCGCCGGCCTGCTGACTGCGGTCGCAAGCACGCGACTGATTGCCAGCCTGCTGTTCGGCGTGAACGCCGCCGACGCGCGGATCTTCGCTGCGGTGAGCGCCGTGCTGGTCACGGTCGCGCTCCTCGCCTGCCTGCTGCCGGCGCAGCGCGCGACGCGCGCCGAACCGGCGGCGGTTCTTCGCGAAGAATAGCGGTGTATTCTTGCGGCGATGGTCAGATCCGCAGCGGCCGTCCTCGCGTTCATCGCCGTCACCGGGCAATCGGCGGAGCCGCCCGCCCCGCTCGTCGATCATCATCAGCATCTGTTCGGCCCGGCGATCGTCGCGCTGTCGGAGGGCATCCCGGGTGTCGAGACGATCGACGCGGCGAAGCTGGTGTCGTTGCTCGACGCCGCCGGCATCGGCCGCGCGGCAGTGCTGTCGGTGGCGTATATGTACGCCAATCCGAATCGATCGGCGATCGAAGACGAGTACGCGAAAGTTCGCGCTGAGAACGACTGGACCAGCGCCCAAGTCGCACGGTTTCCTGATCGGCTGCGCGGCTTCTGCGGCGTCAACCCGCTGAAGGATTACGCCGTCGACGAAATCGCCCGCTGCGCGAAGGACCCCTCGTTGCGCACCGGGCTCAAGCTGCACTTCGGGAACTCGGACGTCGACCTCGACAACGCCGGTCACGTCGAACGCGTCCGGCGCGTGTTCCGGGCAGCGAATGCGCACCGGATGGCAATTGCCGTGCACATGCGCGCCTCGGTCACGAGACGCCGGCCGTACGGCACGACGCAGGCGCGCGTCTTCGTGAACGACCTGCTGCCGGCGGCGCCCGATATCCCCGTCCAGATCGCGCACCTCGCCGGCGCCGGCACCTACGACGATCCGGCGCAGGATGAGGCATTGTCCGTGTTCATCGACGCGATCGCGAAAGGCGATCGCCGCGTCGCGCGTGTGATGTTCGACGTGTCGGGAATCGCCGGCTACGGCAAGTGGATGGAGAAGGCGGATCTGATCGCGAGGCGCCTGCGCGCGATCGGCATGTCGCGGCTACTCTACGGCTCGGACGGAGCGACCGCCGGCGGCTTGCCGCCGCGCGACGCATGGGCGGCATTCCGCAAACTCCCGCTGACCACCGCCGAGTTCCACACGATCGCGACCAACGTTGCGCCGTATCTGAAATGATCGGCGTCGCGCTGACGGAAACGTGAGAATCCAGAACCCTAGAGCTTCGAACCAGAACCTAGAACCCTAGAACCAGAACCTAGAACCCTAGAACCAGAACCTAGAAC
>Ga0075425_100000127_pt1 | contig 63923 bp, 54 predicted proteins | sample SoiMethybrSBSTD4_FD_75300 | JGI IMG/M metagenome (GOLD analysis project Ga0075425, IMG submission 75300) | Bulk soil microbial communities from a Populus tree surrounding site in Tennessee, USA - Soil MetaG P. TD hybrid SBSTD4 | ecosystem: Environmental > Terrestrial > Soil > Tree plantation... | reverse complement strand
TTTTGGCGACGCCTTGACACCGGCAGCGCGGTTTGCGACGATTGATTTGGGTCCATATTTCCGCTGCCTATCGTCATGGGGTTGAACCGTTAGCGAAACGAGATAACTGCGAATTATCCATGAAACGCAGGCGAATTGCACTGGGCATTCACCTCGGACACGATCGAGGTGTAGCCATCGTCAGGGATGGACTCCTCGTTGGCCAACTCGCGCAGGAACGAATCGACCGTCGCAAGCATTCGCCGTCTCCAGAGATCCCTTATCAGGCTCTCGATAAGCTACTCAGGTATCTAGACTTAAAGCCGTCCGATATCGGGGCTGTAGGCTTCAGCTACACGAATGTTCGAGTAGAGGACGCAGCAAAGCAATTCACTGACGAACTGCGCGACCATTACAAAGTGCGGCGTTGGCCTATCTACCCTGCGCGCCACCATGACTGTCACGCACTGGCGACCTTCTACACCTCGGGGTTCACCGAAACTCTCATCTTGGTCGCAGATGGTGCCGGCGACATTGTCGGCCAGCGACTTGAAGCAGAAACGCTTTACAGAGCCTCTGTCGGCGAAATCCGTCCGATCGCACAACGCCTTCAGCACTTCGGGCTGACGCGCACCGATCGGCGAAATGCATTCAATTACGATTACATGCACGAAGTCGATCGCGTCAAGCAAATCAGCATCGGGCGTAAATACGAGCAAATTACATATCTCCTCGGATTTAGTCATGGCGAGTCGGGCAAGACCATGGGACTAGCTTCTTATGGGAAGAGCCTTTTCGATTTCGCCGACATCGATGTGCACGACTTTAACTTCTCGCTCACCTTCGCGGATCTGTTGAATGACATTGCCAAGTTGCAGCAAAAGTCCGGGCTACCGTTCTATCGCTTTGTTCGTGAACGGCGAGCCGATCTGGCGGCCACCGTACAACTGCTCGCGGAACGACACATAGTTACGTTGCTTCGAAATATTAATCCCATCGGAAAGCAGCGTTTCTTGTGTTTGGCCGGAGGTCTATTTCTGAATTGCTTACTGAATCATCGAATTCTCGAACAAACACGGTTCGAGCGTATTCACATTTTCCCTGCTGCGGGCGACGACGGCCAAGCCGTCGGCGCCGCGCTCCACGCTTACCAAGAGGAATTCGGGGCGCCGTGCAGCAGCAGCGAAACTCTTCCATATCTCGGCATCGCTTATGACAAGAGCACAATTCGTAAAGCTCTATGCGACTTCGACGTTCGACACTCCTATTTGCCACACGCCGAGCTTGCCGAGCGGACGGCGTCATACCTTGCTGCTGGCGCAACCGTAGGGCTTTTTCGGGGCCGCTCAGAGGTTGGTCCACGCGCATTATGTCATCGCAGCATCCTCGCCGATCCCCGACGGAAGTCGATGCGTGACCATCTTAATCGTCGCGTGAAGTATCGGGAGAGCTTTCGCCCATTCGGCCCCGTGGTGACCGAAGAGGATCAATTCCGTTTTTTCGAGTTGAAGCAAGAATCTCCCTTTATGTTACTTGCCGCGAATGTACGGCCGGAGTATCACAGACGACTTGCCGCCATCACGCACGTGGATGGTACGGCGCGCCCTCAAGCTGTTTCCCGCAAGAAAGATGCTTTCGTTCATGCACTGTTACGAGCCTTTGAACGCCGAACCGGCTATCCAGTTCTACTGAACACATCGTTCAACCTCAACGACGAACCGATCGTGGAAACGCCACGTGACGCCCTCTCAACCTTTCTGCGCTCTCGTCTGGACGTGCTGGTATTGGAGAACGCGCTAATAGTCAAACCTACATCACCGGAACCCAGTAACCAGTGATGGGATCTACTGGCACGGCGAAGTCTTGGAGCCCATGAAAGAGAACGCCACTCTTTCGGAAAGCAGCAATTTGAGAGCGATGATCTTCTATGACGCGCTCAGGCGTGTATTCATCTTCGTAATAGCGCACTCGCGCTACTAGATTGAAGGCTTTTTTCTCAGAGATTGGCAGAAGGTACCTTAGAGCGTTGCTAATAACGAAAGTGTTCGGATACACAACGTCGCGGTTGCCCAAGAAGAGAAGCGACTGGCGGTCGAGTTGCTCGATCGCCGTATCAAAATACCTACTGATCTGATCTGGATGTCTTTTGCGCGATGCGAGAATGACAGCGCCAAGGTTATAAAAAAGCCATATAAAAAGGCCATTACCAAAGCGGATGGAGTCATTTATCCCGCTTTCAGCGTGACGAAGGGCGAGATCTGCCTTCCTCGGTTCGGTCCCGTGCAGTAGATAAATAAGCGTACCAACGAGCAATTGCGAGCGCATAAGCGAGTCTGATAGATTTTCGATTGCCGCTTGCGAAAGAATGACCTTCGCGGAGTCGAGCAGCTTGGGCCAGTATCGCTTCTGATTGAGCTTGCAAAGAAAGTCGGCCACGCAAATCGAGAGGCGAGTGTAAACCTGCAGTCGGTGAGCGCCGTGCTTGAGGGCAACCGCGTGTGTGCGCTTTGCGCGTACCAGGCTCAATGCGGGATCACGAAGCAGGTCCGTAGCCGTTTCGGTGATCATGTGACATGTCTTAAGTTTCCCGTTGCCACTCTTCTCTACAACGCGTTTTGCCAATTCACAATAACTCCTGGCAGCAGCGATATGGTTCATCTTGAGGAAAAGTGCGTGTTGACGATCGTAAAGGTCGAACAAGAAGTCGGTTTCAGCCCGAAAGCGGTCATCGGACTGTACCTTTGCATCCAGTTCGATCATGATCCCGCGGGCATGATCCGTACGCCCCATATTTTGGAGCCCGTGTGCTTGCAGTTGGCGGATTTTAGCACTCGTGATCTGCTTCGCTGATTTATTCAACTCCACACGCTCGAGCTGAATCAATGCCTCGTTACAAGCCTCGTAGCCAACCATCAGCGGGTTGTTGTGTATGCCCATGTATGACTTAGCCAAAAGCATTCTGCGTAGGATGTCCGGAGCCTTGCCCATAGCCAGTGCGACATCGAAGGCGGTGTCGAGATAACGGAACCAACGTACATCCAAATTTTCAGAACTGATGTTGTCTACATCGGCCATACGGTCGAGTATCGGCCTGAAGTACTCCATCGCCTGACGGTTCTGAGAGCCAAGATGGAGAACTTCGCCACGATCGAATGGTGACAAGTTTGCTAGGAGATTCGCATCGCGCAGCACCAATCGCGAAGCCTGGCGACGGTTATTGGCCGTGCGTGCTCGTCGCCGGATGAAGTGCAGCAGGTTTTCGTGAGCGAATATGTAGGTACCATCGCTTGCTTGGCGTTGCAAAAAGCGGCGTTTAATCAATAGATCGAGCGCCTTCCGTCGCTCCTCTGAAATTGGGACCACGCTTTCGATGACGTCCTGATGTATGACCAGACCGAAGAAAGACGCGCCGGTCAAGATCTCTGCTGCAGCCTTTCCGTGATGGGCTCGCTCGAGCACACCGTACCTGCGTTCGTAGATGTCTCGAATGCTCGGCGGCAATTGGCGTTTCGAGAAAAACCGCTCGCCTTTCGTGAGCCCGACAGTGTGTTTCGTACGCAGCTCAACAAGCTTCACTTCAAGCAAATATTCGATAACTTGCGTGACGTAAAAGGGAATGTTCTCGCTCAGTTTATGAATCCGCTCTACCACTCCCTGCGGTACGCCTTCGATCGTAGTGCGAATCATCGTCTTCGTTTCGTCATCCTTGAGCGGCTCTAATATCATGGAGCAATCGTGGCGGCACGGAGGAATCGTGAGCAGATGCACGAGCGCGAAGTATTCTTCATTGGGGAATGAATAATCATTTCGGCCAGTGAGAATGAACCTAATCGGCAAGGCGCGACGCTTTCGCTGCACCACTCGATTACGGATGCCGCTCAGCAACTTTGGCGATGCGTGATGCAAATCCTCGAAGATGATCACATGTTCGTCGCCGGGATCAGGTACGAATTTATCGACCAAAAACTCAAGACAGCTCTCTGCCGAGTCGAACCGGCCCTCGATTTTCAATTTCGAGAACAGGCGGTGAAATGCCTGCACATCGCTGCCCGGCTCGAAGTAAGTCCGCGCATGTTGGACAGCTGTTCCCCGCTTCTTGAGCATTTCGTCGACGACTCTCGACTTACCGACACCGGCAGCTCCTGAAATACTGATGAACGAGAGCGGAGCTACGCTGTCCACGGCGGCTGTTAAGATGTCGATAGCGCGACGGTGAGCCTCGCCGGAAAGGATGGGCTCGAAGTCGAAACTAAGGCCTTGAGTGCCGATTTGAATATTCGTGCTACCGCCATCGACAGAAGCGCGTAGCTCAAGATCTCCGAGTTTATCGGATAGCGTTCGGTGTGACAGCAGCTTGAAGACCTCGGCCCCATAGGGTTCCAGAACGACTTCGACACGGTCCGGTTCGAGACTCCAGGATGCGTCCGTGGCGAGCGAGAGTTCGAAGTATGATGCTCGTGCGGTCAAATTTCTTACAACGAAATAGACAGTAATGACGTTTCCCGATCCGTAAAGTTCCTTATCGGGCTTGTATTCAAAGCCGATTCCTTCTGGTAGCGTGAAGGCACCGGCTTTGCCGAAGATGCTGTTGCTGCGTTGCAGATAGGCGAGCAGTAGTGGTCCGTCAATGAGTTTGAATTCGATCGGTTTACGCCGGCTGCGGCAGGCTTGGACGGCATTCCAGTGATTTTCTGGCGTGATCGTCCCGTTGGTGACGAGGAAATAATAATCGGGCGGATCATCGCCGAACTGCGCAAAGTCCTCAGTGAATCCGGCTCTGAGGCGAGGCGAACCCGTCGACTTGCATTCAACGTGTATCCGGGAGGGTGGTTTCGCAGGTGCGGGAATGTCAATGCCAAACAGATTTATCGGAGAGTCAGTCTCAATGATGATATCGCTACCTCGATCGTGCTGTCCGGTTCGGCGAATGCGGACCGAGTCCCGCTGTCCTCTAAAGACCTTCTGCAGTAGTGCCGCGATGCGACTTTCAAATCGCTCTTCTTTGAAGGGGCCCAGATCCCACGGAACCCGCAAGGGCAGTTTAAAAACTAGATTTGCAGCGCTCATGGAAGGCATCACGATAATTCGCAGTTATCTCGTTTCGCTAACGGTTCAACCCCATGACGATAGGCAGCGGAAATATGGACCCAAATCAATCGTCGCAAACCGCGCTGCCGGTGTCAAGGCGTCGCCAAAATCACACCTGTCCAAATAGCTTCTTAGAACGGGGCAGGCGGGACGGCCGCTGGGCTTAACCTGCTTGAAAACCGGCTTTGGATGCTCGATTCTTCAGTAGTTTAGCCCTTGATGTCGCCCGTAATTCCGGTGCGTCGCAACTTGGACTGTAGCCAAGGAAGCATAGGGGGTCTCCTTCCGGGCCGCACACCAGCTAGCCTTTACTTTCAGTCACTTGCAACCACCACTTTTGTCATCGCGGAGCTAATTTGGACAGCAGTGCGCCAGAATAGCGAAGTTCAGCTCCTACGCAGGCATCCAGGGCGAAGTATGGGATCAAACAGCAGCGATGAAGAGATCGCGCAGTCTTCGACGCGAGCTTTCCGTTGACAAGCCGAGCTAACTAGAATTCCTCGGACCGGAGTCCGGGAATCGTCCTGTTCGCTGGAATGGCCGATTTGTAGCTCAGTTTCTAAGAACGAACACCCGCAGCAGATCGAGCGCGCTCTGCGTGGCGAAGCGCTTGAACAGCGTCCGCTCCATCGGCCAGAAGAGCTTGCGATGCTCGTGCCGTCCGGCGCCGGCCACGGCGATGTGTACGGTGCCGACCGGCTTGGCCTCGCTTCCGCCGCTCGGGCCGGCGATGCCGGTGATGCCGACGCCGTACGTGGTGCCGAAGCGCTCGCGAATGCCTTGCGCCAGCGCGATCGCGACCGCCTCCGAGACCTCGCCGTGCTCCGCGATCAGCGCGGCTTCGACGCCGGCCATGTCCCGCTTCGCCGCGGCGGTGTAGACGATCGCGCCGCCCATGAAGTAGGCGGAGCTGCCGGCGACGTCGGTGATGCGCGAGGCCAGCAGGCCGCCCGTGCACGACTCCGCCGTCGCCACCGTCCGGCCGCGCTCCGTCAACATCCGTCCGACGACGGCCTCGAGCGAGTCTTCGTCGAGGCCGAAGACGCGCTCGCCGAAGAGCTCGCGCAGCTCGCCCTCGCGCGTGGCCAGGTGCGCTACCGCCGCGGCCTCGTCGCCGTCGGCGTGGATGTGCAGCTCGATCTGCCCGCCGGTGGCCAGGATCGTCAGCGGCGGCTCGTCGCGGTGGGCGTCGTAGAACGGCTTGAGCCGCTCCTCGACGCCCGACTCCGTCATCCCGGCGATCTTCAGCGCGCGCCGGTGCCGCGCCCGCCCGCCGCGCTGCGCCACGAGCCACGGCGTGAAGTACGTCGCCAGCATCCACTCCAGCTCGTGCGGGACGCCGGGGAAGACCCACACGTGTTTTTCGCCGAGGCGGATGTGAAAGCCGGGCGCGGTGCCGCGCTCGTTCGTCAGCGTCTCCTGGCCGACGAAGACGTTCGCTTGCCGCTTGTTGACCTCGGGCATTTTCAGCCCGCGTTTGGCGAAGCGCTGTTCGAGGCGCTCGATGATCGCGGACTCGACGCGCATCGACAGCGAGAAGGCCTCGGCGAGCGCCTCGCGGGTGAGGTCGTCCTCGGTCGGGCCGAGGCCGCCGGTGACGATGAGGACGTCGGCGCGCTCGACGTCGTAGAGGAGCTCGTCGACGAGGTCGGCCTGCCGGTCGCCGACGATGCTCTTCCGCACCAGCGGCACGGCGTAGTCCTCGAGCGCGGCGGTGATCTTGAGCGAGTTCGTGTCGAGGCGCGACGGCCCGAGCATCTCCGAGCCGATGGCGATGATGGCGGCTTCCATCCGCCGAGGCTAACCCGCGGGCGCCGCCGCCGTCCAACGGGCATGAGACGAACAATTCTTCTTCTGGCCCTGCTGGCACTGTCGACGGGCGCCGCGTGGCGCCGCGGCGACGCCTACATGCTGCACGTCGGCAAGACCGACGTGACGATGACGAGCACGACGGTCAACGAGCTGGTCGCGCTGCGCCGCCGCCTCGGCGACGGCTCGTACCTCTGGGTGCGCCTCGGCTCGCGCGAGTACCTGATCCGCGACGAGGCCCTGCTGCGCGACGCGGCCGCGCTGTGGGCACCGGTCGAGGCCATGAAGCCGGAGGAGCGCGAGCTGAGCGCCGAGGAATCGCGGCTCGACAAGCGCATCGACGCCATCGAAGACCGCCGCGCCACCGCCGCCCCCGGCGAGCTGGAGCAGCTCCGCGCGCGCTACGAGGCCGTCGAGCGGCGCCTGCGCGAGGTCGACCAGCGCGAGGAGGCGATGGAGAAGGAGATCGAGGCGAAGCTGCGGCAGAGGATCGAGGAGTGGATCCGCGACGGCCGCGCGAAAGAGCTGCGTTAGACGAAGAGCGGCGCCGGCTTGGCGAGCTTCTGAAAAAAGAAGTCGTCGTCCGGATCGTCGATCGCGCTCCGCCGGATCGTGCAGTTGAGGCAGTCGACGCCCGCCTGCACCTCTTCGAATTCTTTCCGAAGAGCGGCCAGCGCGGCGCCGTTCCAGATCTCCTCGAACGTCTCCTTCGCCAAGTTGCCGAGCGGCGGACGTGCCCAGGCCATGCAGACGTAGGCGTCGCCATTCGGGTGGATCGCCAACGTGTCCCACGGCTTCGGACAGAGCAACTTCGCGCCGCTCTCCATGAACAGCTCGATCAGCGTCGGGCGATTGCGAAGATACGCGGAATCGCGAATCCCCGTTCTGGCGCAGAAGCTTCGCAGTCGAGCGCGAACGGTCTCGACTTTCGACCAAAACAGCGCGTCCTGGCTCTCCTGCAGAATGGCGTTGCTCATCCGGGAGATCGTTCGCACCGCCACCTCGTCCGCGCCGAGCCGTTCGACGAGCCGGAGGAAGTCGTCGAAATGATCGACGTTCACCTCCGAGAGGACGTGGTTGATCCGGAGCTGAGGCGACGACGATCCTTCCGCGGCGCGGATCGCGCGCAGCAGCTCGAAATTCTGCAAGACCCGTTCGAACGTCGCGCCGACGCGGAGCTCCTCGAATACCTCCTTCGTTCCGCCGTCGATGGAGACGATCACGCGCGTGATCCCCGCCGCCACGATCTTGCGGCACGAAGCCTCGGTCAGGAGCGTCCCGTTGGTGATGATCTCGCTGAACGGCACGCCCGCCTCCCGCACTGCGCTCAAGCGATCGGGGAAGTCTCTGGTCATGAACGGTTCGGTCATGATCGAGAGGCAGACGTAGTTGGCGTGCGGGAAAACCTCGGCCGCGATCCTGTCGAAGAGCCATCGCGGCATGTCGTACTTCGGCAGCGCGGCTACGCGCGGGTCGCTGAAGCCGCACGACTTGCAGCGCAGATTGCACTTGTTGTTCTGGTCCATGAACACGTTCAACGAACGCGTCTGGCTGGGATTCGGGCCACGCCAACGAAGATTTCGCGCCAGCTGTTCGAGCTCGTCGTCGTCGGCATGCATTCCCGGTCTACGGAGCGGCGTGCACGACCGTCCAGGGACGTCAGCCGGCGCGCCGGCGCTTCAGACCGCGGCGGCCTCTTCCTTCTGCTTGGCCAGCGTCTCCCACTTGCGGTAGAGCAGTTCGATCATCGCCTTGAGGTCGCTGTTCTGCTGCTGGATCTTCTTCACGCGCGGGCCGTCGCGGAAGACTTCCTCGCTGCAGAGGAGGAGATCGTTGCGCTCGCGCTCGCGCTCCGCGGAGGCGATGCGCTCCTCGAGCTCCGCGATCTCCTCGTCGATTTTCCTGAGGCGCTTCTCGCGTTTTTTCTGCTCGGTGCGATTGTCGGGCGCACGCTGTGCGCCCCTACCGACATCGGCCGGCACGACGACGACCTCCACCTTCTTCGGCACGACCACGCCCGCCTTCAGCCTCTCCGTGACCTCGCTGTAATTCCCGGCCAGCACCTCGGCCGCGCCGTCCTCGACGACGATCAGGTTCTCCGCCACGCGGTCGATAAAGTAGCGGTCGTGCGACACGACGATCAGCGCGCCGGTGAACGCCTCCAGCGCCTCCTCCAGAGCCTCGCGCGTGTAGACGTCGAGATGGTTCGTCGGCTCGTCGAGCAGCATCAGGTTCCCGCCCACGTACATGATCTTCGCCAGCGCCAGGCGGCCCTTCTCGCCGCCGGAGAGGTCGCGCGTCTTCTTGAACACGTCGTCGTCGAAGAACGAGAACTGGGCGAGGTAGCTGCGCACCTGCTCCTCGGTTTGGGAGTGGTCGAGGTTCCAAACCTCGTCGATGACCTTGCCGTGCGGGTTGAGATCGCCGAGGGTCTGGTCGTAGTAGCCGACGTGCACGTTGTGGCCGTACGTCACCGCGCCGGCGAGCGGCCGCAGGCGTCCGGCGAACGTCTTCAGCAGCGTCGACTTCCCGGAGCCGTTCGGCCCCATGATCGCGTAGCGCTCGCCGCGGCGCACGGTCATCGAGAAATCGCGCAGCACGACGTTGTCTTCGTAGCCCGCGCTGACGCGGTCGGCCGTCAGCGCCACCGCGCCGGAGCGCGGGCCGGCGTCGAGGCGGAAGTTCGCGAAGGTCTCGTCCGTCTCCGGCCGCTCCACCTCGTCGAGCCTCTCCAGCATCTTGCGGCGCGACTTGGCCTGCTTCGTTTTCTGGCCGGCGATGTTGCGGCGGATGAACTCCTGCGTCCGCTCCACGAGCTCCTGCTGGCGCTCGTAATCGATGGCCATCTTCTCGTGGCGCTCGGCGCGGAGCTGGACGAACTTCTCGTAGTTGCCGGGGTACTCGATCAGCTTCCCGTGCGCGAGCTCGACGATCTTCGTGACGGTGCGGTTGAGGAACGTGCGGTCGTGCGAGATCAGGAGGTAGCTGCCCTTGAAGTCGGCGAGGAACTCTTCGAGGAACTCGATGCCGGCGAGGTCGAGGTGGTTCGTCGGCTCGTCGAGGAGGAGGAGATCGACCTTGGTCAGCAGCACGCGCGCGAGCATCGCTCGGTTCTGCTGTCCGCCGCTGAACTCGGCGATGGGCCGCTCCCAATCGCCCTTCACGAAGCCGACGCCGGTGAGCACGCGCTCGACCTCGGCGTGCAGGGTGTAGCCGTCGGCGTGCTCGTAGTCGTGCTGCAGTTGCGCGTATTTTTCGAGGAGCTTGTCGTGGTCTTTGGAAGGATCGGAAAGATCGTGCTCGATGACGCGCATCTTCCGCTCGATGCCGAGGACCTCGGCGAACGCGGTCTCGACGTAGTCGAAGAGCGACATCCCCGCCTCAGCGTCGAGGTGCTGCCCGACGTGGCCGATCGTCAGCGCCGAGGTCCGGAGGATCTGGCCGTGGTCCGGCTCCTCCTGGCGCAGCAGGAGCTTGAAGAGCGTCGTCTTCCCGGCGCCGTTGCGGCCGACGAGCCCGACTTTCTCGCCGGGGTTGTGCTGCCAGGTGACGCCCTGGAGCACGTCGTGCGGGCCGTAGGATTTCTCGATGTTGTCGAGGCGATAGAGCATGCCGGTGGCACTCAACGGCTCTGCTGTTAACCTTAATCCATGCGACTGGCCGTCAACATCGATCACATCGCCACGATCCGCGAGGCGCGGAAGAGCGACGAGCCGGAGCCGGTGGCGGCGGCGGTGCTGTGCGAGCTCGCCGGCGCGCAGGGGATCACGGTGCATCTGCGCGGCGACCGGCGGCACATCCAGGACCGCGACGTGGAGCTGCTGCGCCGGACGATCTCGACGCACCTCAACGTGGAGATGGCGGCGACCGCGGAGATGGTGCGCATCGCCCAGACCATCAAGCCGCATCGGGTCACGCTCGTGCCGGAGCGGCGCGACGAGCTGACGACCGAGGGGGGACTCGACGTCATGCTCCACTCCGGCAACGTCGATCGCGCCGTGCGCCAGCTCCTCGACTCCGCCATCGACGTCTCGATCTTCGTCGACCCCGACCACGACCAGCTCCGGCAATGCCAGAAGATCCGTGCCCCGCGGGTGGAGATCAACACCGGCAAATACACGGAAGGGTGGAAGAACGGGCAGTGGCCGGCGGAGCTGGAGAAGGTGGCCACGGCGGCGAAGTTCGCCAAGAAGATGGGGCTGAGCGTCTTCGCCGGGCACGGGCTGAACTACCGGAACATCGACGGCGTCGCGGCCATCCCGGAGATCGAGGAGCTGAACATCGGGCACTCGATCATTGCCCGGGCGGCGCTGGTGGGGCTGGAGGCGGCGGTGCGGGAAATGATCGCCTTGATGCGCAGTCCGCGGCGGCTACCGCCGCACTGACCTGCGGATCGTCGCCCGCACGCCGCGCGGCGGCCGCGCGGAGAAGCGCTCGCGCTCGTACAGCTCGATCAGCGGCGCGAGCGCCGCGGCGTCGGCCGCGGGCAGGCGGCTCAGGGCCTCCTCCATCGTCGTGGCCGGGCCGACCTCGATACCTAGACTGGCCAGGTATCGCCGCAGCAGCTCGAACGGCGGACGGCGCTGCCGGGCCATGAGCAGGAGCAGCGCGGCGATCGCCAAGATCACGCCGGCAACCTCGGCCGCGCGCGGCGTCAGCGCGCGCCGGACGGAGCGCTGCAACGCGCCGAGGGCGTCGCGGGCGCGCTCCAACGTATCGACGAAGAGCCGGAGCTGGTCGGCCAGGCCGAAGGTCAAGATGTGGCGGTCCCAGAAGTAATTCAGGGAGTCGCTCAGCGCCGAGGCGTACACCGCGATCAGCCCGCCCTTCGCGTTCCCGGGCCGTAGCGACGGCGGCGTCGGATCGAACGTCCGCCACGACGCGCCGTCGTACACCTCCACCCAGGCGTGGGCGTCCTCGCGGCGGACGACGAAGTAGCCCGTCAGCGGATTCAGCTTCCCGCCGTAGAAACCGCCGACGATGCGCGCCGGCGTGCCGAGGGCGGAGAGCAGCGCCACCATCCCGGCGGCGAAGTACTCGCAGTGGCCGCGGCGCTCGCGGAGGAGGAAATCGTCGACGGTCATGCGCCTGCCGATCTGCGATGGATCGGGGATGTACGTGAACGTCGTCGACAAATAGCGCTCGATGTCGGCGGACTGCTGCAGCGGATCGGTGTGCGGTCCGACGATGCGCCTCGCCATCGCCGCGATCGGCGCCGTGACCGGATAGTTTGTCACCGGCACGTGGCGCACCTCCAGCGGCGACACGTCGCGAGCCATGCGCAGGTCGTAGGCGATCATGTCCCCGCGCGGCTGCCAGACCATGTAGACGTCGCGCGTCGGCCCCTCGTAGACCTGCGGCACGCCGTCGATCTGGTACGTGCCCGCCGGCAGGAACAGCCGCGTCCCGGTGACGAAGCGCTGCTGCGCGTAGGCGCGGCGGGTGAAGCCGCTGTCGCGGGCGATGCGCACGCTGCCGTTCGGGCTCATCGGCAGGGGCGTGAACTCGCGCCGCCCCTGCAGCCACTCGTTGTTGCGGAAGCGGTCGTACACCGCGCCGCGCAGGCGCAGCGGCGTGAAGAATGGGATCGCATCCGGCCCCATCCAGACGCGCGTGACGACGGTCGTGTCGGCGCTGATGGTCCGCTGGTTGTTGAGATTGATCGTGTCGGAGAGCCCCGTCGCCGCGTTCGTCAGCGACCCGGTGAAGCCGGGGATGATCGGCGTGCCGACACGCGGCAGGAGCGGGAAGAGCAGCAGGCCGGCCGCGCTCGTCGCGCCGAGGTAGAAGGCGGCCGCGCGCGACGACGGGATCTCCGGCGTGCTCACGCCGGCGGCCGCGGTGCTGTCGCGATGGGCGACGTGCATCAGCTGCCGGAAAAAGAAAAACGCGAAGACGACGACGAAGGGGACGATGGTCACATGCGTCGCCGAGGCGATGGCGGCGGTGAAGATCAGGCCGGTGATCAGGAGGCGCTGCCCGTCGATGCGGCGGCGCACCGCCTCGATCGGCTGGTAGGCGGCGATGAAGAGCACGAGGTGCGTCGACGCGGCGATCGCGCTGCGCGAGAGCAGCAAGGCGTCGACGGCGTAGAACGGAATGTACGCGATGCCCACGACGCGCATGAGCTTCGCCGGCAGGACCTCCGCGCTCTTCCCCGCGGCGACGCGCAGCGTGACCGCCAGCAGGAAGAGGTGGAAGGCGGCGAGCGGAACGTACGAGATCGTCTGGGTCAGGTAGAGCGGGACGGCGGCGAACATCGCCAGCGCCAGCGCCTCGACGTCATGCGCTCTTTCGCTCATCGCTCCTCCGGACGGCGAAGACGACGCTGCCGCGGTCGAGGGTGGGGACGAACGGCTCGTACACCGGCTCGAGCAGAGCCAGGGCGCGGAAGATTGCCCGCGCCGCCTCGCCGCCGCGCGCGCGCAGCTCGACCCGCGGCATCGACACGACGACTTCGAGCTCGCGGCGCAGGGCGTCGTCGATGAACGTGGCGGCCTCGCTGACCATGCGTTCGAATTCGTCCTCCGATGCACCGCGCGGCTTGTACGGATCGACGACGACGTGCACGGCCCGCCCGGCCTCGAGCTCCGTCTGCTTGATGATCCAGCGGCCCAGCGAGGCCGACTTCTTCCAGGCCACGTGGCGCAGCGAGTCGCCGCGCGCGTATTCGCGGAAGCCGTGGACGTCGGAGCCCGGCCCCGGCCGCGAGGACGGGTGCAGCTCTCCCTCGACCGCGCGGAAGCGCTCCCGCGTCTCGTCCGCGTCGAGCAAGCGCGGGTAGACGACGACGTCGCCGCTGTATCGCACGCGCCGCTTTTTCAGAAAGAAGCCGAAGGGATAGCGCGTGTAGAGGTCGATGGACTTGAGCTGCACGAGCCCGCGCCGATGAAAAAGAAAGTCCGCATCGACGCCGATCTCGCCGCGCCGCTCCACGATGCCGACATAGACCGGCCCCGCCAGCTCCTCGGAGACGAGGATGAGATCGCGCACGTTCCAGATGCGCGAGCGGTTGACGACGCGCAGCCGCCCCCGCGCCTCCCGCCCCGCCCAGGCATCGTCGACGCGATCGAGCTCAACGCGCAGGTGCTTGAGCCCGCCCTTCGAGGCGACGCCGGAGAGGATCAGCGCGCCGAGCATGAAGGAGAGGCCGATGTAGAGGGCGTTGTTGCCGGTGTTGATGGCGGCGAAGCCGACGAAAATGGTGAAGAGGACGAAGCTCGTGCCGATGCGGGTGAGGCGGACGACTCCGGTGAATTGCCAAGGGAGGACTGAGGACTGAGGACTGAGGACTGAGTTTGCTGGGGCGACGACACTGCTCATGGGCTCACACTCAGTCCTCAGTCCTCAGTCCTCAGCACTCACCGCGGCACCGGCACTTCATTCGCGACGCGCGCGATGAACCGCGCCTCGGCAGTCGCGTCGCCCCGCAGGGCTCGCCGCTCCTTCATCAGAATGCGATGCGAGAGCACCGGCGCGGCCAGGCGCTTCACGTCGTCGGGGATGACGAAATCCCGGCCGCTGACCATGGCCAGGGCCTGGCAGGCCTTGAAATACGTCAGGGCGCCGCGCGTGGAGACGCCGAGGGCCACGTCGTCGTGCGCGCGCGTCGTGTTCACGATGGCCATCAGGTAGTCGACGAGCGACTCGTTCACGTGGATCGACGCCACCTGCTCCTGCAGCTCGCGCACGTCGGCGCTGTCGAGCACCGGCTCGAGATGCTCGAGCGCGTCGTGCGCGCCGCCGGCGCGGAGGAGCTTCTTCTCGTCCGTCGTGTTCGGATAGCCGATCGTCAGCTTCATGAGGAAGCGGTCGAGCTGCGACTCCGGCAGCGGATATGTGCCGACGTGCTCGACCGGGTTCTGCGTGGCAATGACGAGGAAGGGATCGGGCAGCGGCAGGCGGTTCTTCTCGATGGTGATCATCCCCTCGCTCATGGCCTCGAGCAGCGCCGACTGCGTCTTCGGCGTGGCCCGGTTGATCTCGTCGGCGAGGAGGACGTTGGTGAAGACCGGCCCGGAGACGAACTCGAACTCCTGCTGCTCCTGCTTGTAGATGGTGATGCCGACGATGTCGGCGGGGAGGAGGTCGCTGGTGAATTGGATGCGCTGGAACGACAGCGACAGCGAGCGCGCCAGCGCATGCGCGAGCGTGGTCTTGCCGACGCCGGGGACGTCCTCGAGGAGGATGTGTCCCTTGGCCAGGAGGGCCGCGATGCAGAACTGCACGACCTCGGATTTGCCGCGGATGACGCGCTCGACGTTCTGCTTGAGCAGGGCGATGCGGTCGAAGGGGCGGCCGGAGGTGAGTGGTTGAAGGGTCATGTCGTTTTATATACGTGTCAGAAAGGCGCCGGGGGTAACAGACGCGGTCGTCGAGCCATTCTCCTGCTCTCAAAAGCCGGGCGCGGGCGCGGGCGCGGGCGCGGGCGCGAGACGGCGGGATTTGATGAGCTTCGTGAGCATGCCTACGATGCGGTCGAGGATGCTCTTGTTCTCCTCGGTCGTCGCCGGCGTGATGAGATTGAGTCTGCGGCAAACGTCGAGAACCGCAGCGCACTCTGTGGCGGAAGCGCGCGCCCGCGCGTAAAACGATGCCTTGTCGGCGAACGAAAACTTTCCCGCGCCCTCCGCAATGTTCAAGACGATGCTCAACGCCGCGCGCTGCAGTTGATCCGACAAATACCCGCGCCCGCGCGGCAACGTCTCGACAACGTCGTTTGCCCGAGCCACGAATTCAACGGCCAGCCGGTACACGTCCAACTTCTCATGGTCAAACGCCACGGTCCCTCCCGCGCCCGCGCCCGAGCCCGAGCCCGCGCCCGGCTTTTCGTACCCCCAAAAACCCTACAGTTTCTTGTACTCCGGCCCGCCCCCGCCCTCCGGCGGCACCCACGTGATCACCTGATAGGGATCCATGATGTCGCACGTCTTGCAGTGGAAGCAGTTCGTGAAGTTGAGGAAGGGCACGCGGCCGCGGCCGTCGGGGGTGGGCTGGGGCTCGTAGACGTTGGCGGGGCAGAAGTGGAGGCACGGATTTCCGTACTCCTCCGTGCAGCGGGTGATGCAGACCTCCGTGTCGAGGATGAGCAGATGCGCGGGCTGATTCTCCTCGTGCACCACGCCGCCGTAGTACACGTCGCTCACTTTGTCGAACGTGAACGTGTTGTCGAACTTCATCTTCGCCGGCGGGTGCGGATGCTCGTCGCCGAAGTAGCGCTGGATGCGCTCCATCCGCTCGTGGCCGGCGTGGCCGTCGAGGCGGTTCTTGAAGCCCCAGCCGCGGCCGCCCGTGAACATCCCCAGGCCGGCGTTCATCAGGCCCGGAAAGACGCCGTACTCGAAGGCCTGATGGAAATTGCGCTGCAGGTACAGCTCGTCGCGCGCCCACGAGGCCTCGAAGAGCGCCTCGTACTCCTTCAGCTGCGCAGGCGAGAAATCGCCGTTGAGCAGCGCGTGGAACGCCGTCTCCGCGGCGAGCATCCCTGACTTGATGCCGAGGTGGATGCCTTTGAGGCGGGCGCCGTTGAGATAGCCGGCGGAGTCGCCCGTGATCAGGAACCCGTCGCCGTACGCGCGCGGCATCGAGAAGTAGCCGCCCTCGGGGATCGCCTTCGCGCCGGCGGAGATCATCTTTCCGCCTTCGATCAGCGCGCGGATCGCCGGGTGCGTCTTGTAGCGCTGGAACTCGTGATGCGGATCGAGCGTCGGGTTCTTGTAGTCGAGCCCGACGACGAGGCCGATGTCGACGATGCGGTCGCGCATCCCGTAGATGAAGCCGCCGCCGAACGTGTCGTTGTCGAGCGGCCAGCCCATCGTGTGGATCACCGTGCCGGGCGCGAAGCGGTCGTCGGGAAGCTGCCACAGCTCCTTCACCCCGACCGAGTACACCTGCGGGTTCTTGCCTTCGTACAAATCGAACATCCCCGCCAGCTGCTTCGTCAGCGTCCCGCGCGGCCCCTCGGCGAGGATCGTGACCTTCGCGAGCACGTCGACGCCCGGTTCGTAATTCGGCTTCGGCTGGCCGTTCTTGTCGATGCCTTTGTCGCCCGTGCGGACGCCGACGACGCGCCCGTCCTCGACGAGCACGCGCGAGGCGGCGAACTCCGGGAAGAGGTCGACACCCATCTCGCCGACGATCGGCGCGAGCCAGCGCACCATTTCGCCGAGCGACACGACGTAGTTCCCTTCCTGCTGCAGCGGCGGCGGGAGGATCGGCGCGGCGAGCTTCCACTTCTCGGTGAGGAACCAGAAGGCGTCGTCGGTCACGGGCGACTCGACGGGGCAGCCGCGCTCGAGCCAGTCGGGCATCAGCTCGGCGATGCCGCGCGGGTCCATGACCGCGCCGGAGATGCCGTGCGATCCGATCTCTTTCCCCTTCTCCAGGACGGCGATCGATAAACCCGCGAGCTTCTCTTCCGTTTTCACCAGCTCGGCGAGGCGATAGGCGGCGGCGAGGCCGGCCGGCCCGGCGCCGACGATGACGACGTCGACATCCAGGGTTTCGCGCTCGATGCCGGGTAGCTCTGCCATGAAGTCTCCTCAGAAGGACGAAATCGCGCGGCATTCTATCGGACAATGAACGCACACATGGCTCCGTCATCGCGCCGTCTGACCGGCGTTCTCATCGCAGTCGCGCTCGTCGCCGGAATGCTCGGATTGGGCCTGTGGCGGCTGCGCGTCGCGCATCATCGCGGCTGGGCGGGGTTCCAGTTCTTCCCACAGAAACCCGCCGCTTCGAAAAAGCCAATGCCGGCGCTTCCATTCGGCTGGCATCTCGGCGGCGTCTACTTCATCATGCCCGGAGGTCCGGCGGACCTTGCCGGCATCACCAAAGCCGACGACGTCGAGGCGGTGAACGGCGTCTCCACGCACGATTGGGACGGGCTGGAAAAACTCGACGACAACGTCCGCCGCGGCGACGTCGTCGTCTACCGGCTGCGCCGCGGAGGCGCGACGCGTGACGTGGCCATCCGCTTCGAGTCGCCGGTGCTGTCGCCCGTCTTCTTCCCCACGATCATCGCCTCGTTTCTCGTGGCCATCGTCTTCTTCGTCATCGGCTCCTTCATCTTCTGGCGCGGTCCGACCGACCGGCGCGCCGGCGTCTTCTTCGCCATGTGCGTCGTGGCCACGGTGTTCTTCATCAGCTACGCCACGTTCGGCACGGAGAATGGTCCGCGCGGCCTGGCGGCGCAGCCGACCCTCTGGATTCTGCCGCAGGCGATCATCTTCATCGTCACGCTGCTGCTGTCGGCACCGCTGCTTCTGCACCTGGCGCTGATCTTCCCGAGGCCGCGGCCCATCGTCGTCGACCGCCCGGAAATCCTGCGCTGGGTCTATGGCCCGCCGGCCGTCACCCTAGTCGGGCTTGGCATCATCAGCCTGGCCGTATGGGAGGAAATACACCACCTGCGGTTGGTGACGTACCCGATTGTCGGCGCGATGGCCGCTGTCGTCGTCGGCGCGATCGTCCGCCTGGCCGTGCGCGCGCGGCACGAGCGCGGCGGCGCGCTGGCGTGGCAGCCGCTGACGACGCAGGTGGCCATCCTCGGCCTCGTCGCCTGCGCGTTCTGGCTCGTGACCCACTTCGCCACGAGCGTCGTTGCCGTCATCATCATCGCCGGGGCGATCTGGCTCCTGCTGCTCGCCGGGTTCCTCGTCTATCCCATCGCCACCGTCATCGCCCTCTATCGCACCTACCGGAATAGCGGGCTCGAAGAAAAGCGGCAGGTGCAATGGCCGCTGTGGGCGACCGCGGTCGCCGTCTCGGTGAGGATCGTCTGCGCCGCGTTCGGCTACACGATGGTCTTCGGCCAGATCTACGGCGGGCGCGGGACGGCGGCGGCGCTGCCGCTGCGGATCTCGCAAATCCTGCCGATCTTCTTCTACGTCCTCATCCCGCTCGCCTTCGCCTTCGCCATCGTCAAGTACCGGCTGATGAACATCGACCTCATCATCCGGCGCACCGTCACCTACGCGCTGCTCAGCGTGGCTGTCTTCATCGTTTACGGCGTGCTTCTCGTCAGCGTCGGCGCGCTCCTCGTTCATTTCGCGGGCGTTCGGAACCAGGCCGTTCTCGTCGGCTCCACCATCGTCGTGGCTCTCATCGCCGTGCCGCTGCGCAACACCCTGCAGCGCCTCGTCGACCGCAACGTCTTCCGCGAGCGCGTCAGCCATCCGCTGGCGCTGCGCAACATCGCGGACGCCGTCAGCGCCGGGGCCGGGCGCGAGGAGCTCCTGCGCCTCCTCGCCGAGCAATTGCAGCAGGCGTTGCAGAACCGCGTCGTCCTCGTAGCCATGCGCAGCGACCAGCACTTCGTCGGCGCGGCGAAGGTCGGCGTGGCCGACGAGGTCCTCGGCTCCTTCCGCGTCCCGTTCTTCGAGATCGCGCGGCCGCTCGAGACCGAGCGCGAGGCCCTGCCGCTCGACGTCGCCCAGCGCCTGCGCCGCCTCGGCGCGAAGCTCGTCGTGCCGATACGGGAGCAGCGCGATGCCGTCGGCTTCGTGGCTCTCGGCGCGAAGCTCTCCAATGACCACTTCTCCGCCGAGGACATCGAGTTCCTGGAGAACGCCACCTCGCGAGTGGCCATGGCCCTCGAGACCTCGCGCCTGCGCAGCGAGGAAGTCGACTTCGAGCAAGCGCGGGCCATGCAGCAGATCCTTCTGCCGAAGTCGCTGCCGCATCTCGAGGGCTTCGACATCGCCGGCATGTGGCAGCCCGCGCGCAGCGTCGGTGGCGACTACTACGACGCCCTCCCCCTCGGCGACGGCAAGGCCGGCCTCTGCATCGCCGACGTGGCCGGCAAAGGGATGCCCGCCGCCCTGCTGATGGCCAGCCTCCAGGCCGCCGTGAAAGCGACCGCCTCGGCCGACACGCCGCCGCGCCGCCTGTGCGAGAAAGTGCGCCACGTCGTCGCCGGCAACCTCACCGGCGGCACGTTCATCACCTTCTTCTACGCCCTGCTCGACACCGGCGCGCGCACGCTGACGTACTGCAACGCCGGCCACAACCCGCCCCTCCTCGTGCGCGCCGGCGGCGAGGTCGAGCGCCTCGACACCGGCGGCTCCGTCCTCGGCCGCCTCTTCCGCGCCGAGTCGTACGAGGAGGCCACAGTCGGCCTCGGCCCCGGCGACCGCGTCGTCCTCTTCACCGACGGAGTCTCCGAGGCCAGGCGGGGCGGCGAGGACTTCGGCGACGAGCGGCTCATCGACGTCGTGCGCTCCAACCGCGAGCTGTCCGCCGCCGAGCTGCAGGAGAAGATCGTCGAGGCCATCACGAGCTTCACCTCGGGGTCGTTCGGCGATGACGTGACGCTCGTCGTGATCGGGGCGAACTAGGGCGCAGAGCGCAGGGGGCAGGGCGCAGGTGGTTGTCCTGCCGAGGCACGCCCACACGCGAGAACACCATCTGCGCTCCGCCCCCTGCGCCCTGCGCCCTAGAATAGCGACGTGTTCGAGACTTCCCTGGCCCATCGGTCGGTTCCGATCCGCTTCGTGCAGATTGATCTCGACGCCAGCCTGGAGATTGCGCTGCGCCACGGCCTCTATGCGTACGACGCGTATCTGATCGAGTGTGCGCTGGCGACGAACGCGCCGCTGCTGACGCTCGATCGCTCACTTCGCCGTGCCGCAGCCGACGCCGGCGCGGCCCTCATGGATTTCGAATGAAAACCTACACCTATTCAGAAGCACGCCAGAACCTCGCTGCCCTGCTCGACGAAGCGTCGCGCTCGGGCGAAGTGCGCATTCGGAGGCGGGACGGCCGCAGCTTCGCAATTCGTCCGGCGAAGACGAAACGCTCGCCGCTCGACGTCGACAGCATCAGGACGGATCTCTCCGGCGACGAGATCGTCGCCGTCGCCCGGGAGATGCGTCGCCGGTCCCGATGAACGTCGAGTATCCTGTCCCGCGGTAGCAATGTTCGAGACTTCCCTGGCCCTCTCGGTGCTCTTCGTCCTCAGCGCCGTCACCTCGTACGTCGGCACCAAGCTCGTCAAGCACGTCGCCGAGCACATCGGCGCGGTTGACCTCCCTGACGACCGCCGCATCCACCTCGAGAGTACCCCGCGCCTCGGCGGCCTGGCCATCATCTTCGGCTTCGGCTTTCCGCTGCTCCTCCTGGCCGGCAACCGCCACGCGGCCGCGCTCGTGTCGAAGAACATCGATTACCTCTGCGCCGTCCTCGCCGCCGGCGCGCTCATCGTCGGACTGGGCGTCTACGACGACGTCCTCGGCACCAACGCGCCGAAGAAATTCCTCATCCAGACCGCCGCCGCCGTCATCCTCGTCGCCTTCGGCTTCCGCTTCGACTTCGTCTCCTTCGCCGGCGCGCGCATCAACCTCGGCATCGTGGCCAGCGTCGTCTCCATCGTCTGGATCGTCGGCGTCATCAACGCCATGAACTTCATCGACGGCATGGACTCCCTCTGCACCGTCGTGGCCATCACCATCGCCATCGCCTTCCTCGTCATCGCCATCCTGCGCGGCGACATCTTCTCCCTCGTCATCATGACCGCCCTCGCCGGCAGCCTCCTTGGCTTCTACCGCTGGAACAAGCCGCCGGCGAAGATCTTCATGGGCGACACCGGGAGCATGTTCATCGGCCTCCTCCTCGCCGCCGATTCGATCGTCCGCCCGACCAAGTCCCCCACCGCCCTCATCGTCGGCGGCCCCATGCTGGCGCTGGCCCTCCCCGTGCTCGACACGCTCATCGTCATGAGCCACCGCTTCAGCGGTCCGCACGACTCCGTGCTGGCGCGCGTCACGCGCATGTTCAACGCCGACAAGCGCCACATCCACCACATCCTCGTCGAGAAGTACGGCAGCGCCGCGAAGGCCATCGCCTCGATCTGGCTGATCACGATGCTCTTCGCCGTCGCCGCCGTGCTCACCGTCGTCGACAGGCTCAAGCCCGCCGGCTACACCCTCGGCGCCCTCGGCCTGCTGCTGCTCATCTTCCTCCGCTACTGGTTCCGGCGCGGGCACGCGGAGGCGGTCCAGACGTAGATGTGCGGGATCGCCGCGCTGTTCGCGTACCGCGACGACGCCCCGCCGCTCGACGGCGGCGAGCTCGCGGCCATCACCGAGCGGATGCGCCCGCGCGGCCCCGACGGCGGCGGCACCTGGCTCTCCGACGACCACCGCGCCGGCCTCGGCGCGCGCCGCCTGGCCATCATCGACCTCTCCGCCGAGGGCGGTCAGCCGATGAGCGACGCCGCCGGCGAGCTGCGCATCGTCTTCAACGGCGAGATCTACAACCACGCCGAGCTGCGCGCCCGCCTGCAGCGCTTCGGCGTGCGCTTCCGCTCCACCAGCGACACCGAAGTGCTGATGGAGCTCTACCGCCACGACGGCGAGCGGATGATCGAGCTTCTGCGCGGCATGTTCGCCTTCGTGATCTGGGATGCCCGCGCGCGGCGGATGTTCGTCGGGCGCGATCCCTACGGCATCAAGCCGCTCTACGTCGCCGACGACGGCGCCACGTTCCGCGCCGCCTCCACGGTGAAGGCTCTCCTCGCGGGCGGGCGGGTCTCGCGCCGCATCGATCCCGCCGGCGCGGCCGGCTTCTTCCTCACCGGCAGCGTGCCCGAGCCGTTCACGATCTTCGAGTCCGTCAAGCCGGTCGAGCCGGGGTCGTCGTTCTTCGTCGACGGGCGCGGCCCCTCGCCGCCGCGGCGCTTCTACTCCGTCGCCGCCACGTTCGCGCGGGGATTCGATCAGGAGACGATCGCCGACCTCGTCGTCCCCAAGGCCCTGCTGCGCGAGCTCGTCGTGGAGTCGCTGCAGTACCACCTCGTCAGCGACGTCCCGGTCGGCGCGTTCCTCTCCGCCGGCATCGACTCGACGACGCTCGTGGCCCTGGCCCGGGAAGCGAAGCGCGCCTCGCCGCGCTGCGTCACGCTGCAGTTCGACGTGCGCCGCGGCACCGCCGACGACGAGGCCCCGCTGGCCGAGCGCTTCGCCCGCGACATCGGCGCCCCGCACGCCACGCGCCTGGTCACACGCGACGAAGTGATGGCCGACCTCCCGCGCTTCTTCGACGCCATGGACCAGCCGACCATCGACGGCACGAACACCTGGTTCGTCAGCAAGGCCGCCGCGGAGGCAGGACTCAAAGTAGCCATCAGCGGCGTCGGCGGCGACGAGCTCTTCGGCAGCTACCCGTCGTTCCGCGACGTGCCGCGCATGGTCCGGGCGAACAAGGTGCCGCTCCTCGGCGCCGTGGCCGCGCACCTGATGCGCAACCCGAAGGCGAAGCATTTCGCCCTGGGACGGACATGGGCAGGGGCGTATTTCCTGAAACGCGGCCTCTTCATGCCCGACGACCTGCCCTCGCTCCTCGGCCTCGACGTCGCGCACGAAGGGCTGAGCCGCCTCGACCTCCTCCGCCGCATCGACTCCGCCCTCATCCCCGACCCCCGCACCGCCTTCGGCCGCGTGGCCGCGCTCGAGGCGGCCATGTACATGCGCAACCAGCTCCTCCGCGACACCGACTGGGCTTCCATGGCCCACTCGCTGGAAGTGCGCACGCCGCTCGTCGACGCCGCCCTCACGCGCCAGCTCGCCCCGCTGCTCCTGGCCAAAGGCGCCGACTGCAAGCGCTACTTCGCCGAGTCCCCCCGCCCGCCGCTCCCGGCGTGGCTGCGCACGCGCCCCAAGACCGGCTTCGGCGTGCCGCTCGCGCAGTGGATGGAGCTGGAGCCGGACGGGACGTCGACGCGGATGCGGAGCTGGGCGAAAGTGGTGTGGGAACGGTACGCGTGAAGATCCTCATCCTCTGCACCGACGCCTACGGCGGCCACGGCGGCATCGCCCTCTACACGCGCGACCTCATCGAGGCCCTGGCCGCGCATCCCGCCGTCGAGCGCGTCGTGGCCATCCCGCGCATCATCCGCGGCGCGCTCGAGCCCATCCCGCCGAACGTCACCTTCGTCGCCTCTGCCGCGCGCAACATGGCCGCTTACCTGCGCGCCGTGGCCCGCGTCGCGCGCGAGCCGTGGGACCTCGTCGTCTGCGCCCACGTCAACCTCCTCCCCGTCGCGCGCATGCTGCGGCGCAAGACCGCCCTGTGGATCTACGGCATCGAGGCCTGGAAGCCGACGCGGCGCGGGCGCGCGCTCGTGGGCGGCGTCGATGCCGTCGTCTCCATCTCCGAGGTCACGCGGGAGCGGTTTCTGAACTGGTCGGGCTATGCCGGGCGCTCCTTCCTCGTGCCGAACGCCATCCACCTCGAGCGCTACGGCATGCGTCCGCGCAGCGCCGCCCTCAGCGCCCGCTGGTCGCTCAAAGGAAAGCGCGTCCTCCTCACCCTCGGCCGCATCGTGGCCGCGGAGCGCTACAAAGGCTTCGACGAGGTCGTGGAGATCCTGCCTTCGCTGCCCGAGGACATCGTCTACCTCGCCGCCGGCAGCGGCAGCGATCTCCCCCGCCTCACGAAAAAAGCGCGCGCCCTCGGCGCGGCCGATCGCATCGTCTTCACCGGCCACATCGACGAGCGCGAAAAAATCGACGTCTACAATCTCGCCGACGTCTACGTCATGCCCAGCCGCGGCGAAGGCTTCGGCTTCGTCTTCCTCGAGGCCCTGGCCTGCGGAGTCCCCGTCATCGGCAGCCGCCACGACGGCGGCCGCGAGGCCTTGCGCGACGGCGAGCTCGGGCTCCTCGTCGATCCCTCCAACCCCGCCGAGATCCGCACCGCCATCCTCGACGTGCTCGCGGCGGCCCGCCGCGAGATCCCGCCCGCCCTCGCCCACTTCGCCTTCCCGAATTTCCAATCCCGCGTACACTCCGTCCTCGACGAACTGCTGCCATGAAACGGGCGCTCATCTTCGGAATCTCCGGGCAGGACGGCGCGTATCTCGCCCAGCTGCTGCTCGGGAAGGGCTACGAGGTCCACGGCACCTCGCGCGACGCCGACCTGCAGTCCTTCACGCGCCTGGATGCTCTGGGGGTCCGCGAGCTCGTGACCGCGCATTCCGTCTCCCTGCGCGACTTCCGCGAGCTCCTGCAGATCGTCACCGCCCTCCGCCCCGACGAGATCTACAACCTGGCCGGCCAGAGCTCCGTGGCCCTGTCGTTCTCGCAGCCGATCGAATCGATGGAGTCGATCGCCCAGGCCGAGCTGCTGCTGCTCGAAGTCATTCGCTACCTCAAGCTCCCCACGCGCCTCTACAACGCCGGCTCGAGCGAGTGCTTCGGCGACCAGCCTCACGGCAGCGGCGCCGGCGAGGCCACGCCGTTCAATCCGCGCAGCCCCTACGCCGCGGCGAAGGCGGCCGCGCACTGGACGACGGTGAACTACCGCGAGGCCTACGGCCTCTTCGCCTGCAGCGGGATTCTCTTCAACCACGAGTCGCCGCTGCGCTCGGAGCGCTACGTGACGAAGAAGATCGTCGCCGCCGCCGCGGCCATCGCCCGCGGCGAGCGCACCCGCCTCAGCCTCGGCAACACCGCCGTGGTCCGCGACTGGGGCTACGCCCCCGAGTACGTCGAGGCCATGTGGCGGATCCTCCAGCGCGACGAGCCCGACGACTTCGTCATCGCCACCGGCGAAGCGCACACCATCGCCGACTTCGCCGCCGCTGCCTTCGCCCACTTCGGCCTCGACGCCGCCCAGCACATCGACATCGACGAGAGCCTCCTCCGCCCCAGCGACATTTCCTGGAGCTGCGGCAACCCCGCCAAGGCTGAGCGCGTGCTGGGATGGAAGGCGAAGACGAAGTTCGCGGAGCTGGTGAAAATCTTGTGCGAGGCGGAGCAATGAGTGCTGAGTGCTGGGTGCTGAGTGCTGAGTGGCTGCGCCTCTCGGGACGCTCGCGGACGAAGGCGAAGCAACTCAGCACTCAGCACTCAGCACTCAGCACTGCGTGACATGCATAGAGTCATCAAGCGCCGCACCGGCCTCGCCTCCATCGACCTCCCCGAGCTGTGGGAGTACCGCGAGCTCCTCGGCTTCCTGGCCTGGCGCGACGTCGCCGTGCGCTACAAACAGACCGTCATCGGCGTCCTCTGGGCCGTCGTCCGTCCGTTCCTGACCATGGTCGTCTTCACCGTCCTCTTCGGCAAGCTCGCCAAGCTGCCGTCGAACGGCGTCCCCTACGCCGTCCTCACCTTCACGGCCATGTTGCCGTGGCAGTTCTTCTCCACCGCCTTCAGCGACGCCGCCGGCTCCATCATCGGCAACGGCCACATGATCTCGAAGATCTACTTCCCGCGGCTCATCCTGCCGCTCTCCTCGATCATGGTCGGCCTGGCCGACTTCGGCGTCGCCGTCGTTTTCCTTTTCGCCATCATGGCCGGCTACCACTTCGTTCCGCCGGCGCGCGCCGTCTACGCCCCGCTTTTCTTTCTCCTCTGCCTCGTCTTCACCATCGGCCTCGGCCTCTGGTTCGGCGCGCTGCACGTGAAGTACCGCGACGTGCGCCATCTCATCCCCTTCCTCGTGCAGATCGGCTTCTACGTCTCGCCGGTCGCGTACAGCAGCACGCTCGTGCCGGTGAAGTGGCGCGCTCTCTACTCGCTCAACCCGATGGCCGCGGTCATCGACGGCTTCCGCTGGTCGCTCCTCGGCACCGACACGCTCTACGTCCCCGGCCTCATCGCCTCCAGCGCCGTCTCCGTCGTCCTCCTCGCCAGCGGCCTCTATTACTTCAAGCAGACCGAGCGCGTCTTCGCGGACCTGATCTGATGCAGACGATGATCTCCGCGCGCGGCGTCAGCAAGAAATACCGCCTGGGCGGCACGGAGCTGGGCTACGCCGTGCTGCGCGAGCGGATCGTGGAGGTCATCCGCGGCGCGCTGCGCCGGGAGAAGAAGCCCGACACGCAGGAGTTCTGGGCGCTCGACGGCGTCTCCTTCGACGTCGGCGAGGCCGAGGTCGTGGGGCTGATCGGGAAAAACGGCGCCGGGAAGTCGACGCTGCTCAAGATCATCAGCCGCATCACCGAGCCGGAGGACGGCGAGATCCACCTCTACGGAAAGGTGGCCTCGCTTCTGGAGGTCGGCATCGGCTTCCATCCGGAGCTGACCGGGCGCGAGAACATCTTCCTCAACGGCGCCATCCTCGGCATGACCCGCGCGGAGATCCGCCGGAAGTTCGACGCCATCGTCGACTTCGCCGAGATCCCCCGCTTCCTCGACACGCCGGTGAAGCGCTACTCCTCGGGGATGTACGTCCGCCTGGCCTTCGCCGTGGCCGCCCACCTCGAGCCCGACATCCTCCTCGTCGACGAGGTCCTGGCCGTCGGCGACGCCCAGTTCCAGCAGAAGTGCCTCGGCAAGATGCGCGACATCCGCGCGCAAGGGCGCACCGTCATCGTCGTCTCGCACAACATGTCGACGGTGGCCAACCTCTGCCAGCGCGTGATCTGGCTGGAGGACGGGAAGGTCAAGGCCACCGGGCCGGCGCATGAGATCGTGACGCGATACCTCTCGCAGGGGCTGCAGAACGATTTCGTCTGGACGCCGCGGCACCCGGTCGTCAGCGCCTTTCAATATCACGCCGTCTCGGTCGTGCGCGGCGACACCGGCGAGCCGTCCGAGGGCATCGCGGCCGACGTTCCGATCGACGTGGTCTTCGACTTCGAGATCCACGGCAGCTTCCCCCCCGGCCGCCTCGAATTGCGCCTGACCGACGACCTCGGCGAGCACCTCTTCACCTCCACGAGCGCGGACGGATTGAGCAATCCGAATCACGAGTGGCGCCTCGGGCGCCAGACCCTGACCTGCCACATTCCGGCAAAGCTGCTCATGCCCGGCCGGTACTTCATCTCCGTCACCGAGCCGCGCGGCGATTATTACCAGCCCCGCGAAAACGTCCTCTCCTTCAACGTCACCGAGCAAAACAGCGTCGCCGCGCGCGACGACCGCGGCGGGAAGATTGCACCGCTGCTGTCGTGGTCATAACGGCCCGCCTGGCCGCCGCAACGCTCGCCGCGGCGCTCTTCGCGCTGGCCCTCCTGCCGCGCGCGCAAGCACACGCGCTGCTCGACCCGCTCGCCGGCCACGCCCTGCACGACCAGTCCATCGCCGCCGTTCAACGTCGCGCCGCCGTCTGCGGCGGAATCGCGCTGCTCATCGCGGCGGCGGCGCCGCTGCTGCTGCGCCTCGAGCGCGGCACGCTGCCACGGGAGCGCATTTCGAAGAGCGCCATCGTCATCATCGCCGTCGGCGTCGTCGTGCGCGTCATCTTGCTCTTCGGACCCCCGCATTACGACGAGTGCTACACCGTCACCGATCTGGTCTGGAAATCGCCGCTCTTCTTTCTGAGCCGCTATCCCGTGCCGAACAACCACGTCTTCCAGACGCTGCTCGTCTGGTGCGTCTGGCTCGTGGCCGGCAACCGGCTGTGGGCGCTGCGCCTGCCGGCCTTCCTCTGCGGAATCGCCATCCTGCCGGCGACGTACCTGCTGGCGCGGCGGGCGGCGGGCGAGCGCGCGGCGCTGCTCGCCACGGCGCTCGCTGCCGGGGCCACGCCGCTGATCGAATACTCGGCGCAGGCGCGCGGCTACACCCTCGTCACGCTGGCCTTCCTTCTGCTGTTCCTGATCGACGACGATCGCGTCCGCGCGCTCCTTGTGGCCCTTGGCGCGTGGACCATGCCGACGATGCTCTTCGCCGCGGCGGCGTGGGCGCTCTGGATGGCCGTTGCCCAGCGGGCCTGGCGGCGCATCGCCGCGGTGGCCGCCGCGTCGGCGGCGCTGACCTTTCTTCTCTACCTGCCGATCCTCGTCTTCAGCAGCCCGGCCTCGATCACTTCGAACGGCACCGTGCAGTCGTTGAGCTTCGGCTACCGCGATCTGCTGCGGGAGCTGCCCCGCTCCTTCGCCGACGGATGGCAGCGCTGGAGCGTCAGCTTCACGCTGCCGTTCGCGATCGTGGCCGGCTGCGCGGCGCTCGTGGCCATGGCCCGCCGCCGCCCCGCCGGCATCCTTCTGGCCACGGCCATCGTGGCCATCGTCCCGCTGCTGCTGCTGACGCAGACGGCGCCGTTTTCGCGGATCTGGACGATGGTCCTGCCGCTCTATCTCATCGCCGCGGCCGACACGTTCGCCGTCGTGCCGCGCGCCCACTACGCGGCGGCGGCGATCGCCGTGCTGACCGCGGCGAACGCGCTGCGCTGCACGAGCCGGGAGAGCTTCATCGACGATCCCGAGCTGCGCGACGTGGCGCGGATCGACGCCGCCATCCGCGCCCTTCCCGCCGACGCCTGCGTCTTCGTCACGCCGCCGCTCGACTCCCCCATCCGCCTCTACCACGCCGGCGCGCCGCAGCGGATCGTGGCCTACCCGTTCCTCGACGATGCCGTAAGCACGCGCGCCGCGCTCGCCGCCGCGCGGCACCGCTACTTCGCCGGCAATCCGCGCGGGAGCGACCTAGGCGGATACCTCGAGCTGGCGCTGCCCTACGCCCTCGTGCCGGCGGTGCGTTTCCCGCACGCGGTGCTGTACGAATTACAGGTAGAAGATGGCCACGCCGGCGAGGATCAGCGCGCAGCCGGCGGCCTGCATCCGAGTGAGCCGCTCGCGCAGCGTCACGACTGACATCACCGTCACCAGGAAGAGCACCAGCGGCGAGAGCACCACGTTCGCCTGCACCGGCACAACCTTGTAGGCGTAGAGGTTCATCAGCGTGACCGCGAGCATCAGCGCGTAGCCGGAGAGAGCCATGGCGTTGAGCCACAGCCGGAGGCCGCGGCGCTGCGCGGCGCCGCGCTTGAGCAGCACGTGCGCGAGCGCCGTCAGCGGCACGGCCGCGATGGCCACGATCCAGTGCACGCTAGGCAATCGTGGCCCGTTCCCTTCCGTGCGTCATCAGGGCCACGCCGGCGATGATCAGCGCCGCGCCGCCGACGTTCGCCACCGAGACGTGTTCGTGAAAAACGAACGCGCTGAGCAGCAGCACGTTGACGTAGACGATGCTCATGGCCGCGTACGCGAACGACAGCGGGAACTTCGACAGCGTCAGCTGCCACGTCACGGCCTGCAACCCGAGGAAGACGAGCGAGAGGAGGTAGAACTGATCGCGGACGATGTGCTCGACGGCGAAGCGCGGCAGCGACAGCGCGGCCTGCTTCCCGGCGGCGATGGCGGCGGTCTGAAAGCCGATCGACAGCGCCAGCAACACGGCGTCGCGGGCATGAATGCGGTGCTCCACGGCCGGCGAGTCTACTCAGCCGAGCAATCGCCGGACGAAAAAATCTCGGATGGCGGCATCCGAGAACTTCTCCCAGAACGCCCGGGCCGGCGCGGCGAAGCGCGTCAGATCGCTGCGCCAGAGCGCGTCCGCCTTCCGGCCCAGATCGTCGAGATCGCCGTACGCGTAGACGCCGCCGAGGCCGTGCGTTCGCACGCGATACCCGAGCAGGCCGCGGTCGGGCACCAGCACCGGCTTCCCTAGCTCCGCGGCCTGGATGACGGTGGCGCTCGACAGCGCCAGCCGGTGCGTCGTGACGTAGAGCCGTACGCTGCCGAAGTAGAGCTCCTTCAGACGGCGCGAGCTCACGTAATCGTTCGTTTCGTACAGGCGTCCTGCGCCGCGCAGCCTCCGCCGAAGCGCCTCGACGTCGTATTCGAACCACGCCGATTGCCGCGCCTCGTAGGTGCGCCCCGCATGAATGGCGCAGACGGAGGGCGTGCGCGCCGCGAATTCGAGGAAGAGGTCGTAGCCTTTGTAGAAAGCGGCGTCGCCGAAGTAAAGCAGCGGCTCGCGGCCGGCGTTCGCGGCCAGGAAGGTCTCGATCTCGCCCGTTCGCCGCGCCAGCTCCGCCTCGTCCGCCGCGGTCTCGCTCTCTCCGGCCGGTCTGGAGATCTCCGGCATCCAGTAGACGGGAGGGCCGAACCAGCCGGCCAGCCGCTCGTCCTTGACGAAGATCTCGTCGAGCACGCCGCGGCCGAGGATCGTTCGCTCGTAGAAATAGCGGGCCGATTTTCGCCGCTCGAAGAGGGCCCGCTTCACGTTGCCGAGCGTCGTGCGCAGCGTCGGCGCGATCATCCGCTTCGGCGCGCCGGTGAAGGAGTCCTCGCCCGGAAACCACTCGGCCGTGTTCGCGAAGATGCCGAAATTTCTTCCCCGCAATCGCGGCGCCGTTCCGGCGGCGATGCGCACGAATTCGTCCTTCGACTTGTCGGCCTCGATGAAGAGCGTCGTGACGATCTCGAAGCGCGACTGCAGCTCCACGAGCTCCTCCGCGGTCAGGTGCGGATGGGCGCGCGCCGAGTGCCGGCGGTTGTCGAGGAGGACGACGCCGTCGCGCGACGCCGGCGGCTGCAGGTCCGGCGACTCCGGAAGGCCGATCTCGTCGGTGAAGCCCATGGCCAGCACGAGCTCGCAGTCCTGACCGGCGAGCGCATCGGCGATGACGCGGCAGTAGACGCGCGGGTGACCGATCACGTCCGGCGCATACAGAAGAATCCGTGGCCGTCTCAGACGATCGATTGTATCGGCCTGGCGCCGTGAAATGCGCGCCGGCGGCGCGGCGGTTTTCCCGGTGCCTTCATGTTCAGACGCTTTCCGTCGAAGCGCGCCCTGGCCGCGGTCGCGAAGCTGCACGGCCGGCGGCTGGAGAAGCGATGGCCGTTTCTCCCGCGCGCCGAAGGAAAGGAGCTGAACCTGACCTTCGACGACGTGCTCGAGTTTCAGTACGCCCGCACCCGCGATTTCGTCTTCGTCGTCGTCGGCGCCTTCGACGGCGTGGCCAACGATCCGATGAGCCGGTTCATCCGCACCCACGATTGCCGCGGCATCCTTCTCGAGCCGCAGCCGGCCGCGTACGAGCGGCTTCGCCAGAACTTCCGGAGCTTCCCGCGCTGCACGGTGCTCAATCGCGCCATCGACGAAGTCTCCGGCTCCCGGCCGCTCTACTACGTTCCGCGCGGGAGCGAGGGGCTGCCCGAGTGGACCGAGCAGCTCGCCAGCTTCCAGCTCGAGCACGTCCGGAAGCACGAGGCCGAGGCGCCCGGAGTGGCCGCCGCCATCCGCAGCGAGATCATTCCCACGATCTCGTTCCACGACCTTCTCGACACGTTCGCTCTGCGCTCGATCGACGTGCTGCAGATCGACGCCGAGGGGATGGACGCGCAGATCCTGGGGTGGTTCCCCTTCGAGCGTTTGCGGCCGTCGGTGCTGCATTACGAGACGGCGCACATGGCCGCCGCTGAGCACGCGGCGGTGCGCGCGCGCCTGGCCCGGCTCGGCTACACGGTGCGCGAGGCCGACTCGCCGGCGGACGACATGGCCGTCCTGCTCTGAGTGACCGATAGAATACGGCTGTGAGCGCCGACGAGGACGAATCCCGGCTCTGGTTCGGAGTCGCGGCTGCGGTTCTCGTCGTCGTTGCGGCGGCGCTGCGCGCGCGGCTCGGCTCGTCCCTCTTCGAAGACGAAGTGTGGGTCGCCGAGCTCGTCCACCGCGGCGGCCTGCTCCCGCACACGTACAACGTGCCGCCGCTCTTCTACGCCATCGAGCGCCTCTGGTCGTCTCTGCGCGGCGGCGGCGGCGCGGAGCTCCTGCGCCGCCCGCCGGCGTTCTTCGGCGTCGTGGCTGTGGCCCTGCCATTCGCTGCGCTGCGCCTCGACCGCGTCACCCGCTTCGGCTGGAGCGTCCTCCTGGCCTTTTCCAGCCCGCTGCTTTTCTACTCGACGCGGCTCAAGCAGTACACACTCGAGGCATCCGTCTGCGTGCTGCTCATCATCCTCTTCCTGAACGCGCAGGAGTCGGACCGCGGCCGCGACTGGTTCCTCTTCTTTCTCGCCGCCGCGGCCGGCGTGATGGCGCTGCACGCGCCGATCTTCGTCGTCGTCACCGCCGCGCTGCTCCCCGTCGAGCGCCGCGGCCGCGTAGTCCTCGGCTTTCTCTTCGTCGGGGCCCTGGCCGCCCTGGCCTGGTTCGGCTGGATGGCGCCCGGGCCGGAGACGCCGCGGCTGCACGGCGACATGGAGGCGCACTTCGCGGCGAACGGCCGCTGGGTCGACTCGCTGCCGTCGCTGCTGGCGAACACGAAGCACTGGCTCGGCGAGGCCTTCAACCTCGTGCCGTTCTGGTGGGTGATCGTGCCCGCCTTCGCCGTCGTGGCCCTGGCCACGCCCGGGCTGAGCGGCAGGCGGAAGCTGACGCTCGTGGCCTTCGCCGTCGTGCCGGCGGCGCTCATCGCCATCGCCAGCACGCAGCACCGCTACCCGTACGGCGAGGTGCGCCTGATGATCGCCTGCTTCCCCGGCCTCTACCTCCTCGTGGCCTCGTCCGCCGCGGCGGTGGCCCGCCCGGCCGCGCTGGCGCTGCTGCTGCTGTTCGGCGTGCCCTTCGTCTTCGCCGGGGCGGCTAGGGATGTGTACAACCGTACATACATGCACGTCGACGACCTCACGCCCCTCTTCACCACCATCGTCGAAAACCGCGCCCCCGGCGAGCCGGTCTACGCCGAGCAGTCGTACGCGACGGCGCTGAGGTTCCACCACCCCGAGCTCGGCGCCGACATCCACGGCCCCGCGCCGGGGGCCGGGTGGCACATCGGGCGCGCCGTCGACGCCCGCGGCGCGCGCATGGTGGTGCGCTGCGGCGAGGTTACGGCAGCGCGCTTCTAGTCATCGCCAGTTGAGGATCGCCGCGATCACGCGGTCCTGATCGTCGTCCGGCAGGTTGTTGAAGAACGGCAGGCGCACCAGCCGCTCGCTCGTGCTCTCCGCGACCGGACAATCGCCGGCGCGGGCGCCGAGGCGCTGGCCCATCTCCGAGGCGTTGAGCGGGAGGTAGTGGAAGACCGCGGTCATCCCGCGCTCGCGGAGATGGGCGATCAGCGACTGCCGCTCCTCGAGCGACGGCATCAGCAGGTAAAACATGTGGTACGGCTGCTCGCAGTGCGCCGGCACAACGGGCATGCGCACGCCGTGCTCGGCGCACCACTCGCGCAAGCCGTCGTTGTAGCGCTTCCAGACGCGCCGGCGCTTGGCCTGGATCACCTCCGCCATTTCGAGCTGACCGACCAGGAAGGCCGCGAGCATGTCGGACGGCAGGAAGCTCGATCCGATGTCGACCCAGGTGTACTTGTCGACCTGGCCGCGGAAGAAGCGGCTGCGGTTCGTTCCCTTTTCGCGAACGATCTCCGCGCGCTCGACCAGCGCAGGATCGTTGAGCACGAGCGCCCCTCCCTCGCCGCAGTTGATGTTCTTCGTCTCGTGAAAGCTCTGCGTGGCCATGCGGCCGAATGTGCCGAGGGGGCGGCCGCGGTACGTGCCGAAGAGCCCGTGCGCGTTGTCCTCCACGACATCGAGGCGGTGCCTGCGGGCGATGTCGAGGATCGCGTCCATCTCGCAGCCCACTCCGGCGTAGTGCACCGGCGCGATCGCCTTCGTGCGCGGCGTGATCAGCGACTCGATCTGTCGCTCGTCGATGTTCAGCGTGTCGGGACGGATGTCGGCGAAACGCGGGATCGCGCCGCGCAGCACGAACGCGTTCACGCCGGAGACGAACGTGAACGACGGCACGATGACCTCGTCGCCGGGCTGGAGGTCGAGGAGAATCGCGGACATCTCCAGCGCGTCGGTGCACGACGTCGTCAGCAGCACGCGCGCGTCGCCGCCGAAGATCTTCTCCAAAATCGCATGCGCGCGCTTGGTGAACGCGCCGTCGCCGGAGATCTGGCCGTTGTCGATAGCCTGGCGCACGTACTCCAGCTCGCGGCCTTCGACGGATGGCTTATTGAATGGGACCGCGACGCTCATGCGTAGATGCGGTCCTCATCGATGCCGACGGCAACCAGGTTTGCTCTCATGCGGTCGTGGTAGCACGGATTGGCGGCGATGAACACGCTGGTGATGCCGAGCTCCGGAATCGATTTCGATCCTCGGATTTCGAGGCCCGCTCGTCGGCCGCCCCAAATCTGGGCGTTGTCGTCGAGCAGGTAGCGGATCGAGCCGGCGCGCTCTCCGGCCTCGTTCCGCGCCCACAGTCCGAGGACGCCCTGGCCGTACAGGGCCAGGGTCTCGTCCGGCTTCGCCTGCGAAAGCATCCGCTCGAACGCCGTGAGACTCTCCTTGACGAAAGAGACGTGCGCATCGACGCGCGCGCGCGCCGCGGCCACGTCGATCCTCGCGGCAGGCGGCGCGCCGGCGGTGTTGAGCATGTCCCACAGCCAGATGCGGTCATTGCGGGCGTCGCGCCGCTCCAGGGTGAATCCGAGGAGGCCGTACAGCGTGTCCAGCGTCTCGGGAGTGAAGCGCGTCAGGTGATCGAACACCAGCAGGTCGTCCGGTTTGACGAGGAAGTTGGGGACGCCGATGTAGGCGCGCCCGCCAAGCGCGACGGCGTCGGCGACGCGCGCGAGGAACTCGCGCGGCTGGGGGACGTGCTCGAGCACGCCGCTGACGGCCACGAGATCGAACTTCCGGTCGCGGAATGGCGCCGTCTCGAACGGCCCCTCGTGAATCGCAACGCCTGGAAGGATCTTCTTGAAGTACTCGGTGGCGTTGAGGCTCGGCTCGACGGCGCACGCCGACCAGGCCGGATGATTTTTAAGGAACTTGCCGAGGAGAACGCCCTTGCCGCAGCCGATCTCGAGAACGCTCCCCTTCTCCGCGAAGGGCGAGCGCTCCAGAAACTCGAGGATGGCGTCGCTCTCCCCGCGCGCCCCTCCATCGACGTGGACCTGGAACTCGCTCAGGGCGCTGTCGCCGAGGAGGTCGTACTGCTCGGCATAGAAACGGGGGGCCTCGACCCGCGCTCCTCCCTCGTTCCAGACCGCGCCGCACCCGTTGCAGAACCAGTTGTCCACCGGAACGGGAAGAATCTGGCGGTCCGTCGAAACGGAGGGCTGAATGGAAAAGATGCTGACCGTGTCCATCGAGCCGCAGATCACGCACGGACGGGCCTTCGTCGTCATCCCATCACTCCACCGGCTGCTTGTATTTGCGTCTCTCGGGCGGCGCGTAGTACTCGTCGAGCGATGCCGGAACCTGGCTGAAGAATCCCAGCTTCTGGAGCACGCGGTCGGGAAGCCCCGACAGGTCGCGCCCGGCGAGCATGCGCGGAATGTCGAGACGCTGCTTCATGAACGGGCGGCAGATGTTGAAGGTGAGAGCGTGCCGCCACGCCGGTGTCGTGTTCACGCCGCCGCGATGCCACGTCCGGGCGTGGAAAAACCACGCCGAGCCAGCCGGCACGATCAGCCTCTCCGCGCCGTCGAGGAACTCCTCCTCCGTCGGAGGGTCCGTACGCTCGTGCGACCGGGGGAGATAGTACGTGGCGCCGTTGTCGGCGGTGAAGTCGTCCAGGGCGATCGTGATGCCGAGGTTCGTCGTGTAGCCGGGAATCACGCGTGGCGAATCGACGTGAATGCGCCCGGAGTAGTTCGAGCGATGCGGCGGCATGGACGAGGATGTATAGGCGTAGACGATGCAGCCGGGGCCGAGCACGGCTTCGACCGGATCGATCAAGGGAGGGTGATCGAGCAATTCGAGAAACGATCGCCCATGCATGTAGCAGGCCAGCACCATCCCGTAATCGGCGTAGTCGGATCCGCCGTGGTAGACCGCTTCTTCGTCGATGGCGGCGAGAAGATCGCTCTTCAGTTGCGCGATGTGGTCCGCGCTGAGAACATCCCTCTCGATGAACGAGCCCTGCTCTGCGATCTGCCGGCGCCACCACGAGCGCTTCGCCTCGGTTGGCGAATTCGTTGAGCTCTCATCAGTCGGCATGTCTCAGGGCTCGAAAGATGATAGTCGAATCGAATATCGCGAAGAAGGCCGGTGCGGGGCGAGCCGATCTTTGGCCGGGATCGTGATCTCAATCCGCGGAGGTAGTGACGGAGGCGGTCGTTTCTTTCACGACGTAGACCGGACGCTCGACGCTGCGATTGAAGATGCGCGCCAGATATTCGCCGATGATGCCGAGGGCAAAGAGCTGCGCGCCGGAAAAAATGGCGATGGCCGAGGCGAGAAACGGGAAGCCGGGAACGCTTCCGCCGGCGATGAAGTAGCGGCCGAGGACGTACGCCAGCAAGGCCACGCCGAAGAGGGTGAAAAAAAATCCGACCGCGCTGGCCACACGAAGCGGAGCGGTACTGTAGCCGGTGAGGATGAACATCGCCGAATTGAACAGCTTCGGGAAGGTGTAGTTCGAGCGGCCGATGGTCCGCGACAGGTGCTCGCATTTCACGGAGCTGAACTTCGAGGTGCCCCACGAAAGGAGCACGTCGATGATGACCTCGGGGCTGCTGTACGCCATGAACGCGCGGCGCAGGTCCGTGCGGAATGCCCGAAAGGCGCTGATGTCGGGGATCGTGCCGATCCGCATGGCGTATCCGAGCGCGCCCTTGGTGAACTTCGAAAAGAAGTTCCTCCACAGTCCGTGAGGCAGCGTGGTCGGCGTTCCGTAGACGACGTCCGCGCCTTCCGCGAGCTTCGCCAGGAGCTTGGGGATCTCTTCCGGCTGATGCTGGAGGTCGTCGTCCATGGTGACGGTCACGGCATGGCGCGCCGCCCGCGTCCCGGCCAGGAGCGCGTTGTGCTGCCCGAAGTTGCGCATCATCCGGATTCCGCGGACGCGCGGGTAGCGGGCGGCGAGCTCGCGGACGACGTTCCAGCTCCCGTCGCGGCTTCCGTCGTTGACGAGCAGAACCTCCCACTCCTTGGCCACCGTTGGAAGGACGGCTGCCAGCCGCTCGACGAGCGGGGTGAGCGACCCCTCGCTGTTGTAGACCGGCACGACGACGGAAACACCGTCGCTGAGGTTGTCCGCGGTGGCGTCGACGTCGATCAAGTCATCCTCTCATGTACCGCGGCGCATCGTCGCCGGTCATGAACAGCAGGTCGAGAATCGTCACGAAAGGATCATACGGCGGATAGAGCTGCGGGTACTCGGGATAGCCATAGTCGATGTACTGCAGGTCGATGCCGGCGGCGGCGAACGTCTCCGGCTGGATGTAATCGCGAGCCGACGGACCGCTGAGGTACTCCGTGGCGCCAAGGGCGCGGCAGATCGCGACGAGGCGCTCAGTCCTGCGGCCGCCGATGCCCAGCGACGACGAGCGGATGAACCTCGTCGACGTGATGCCGAGCATGCCGGCGATGTCGATCGTCGTGGCGATGGTGAAGTCGGCAAGCAGCGGAGGGGGGTCGGCGTACGCCTTCCGGAGCCAAGGCAGGAAACGGTCGAAATGCGGGGCATCTTCGTAGAGACGGCGCAGCGTCTCGAAGTGCTGTCGAGGCCATCCGGTCTCGGGATGCATCTGGACGTCCTTGATCAGCAATCCATGCGTGGCGCCGCGGCTGCTGACGGGGATCGTCAGCCACTGCGAGCCCCGCGGCGTCTTCACGCGGTTCCGGTTACGCCAGCCGTGCTTGTCGTACTGCACGTCGTCGTAGAAAACGAAGACGTCGGCGCGGCGGATGAGATCGAAGTAGCCGCGCCACGGGATGTACGACGGCTGCACGATCACGCATCTCACGAGAACGGCTCCAGCGCGGGTACGACCGGCAGAGAGTCGTACCGCGCGCCGCGAACGACCACGCGGCCGGCGGCGTCGTGGACGACACGTCCCTCCGCGAACCAGCGCAAGACCTGGAGGAACATCGGCTCCAGACGCTCGTAGAGCCGCCGGCCGTACGAGAGGACGTCGTCGTTGGGCAGAACCTCGACGGCGGCTTGGGCGATGATCGGCCCGGCGTCGACTTCGGCGATGACCTCGTGAATCGTGGCGCCGCCGACCTTCACGCCCGCGGCGAGCGTTCGCTCGATCCCTCGCGTTCCGGCGAACGCCGGCAACAGCGCGGGGTGAACGTTGATGATTCGATGCCGCAGCGCGTCGACCGCCGTGGCGGGGAGGATGCGGTCGAACGTCAGCGCGGTCAGATCGGGCTGCTCGTCGACGAGCGCCTTCGTCACGGCGACGTCGAACGCGGCGCGGTCGCGCGGATCGAGGCGCATCACGGCGATGCCGCGGCCCCGCGCAAAGTCGTCGAGGTCAGCAGCCGACTTCGTTTCCAGGATGAGAAGCGCCGGCTCGATGCCGATGTCGTCGCAGCGCGCCACCGCCGCCCGGAACAGCGAGCCGTGTCCCGACACGCAGAATGCGGTGCGGAGGCGCCGTTCGGAGCGCACGATCAAAGCTTACTCGCTCGCCGGCCGATCGAGCCGCCCGCTGTCGCGCGCCCGCAGCCGCCGGATCCGCTCCTCGATCGGAATCTTCGCCACCTCCTGCCAGCGGCGGATCCCGGCGGCGTCGCCCCCGCGCAGCTTCTCCTTCTGCGCCGCGTGGAACAGATGCACGAACGGGAGGTATCCCCAATTCCAGACCCGCCCGTGCAGCGAAGCCCGCTCCCAGAACTCATTGTCCTCGCCGCCCCAGCCGACGAACGACTCGTCGAAGCCGCCGACGTCGAAGTAGGCGGGCTTCGAGGCCACGATGCTCGCCCCCTGCAGGTTCTGCACGACTGTCGCGGGCGCCGGATCGAGCGGTGCGCCGTTGAAGATGCGCCGCGTCGTCTCCTCGGGCAGGTAGAACGTGAAGCGCTTCAGGTCGGCGAAGTCCCACCCCTCGCGCACGCGGCGCAGGGCCTCGGCGGCGTAGCGCTCGGGGACGAGCATGTCGTTGTCGTGGAGGATCAGCACCTCGCCGCGGGCCAGCCGCGCGCCGGCGTTGAGCGTCCAAGCGCGGTTGTAGTCATACGCCGGCGACGGGATGGGCGTGTGGACGTAGCGCACCCACGGCGGCAGATGCGGCTCGATCTCGCGCGTAACGGACTGCTCGACGACGATGCACTCGACGGCCGCGCCGCGCTGCGCGGCGATGGTCGGCAGCGTGGCCAGGAGATGCGGCAGGCGGGCCGCGCCGCGGTGGCCGATGACGAAGGTGACGTCGATGGCGTCGCCGAAGCGGACGGCATCGTCGAAGCGAATGGGCCAGTCGTCGAGGGCACGGCGCATCAGGCGCGTCGCGGCGGAGGGAAAGACGTTGGCGATGTGCAGCTCCGAAGTGAACTGCCAGTCGCAGCGCGCGCCGGAGTCGTTCGGCGTGATGGTCTCGTTGCGGTTGCGGATCAGCACCCAGCGCTTGCGCAGATGGCGTTCGAAACGCGGCCAGTCGTAGAGCAGCGCGCCGAGGCGGGTGCGGAGGGTCATTGCCATTCGTCATCCTGAGCCGCGTCAGACGGCGAAGGATCTCAGGCTACGCAGCTGGAGATCCTTCGCTGCGCTCAGGATGACGAAGTGTAACGTCGACGCGCTCGACGACGTCGCGCAACTCGCCGGCATCGACGGCGACGTCCTGATCGTTGAGATTGCCTTCGCCGACAGGCGTGCCGAAGAGCACGCGGTAGCGGTGCTGCAGCGCGCCGCAAAGCGCGTATATCTGCGGGTTGAAGCCGCCGCTGGCGATCTCGATGACCTCGAGGCCGGGCGCGCCGAAGATCACGTTCACCAGTCCGGAGCCGTGAAGGCCGGCAATGACGGCGGCCTCGCCGATCAGCGCGCGCTGGGCGTCGAAGGAATGCTCATCCATAACCATGCTCTCGTAGCCGTGGGCCTCGAAGATCGACCAACACTCATCCTCATTCCGCAGGCGACGCCGGGCCGCCTTGGCGCGGCTGATGAAGAGCTTTCGATCGCGCCGCGCCGGCGACACGAGCAAGCGGTTGCGGAGATCGTCCAGCAGCGAGGCGCGGTACGCGTCCATGCCGACGACGGTCAGCTCGTCGACCTCGATCACCGACGACGACAACCTGTGCGCCGTGGTCCGGTCGAAGCCGAGAGCGTCGAGCGAGGCTTCCGCCGCGTCCGACATCCGGTTCCGCTCCGGAATCACGATGTTCGCTCCGCGGCCGTGCTTCTGCAGCAGCGCGATCTTGACCAAGTGCCACTGCAGCCAGTGGCCCCAGTTGCGGTCCCACTGCTCGAGGATCCACGTGGCGCGCTGAAGGTGAACGCGCGGCGCGCCGCGGCGCATCAGCGGCGCGTGCATGGCCGGGATGTACTGCGTCCCGCGCACGCCGACTTCTTCGTCGTTCTCGGTGACGATCGCGTAGAAGCCGTTGTCCCACTGGTCGCGCCCGACGAGAACGCGGCAGCGCGGAATCGTGGCGAAGAACGTTTCGGAAACGGGCCGCTCCGGCACGTCCCGGAACGAGCACGGGCCGAGGCTGGCGTCGTCCGGCAGCTGGTCGCGCGAGGCGACGTTGCTCGGCAGCGGCACGCGGCTGACCGTCGCCGCGTCGATGAGCTCGCAGTCGAATTCCGACGGCTCTCGCCGGCGCAGATAGCGATGCCCGAACAGCCATGGCGGGAGGTGAAGACGGCCGAGGGCTTCGCGCGCCAGGCAGTTCCGCAGCCGTTCCGTCCACATGCCGCGACCGTATCATGTGGGCCGTGCTGGTTTCGATCATCGTTCCGGTTTACAACCGCGCGGCGCTTCTGGTCGAGGCGGTGGAGAGCGCGCTGGCGCAGACGTACCGGCCGATCGAAATCATCGTCGTCGACGACGCCTCGACCGACGACACGCCGAGCGTGATCGCCTCGCTCTGCGAGCGATATCCGGAAGTGCACGGCGTGCGGCGGGAGAACGGCGGGCCGGGGCTGGCGCGTGAGACGGGGCGCCTGGCCGCGCGCGGCGACTTCATCCAATACCTCGACAGCGATGATCTCCTGCTGCCGCGCAAGATCGAGCTGCAGGTCGCGGCGCTGCAGGCGCGGCCCGACTGCGGCGCGGCCTACGGCATCGTGCGCTATCGCAACGCGCGCGGCGAAGAGATCGTCTGCGACTGGAAGCCGGCCAATCAGGTCGTGGACACGCTCTTTCCGTCGCTCCTGATCGCGCGCTGGTGGGAGACCGTCTCGCCGCTTTTCCGGAAATCCATCATCGACGCGACCGGACCATGGAGCGCGCTGCGCCTCGAGGAGGATTGGGAGTACGACGCGCGCATCGCCGCCCTCGGCGTCCGGCTCGCTTTCGTCAACGACGTCGTGGCCGAGCATCGCGACCACCGTGAAGGCCGGCTCTCGCGTGGCGAAGGGCTCGATCCGTCGCGGCTGCGCCACCGCGCCGCGGCGCACCTTCTCGTCCTCGAGCACGCCCAGCGCGGCGGCGTGGCCGGCGACGCGCCGGAGATGCAGACGTTCGCGCGCGAGCTCTTTCACATCGCCCGGCAATGCGGCGCGGCCGGGTTGGCCGAGGAGTCGCGGCGCCTCGTCGAGGCCGCGCGGCGAGTCTCCGAGGCGCGCGACCTCCGCGCCTATGCGATGATCGCCAGCGCCATCGGCTGGGCGCGCGCCGGCAAGGCTTCGATGTGGATCGATCGGCTGCGGTGATACCGTGATGCCGGTGGTCAGAGCGAACCGGATCGCGCTCCTCGCGCTCATAACCGCGCAATTGCTCTTCCTCGGCTTTCACCTCGTCTATGGCCGATTCCTCGGCTGGGATGAGATGGGCTACAAGGCCGTCGGCCGCGGCTGGGCCACCACCGGACACTGGACCGCCCCGGAGTTGGAAGGAGCGTACTGGCCGCTGTCGTGGCACTGCCGCCCGCCCGCGCCGCCGCTGTACAGCCTCGCCTTCGGGATATACGTCCGGATCTTCGGTCTCTCCTTCCGGACGAACGCCATGTTCGACGCCTTGATCCAGGTCGCGTTGTCATGGATCGTCTTCGCCGTCGCGCGCACGCTCGACCGCGATGGGCCGTCGTGGCCCGCGGCCGTGGCCGCCATCGCCATCCTGCCGCTCGGAAATCCCGGACGTCCCGAAGCCATGGGGATGACCCTCGGCTTTCTCGGCTGGCTCGCGGCGAAGCGCGCCACCACGGCGAAGCACTGGCTCGCGGCAGGGTTGCTCGAAGGACTGGCCGCGACGACGAGCGTGGCCAGCGGCTTCTTCATCGGATTGCTGGTCCTCCTGCGCCGCAACCGCATCCGGGACACTGCCGTCTGGATGGCGGCGGCCGCCGCCGTCTTTCTCCCGATCATGCTCATCCTCGACTGGCACACACTGCATTCGGCAGGCTCGGGGATGGGGACGATGGCCGCAGCCGCCGCGTCGCGGAGTCTGAAATGGCTCATCGAAGCGTTCCAGTTCGGGCGCACGGCGGGGTGGGCGGAGATCGCCATGCTGGTGCCGATTGCCCTGGCGGGATGGAAATGGAAGCAGCGGTCGTTGTGGCTTGTGCCCGTCGCCATCCAGCTGGCCATCCCGCTGCTGTTCCCGCGCGAGTTCTATTACATCTGGATCATGGCCCCGGTCATGCTCGGAATCACCATGATCGTCATCGAGCGCTCGCCGCGGCGATGGCCCGCGCTCCTCGCGCTGCCGATCTACCTCTTCGCCATCTCGCGCGTCCTGCTGCTCCACGCCGCGCTGGTCACGCTTCCGCCGGACCAGCGCATCGATGCCAACGTGAAGCTGATCCACTCGATCATTCCGCGGACGAGCACGATCATGACCTACGACTACTGGCCGGCGCTCGGCAACGAGTATCGGCTTTACAGCACCGACGCACGTCCCGACTGGCAGACCGTCGACTACATCGTGCTGACCGGCAACGGCTCCGGCGCGCCGGGGAAGCGCCAGCTCCTGCCGGATGACCGCGATCTGCACGCGCAGCGCGAATACACCATCGTAGCCGACCGCCTGAACCGCGAGCCCTTCCACCTCGGCCCGATCCACACGCACAGCGCGTACGGCTTCGGGCCGATGATCCTCCGGCGCATCCGCCAGCCGGGCCAGTCGAACGAGTCGGCGCACGTCCAGACCACCTGCTATCCATGAGAGAGCCGGCCATCTCCGTGGTGATGAGCGTCTACAACGCCGGCGACGGCCTGCGGAAGACGCTCGACGCGCTGGAGGCGCAAACGGAGACGGACTTCGAGCTCGTGGTCGTCGACGACGGCTCGACCGATGCCTCAGGTAAGATCCTCGACGCCCTGGCGGCGCGCGACGGCGGCGTGCGCGTGCTCCATCAGGAAAACCGCGGACTCACGCACGCGCTCATCGCCGGCTGCGCCGCGGCGCGCGGCGCCTTCATCGCCCGGCAGGACGCCGGCGACGTCTCGTTCCCGCGGCGCCTCGAGAAACAGCGCGCCGTGCTGGCGACGAATCCCGACCTCGCCTTCGTCTCCTGCTGGACGGAGCTCGTCGGCCCTCAGGACGAGCACTTGACGGTGTTGAAAGGACGGGGAAGGGCGCGTGCGCCGCTGTCGATCCTCGATGCCCGCGAGCGATGGAGCGTCGTCGACGGGCCGAGCTCGCACCCGTCGGTCATGTTCCGGCGCGACGCGTACGAGCGCGCCGGCGGCTACCGCGCGGAGTTCTACTTCGGACAAGATTGGGACCTCTGGTACCGCCTCGCCGCGTTCGGAAAATTTCAGATGATCGAGGAGGTGCTCTACGCCGCGCGCGTCGGACCGAACGACCTGAGCACCGGCGCCCGGCGCACCCAGGCCCAGATCGCGCAGCTCTCGCGCGCGGCGTTGGAGGCGCGCCTGCGCGGCGAGAGCGACGCGGCCATCGTCGCCCAGGCAGCGAGCATCCGCCCGCCCCGCCGCCCATCGCGATATCGGCGCGCCGGCGGCTTCTACTTCATCGGCGAGGCCCTCCGGCAAAACGGCGACGCCCGCGCGCGGCGCTACTTCCGCGAGGCCATCGCCGCGTCGCCGCTGTACTGGCGGGCCTGGCTGCGCTACGCCCAGAGCTGGTGGCGCTGATGCGAATCCTGATCATGGCCGACGTCCCGCGCGACCCCAACGCCGGCGCCGCCGGCACGGAGGTGCAGACGGCCGAGGCCCTCCGCCGACTCGGCCACGACGTCGACGAGGTCTGGGCCCCGCGGCTCGGCCGGCGCATCGCCCACGGCAACCTGCACTACCTTCTCGAGCTGCCGCGCGCGTACCGGCGCGCGATGCGGCGCGCGGCGGCGGTGCGCCGCTACGACGTCATCCACGTCAACCAGCCCCACGGCTACCTCGCCGCGCGCGCCAAGCCGCCCGGCGCCGTCGTCGTCCACCGCTCCCACGGGCTCGAGCTCCGCGTCGAGCGCGAGCTGGCGCGATGGCGACCGCGGCCGCGCTTCGCCAGCAGGGTCATGGCCGCGCTGCTGGCGCGGCATTCGCGCCGGATTGCGCGCGATGCGGACGGCCACATCGTCAGCTCTTCCGAGGATGCGGAGTTCCTCGTGCGCGACCTCGGCGTCGACGCCCGTCGCATCGCCGTCATCCCCCAGGCCGCGCCCGATCTCTTCCTCGCCACGCCCGCGCCGCCGATGACGCCGCAGCGCCTCCGCCGCGTGCTCTACGTCGGGCAGTTCGCCTTCGTCAAAGCGCCGGCGATCGTCGCCGCGGCGATGAACCTGCTCGCGCGCGATCCGGCGCTCGAATTCACCTGGGTCTGCGATCGCAGGCATCACGCCGACGTCCGGGCGTTGACCGACAAGGTCCAGCTCCTCGGCTGGATGCCGCTCGAGCGCCTCCTCGGCGTCTACGACGCGCACGGCATCTTCCTCTTCCCGTCGTTCTTCGAAGGCTTCGGCAAAGTCTTTCTCGAGGCCATGAGCCGCGGCCTCTGCGTCGTGGCCACGCGCGTCGGCGGCGCGCGCGACGTCATCACCAGCGGCGAGGACGGGCTTCTCGTCGAGCCCGGCGATGCCGGCGCCGTCGCCGCTGCCGCGGAGTCGCTGCTCGCCGATCCCGCGCGCGCGGCGAGCATGGCCGCCCGAGCCGCGCGCACCGCGCGCGCCTACACCTGGGAGCGCACGGCCCGCGAGACCGCCGCGTTCTACGAACGGCTATCCTCATTGCCTTGAGACACCGCCTCGGCATCGTCGCCTCGCATGTGATCCAGTACCAGGATCCGCTCTTTCGTCTCCTGGCCGCGGAGCCGGACATCGATCTGGAAGTGCTCTACTGCTCGCGCCACGGCCTCGACACCTTCCGCGACGCCGACATGGCCACGACGCTCTCCTGGGACATCGACCTTCTCGGCTACACGCATCGCTTCCTCCGCAACGTCGCGCGCGACTCGAACGGCCGCTTCTGGCGCCTTGTCAACCCCGGCATCGTCCCGGCGCTCGCGCGCGGCCGCTACGACGCCGTCATCTTCATGACCGGATGGGGCGCCTTCAGCGCGCTCCTCGGCATGCTCACCTGCCGGCTGCTGCGCATCCCGTTCTTCCTCTACGGTGACTCCAGCTTTCCGCCGGCCGAGGACTCGGCGCGGGCACGAATTCGCGCGGGATTGCTGCGGACGTTGTTCGCCCTCGCCACCGGCTTCATGACCTCGGGCGTCCTCAACGCCGACTACTACCGCCACTACGGCGCCGACCCGCGGCGCTTCTTCCTCCTGCCGTGGGCCATCGACAACGAGCGCTTCGCGCGCGAGAGCGTCCTGCAGCCGGGCGAGCGCGAGGCCCTGCGCGCGCGCTACGGCATCGCCGCCGAGGCCGTGCTCTTTCTGTTTTCGGCGAAGCTCGTCGAGCGGAAAGATCCCTTCGCGCTCCTGAACGCGTACGAGCGCATGCGGCTCCGCGACCGCGCCGCCGTCATCTTCGTCGGCGACGGCGTCCTGCGCGAGCCGCTGGAGCGCACGGCCCGCGACCACGGCCTCGGCGGCGTCCACTTCGCCGGCTTCGTCAACCAGGCGGCGATGCCGAAGTGCTACGCCATGGCCGACGTCTTTGTCCTGCCGTCGACGGTCGAGCCGCGCGGCGCCGTCATCAACGAGGCCATGGCCTGCGGTCTCCCCGTCGTCGTCACCGACCGCTGCGGCTCGATCGGCGACATCGTCCTCGACGGCGACAACGCCTTCATCTATCCCGCCGGCGACGCCGGCGCGCTCGCCGAGGTCATGGACCGGATGAGCGCCGACGACGAGCTGCGCCGGCGCATGGGCGCGCGGTCGCGCGAGATCATCGCCACGTGGGACTTTCACCGCGGCGTCGCCGGCGTCAAGGAAATGCTGCGATGGGTGGAGCGCCGGTGATCACCATCGCCATCCCTACGTACAACCGGCAGGCCATCGCCGTCGAGACCGTCGTGCGGCTGCTCCGCTTCGGCGTGCCGGTGATCGTTGTCGATCAGACCGCGACGCCGCATGAGCCGCTGGCGTCGCTGCCGATCCGCCTCATCCGCCTGCCGGAGCCGTCGATTCCGGGCGCGATGAACATCGCCGTCGAGGCGGCGCAGACGGACCTCGTGCTCTTCCTCGACGACGACATCGTCCCCTCGGCCGCGCTCGTCGATGCCCACGCCGCGGCGCATGCCGACGCGGACGTCTGGGCCGTCGTCGGACAGATTCTCCAGCCCGGCGAGAAACCGCGGCACGTCGAGCAGCCGTCCGACGATCTCGAATTCCGCTTCGACGCCGACGAGCCGCGCTTCGTCACGAACGTCATGGCCGGCAACCTCTCCGTCAAGCGCGACCGCTTCCTCGACCTCGGCGGCTTCGACGAGAACTTCGTCGGCGCCGCCTACCGCTTCGAGAGCGACTTCGCCCTGCGCGTCGCCGCCGCCGGCGGGAAGATCCTCTTCGAGCCGCGCGCCTCCATCGATCACCTCAAGCTCGCCACCGGCGGCCTCCGCTCGTGGGGCGATCACCGCACCTCCGCGTCGCCGATGCATTCGGCCGGCGACTACTACTTCGCCCTGCAGCACCGCCCGCCGCTGTGGCGTTACGCGCTGCGGCGGCTGCGCCGGAACGTCCTGACGCGCTACCACGCCGCGCATCCGTGGTCCATCGCCCCGAAGCTCATCGGCGAGCTGCGCGGGCTGATGCTCGCGCGGCGCCTCCACCGCCGCGGCCGCCGGCTCGGAATGTTCACAGCGGCGGCGGGTTAGAAACGGCACACGGCGATGGTCCTGATTCCGTTTCTCGCGCTCCTGCTGCTGGCCTGCGTGATTGCCTTTCTCGACTGGCGCCGCGGCTGGTATCTGGCCATCATCTGCGGCGTGCTGCAGGACCCGGTGCGCAAGATGACGCCGGGCTCGCCGGTGGTCCTGACGTTCAGCGTGGTCCTGGTCTACGTCACCGTCCTGCTGTCGGCGCACGTGCAGCTGCGGAGCTCGCTGGCCGACATCGGCAGGCGCTTCTCGGTGCTCTATGCCTCGGCGAGCCTCTTCCTCGTCTTCCTGGTCGTGGCGGGCATCAACGGCGTGGCCACGTTCGGCCTGCAATATTGGAAAGCGCCCGCCCTCAGCTTCGTCATCTACCTGATGCCCATTCCGGCGCTGCTCCTCGGCTACACCTTCTTCCGGCGCGACGAGGACCTAACGCCGTTCCTCATCTTCTACAGCGTCCTCACCTCGGTCGCGCTGATCGGCGTGATCCTCGAATATCAGGGCGTGCCCTGGAAGGCTCTCGGCCTGGTGGCGTGGACGGAAGGATCGAACATCCGCCTCCTGACCGGCCTGCAGATCACCATGCTCTCCGGCTTCTACCGCGCGCCCGACGTGCTGGCCTGGCACGCCGGCACGCTGGCCATGATCGGCATCGCCATGTCCATCCGGGCGCGACTCCTCCGCGCGGCGTGGCCGTGGATGGCCGTGGCCGCGTGGGGCATCCTGACCTGCTTTCTCAGCGGACGGCGCAAGGCGCTCTACATGGTCATCGTCTTCGCGGCCGTCTTCGTCTGGCGCTTCGCCCGGCGGCTCAACGTGCCGCAGGCGGTCTCGTTCGCGACGCTCGCGCTCGTCCTCCTCTTCGTCACGCACCGCCTCAGCACCTCGGAGCGCACCGACGCCTACGTGCGCGCGGCCGTGACGTCGCAGTCGGAGCTCCTGGAGCGGCTCGAAGGGGGGCTGGGGGCGACGATCGAGCAGAGCGGCATCATGGGCGCCGGCCTCGGCACCGCCACGCAGGGAACGCAGCACTTCACGACGACGTCGTTCAGCTGGCAGGAGGGCGGCCTCGGCAAGCTGGCCATCGAGCTCGGCGTGCCCGGCATGGCCGCCGTCGGGCTTCTCCTCATCGTCTTTATCCACCTGGCCATGAAGATCACCCGCGCCCCCGACGAGCCGGGAACCTCGCAGATCCTCCGCTGCATGCTGATGGCCATGGTCGCCGCCAACGTCGCGAACTTCACCGCCTCGGCCCAGGCCTACTCCGATCCGCTCCTGTCGCTCATGGCTTCGTTCTTCGCCGGCTGTCTCCTCGCCACCGCAGCCACGGAGTCGCGCCTGGCGGCGACGAGCGCGGTCCCGATCCCGGCAACCGCCTAGAATCGCGGCGTGCGCCTTCTCCACGTCGTGCCCACATACCTGCCGGCCACGCGCTATGGCGGACCGATCGTCGCCGTGCACGGCCTCTGCCGGGCCCTGGCGCGGCGCGGGCACGAGGTGCACGTCTTCACCACGAACGTCGACGGCAGCGGGGTCTCCGGAGCGCCGCTCGACTGCCCCGTGGAGCTCGACGGCGTGCGCGTCCACTACTTCCCGGCCCGGCTGCGGCGGCTTTATTACTCGCCGGCAATGCGGAAAGCGCTGCGGACCTTCGTGCCACTCTGCGACCTCGTGCACCTGCACTCGGTGTTCCTCTGGCCGACCAGCGCGGCGGCGCGCGTGGCGGCGCGGGCGGGAGTGCCGTACGTCGTCAGCCCGCGGGGCATGCTCGTGCCGGAGCTGATCCGGCGGAAGAGCCGCGTGGCGAAGTCGATGTGGATCGGCCTCGTGGAGCGGCGGACGCTGGCGGAGGCGGCGAGCGTGCACTGCACGTCGCAGCGCGAGCTCGACGATGCGCGGCAGTTGCATCTGCCGCTGCCGTCGCCGTTCGTCGTGCCGAACGGGATCGATCTTCCGCCGCTCTCCGGCGAGCGGCGCGACCCTCGGCTCCTCCTTTTTCTTGGGCGCGTGAATTGGAAGAAGGGGCTCGACCGCCTGATCGAAGCGATGCGCGGCGTCGACGCCCGTCTCGTCATCGCCGGCAACGATGAGGAGAACTACGCGGTCACTCTGCCGCGCGCTGACAATGTGGAATTCGCCGGCGCCGTCTCCGGCGAAGCGAAGGACGCGCTGCTGCGCCGCGCCGCCGTGCTCGTGCTGCCGTCGCTCTCCGAGAACTTCGGCAACGTCGTGCTCGAGGCGATGGCGCAGGCGACGCCGGTCGTGGTCACGCCGCAGGTCGGCCTGGCCGCGGACGTCGCCGCCGCGGGCGCCGGTATCGTCGCCGAGCCGGCGTCGCTGGCCACGGCGCTGAACGCGCTCCTCGCCGATCCGGCGCAAGCGGAGGCGATGGGCCGCCGCGGCCGCGCCCTCGTCGAGGCGCGCTTCAGCTGGGACCGCGTGGCCGCGGAGATGGAGGAGCATTACGCGTGCTCGATGACATCACGCCGCTCGTCCTGACCCGCGACGAGGCCCCGAACATCGCCCGCACGCTCGGGCAGCTGCGCTGGGCGCGCGAAGTCGTCGTCGTCGACAGCGTGAGCGAGGACGCCACGGTCGCGATTGCCCGCACGTTTCCGAACGTGCGCGTGGTCGAGCGCCCGTTCGACAACCACGCCGCGCAGTGGCGGTTCGGCGTCGCCCAGGTGCGCACGCCGTGGGTGCTGACGCTCGACGCCGACTACTTCGTCCCCGACGCCGCCGTGCGCGAGATCGCCGCGCTCGCGCCGCCGCCCGACGTCGCCGGCTACATCGCGCGCTTCCGCTACGCGATCGGGGGCCGCCCGCTGCGGGCCACGCTCTACACGCCGCGCCCGGTGCTGCTGCGCATCGGCGCGTTCGAGATCTGGCAGGACGGGCACACACAGCGGACGCGCGTCGATGGACGCATGGAGTCACTGCGCGAGCCGTTCGTGCACGACGACCGCAAGCCATGGCGCCGCTTCGTGGCCCGCCAGCGCCTCTACGCCCGCGAAGAGGCCGAGAAGCTCCGCCGCGCCGACCCGGGCACGCTCAACGCCGCCGCGCGCCTGCGCAAGCTGCGCAGCGTCGCGCCGTTCGCCGTGCTCGCGCACACGCTCTTCGTGAAGGGCCTCATCCTCGACGGCCGCGCCGGCCTGCGCTACGCAATGGAGCGCTTCGTCGCCGAGTGGCTGATCGCGCGGGAGCTGTGGCGGGGTTAGGGAACAGGGAACAGGCGACAGGGAACAGGTAATCTCGCGACCTGTCACCGGTCGCCCGTCACCTGTGCCCTCAGTGAATCACTTTGTAATTCATCGTGAAGCGGTACGGCGCGTCGATCGGCTGGCCGTCCGCGGTGGCGGGCGTGAACCGCCACTGCCGCACGGCCTCGAGCGTGGCGAAGGCCACCATCGGCGCGCCGATCTCGCCGACGATGCGCGGCGTGTGCGCGCGGCCGTCGCGGCCGACGATCATCTCGATCACCACCGGCCCCTGCACCCAGGCGTTGAGCGACTGATTCGGATACTTCGGATCCACTTGGCTCGCGACCGCCGGCGGGACGATCTGCGCCCCTTTCGGCACGCGCACCTCGCGCAGGCCCGGACGATGCTCGGCGAGAAACTTCCCCGCCGCGCCGTACGCGGACATGTCGCTGCGGGCGATGGCCGGATAGAGGCTCGCCGCGGCGCACCAGTACCAGAGCGCGTCGTCTTCCCGTCCGAGGCCGGCCAGGGCCAGGGCCTTGTGCACGACGGCGATGGAGAAGAGCTGCGTCGTGGCGTCGCCAGAGACGTAGTACTCCATCATCGCCGCGATCGCTTTGTCGTCGAGCGTCAGAGCCTCGAGGTACTTGCCTCTCGCGAGCAGGTCGGAGCTGTCGCCGAGCATTTTCGCGACTCTCTCCGCGACCGTGGCCGCGTGCGCGGACGCGGCGAACAGCAGCAACAGCGCCAGGATCGGGCGTTTCATCTGGTCAGTTTGAAGTTGAACGTCAGGTTGAACAAGACCTCGACCGGCTTGCCGTCCATCGTTGCCGGCTCGAACTTCCACTTCCGCAGCGCCTGCATGGCCGTGTACAGGATCGTCCCGGCAGGGAGCGGTTTCTTGACCGTGACGTCGCGGACGTCGCCGTTCTTGTCGATCAGGCATTCGAGAATGACGATGCCGGTCACGTGGAACCAGCGCACCGCGTACGGATAGACCGGCTCGACGCGCTTGAGCACTTTCGGCGGCTGGATGTTCGAGCTCTTGGAGCCGGCGTGCGGCAGGTCCGGCGGAGCGAGCGCGTGCTGCTTGAGGAACTCCGCCGGCGCGCCGAACATCGACATGTCCGCCTCGGCCAGGCCCGGCCGTATGTTCAGGGCCATGTGCCAGAACCAGACGGCCTCGTCGTCCTGCCCCACGCCGCGCAGCGCGAAGGCCTTGTGCAGCAGTGCCACGGCGAACCACTTCGTCTCCTCGTCGCCGGGACCGAGGTTGTCGACCATGTCGTCGATCAGGCGGTTGTCGATCTTCAGCGCCTTCTCGTACTCCCCCTTCTTCAGCAACTCCTCGCTCTCCGTGATGCGGGCAATGAACGGGTCCGTCGCGTGCGCGGAGATGGCGACGAACAGCAGCGGCAGAATGACGCGGGCCTTCACGATGTCCTCCGAATCATCAGGTCTCCCATGACCAGCAGGTCCATCTTCGTGCGCAGGAAGCAGTCGAGCGCCTGCCCCGGCGTGTTCACCACCGGCTCATTTTCGTTGAACGACGTGTTCAGTACGAGCGGCACGCCGGTGGCGTCGCGGAAGGCCTCGATCAGGCGGTAGTAGCGCGGGTTCTGCGACTCCGTCACCGACTGCAACCGCCCCGAGCCGTTCACGTGCGTGACCGCGGGGATCAGCGCGCGCTTCTCCTCGCGGATCTGGTAGACCTGCAGCATGAACGGCACATCGTAGTCCGTCTCGAACCACTCCCCGACGGCCTCGCGCAGAACCGACGGCGCGAACGGCCGGAACGACTCGCGGCGCTTGATCTTCTGATTGAGGATCGACTTCATGTCGGCGCGGCGCGGATCGCAGACGATCGAGCGGTTGCCGAGCGCGCGCGGCCCCCACTCCATCCGTCCCTGAAACCATCCGACGACGTCGCCCGCCGCGATCTGCGCCGCCGTCTGCCGGCAGAGCTCGCGCTCGTCGACGACGCGGTGCATCGAGCAGCGCGCGGCGTCGAGGTCGTCGCGGCGATGAGCGATGGCCTCGTCGATGGCGTCGTCGCCGTACGCCGGACCCCAATACGCGTGATCCATGACGAAGGACCGCGCATTGTGCAGCTCCTGGTTCCAGACCCAGTACGCCGCGCCGATGGCGCCGCCGGCGTCGCCCGCGGCGGCCTGCACGTAGAGATCGCGGAACGGCGAGCGGTCGAAGACCATGCCGTTGGCGACGCTGTTGTAGCCGCAACCGCCGGCGAGGCAGAGGCGCGAAACTTTCGTCTTCTCGAACAGCGACGTGGCCAGCGCGAAGTAGGCCTCCTCGAACATCGCCTGCATCGACGCGGCGAGGTCCTTGTGCCGCTGCTCGATCGGCTCCTCCGGCGCGCGCGCGGGGCCGAGCTTCTCGATCAGCTTCTCCGAGTACACCGGCCCGATCACCGGCGCGCCGCCTTGCCACACCATGTCTAGCCCGGCGCTGTGATGCGTGAAGTAGTCGGTGTTCAGGGCGAAGCGGCCGCCGCGGACGTGGACGATGTCGCGCATCGCCTCGATCATCGACGGCCGTCCGTACGGCGCCAGGCCCATGACCTTGTATTCGTCGCCGTAGTGCGGGAAGCCGAGGTACTGCGTTAGCGCGGTGTAGAAAATGCCGAGCGAGTGCGGGAAGCCGATCTCGCCGAGGACTTCGATGGCGTTGCCGCGGGCCACGCCCCACATGGCGCTGACGAAGTCGCCGAAGCCGTCGATCGACAGCACGGCGGCCTCGTCGAACGGCGCGACGAAGAAGGCCGAGGCGAGGTGGGCGCGGTGGTGCTCGACGTTGTGCAGCCTCGGCTTGAGCGAGTCGAGGTGGAAGGCTTCGACGAGCTCGCCGCGAAGGTCGCGGATCCTGGCGCGATTCTGGAGGCGGCGTTTGATCGCGCCGAGCGATGGCCGTCTGGCCAGGATGAAGCGCGCGCGCTGGAGGAGCCGCGCGTTCGGATCGCGGTTGACGGCGACGTGGTCGACGTCGTTGAGGGCCACGCCGGCCTCGTCGAGGCAGTAGCGGATGGCCGCGGAGGGGAAGCCCGCCCAATGCTTGACGCGGCGGAAGCGCTCCTCCTCGGCCGCGGCGACGAGCTTGCCGTCGACGACGATGCACGCCGCGGCGTCGGCGTGATGGGCGTTGATGCCGAGGATAATCATGGCGTGGCGGTCGTTCTCGTCAATCGCTTTTTCCCGCCCGACCATTCTGCAACAAGCCAGATGGTTGGCGACCTCGCGTTTTTTCTGGCCGGACGCGGGCACGACGTCGTGGCCGTCACCAGCCGCCAGCGCTACGACGACGCCGGGGCCCGGCTGCCGAAGCGCGAGCGCCTCGGCGGCGTCGACGTCGTGCGCATCGCCACGACGCGCTTCGGCCGCGGCTTTCTGCCGGGGCGCGCGCTCGACTACGCGACGTTTTACGCAAGCGCGTTTTTCGCCCTGCTGCGGCGCGCGCGGCGCGGCGTCGTCGTCGTGGCCATGACCGATCCGCCGCTGCTCTCCGTCGTCGCCGCGCTGGCGTGCGCGCTGCGCGGCGCGCGCCTCATCAATTGGACGCAGGACCTTTTCCCCGAGGTCGCCACCGCGCTTGGCCTGCGCGGCGCGGGCGTGCTGCGGCCGCTGCGCGACTGGTCGCTGCGCCGCGCGGCGATGAACGTGGCCCTCGGCGAGCAGATGGCCGCGCGCATTCGCCAGCGCGGCGCGCCCGCCGTCGTCCGCCACAACTGGGCCGACGCGGCCCTGCATCCCGTTGAACGAAGTCCGCGCTGGGACCTCGGCGATGCCTTTGTCGTCGCCTACTCCGGCAACCTCGGCCGCGCGCACGAATTCGCAACGATCGCCGCGGCCATGCGCCGCCTCGGCGACAATGACAAAATCAAATTCCTCTTCATCGGATCGGGAGCGCAGCTCGACGCCGTCCGCCGCGACGCCGGCGCGAACGCCCGCTTCGCGCCCTACCAGCCGCGCGAGACGCTCAGCGAAAGCCTCTCCGCCGGCGACGCCCACCTCGTCTCCCTGCAGCCGTCGCTCGAAGGACTCATCGTGCCGAGCAAGTTCTACGGCGCGCTCGCCGTGGCGCGGCCGGTGCTCTTCGTCGGCGCGACGGACGGCGAGCTGGCGCGCCTCATCCGCGAGCACGGCCTCGGCTACGTCATCGCCCCCGGCGACGACGCCGCGCTCGCGCAGGCGATCGAGGAGCTCGCCGCCGATCGCGAGCGCGCAACAGCGATGGGCCGCCGCGGCCGCGCGCTCTACGACGAGCGTTTCGCGCCGCGGATCGCGCTCGAGGAATGGGAGCGGATCCTTGCGTAGCGCCCTGATCGCCCTCGGCGCGGCCATGCTGGCTCTCCTCGGCGTTTATCTCGCCGCGCGCCCGTCCTCGGAGCCGGCGCCGCTGCCGGCCGATCCCTTCGCGCTGGCGCGGCGCCTTCGCGTCCATCCCGCTGACTGGCGCGCCGCGGCCGCGCTGAGCGAGCACGCCCTCGACGCGCCCGTGCCGAACCGCTTCGCGCTCTGGCGCGCCTCGCACGACGCGGCCATGCGCCTCGCTCCGACGCGCCAGGCCCCGCGCATGGAGCTCGCCCGCGCCGCGCTCTTTCACTGGACCGAGCTCAGTCCCGCCGACCGCCGCGCGGCCATCGACCTGATCGCGCCGCTGCTGCGCGACTCGCCAACGTTCTTCCGCATGGCCAAGCCGCTCTTCGACCTCACCGGCGACCTGCAGATGCTCCGCCGCTTCAATCCCGGAACGGAGCAGACGCTCGAGTTCGTGCGCAACACCGCGGCGACGTATGGATTTTTTCAGGACTACCGCGAGCTGCGCGCCGAGGTCGCGCGGAAGCGCATCGCCGATTTTCGGGCCAGGCTGCCTCAGCTCTCGCCCGCCGAGATCATCAACGAGCTCCCGCAGCCGCCGTACTCGACCGACGACGAGCCGCTCCTCCGCGAGGCTCTGGCCGAGCTTCACCGCCGTCCCCTGATCGAGGACCCGCACCGCGGCTTCGTCGTCGACGCCCTCGTCGACTACGCGCTGCGCCATCACCTCGAGCCGCTCGACGGCATCGACTCCATCGTGCGCATTCGCGGCAGCGCCGGCGACCGGACGCGCTACCGCCTCGCCGAGGCCTTGCGCATGGAAGCGGCCGCGTACGACATCCGCATCAGCGCCAAGGAGCCGCTCACCGAACCGCGCGGGAAATGGCAAGGCACCGGCGACGGCGACACGCTCAGCCTGCGCGCCTGGATCGACCGGGAGCTGAGCGGGCCGGCGTCGATCGTGATCGAGAAGGTGGCGAGCGACGAGGTGCCGCCGTACGTCGAGATCTACCTCGACGACGCGCGCGTCGGCGAAGGCGAAGTCGACGTCCGGCGCACCTTCGCCATCCCGCCGGCAACGGGTCTCCATCGCGTCGAGGTGCGCGTGGCGAACGGCGCGACGCGCAACGCGGCGCGGCGGATCGTGCACATCGTCAGCCTTTCTCCCTGAGCGCGACGGCGGCGCCGGCGATGGCCGCGAGCGTGGCCGGATTCGCGGGGATGAAGAAGTTGAAGTCGATGAGCGCATGCACGAGGGCGATGGTCACGCTCGTCAGCGCCGCGGCCTGATAGGCGCGCCGCGTCCACGTCGACTCGGAGGCGAAGGCCGTGCGCGCCAACGCGATCGTGCCGCCGAGGAGCGGGATGAGCGCGGCCAGCAGCCCGACCACGCCCGTCGTCGCGGCGACCTCGGCGTAGTCGTCGTGGGCGTGGTTGATCAGCATCTCCGCGCTGCCGATCCCCGTCATCGACGACACCTCGGCGAACGTTCCGAGGCCGCTGCCGAAAAGCGGGAAGCGCTTCCACAGATCGAACGCCGTCCTAACCGTCACTCCGCGCCCGCCGAGCGTGGCCATCTCCGCCTCCTGAAAGCGCGAGACCTTGAAGCCGAAGAGGAGGACGACGACCGCGACCAGCACCACGCCGGCCACGCCGATCAGCACGCCGCGCTGCAGCGCGTGGCGGCGGCCGCTGGCGACCGCGCCGGCGATGGCAAAGCCGCCCACGGCCGCGATGAGCGCCCCGCGCGACTGCGCCACGAGGATGCCGACGAGGCAGGCGAAGGCGATGGCCAGGCCGCAAACAAAGAGCAGAAAGCGCTTCTCGATCAGCCGGACGACGCGCCGCCGCCACGGCACGCCGCTCGGCGCGGCGTCGTGCCACGCCTGCGCGGAAAGGTAGACGCCGAGCGGCATCACGATCGCGGCGTAATGCGCGAAGTGGTTCGGATTCACGAACGTGCCGGTGACGCGGTTGAAGATCAGCTTGTTGACCCATCCCCAGATCGCGTAGCGGTGCAGGGCCGCCTCGCGCACGCCGTAGAGCGTCTCGAAAATGGCCGCCGCGCCGAGCACGAGCGCCAGGGCCACGCGGTGGCGATGCCGGCGGAGCAGCAGCGCCGCGGCGAGGAAGACGGCCGCGTAGGCGAGCACGCGGAAGAGATGCACGAGCGTGATCTCCGGATCGACGGAGATCGGGTGCGCGCCGGCCGGGGCGGGGGCGCCGGCCAGCGCGGCGATGCGGCCGGCGTCGCTCCAGATGCGCAGCGACTCCGGCGAGAGCAGGCGGAGCAGCGCGTCCGGCAGCGGCAGGAGCTGGAAGGCAGCCACGAGCGTGAACAGCGCCGCGCCCGAGGCCCAAAAACGAAACGCGGGCGTGAGTTGGAGCGGCCCCGCCGCCGCCGTGGCGCGCGCGAACGCCGCCAGCGCGCAAATTGCCAGCGCACCGGCCACCAGCGGAAGCTGCGCGCGCTCCGTCACCGAGCCGAACGGCAGCGGCAACCAGCAGAGATACGCCAGCAGCAGCCCGCGGCAAGCGAGCTCGGCGGCAGACCTGCGCTCTGTCATGCGTGTGCCGATTGTACGCGGCTCGTGCTACGATTCCGTGGGTCCATCCGAAGGAAACCTGAACGGAGGGGGATGTGCGGGCATTTTTTCTGCGGCTGTCGGTCGCGACGGCTTGTATTGCGATTGCCTCAACGCTCAGTGCTCAGGCCGTTCGTTCGCGCGAGCGGACCTTCGAGGCCAGCGAGACCCTCGCCGCCGACCTGCGCCGGGCCCGCATCCACACCGGGCCGTTCTACCTCCTCTCCTATCTGCAGTTCTCCGACCTCGGCTACAACAGCCAGTTTTTCTTCCCCACCGCGCAGCAGGGCGGCGGCCTCTCCTTCGCCGTCTCCGCGCCGCAGAAGCTCTACTTCGTCCCGGCCCGCAAGACCATCTACGCCCTCACCTTCACGCCCGAGTACGCCTTCTTCTCCAAAGCGAGCGCCGGCGCCCAATCGGGCAACGGATGGGGATACCTGACCCGCGGCGATGCCCACTTCCTGCTGAATCACATTTACATCAATCCCTACATCCAGCAGTCCAACAAGCTGCAGGCCCTCTCCGGCGAGATCAACCGCATCGTCACGCAGCGCAACGAGACCGTCGGCGTCGGCGGCGAGCTCCGCTACTCCTCGAAAACCCGCCTCCTCTATTCGGCCTCCGGGGAGCGCTTCACCTACCCGGCGGCGCGCTATCAGCCGGACAACCTCGGCAGCGGCGTGGAGCTCAACGGCGTGCCCATCCCCATCCAGGATCTCGACCGGCGCACGCGCAACGCCCGCCTCTCGCTGCTGCACCACACCTTCCCGCTGACCTCGCTGACGTTGGCCAGCGAGTGGAACCGCTACACCTTTCCGAACGCGATCGACAAGAACAGCACGCGGCGTTTCCTCGGCGCCGGCTTCATCCGCGACAACGGCAGGACCATCCTCCGAGGCGAGGCCGGCCCGGCCGTGCTGCACTTCTCCATTCCGGGCGGCCACGATTTCCGCGGCGTCACCGGAAACCTCAACCTCAGCCAGCGCCTCGGCACGAAGAACAACATGTCCCTCGGCGTCGACCGCGACGCCGAGTTCTCCATCGCCGCCGGGCAGACCTACTACGTCGCCGACCGGGCCATGTTCGAGCTCGACCGTAACGCCACCCGCCGGCTCACGCTGCGCTTCACCTCCACCGTCGGACGCGACCGCTATCCGGTCTTCACCGTCGATCCCTTCACGAATTCGCTCGGACGCCGCCTGGACGAGTTCTCCTTCACCGCCATCGGCTGGCGGTACGCGATGCGTCACGCGCGCGGCGGTTTCGACATCGGCTATTACCAGCGCCGATCCAACTTCGGCATCGACGAGGAGAGTGGAATACGACTCGCCATCGCCTTGTCCTTAAGCCCGTAAATCACAGTAAATCATGAGGCTGACGACTTTAATCGCGGTGCTGCTTTTCGTGACGGCCGGCGCCTTCGCCCAGACGGGCGCGCCTCCCACGCCGCCCGTGATCGTCCCCACCGCGGCCGCGAGCGACGCCCCCATCGGGCCGCGCGACGTCCTCGACATCCGCGTTTTTCAGGACGCGAACCTGAACACGCGCACCATCGTCACCGACGACGGCAAGATCTCGTTCCCGCTCATCGGAAAGCTCGACGTCAACGGCCTTCGCCCCAACCAGGTCGAGCAGGTCCTCGCCCAGGCCCTCAGCAAGTTCTATCAAAAGGTCGACGTCTCCGTGCTCGTCCTCGAGGCCGGCAACCGTCCCATCTCCGTCATTGGCGCGGTCACCCATCCGGGGCGCATCAACGCCACCGGGAACCTCACCCTCCTGCAGGCCATCACCCAGGCCGGCGGCCTTGCCCCCGGCTACGGCAAGACCGTCTACGTTCTGCGCAGCGCGCCGAACGGCCTCTCCGACCAGCTGGCCATCGACGTCGAAGACCTCATGGTCAACGGCAACCCCGATCTGAATCTGCCGCTGCGCCCGAACGACGTCGTCAACATTCCCGTCGAGTCCTCGATCAACATCTACCTCCTCGGGGAAGTCATGCGTCCCGGCAAGGTGCAGTTCCGGCGCTCGCAGTCGCCGACGCTGCTGCAGGCCCTCGCCGACGCCGGCGGTCCCACCGATCGCGCCGGCTCGAAGTGCGTCATCAAGCGCAAGAACAACAGCACGGGCAAGGACGAGTCGATCATCGTCGACTACCGGCGTATCCTGAACGGGAAGGCCGCGGACGTCGCGCTCCAGGACGACGACACGATCTTCGTTCGCGAGAGCGTGTTCTAACCTCGGTCTCCGGCAGCAGGTCATGGATCTCAACACCACCGAAGTCCACCTTTCCCACTACTGGACAGTCATCCAGAAGCGATGGAAGGTGGCGTGCTCCATCCTGGCCGTAGTGCTGATCGGCACGATGCTGACCAGCTATTTCTCCAAGCCGCTCTATCAGTCGAGGATCGAGATCCAGATCGAGCGCGAGAACCCCAACCAGATGACCGTCGAGGACTTCTTCGGCATCGCCGCCTCGGACCAGGAGTTCCTGCAGACGCAGTACGTGCTGCTGAAGAGCCGCGGCCTGGCCCAGCGCGTCATCGACGAGCAGAAGCTCCTCTCCGATCCCGACTTCTATCCGCCCGGCGTCGCCAACAAATCGCCGAAGGAGATCGAGGGCATCCGCGACTCGATGGTCGGCGCGATCGTCGGCGGCCTGGACGTGCAGCCGGTGCGCAACACGTCGCTCGTCGACATCACCTACGTCACGACCTCGCCCCGCCTGGCCAAGAAAGTGGCCGAGGGGATCGGCGACTCGTACATGCGCATGAAGGTCGAGCAGAAGTTCCAGGCCGTGCGCGCGGCCAGCGAGTTCCTGGAGCGGCAGGTCGCCCAGATCAAGAGCGACATCGAGACCACGCGCAAGCAGCTGCAGCAGTACGGCGAGAACAAGGGAATCATCTCCGCCGACGAATCGACGAACATGAACCAGCAGCGGCTGCAGAAGACGAACGCCGACCAGGGCGCCGCGCAGGCGGACGTCATCGCCCGCCGGACCGAGTACGACACGATCGTGCGCTCGTCGCCGGAGACCATCGCCGCGCGCGATCCGCGCGTCTCCTCGATCGCCGACGAGGAATCGCGGCTCCAGCGCGAGTACCAGCAGAAGGGCGCGAACCTCCGGCCCGAGCATCCGGAGATGCAGAAGCTGAAGGTGTCCATCGAAAAGACCGAAGCGTCGCGCCAGCAGGCCGTGAAGGAAGCCTACTCGCGCGCGCTCGACACGGCCCGGCAGGCCATCGGCGCGGCCGAGCAGCGCTACGCGCAGCTGGGCGGCGCGCTGACGCAGCAGACCCGGGCCACGATGGCCATCAACGTCACCGCCGTCGGCTACGCCGATCTGCAGAAGACGCTGGAAGGAAAGCAGGCCCTGCTCGAACGGCTGCTCAAGCAGCAGAACGAGACCGAGGTCACGGCCCGGCTGCGCGGCTCGGAGACGTCGAACGTGCACTGGGTCGACCACGCCAACCTTCCGGGCTCGCGCTTCAACGTGACGATGAAGAAGAACCTGCAGAGCGCGCTGCCGCTCGGCGTGATCCTCGGCCTGGCGGCGATCTTCTTCCTCGAGTACATGGACCGTTCGATCAAGACCGCCGAGGAGCTCGAGCGCGTGACGAAGTTCGCCTCGCTCGGCGTCATCCCCGCGGCCTCGTCGGTCGGCCGCGGCTACGGCTACTACAGCTCCGGCATGCGCGCCTCCGGCGGCAAGCTCCGGGCGGTGAAGCCGCTGCCGGAGCAGGGCGGGATCGATCTCCTCCCCCACGTCGACAGCCGCTCGCCGATCTCCGAGGCCTACCGCGCCTTCCGCACCTCGCTGCTCCTGGCCTCGGCCAGCTCGCCGAAAGTCATCGTCATCACCTCGACGTTCGCCAAGGAAGGAAAGACCACCACGTCGATCAACCTCGCCACCGTGCTCGCCCAGATGGGCAAGCCGGTGCTCCTCGTCGACGCCGATCTCCGCCGCCCCCGACTGCAGAAAGTGTTCAAGGGCAAGATGAACCTCGGCCTGGTCAACTACCTGGCCGCGAACATCCCCCTCGAGGACGTGATCCAGGAGACGAGCGTGCCGAACCTCTCGGTCGTCCTCTCCGGACCGAATCCGCCGAACCCCTCCGAGCTCCTGGCCTCGGATCGGATGAAGGCCCTGATCCACGAGGTGCGCACGAAATTCGCCTACGTGATCTTCGACTCCCCGCCCGTGCTGGCCGTGACCGACGCCATCGTCCTGGCCGCCAGCGCCGACGGCGTGGTGCTCTGCGTCCACGGCGGACAGACGCCGCGCGACCTGGTCATGCGCTCCGCCGAGCGGCTCCGCCAGAGCAACATCCCCGTGCTCGGCGCCATCCTGAATAATCTGGATCTCCAGCAGTACGGATATACGTACAAGAAGAGCTACTACGACTACTACGACAGCGAAGACCGCCGCGCCGCCGCGCCGCCACCGCAACAGCGCGTAGGCTAGGCGCGGCGTGATCGACCTCCACCACCACTGCCTCCCCGGCGTCGACGACGGTCCGCGCACGTGGGAACAGGCCGTCGAGCTCTGCGGCATCGCCGCCGAGGAAGGGATCGAGACCATCGTGGCCACGCCGCACGTGCTGCGCGGGCGGTGGCGCCGCGTGCCCCGCGCCGAGCTGCAGGATCGCCTCGAGGAGCTGCGCGCCCGCACCGACGACCGGCCGCATCTGCTCCTCGGCTCCGAGTACTTCTTCGCTCACGACATGAACGAGGTCCTCGCCGCCGGCACGTCGATCATCCCGCTCGGCTCGAGCCGGGCCGTCCTCGTGGAGCTCGCCTCGCACGCCGTGCCGCCGATGCTCGAGCAGCCGCTGCACCGGGCTCTGCTCGAGGGCTGGACGATCGTGCTCGCCCATCCGGAGCGCAACGTCGTGCTGCAGACCAAGCCGGAGCTGCTGGCGTCGCTCGTCCGCCTCGGCGTGCGCACGCAGGTGACCGCGGCGAGCATCACCGGCGGCTTCGGCGAGGAGGCCCAGCGCTGCGCGCTGGCCTGGCTGCGCGCCGGACTGGTGCACGTGATCGCCACCGACGCGCACAGCGCCGAGAAGCGCCCGCCGCGCGTCCGCGAGGCCCGCGCCCGCGTCGCGGAGATCCTCGGCGAGGAGGCGGCCGCGGCGCTGTTCGTGGAGAATCCGCGTGCGATTCTTCACGACCAGACTCTGGCATGGGAGCCGGAAGTGCCGTACCCTACTCAGCCCGCCGGCATCGTCGTCCGGCTGAGAAGGCTGCTTTCGAAGTGAACGCTCGGAGTGTCGTCATCGCAACGCTGTTGCTCGCCGCCGTAGGCGCGCGCGCTCAGGATTTCTACGCCGATCGGATGCAGCGTGGCCTGGCGAACTACCAGCGCGGCAACTACGCGCAGGCGGCCTCGGACTTCCGCATCGCCGCGTTCGGCTTGATCGACTCGAGCGCCGACTACGAGACGGCGCTCCTCTACGCCGTGCTGGCGAACCGGAAGCTGCAGCGCAACGACGACGCCACGCAGCTCGCGGAGAAGATCGTGACCACCGAGCGCATCGCCCCGGCGTACGCGAAGCTGCGCATCCCCGAAGATGTCCGCCGCGATTTCGAGGCCGCGCTGCCGAAGGTCCTGCGCGCCGATCAGCTCGCGCGCACGCCGGCATTCGCGAGTCTCGCCCCGCGCGGCACCGTGCCGCCGCCCGCCCCGCAGCCGCCGCGCGTCGAGCCGCCGCGGCCGGCGCAGGCGTCGCCGGTGCCGAGCGCGGCCCAGGCGCTGTCGCTGCTGCAGGGCGGCGACGAGCGCGGCGCGCGCGCGATAGCGGAGAAGATCGTCGCCGACGACTACACGAACGCCGTTGCCCAGACGGTGCTGGCCATCCTGGCCGGCCGGCGCGGCGACTGGGCCGGCGTCGTCGAGCACTACTCCGTCGTCCGCACCCGCCGCCGCCTCACCGACGACGAGACCAACACGTTCGTCGTGGGCCTCGTGCGCACCGGCCGCAAGGTGGACGCCGCCGGCGTCGAGCGGCTGCGCGGCATTCAGCCGCTCGTGGCGAAGGCCGCCGCGCCGGCGCAGTCGTCCGCATCCACCCCCCCCCCCCCCCCCCCCCCCCCCCCCCCCCCCCCCCCCCCCCCCCCCCCCCCCCC
>Ga0075425_100000126_pt1 | contig 64561 bp, 50 predicted proteins | sample SoiMethybrSBSTD4_FD_75300 | JGI IMG/M metagenome (GOLD analysis project Ga0075425, IMG submission 75300) | Bulk soil microbial communities from a Populus tree surrounding site in Tennessee, USA - Soil MetaG P. TD hybrid SBSTD4 | ecosystem: Environmental > Terrestrial > Soil > Tree plantation... | reverse complement strand
CGCACCGGACGGTGAAACGGCTCCCCGGGGCCGCGGGGCAGCTGGTTAGGCGAGCACCTTGATGACGACGCGGCGGTTCTGGGCGCGGCCCGCCTTCGTCTTGTTCGGCGCGATCGGCTTGTCCTTGCCGTAGCTGATCACGTTCATCTTGTGCAGCGGAATCTGGTACTGCTCGTAGAGATATCGCTTCACCGCCTCGGCGCGGGCCAGGCCGATCTTCTCGTTCACGGCCTTGTCGCCGACGCCGTCGGTGTGCCCTTCGATTTCGAGGAACACGTTCTTCGGATCCTGCTTGAGCTGCGCGACCATCTCGTCGATCTTCTGCTTGGCCTCGTCGGGCAGCGTCGTCTTGCCGAACTTGAAGTTGCCCTGGTCTTCGCTCAGGACCACTTCATAGACCAACCGCTTGTTCTGCTTGTCGAACGTGTCGTACTTGGTGTTGGCTTCTTCGCCGACCTTGGCGGCCGCCTTGGCGGCGTTATTCGCCGCCGACGCGGCTTCGTTGGCCTGGCTCGCCGACTGCGCCGCGGCCTGCGCGCGCTGATCGACTTCGGAGATGCGGCCCTCGTTCTTGCGGACGCGCTCCTGCGTCTCCTCGATCGTGCGGCCCTGCGAATCGACCTTCTCGTTCACTTCGCCGACGCTGGTCCGGACGAATTTCTTCGACGCGCACGCCGAACCACCAAATGCGATCACCGCGATCGGCACGGCCATCATGTAATTGCGAAACATGTCGAGCTCCTCCTAATGCGACGGGCGAAATTGCCCCGCGATGTATCCGCTCCGGGCTCGTACGGTGAGGTCCTTGTTACGCGCGCGGACCACGAGCGGGTGCCAGCCCGGCGTACCGCTCGATTCGAAAGCAATCAAGTACTGGTGGCGCAGCTCGTCGATCATTTGCCGCGCCGCAACGCTGCGCTGTGCCGGCGTGCTCGCCGTGAACACATGGCCGCCAGTCCACGCCGCCAGTTCGAACAGCGGCCCGCTCAGCGCCGAGCGGTCGGGCAGTGTCGACGTTTCCTCCGACGGGTTGTCGATCGACGAAACGATGCCGAAGATGTAGACCGGCACGTCGATCGCGCTGGCGATCGCCGACACGTCCTCGGGCCGCATCCGGCTCGCGTTGTCGGCGCCGTCAGTAAGGACGATCACCGCACGCCGGCGTCCTTCGCGCTCGCCGACCCGCTGGGCCGTCTGCGCGATGGCGTCGTGCAGCGACGTGGCCCCGAACGGGACGACGCGCTCGATCGAGGCCGGCAGCGATTTCAAGCCGACTGTGAACGGCGCGCGTTCGTCGAGCCGGGTGTCGAAGGTGTAGACGGCCGCTTCGTCGCGGGACGCATCGAGCCAGGAGAGCACCTGGGTGGCCGCCTCCCGTGCGTTGACCATATGGCCTTCCATACTGCCGCTCACGTCGAACAGCACGGCCACGCTCACGCCGGCGGTGTCGGCCTGCAAGTCCGAAATCGCCCGGCTCCGGCCAGCGTCTACCACTTCGAAGTCGCGAGGTTTGAGGTCCTGGACGAAGCGCCCTTTCCGATCGCGGACCACGGCGGCCACGCGAACCATATCGACGCTGGACTTGAACGCTGCAACAGGCTGGGAGTCCTGCGCGTCGAGGCCGGTCGAGCTGACTACTACAGCCAGCGCCAGCGTCCCGGTAATGAGCATGCCCCGCGTCATCGGTCGTCCTATCTCCAAACCCCTTGCCAGCATGCTAAAGCGCTGAAACATCGGTGATTATCTGGTTGGGATTGGTCGAGAAGAGCACTAAAGAGGACAGAAATCGAGTAAATGTTACACTGAACTGGGGATCGGTCAACGGCGCGGGATGTAAAAGCTTCGCGGCGGGAGTAGAGATGGGTGGAAAAGCGTTCCCTTTTACGCGGAAAGGCGGGATCCAGCTCACCCGCAAGACGCGTGTTTGCCGTAAGATCGCGTGGTGATGACCGCCAAAGCCACGACCGCCATCCCGACCGCTGCCAGGGTCCACCGGTTTACCTACGCCATCAGAAACATCGTCGCAGAAGCTCAACGAGTGGAGGCGGCGGGGACGCGAGTGCGATACCTGAACATTGGCGATCCCGTCGCCTTTGGCTTCCAGACACCGGCGCACCTCATCGAGGCGGTGGACCGCGCGATGCGCGACAGCCACAACACGTACGGGCCGTCTGCCGGCATCGAATCGGCGCGCGTGGCGGTCGCCGACGAATACACCCGCAACGGTTTTCCGATCAGCCCCGACCGCGTCTTCATCACGGCCGGCACCTCGGAGGGGATTGAGCTGACGCTTGGCGCGGTGATCGAGCAGGGCGACGAAGTGCTCGTGCCGATGCCGACCTACCCGTTATATACGGCGGTCCTCGCCAAGCTCGACGCCAAAACGAAGTATTACCGCCTGGATCCGTCGCGCGGCTGGATGCCGGATCTCGACCACCTGCGCAGCCTCGTCACCCCAGCAACGCGCGCCATCGTCGTCATCGATCCGAACAACCCGACTGGAGCGGTCTATTCCGTCGAGATGCGGCGTGCGCTGATCGATTTCGCCGAGCGGCACGGACTGCTCATCCTCGCCGACGAGGTGTACGGCGATCTCGGGTTCGACGGCCCTGTGGATCCGTACGGGCGCCTCGACTATGACGCGCCGATCATCTCGTTCTCGAGCCTGTCGAAGGCGTATCTCGCGCCTGGCTGGCGGACGGGCTGGATGGCGGTCGGCCGGTCGCCGCGGCTGGACGGCGTGGCGGCGGCGGTGAAGAAACTTGCCGATGGGCGGCTGTGTAGTACGGTGCCCATGCAGCACGCGATTCCAGCCGCGCTCACCGGCGATCGCTCGCACCAGGTCGCGTTTCGCGCCGCCCTCAAGGCGCGAGCCGATGTCACGCTCTCGCGGCTGTGCACGATGCCGGGCGTGTCGTGCGTTGCGCCAACCGCGGCGTTCTATGCGATGCCGCGTGTCGCACTGCCGCCGGGGCACACCGACGAACAGTTCGTGAAGGCGTTGCTGCACGCAACCGGCGTGCTCTGCGTCTACGGGTCCGGCTTCGGTCTGCCCGCCGAAGAGGGTTTTCTCCGAATCGTGTTCCTGGCACCGCTCGACGAACTGAACGAGATCTACGACCTGATGGCCTCGTTCACGGCACGGTATCTGCAGCAGTAACAAACCGTCTGGTGTCCGACCGCTTTTTATGGAGCGGCCTCGCGCTGAGCAATAAATCACACGCAATCATCAATCAGCATTCAGCAATTCTCTGTCATGCTCTCTGACCGCGATTTCCGCCAGCGCATGATCGAGACGGTGTTGACGGTCGCGGGCGTCGCGATCCTGATCGCGACGTTGTGGGCGGCGCGCGAGGCGCTGATGCTCGTCTACATCAGCGCGCTCATCGCGATGGGCTTTTCGCCGATCGTCCAGTTGATCGAGCAGCGGCACGCGAGCGGGCGGCGGCGCCTGCCGCGCTGGTTTGCGATCTTGATCCTCTACGCCGCGCTCGTCGGCGTTCTGGTCGTCCTCGGGCTGATGGTGATTCCACCGCTGGTCGCGCAGGCTGAAGCGCTGTGGACGCGGCTGCCGACGCACTTCAACAACTTCCAGAACTTTCTGATTCGTCACAAGGTGATGACGCACAGCGTCACCTTGCAGGAAGCGGTGCAAAGCGCGCCGACCGGCGCCAGCGGCAACGCCGTCGGCACGGTGCTGGTCGCGATCTCGAGCGTGATCGGCGGGGCGTTCGGGCTGATCACGATTCTCATCCTCAGCTTCTACCTCCTCGTCGAGGCGCACGCGATGTTCGAATACCTCGTGCGCTTCGTGCCGGCCAGCCGGCGCGGCGACGTGGCGATCGCCGCCCGCGAAGCGGTGGTCAAGGTGAGCGCGTGGCTGCGTGCGCAGTTCACCCTGGCGGGCGTGATGGGGGTCTTCGCCGCCTCCGGCCTGTGGCTGATGAACGTGCCGTACTTCTACGTCATCGCTCTCGTCGCCGCGATCGGCGAAACGATCCCGATCGTCGGACCGGTGATCGGCGGCGTCACGGCCGTGGCGGTGGCGATCACCGTGTCGCCAAAGCTGGCGCTGAGCGTTGGCGTGTACTTCCTGGTCCTGCACCAGCTCGAAGCGAACATCCTCGTCCCGAAGATCATGGAGCGTCGGGTCGGCGTGAGCCCTGTCGCGGTGATGGTCGCGCTGCTGGTCGGCGGCGCGCTGTGGGGCATCATCGGCGCCGTGCTCGCGATCCCGACCGCCGCGATCCTGTCGGTGATCATCGAGGAACTGGCGATCAACCGCGACGTGCGGATTCAACGCGTCCGCTAGCGCGGACGCGCTGAGGGGATTGGGGGTTGGGGATCGGCGATTGGTGGGGATTGGTGAGGGGTCGGCGATCACCGGCCATTCACCGATTCCCTACGACTCACCACCCACCAATCCCCCCAATCCCCAACCCCCAATCCCCAATCCCCGCGGCGGTCGCCGCGGCGTTCTACGTCGCGGCGACCGTCGCGCTGACGTGGCCCGTCTCGGCCGGCCTGACGCGGCACATCGCCGGCGACTTCGGCGATCCGCTGTTCACGTCGTGGGTGCTCGCGTGGGATGCCACGCATCTCGGGCGCGGGCTGTGGAACGCGAACATCTTCGCGCCGCAGCCGCTGGCACTCGCCTACTCGGAGCACTTTCTGCCGCAGGCGATCCAGGCGCTGCCGATCTACGCGGCGACCAGGAATCCGATCCTCTGCTATAACCTGCTGTTCCTCTCGACCTTCGTGCTCTCGGCGTTCGGCATGTTCCTGTTCGCGCGCGAGCTGACCGGGAACGATGCCGCCGCGATCGTCGCCGGACTGGCATTCGCGTTCACGCCGCTCCGCATCGCCTCGATCCCGCATCTGCAGGTGCTCTCGGCGGCGTGGATGCCGTTCGTGCTCTACGGCTTCCGTCGCTACGTTGTCACGAGGCGCGTCGGTCCGCTCGCCGGCGGGGCGGCGGCATGGGTGCTTCAGAACCTGTCGTGCGGCTATTACCTGTTCTTCTTCAGCCCAATCGCCGTCGCTTACATCGCCTGGGAGCTGGCGCGGAATGGGCTCTGGCGCGACCGGCAGGTGGTGCAGCACGTCGCCATCGCGGGCGCGGCAGTCGTGGCGGCGACGATTCCGTTTCTGCTGCCATACCTCGAGCTGCGGCGTCTCGGGTTCAGCCCGCGTTCACTGGACGAAACGCGCCGTTTCTCGGCCGACGTCTACGCGTACTTGACCGCGGATCCGAACCTGCGGCTGTGGGGCCCAATTGCGCAACCGTGGCCGCACGCCGAAGGCGTGCTGTTCCCCGGCCTCACGATCCTCGCGCTTGCGGGTGCCGGCGCGCTGCGCTGGCGGCGAGCCATAAAGCCGGACGTCGGACTGTCAGCCGATCGTTCGCGATCGATCGCGGTATCGGCCGTCGCGATCGCGTGGCTCGCGCTGGTCGTCGCGATGCTCTTCGATTACTCGGTGCGGCTGCCGGTGCTCAAGATCACGAGCCTGTCTCGCATGTTGATCGCGAGCGCGATCGCCGCCGTGGCGTGGCTGGTGGCGTCGCCGCGTGCGCGACGACGGCTGCTGGCGTGGCTGCAGACACCGGCGGCGTTCTTCGTGGTCGTGACCGTCTTCGCGATCGCGATGTCGTTCGGTCCCGACGTGCGCGCGCGGGGACGCACTGTCGCCGCGACGAACATCTACGCGCTCTTCTACAACTACGTGCCTGGGTTCGACGGCCTTCGAGTGCCGGCGCGCTACTCGATGATTGCCGCCCTCGCGCTGGCAGCGCTCGCGGCGCTCGGCGTCGCCGCGATCGATCGGCGCCGGCGTGCGCGCGTCGCAATCGTCGCCGGCGCGCTGATCCTCGTTGAGTCGTGGGCGGTCCCGATCCCCATCGACCAGAACTCGACCACCTACACACGCGCGAACCTTGCGCCGCTGCCGCCGACGATTGCGGTCGGCGCCGACGCGCCCGCCGTGTACGCCCGCCTCGCGCAACTGCCGGCGTCGGCGGCCATCCTGGAAATGCCGCTCGGCGAGCCCGCGTTCGACATTCGCTACATGTTCTACTCGACACTCCACTGGCGCCGGCTCGTCAACGGGTACAGCGGCGGTGCGCCCGAGTGGTATGGCGTTCTGACCGAATCGCTGAACGACGTGCTGACCAGCCCCGACCGGGCGTGGGACGCCGTTGCGCGGTCGGAGGCAACCCATCTGGTCGTTCACGAAGGCTTCTTCAAGGCAGACTTTGGTCGCCGCGTCAGCGACTGGGCCCGAAGCCGCGGCGCGCACGAGATGGCGGCGTTTGGCAGCGATCGCGTGTTTTCGCTGCTGACGCCGCCCTGATCGGGGCTCGGGGCTGGGGGCTTGCTACCCTTCGCATCGAAATCGTCATTCAGCTAGCCCCCAGCCCCGAGCCCCGGCAGCGAAGGCTCAAAGGCATTGTTTTTGATGACTCACCCGCAGAGGACGGCTGTCGGTGCGCGGTTGGCATCGCCGACACCCATGGGCGGAAACGGGATGGCGACTTTATATAAACGCTGGGACGAGCCGAGGAGCATGTTTGGCGACCTCGTTGTCGTCGTCTTCCTGGTAATGCAGTGCCTGGACGGCGTGTTCACCTATCTTGGCGTGTCGTTGTGGGGTCCGACGATCGAGGCCAACCCGCTCATCGCGTCGGCAATGACTGCAGTCGGCGTGATCGCCGGCATCAGCGGCGCCAAACTCATCGCCGTATCGTTCGGCATCGTGCTGCACCTGCGCCGCGTCCACAACCTCGTCGCCGTGCTCACCGCGCTCTACTTCACGGCCGCCATCCTGCCGTGGGCGGCACTCTTCCTCGCCAACTGAGCGGGAACCGATTCTTCCGTAGTGGCCGCGTTCCGCCTTCGCGGAACGCTTCGGCGGACCGCCATAGCCTTGGCGACGGCGGTTAGGCGGACCGTCGTTGGTCCGGCTAAAGCCGGACCCTACCACGAGATCGAAAGCGCTACACTGGCGGAATGCGCCGCGATCCGCTCGATTACCTCTCGCGCGAGCTCGAATCGCTCGCACAACAGGGCCTCTACCGCCATCTCCGCATCCTCGACGGCGAACAAAGCCACACCAGCACATTCGACCACCGGCAGGTCGTCAACCTGTCGTCGAACAACTATCTCGGCCTGACGACGCACCCGAAGCTGCGCGAGGCGGCGCTCGAGGCGACCCGCAGGCTCGGGGTCGGGTCGGGTTCCGTCCGCAGCATCGCCGGCACCATGGACATCCACATGGAGCTGGAGCGCCGGCTCGCCGCCTTCAAGAAGACCGAAGCGGTGGTCGTCTTCCAGAGCGGTTTTGCCGCGAACGCCGGGACCGTCGCCGCCGTATTAACCAAAGACGACGTCGTCGTGTCGGACGAGTTGAATCACGCCAGCATCATCGACGGCTCGCGTCTGAGCCGCGCGACGATCAAGGTGTTTCCGCACAAGGACGTCGACGGCGCACGCAAGATCCTGAAGGACCTGCCGGCCGCGCAGCGCAAGTTGCTCATCACCGACGGCGTCTTCAGCATGGACGGCGATCTCGGCGCGCTCCCCGAGCTGTGCCAGGTCGCGGAGGAGTTCGGCTGCATCATGATGGTCGACGATGCGCATGCCAGCGGCGTGTTCGGCAAGAACGGCCGCGGCACGGTCGATCATTTCGGCATGCACGGCCGGGTCGACATCCAGGTCGGCACGCTGTCGAAGGCAATCGGCGCGCTCGGCGGCTACGTCGCCGGTAGCAAAGCGCTGATCGAATTCCTCTACCATCGCGCGCGCCCTTTTCTCTTCTCGACGTCGCATCCGCCGTCGGTCGCGGCCTCGTGCATCGCGGCGATCGACGTCCTGGAGCAGGAGCCGCAGATCATCGACCGGCTCTGGGACAACACGCGCTTCTTCAAGAGCGGCCTCAAGACACTCGGCTTCAATACCGGCCTGAGCGAGAGCCCGATTACGCCGGTGATTGTCGGCGAGGGCGCGCTGGCAATGAAGCTCTCCGATCGGCTGTTCGCGGAAGGCGTCTTCGCGCAGGGCATCGCCTTTCCGACCGTCGCCCGCGACAAGGCGCGCGTCCGCACAATCGTCACCGCCACGCACACGCGCGACGAACTGCAGTTCGCGCTCGACGTGTTCGCAAAGGTCGGCGGCGAGCTCGGCATCCTGAAAGAGTCGGGGCTGGGGGCTCGGGGCTAGCCGTGGCTTGCGGCGATGGCTTGGGGCTCGACTTGACGCTTGCGGCTCGAGGCTGATGTGTCCTCTCGAACGTCACGGCTGAGCGACTTCTTCGACAGTTACACGAAGGACCTCACCGCCGAGGATCTGCAGCGGCTCTTCACGCGCGACGCGCGCGACGCCTACAAGTTCTTCACTCGCGGCGTCGACGCGGAGGCGCTCGCGCGGATGCCGCGGCATCGCCGGTTTGCGACCGAGGTGCGGCTGCTCTTCATCGCCTTCTCGATGAAGCTGTCGCCGGCGCGGCGCGTGGTATTCGGCGGCGCCCTTCTGCTGGCGGCAGTGGGGCTGGTGAACCTGTTCCGCGGGTTCGGCATCATTGAAATCGGCCGGTTGCCGTTTGTCTCGATCGGCGCGCCTGGTCCGTTGTTCGCCCGCGGGACCTGGTCGTTGTTAATCGCCTTCTCACTCATGAACCTGCTGGTGCTGCTCGAAGTCGCCGACCGGCTGTCGCTGAAGAACGACCTCGAGATCGCGCGCGACATCCAGCAGGCGATGCTGCCGAGCGGGTTGTACACGGGCCCGGGCGTGGAGACGGTCGGCATGAGCCGCCCGGCGAATACCGTCGGCGGCGACTTCTACGACATCCTGCCGCTGCCCGACGGCCGCCTCGTCGTTGCCGTCGGCGACGTCGCCGGCAAAGGCAGTCCGGCCGCGCTGCTGATGGCGCTGTTGCTCGCCATCCTGCGCACGCTGGTCGACGAGCGGCTGGAGCCAGCGGACCTCACCCAGCGTCTCAACGTCCAGGTCTGCCGGCACGCGCCGGCGTCGCGGTTCATCACGCTCTTCTACGCCGTTTATGAGCCGTTGAGCGGACTGCTGACCTACGTCAGCGCCGGCCACATGCCGCCACTGGTGATGCGGCGCGACGGCGCCTGCGAGCGACTGTCCGACGGTGGGATTGCCCTCGGCATGTTCGAACACTCGACTTACACGACCGGACGTGTGATCCTGCAGCCTGACGATCTCCTGGCCGTCTACAGCGACGGCATCACCGAGGCGGAGAACCCGCAGGGGCAGCCGTTCGACGAGATTGGCCTCGAAACTGCGCTCCGCGAGCAGGCGCGGAACACCTTGTCCGAGATGGGCACCGGCGTCGTCCGGGCCGTCGAGGACCACACCGACGAGAAGCGCTTCGCCGACGATCTCACGATCCTATTGCTTCGCCGAACCGGGAACGCCGCTCTAAACTAAGGCCGGTCCATGACGTTACGTGGGGTGATTGCGCTCGTGGCGCTCACGCTCAGCGGCGGCGCCTTTCCGCACGCGCAGGAAGCCGACGGGGTGCGTCTGCTGCTGGCGCGGATGGAACGCATCCTCCAGGCCGGCGATGGACCAGGGTTCATGGGCGCGCTCGCCGACTCGGCGGACCGCAATCGCGCCCGCGACTTCATCGGCAGCGAGTTGCTGCCGGGTGTCAGGCGCGCCGTCATCCAGGAGCGCGATCGGCAGGGGCTCGCGGGGACGCTGCCGGGCAACGGCTTCAGGCTCATCGTCGATACGTTCGCCGATTACGGAACGCGCGCGCGCGCCGCGACCTGGCGGCTCGACGTGAAGCGAACCGGCGATCCAGGCACGGATCGCGAGTGGACGATTGCCGACGAAGAACGGCTGTCCACTGTCGACAACCTGTATCGCGTCACGCTGAACGCCGCCAAGGCGTTCACGGCGCGCAACCTGAAAATCGCCGCGGAGGATCTCGACCTCTCGCTTCCCGACGGCACCGTGTATATCGGCGAGATCGATCTCGGCGTGACCGCCCTGGTGCTGCTCGGCCGCGGCACCCTCGACTTCCATCCTGCATCCGACACCGAGAAAGGGCAGGTGAAGATCTTCTGCGGCAACCCGACGCTCAACACCGCGTTCGACGCCGCGTTCATCCGCCTCAACCCGGCCGACTTCGAGCTGGTGATCAACTCCGCGTCGCTTCAGCCGAAGCCGATCGACGCGCGCGAAATGCGCCGTGCGCAGGAGATCTTCCGCGACGAGTCGCAGAAGTCCTTCGTCATCGATCTCGGCGACTTGAGCCGCGAGGCCTGGTCGCTGCTGCCGGGACAGGGCGACTTCGTCGCCGAAATGCGGACGCGTCGCTACGATACGCTCACCTACGCGCGATCGAGCGCCGAAGCGGAAGACATCACGCTTTTCGATCGCAAGCGGCACCACAACATCGCGCTCTACGCCTCGAAGCAAAAGCTCGCGAGCCGCGGCCGCTTCTACAACGAAGACGACTTGGTCGACTACGACGTCCTGCACTACGACATCGACGTAGCCGCGTCGCCCGATCGCCAGTGGATCGACGGCAAGACAACGCTCCGCATCAAGGTGCGTTCGTACGTGCTCGGCACACTGACGCTGCGCCTCGCCGATCCGCTGGTCGTCCAGTCGATCGTCAGCTACGAGTACGGACGGCTGTTCGGCATCCGCGTGAAAAACCAGAACACGCTGGTCGTCAACCTGCCGACGGCGCTCACTCGTGACTCGGAGATCATGCTGACAATCGCGTATGCCGGTCGGCTCGAACCACAGACGCCGGACCGCGAAGCCGTGGCACCGGAGCAGAGTCGACCCGGCGCCGACGAGATTCCAATGTTCACGGCCGAAGCGAGTTATCTGTACAGCAGCCGCAGCTATTGGTATCCGCAGGCGCCGGTCAGCGACTACGCCACGGCCCGCATCCGGCTGACGGTCCCTCCGGCGATCGACTGCGTCGCGAGCGGCGAGCTCGAGGCCGGCTTCCCGGCGCTGGTCACGCCGCCGGGATCGACGCAGCCGCGGAAGCTCTACGTGTTCAGCGCGACGCAGCCGCTGCGTTATCTCGCGTTCGTCATGAGCCGCTTCGCGCGCGCGGAGACGGCGACGATTGCGTTCCCGACCAAGACCAACGGCCGTCCTCCAGGGCCGGATGCGGAAGACATTCGCGTGCTCGGGTCGACCTACCGCAGCATGAATCTGTCGATCGAAGCCAACCCGCGGCAGCTGCAGCGCGGCCGCGACCTTGCGGACCGCGCCGCCGACATCGCGATGTTCTACGAGTCGCTGATCGGCGACTCGCCGTATTCGAGCTTCACGGTGGCGCTCATCGAAAGCGATCTGCCCGGCGGCCACAGCCCGGGATATTTCGCCGCGCTCAACCAGCCGCTGCCGACCAGCCAGTTGCAATGGCGCAACGATCCGGCGGCGTTCAACGGCTTCCCCGACTTCTTCATCGCCCACGAACTGGCGCACCAGTGGTGGGGCCAGGCGGTCGGCTGGCGCAATTATCACGAGCAGTGGATCAGCGAAGGCTTCGCGCAGTACTTCGCGGCGCTCTACGCGCAGCGCGAGCGCGGCGACGAGGAGTTTGCGTCAGTGATGCGGCAGATGCGCCGCTGGGCACTCGACGAAAGCGGCCAGGGCCCGGTGTATCTGGGCTATCGCCTGGGTCACATCCGCGGCGAGAGCCGCGTCTTCCGCGCGCTGGTCTACAACAAGGGCGCGGTCGTGCTCCACATGCTGCGGCGGCTGGTCGGAGACGATGCGTTCTTCCGCGGCCTGCGGCGGTTCTACTGGACCTCGCGATTCCACAAGGCCGGCACCGAAGACTTCCGCGAAGCGATGGAGCAGGAAACCCGCCAGCCGCTCGAGCGCTTCTTCGAACGATGGATCTACGGCTCGACGCTGCCGCGATTGAAGATCGGCTATCGGCTCGAAGGCAGCGACGTGGTGCTGCACGTCGAGCAGATCGGCGAGATCTTCGACATCCCGGTGACGATCGCGCTGCAGTACGCCGACCGCAAAGCCGCCGACCTCGTCGTCCGCGCGACCGAGCAGGTGACCGAGCAGCGCGTGCCGCTGGCCGGCGTCCTGCGCGGCATCGAGGTCAGCAAAGACGACGGCACATTGGCGGAGATCGTCAAGTGACGCGCCGGGGCTGGGGGCTAGGGGCTAGGGGCTGGCTGACTGGCTGGAGCGCGAAGGCTTTAGCCGAGCGATCAGCTACTGAACGTAAATCGCCGCAACCCGCTGATCGCCGGCACGCTCGAACGGCTCGAAGACCAGCGTAAAGCCGGCGTAGGCGCGGATCTCGCGGACGCCGAACGGGCCGGTCTCCTCCGTACGCCTGACCAATGCCTGCGAGGCGAGGCGCTCGATCGTCTCTGGTTTCGCGTCGCCGACGTGGATCTGGCGGTCGGCCGCGAGCACGAGCGTCGCCACCGAGACAACTTCAGACGGTGTGACGGTCACCGCGGCCGTGGAGGTCGTGAGCGCGCGCGGCGCGAAGCGGATCTCGCGCACGAGCAACGCGACGACGATGAGCGCCAGCACCGCGGCGGCGGCGGCCACCACGGGGTGCAGGTGCTCGGCGAAATGATCGTGTTCGAAGCTGAGCCGTGCGCGTGTGGCGTCCATGACGAGAAGCCGAAGAATCTAGGCGCGCGGTCGAGGGTTGTCAAGGCGTAGAGGTCCACCCGCACGACCTTGGTATGATCGAATTCTTATGGACACCGTGACGCTGACGATCGACGGCAAGCCGGTCACTGTCGAGAAGGGCAAGACGGTCCTGCAGGCCGCAATCGAAAGCGGAATTTCGGTCCCCTACTACTGCTACCACCCGGGCATCGGCGTCGACGGCTCCTGCCGCGTCTGCATCGTCAAGGTCGAGAAGATGCCGAAGCTGCAGACGTCCTGCTCGACGACGTGCACCGAGGGTATGGTCGTGTCGACGCGCACGCCTGAGGTGGAAGCGGCGCGGGCCGGCGTCTTCGAGTTCCTGCTCGTCAACCATCCGCTCGACTGTCCGGTCTGCGACAAGGGCGGCGAGTGCCCGCTCCAGGATTTCTCCTACACCTTCGGTCCGGATCAGAGCCGGATGGAATTTCCGCGACGCGTGTTCGACGGCGACGGCGTGAAGGCCGACGTCGACTTCGGTCCGACGTTGATGCTCAATCGCAACCGCTGCATCCTGTGCACGCGCTGCGTCCGCTTCATGCGCGAGATCGACGGCGACGCGCAAATCAACATCATCGACCGCGGCTACGGCAGCGAGATCGCCACCTTCCAGGAAGAAGGCGTGCACTCGCTGATCTCCGGCAACCTGATGGACGTCTGCCCGGTCGGCGCGATCACGACGCGGGACTACCGCTTCAAGTCGCGGCCGTGGGACAACCCGAACGCCGCCGACACGATCTGCACGCAGTGCGCGAGAGGCTGCAACGTCACCGCGTGGATCAAAGCCAAGCCGGAATGGGCCAAGGGCTCGCGGCTGATTCGCTTCACGCCGCGCTTCAATCCGGAGGTCAACGACTACTGGATGTGCGACATCGGCCGCTTCGAGTACCACTGGATCGAAGGCGACGATCGATTGCGCAAGCCGCTGGTCAAGAACGAGCACGGATTGCAGCAGCCAGTCGCGTGGCGCGACGTGACGGCGAAGCTCGCGGATCGGCTTGCCGCGGCCGGCACGGCGAATCCGGAAGGCGTCCGCTTCCTGCTGTCGGCGCACGCATCGCACGAAGAGTTCTTCATGTTCCGGCGCCTCGCCGAAGAACTGATGGGCGACACCGGTCCGGCGACGATCAGCGTGAGCTGGCGGCACACCGAGAAACCGCAGCCGCCGAACACGAAGTTCAGGGTGCCCGCCGTCGACGCGCCGAACGTGAATGGCGCGCGCATCTTCGGATTGGTTGGCGGCGCGCCCGGTGACGAAGTGCGTGAAGCGAACATTTCCGCCCTTCGCGAGGCCGTCGAAGGCGGCCGGGTGACGGCGCTGTACGTGTTCGATCCCGGGCCCGACGGTTCACTTGGCGACACGAAATGGATCGTCGATGCACGCGCCAGCGGGCGGCTCGGGCTGCTGATCGTGCAGGGCGTGCTCCTCACCGATCTCGCCCGCGCCGCCGATTTCGTGCTGCCGGGCGCATCCTACGTCGAGAAGGAAGCGTCCTACACGAACGAGCGCGGCCGGCTTCAGTCGACGGCGCGCGCGATCCCGGCGCCCGGCGACGCGATGGAAGACTGGGAGATCGTCGTCAACGTCGGCCTGGCGCTTGGCGTGAAGTTCGAGTACACGGCCGGTGCCCACGTCCGCGGCGACATCGCGGCGCGCTTTGCCAACGTGCCGTCGCTCGAGGGCCTGACGATGCTGGCGTTCAGCCGGCCGATGGAAGCGCGACACTGGCTGCAGGCGTCCAACCCGTCGGAACGGTGGAAGTGGGATTTCATGTACCAGGATTTGCCGCCGGTGAAAGGCGCCGTCGATCCGATCGCGCTGCCGCTGCCGCCGAATGCGATTCCCCTGAAAGAGATCCAGTAAATGTATGGAGCGCGACGGCTGTAGCCGAGCGTTCAGCTGAGCGTCATGAAACGAATTGCTGCTCTCATCGTTCTCGTCGCTGCCTCAACGAGCGGCATGGATGCCCAGATGCGCCGGCCGCGCGCCGAAGTGACGCCGCTCGTCGAGAAAGAGGCGCACGCCGGCGGGTCGGCGCGTGTCGCGCTGAAGGTCGCGCTGCCTGAAGGGCTCCACACTCAGTCGAACAAGCCGCGCGACGAGAACCTGATTCCCACCGAGCTGAGCGTCACCGCGCCGCCCGGCGTCACGGTGAAGGAGGTTGTGTGGCCGCCGGCGACTGACCTGAAGCAGAACGGCTCGTTGCTTGCCGTCTTCGAGCAGACGTTCGCCGTCGGCGTCGAGCTCGCGATCGATTCGTCGGTCCGTCCCGGTGATCTCATCGTGCCGGCTGGACTGCGGTATCAGGCGTGCGACGCCAATCTCTGCTACGCTCCGGCCAGCGCCGTCGTGCAATGGACGATTCCGGTGCTTGCCGCGGGAAAGACCAACGCCGCCGCTGCCGATCCCGTGTTCGCCACCATCAAGTTCGGCACGGGAGAAAAGCCCGCGGCAGCGGCGACGCCGCCGGTCGCGGTCGGCAGCGCGAAGCCGGCTGCCCCGACACCGTCTGGCAACGACGCCGCGAAGCTGGACGCCTTCAACGTCCTCGGAACCACCGGCGGCTACCAGGGCACCGGCGATTTCCTGAAGTTCATCCACGACGCGGAAACCGGCGTGAAGCAGCGCGGCCTGTTCGAAGGCCGCGGCCCGCTGATGATCCTGCTGATCGTGCTGGTCGGCGGGCTCGCGCTGAATCTCACGCCGTGCGTCCTGCCGATGATTCCGATCAACCTGGCGATCATCGGCGCCGGCGCACAGGCGTCGTCGCGCGCGCGCGGCTTTCTCCTCGGGTCCGCGTACGGCGGCGCGATGGCGATCGTCTACGGGGTCCTCGGGCTCGTCGTGATCCTCACCGCCGGCACCTTCGGCACGATCAACGCGTCGCCGTGGTTCAACCTCGGCATCGCGCTCCTGTTCGTCGTGCTGGGGCTGGCGATGTTCGACGTGCTGTTGATCGACTTCTCGAAGTACTCGAACAACATCGGTACCGGCGCTGGCCGCGGCACATTTGCGCTCGCCTTCACGATGGGCGCGGTTGCGGCCCTGCTCGCCGGCGCGTGCGTCGCGCCGGTGGTGATTCAGGTGGTGCTGTTCTCCAGCAATCTCTACGCGACCGGCACGAAGATCGCGCTTGCGCTGCCGTTCTGCCTCGGCCTGGGGATGGCGATCCCGTGGCCGGTCGCCGGCGCCGGCCTCGCCGCGCTGCCCAAGCCGGGCATGTGGATGGTCCGCGTGAAGCAGGCGTTCGGCGTCTTCATCCTCGCCACCGCCGCCTACTACGGCTACGAGGCGTACTCGATCTTCTCGAATCGGTGGGTCGATCCGGCGCTGGTCGCGTCGAGCGTCGAGGAACAGCTCAAGGCCGGCTGGCACGCGTCGCTCGCCGAAGGGCTGGAGACCGCGCAGCGCGAGAACAAGCCGGTGCTGATCGACATGTGGGCGACCTGGTGCAAGAACTGCCTGACGATGGACAAGACGACGCTCGCGGCGTCGGACGTGCAGCAGGCGTTGAACGGCTACGTGAAGATCAAATACCAGGCGGAAGATCCCGACGCGGAACCGGCCAAGAGCGTCCTGCAGCGCCTCTCTTCGCCGGGTCTTCCCGCCTACGCGATCCTGAAGCCGAAGACGTAGTGCGAAGGCTTTAGCCGAGCGTATCCCTGCGGGCGCCCGTGATCGCTCGGCTGAACCTTCGCGCTCTGTCGGGAGAACGGCTTACATCATCCCCGCGAGTTCAACGGGCAGAATTCGATCGCATTCGGGACACGTCGCAACCCGTCCCTTGCACGGCAACGTCGACGTGAATGCGACCTGCGAACGCGTCATACCCACGACGTGCAACGTCTGGATGCGCTCTTCGCAGTACGGGCAGCGAACCGGCACGTCGAGCGTGTAGGTCGCAGTGCTGCGCCACTCCTCGAGCGAGTCGCCCAGCTCGGTCGGCGACAGCTCATACACGTCATCGTCTAGGGCAGTAGATTTGGATGACACGTTGCCACTCCTCCGGGGGATTACAACGGGACATATCGCAACCGCAGTGCCAGCGATTTCGTGATCGCGGCGCAGGTAATCGATGTGACATGGACGATCATCATGTCTGCGGCACATGGGAACCGACGGGAAGTATGATGCGCTCTCGTGCAGCGTCATGCATCGTGTCCCTGAACGGCGCATTCGATCACAATTTGCCGTGACCGCATCGGCGCTTCAGCGCGACCTGGAACGCGAGATCGCCGGCGAAGTCCGCTTCGATCGCGTTTCCCGGGCGCTTTACTCGACCGACGCGAGCGTGTACCAGATCGAGCCACTCGGCGTCGTGGTGGTCCGATCCGCCGAGGATGTAATCAAGGCGGTGCAGATCGCCGGCCGCCACGGCGTCTCGATCACGGCGCGCGGCGGCGGCACCTCGCAGGCGGGACAGGCGATCGGCGCCGGCCTGCAGCTCGATACCTCGAAGTATCTGAATCGTGTCCTCGAGGTGAATGCCGCCGAGCGATCGGCGTGGATCGAGCCGGGTGTCGTCCTCGACGAACTGAACGCGCAGCTACGGCCGCTCGGCCTGCGCTTCGCCCCCGACATCTCGACGGCGAGCCGCGCCACGGTCGGCGGGATGATCGCCAACAACTCGAGCGGCGCCCGCTCGGTGATGTACGGCAAGACCATCGATCACGTCCTCGAGCTGCGGGTTGTTCTCGCCGATGGATCGAGCGCGCACCTCCGGCCGCTGACGGCCGCGGAACTCGACGCCGCGCGGGCTGGTGACACGCTGCTGGCCAGCGCGTATCGCACCGTCGGCGGTACGGCGGCGCGCTGCCGCGACGAGATCGAGCGGCGATTTCCGAAAGTGCTGCGGCGGGTCGGCGGCTACAACCTCGACGAGTTCGTCGACCCGTCGCAGCCGGTCAACCTCGCGAAGATCATCGTCGGCTCCGAAGGCACCCTGGCGCTCGTCACCTCCGCGAAGGTCAGGCTCGTGCCTCTTCCCGCGGCGAAGGCAGTGCTCACGATCGAATTCGAGGAACTGCTCGATGCGCTCGGCACGACACCGCTGATTCTTCGCCATTCGCCGTCCGCTGTCGAAGTGATGGATCGCTTCATCCTCGATCACGCGAAGGAAAGTGCGGCGCTCGACGCGCTCAGGCGCAGCATCCTTCATACCGAACCCGGCGCGCTGCTGTGCGTCGAGATGTACGGCGACCGGCCGGCGGACCTGACACCGAGGCTCGACGCGCTCGAGCGCGATCTCGCCGCGTCCGGCATGCGCTGCCAGTCGCGGCGGTTCGTGGAACCGGCCGAGCAGGCGCGCGTCTGGAGCCTGCGCGAAGCGGCGCTCGGGCTGTCGATGGCCATGAAGGGCGACGACAAGTCGCTGTCGTTCGTCGAGGACACGGCGGTCGCGCCCGAGAAGCTGCGCGACTACATCGACCGTTTTCTCCAGCTGATTCGGCATCACGGCACGTCGGCTGGCGTGTACGCGCACGCGTCGGTCGGCTGCCTGCACGTGCGCCCGGTTGTCAATCTCAAGACCACGGCGGGCGTCGCCCGATTCGAAGCGATTGCGAACGAGGTCGCTGATCTCGTCCTCGAGTTCGGCGGCGCGCTCTCCGGCGAGCACGGCGACGGCATGGTCCGCGGCGCGTTCACCGAGAAGATGTTCGGTTCGGTGCTGTACGACGCGTTCCGAACCGTGAAGCGCGCGTTCGATCCGCACGGCATCTTCAACCCGGGCAAGATTGTCGATACGCCGCCATTGACGGCGAACCTCCGCTACGGCGCCGCATACCGCACCGCCGATCCGCCGACCCATTTCGACTACGGCGAGTACGGCGGCATGGGGCGCGCCGTCGAGATGTGCAGCGGCCTCGGCGTCTGCCGCAAGACGCTCGACGGGACGATGTGCCCGTCCTACATGGCGACGCGTGAGGAAAAGCATTCGACGCGCGGCCGCGCGAACACGCTGCGCCTGACGCTCGCCGGCCGCCTCGGCGAAGCGGGACTCGGCGACGAGGGCGTCTACGGCGTCCTCGATCTCTGCCTCGAATGCCGCGCCTGCAAGGCCGAATGCCCGGTGGGCGTCGACGTCGCGCGATTCAAGAGCGAGTTCCTCGCCGACTACTGGCGCCGCCACGGCACGCCGCTGCACGCGCGCGCGATGGCGCACATCCACCGCCTGTCGTCGCTCGCTAGGCCGATCGCACCGCTCGTCAACGCCGTCGCCGGCAGCGCGCCCGGCCGCTGGATCACCGAGCAACTCCTCGGCGTCGATCGCCGCCGACAGCCGCCGGCATTCGTGCGCGACACGTTCCGTCGCCAATTCGCTCGTCGACCACTCACCAGCTCACCAGTCATTCCAATCCCCAATCCCCAATCCCCAACCCCCGTGCTCTTCGTCGATACGTTCACCAACTTCAACCATCCCTGGATCGGAATGGACGCGGTAGCTGTTCTGACCGCGGCGCGGTGCAGCGCTCACGTCCTCCCGCACGGCTGCTGCGGACGGCCGATGATTTCGAAAGGCCTGCTCGACGATGCTCGAGCGGCAGCGGCGGCAAACGCCGACGCGCTCCACGACGCGGCCGCGCGCGGCGAACCGATCGTGTTCCTCGAGCCCAGCTGCCTGTCGGCGGTGAAGGAAGACGCACCGGCGCTGCTGCGCGGCGAGGCGCAGCGAAAAGCCCGCGTGGTGGCCGGCGCGTGCCTGCTCTTCGAAGAGTATCTCGAGCGGGCATGGCTGGCTGGGCATGCGGCCCTCGATCTGACGAGCGGCCCGGCCCGCGTCCTGCTGCACGGCCACTGCCATCAGAAGGCGATGGGCCTGGTGCCACCGGCGCGCGCGCTGTTGTCGCGGATTCCCGGCGCCACCGTCGTCGATCTCGACGCTGGCTGCTGCGGGATGGCCGGATCATTCGGCTACGCGCGGGAGCACTACGACGTCTCGCGCGCGATCGGCGAGCGCAAGCTGTTGCCGGCGGTCCGCGCGATGACCGCCGACACGGTGCTCGTCGCGCCCGGCACATCGTGCCGCGAGCAGGTGCGCCATTTCACCGGCGCGCGCGCGCTCCATCCGGCAGAATTTCTCCGCTCGGTGCTGCCGCGGTAGTTCGCTATTCACCGGCACGCACTGCACGCGGCGGAACTGGTCCGGTCGTCATCACGGACGTAGTGGTACACTCGAGCCCTCCCGGTCGTGTCCGTTTTCAGGCGGACGGCGGACACGACCAGGAAACGACCGACATGCCGAAGATCACGGGACTCGACAAGCAGTGGCAGCAGCTGATGACGCTGTGCGAGACCGAGTCGAAGATGCGGGAGGAAGGCAACCATCCGCGGTTGCTGAAGCTCGTCGCGGCCGACATCGAGAGACTTGGCACCGAACTGGGATTCAACGCGCGGCGTATCGCCAGCCGCGAGTTCCGTGCCCAGCGCGACGGCGGTCACATCGTCGCGATGATCACCGATTGACGCGGTCGAATCGCTTGACGAGCGCCGCCGTCGCCAGCGCCGAAACGTGCAGGCCGGGCAGGACGTTGGCGATCGCGACGTAGCGCGCTTCAACGATGCGGCCATTCTTGCGGCGCAGCCGGTAGCGTCCGGCCATCCGTTCGCGCGACAGGAACGCGCGCCACAGCGCCTCGCCCGTTCCGCGGCGCGCTGCTGGCGTCAAGTCCCACACCGAGCAGCGCAGGAGTTCCCGGCGCGGGTAGCCGGTGAGGAAGACCGCCGCGGCGTTCGCGTCGACGTACCGGCCCTGGTTGTTGGCGACGAGCATCGCGACCGGAACGTCGGCGAGACGCTGCAGCAGCTCGTGGGCGCGGCTCCGGTTCTCGCGATCCGGCGTCGCGCCGGTTTCCTCGATCGTGGCGATGGCCTTGCGCAGCGCGCGAATGGCCGTCGCCGCCGGATCGCTCGGTCGTCGGGGCGCACGGCGGCGTGGCGACCGTTTCATTGAGGTAGTCTATAGCCTCCTTGCCGATGGCACCGCGACGGCTCCGGCCCACCAACATCGTCCTCGGGCTGCTCTGTCTCATGTACCTGATCACGTACGTCGATCGCGTCAACATCGCGACCGCGGCCGACGCAATCCGGCGGGAGCTGCAGCTCTCGAACACGCAGCTCGGGTTCCTGCAGTCGGCGTTCGGTTATCCGTACCTGCTGTTTCAGATCTTCGGCGGCTGGGTCGGCGATCGGTTCGGTCCACGCCGCACGCTGTTTCTCTGCGGCGTCGTGTGGGCGGCGGCAACGATCCTGACCGGATTAGCCGGCGGCCTCACCACATTGTTCCTCTGTCGACTCCTCGTCGGCGTCGGTGAAGGCGCGACGTTCCCGGTTGCGACGCGCGCGATGCAGAACTGGACGCCGCTCGGCCGCCGCGGCTTCGCACAGGGGCTGACGCACGCCTTCGCGCGGCTCGGCAACGCGGTCACGCCGCCAATCGTCGCGTGGCTGATCGCCGCCGTCGCCTGGCGCGGCTCGTTCGTCAGCCTGGGCTGCGTGTCGCTCGTGTGGGTGATCGCGTGGGTCACCTATTTCCGCGACAACCCGAGCGAGCATCGCGCGATCTCGCGCGAGGAGCTCGACGCGCTGCCGAATCGCGGCATCCCGGAACAAAAGGAGCGGCCGCGCGTGCCGTGGCTGCGACTGACCCGCCGCATCGCTCCCGTCACCATCGTCTACTTCTGCTACGGCTGGACGCTGTGGCTGTATCTCACCTGGCTGCCGTCATATTTCCTGCACGAGTACAAGTACGACCTGAAGAAGTCGGCGTTGTTCACGTCGGCAGTCTTTTTCGCCGGCGTCGTCGGCGATTATCTCGGCGGCGTGATCAGCGACCGGATCCTGCATCGCACCGGCGATCTGCAGCGCGCCCGGCGCAACGTTGTCATGGCCGGCTTCCTCGGGTCGTTCGCGTCCATGGTGCCTGTGTTCCTCACCCATGACCTCGTCCTGATCATCGTCTCGTTAGGTGCGGCGTTCTTCTGCGCGGAGATCGTCATTGGACCGATGTGGTCGATCCCGATGGACATCGCCGGGAAATTCTCCGGAACCGCCGCCGGGATGATGAACACCGGTTCGGCACTCGCCGCCATCCTGTCGCCGATCGCGTTCGGCTACATCATCGACGCGACCGGCAACTGGCAGCTCCCGTTCGCCGGCTCGCTCGGCTTCCTGCTCCTCGGCGCGCTGCTCGCCCCGACGATGCACCCCGAGCGGGCGTTCGAAACCGAACCCCGAGTGGTTGCGTAAACGCAAAGGCCGCAAAGCAGACGCGGGTACACCCCGAGGCCCTGATAATCAGCAGTCATCCGTCTCCCCATACGAAAGTCGAGTCCGTTGCCGGCACGGCGTGCGACCGTCGGCTGGCGAAGCCAGCCGGCCCGTGAACGGAAAAACCGGCGCAAACGCAAGGCCGTGAATGCTGTGCCTTGTGTTTGCGTCGGCGTTTTCGTTCGCGGGGCCCGCGTTGCGGGCCGGTCGCACGCGACGCCTTCGTGCTGCTTCGTGGCGTCATGCCTTCGTGGTTCCGGGCGGCAGCACGGGTCCGGCTGACGCCGGACACTACCAGGATGCCTTTGCGCTCTTTGCGGTCTTTGCGGTCTTTGCGTTCCCCCCAGGTGCCGCGCCGGATTCACTGCGGCGTCACGCCGACGACAACGCGCTGCGGCGGCGGCAGCGCCTTGCGCGGCAGCTTCTCGTCGCGCATCGCGGCATCGTAAGCGAACGCCGCGACCACGGTCGCCTGCTGCACCATGTCCTCGCGCTGCACCCTGTCGAAAGTATCCATGTTCGAATGGTGCGTCCGCGCATTGTATTCCAGCCGGTCGACGACGAACTGGAACGCCGGCAGGCCGGCGTTGTCGAACGACACGTGATCGGTCTGCGACACGGAGCGCGGCCCGAGGATGGTGACGCCGAGGTCGCGCAGCGGCGCCATCCACGCCTCGAAGATCGGCCGTATCGCCATGTTGCCCTGCATCCAGATGCCGCGCACCTTGCCGGTGCCATTGTCGGAGTTGAAGTAGGCGGCGAGCTTCGCGTGCTCCGGCTTCAGCGTCATCGTCTCGACGTCGGCAAAGTGATCGCGGACGTAGGCGCGCGAGCCGAGCAGGCCCTGCTCTTCGCCGCCCCACAGGCCGATGCGGATCGTTCGCCGCGGTTTCGCACCCACCGCTTTCAGGATGCGCATCGCTTCCATCATCGCCGCACTGCCCGTCGCGTTGTCGGTGGCGCCGGTCGCGTAGGGATGCGAATCGAAATGCGCACCCAGCATCACCACCTCGGACGCGAGGTCGGTTCCGGGGATCTCCGCGATCGTGTTGAAGCCGTTCGGCGCCGTCTCGTCGTAGAACTTCGTTTCGATGTTCAACTCCATCTTCACCGGGATGCCTTTGTCGAGTATCCGGACCATCCGGTTGTAGTGCTCGACGGCGAGCGTGACCGCCGGCGGGTTCTTCCCGGCATTGGCGTCGCGCGGGCCGCTGCCGGCCGGAAAAATCGTCCCGCCGTCGGGATGCTGCTGCTGCCACGTCAGGTCGCTGCCGCCTGCGGCCATGTCGCTGTCGCTGCCGCGATCGAGCACGGCGACGACGCCTTCCGCCGTGTAGAAGTCGGCGAGCTTCTGCCGGAACGCCGCTGCGTCGCCGCCGCGTCCGCCGCGTCCGCCGGCCGCCGGCTCGGGCACCGGCGTCGTCTCCGCTTCGGCGGTCCACTTGTCGTCCATCCGCAGGATGATGGGCCCTTCGAGCATGCGGACGCGGCGCGCCGGCTGGGTGAGCACGATCTTGCCGGCGAGCTTTCCACGGTAGGTCGCGAAATCCGCCTCGTTCGTGATCCGCACCCGGACGATGTCGGCGGTGACGGTGCCCTTGGTGCTCGACGACCACTCGTGGGGGAAGGCGATGATCGGCTGGATCTGCGGTTCGACCAGGTGCGCGCTGAAGCGGACGAGGGACCATCCTTTGCCGAACGCCCAGCGCTCCTGGTGCACGTTGGCGAGACCCCACTCGTTGAAGGTCTTCATCGCCCACTCGCTCGCCTGCTGGATCGCCGGCGAGCCGGTCAGGCGCGGGCCGTAGACGTCGCTCAGCCAGGAGATGTGGTCCATCACCTGCGACCGCGAGAGGCCTTCGTCGCGGATGCGGCCGAGCATCGCAAAATCGAGCTTCTCGCTCTGGGCGACGATCGGCAGGGCGGAGGCGGCGAGTGCGAATACCAAAACGGCGCATTTCATGAATTCCCCCAAGCCTCAAGCCTCAAGCCCCAGGCCAGCCCCCAGCCCCAACTCCGAACGCCGTCACCGTCCCGACCACTGAGGCTTCCGTTTGGCCAGGAACGCCTCGACGCCCTCGTGAAAATCGTCGCTCGTGTAGCACAGCTCCACCAGGTCCGCATCGGCGCCGGCGTCGAGACGGCGCTTCTCGAGCACACGACGGATCATTTCCTTGGTCGCGCGCAGCGTCAACGGCGCGTTCGCAGCAATGTCACGCGCGAGCCGATCGACCGCGGCGGCGATCTCCTCGGCCGCGACAATGCGGTTGACGAGCCCGATCGCGTGCGCTTCCGTGGCGTCGATCAAACGGCCGGTGAACATCAGATCCTTCACCACTGCCGGTCCCGCAAGATCGACGAGACGACTGTAGCTCGCGCCGGACAGGCAATTCCCGAGCGTCCGCGCGATCGGAATCCCGAAGCTCGAATGCGGCGTCGCGACGCGCAAGTCGCAGACGAGTGCGATCGCGCAGCCGCCGCCGACGGCGACGCCTTCGACCTGCGCGATCGTCGGCTTGGTCACGCGCTCGATCCGATCGAGCACGTGATCGAGCCGCTCCTCGTAGTTGAGTCCGTCCTGTCGATCCTTGAAGGTCTGGAACTGCGAAATGTCGGTGCCGGCGACAAACGCCTTGCCGCCCGCGCCGCGCAGCACGAGGACGCGGATCGCCTCGTCGGCATCGACGCGCTCGCAGGCCTCGACGAGCGCTTCGTACATCGCCCAGGTCATCGCATTGCGCGCTTCGGGACGGTTGAAGGTGAGCGTCGCGATCGGGCCGGCGGTCTCGAAGATCGTGTGCATTAGAATTTAAGTCTTCCGATGCCGGCGCGCGCCCTCGACGGCCTTCGCGTTCTCGACGTCACGCAGGTGATGGCGGGCCCCTACTGCGCGATGGTGCTCGCCGACCTCGGCGCCGACGTGATCAAAGTCGAACCGCCGGCCGGCGATTCGACACGCGTGATGCCCGGCGCATCCGGCAACGACAGCCCGAGCTTCAACGCGGTCAATCGCGGCAAGCGCGGGATCGTGCTGAACCTCAAAACACCGGCGGGACGCGACGTCCTGCTGCGGCTCGCACGCGCGACAGACATCCTAATCGAGAACTATCGTCCGGGGGTGATGGCCACGCTCGGCGCCGGCTACGAGGCGCTGGCCGCCGTCAACCCGCGGATCATCTACGCGTCGATCTCAGGATACGGACAAACCGGGCCGCACCGGCACAAGGGTGGCTTCGACCTGGTGGCGCAGGGCGTGTCGGGAATCATGTCGGTCACCGGCGAGCCCGGCGGCGCGCCGGCCAAGGCGGGCGTGCCGCTCACCGACCTCGGCGCCGGCCTGTTCGCGCTCATCGGCATCCTCGCCGCGCTCGAGCACCGCCACCGGACTGGCACGGGTCAACACGTCGACACAGCGCTCGTCGACGCGGGCGTCGCGCTGTCGGTGTGGGAGGCGACCGAATATTTTGCCGGCGCGGGCGTGCCGCAGGCGCTGGGCTCTGCGCACCGGATGAACGCGCCGTATCAGGCGATCCGCTGCGCGGATGGCTACGTGACGCTCGGCGCCGCGAACGACCGCATCTTCGCGCGGCTGTGCGATCTTTTCGGCCATCCCGAATGGCGGCACCGCGCCGAGTTCGCGACCAACGCCAGCCGCGTCACCCACCGCGCGCTGCTCGCCGACGCCATCGAGGCGATCACGCGGCAGCAGCCGCGCGCGCACTGGCTCGCCGTCTTCGACGCCAATGACATCCCGTGCGGGCCGATCAACGACTACGCGCAGGTGTTCGCCGACCCCCAGGTGCAGGCGCGCCAGATGATGGTCGAAACCGATCACCCGACGCTCGGCCGTACCCGCACGCTCGGATCGCCAATCAAGATGAGCAGCACACCGCCGGACGTCACACGCCGCGCGCCGCTGCTCGGCGAGCACACGGATGAAATCCTGCGCGCGGCGGGATACTCCGACGCGGAGATCGCGGCGCTCCGCGCCGCGGGCGCCGTCGCCTGACGGACGGAACCACGAAGACACGAAGAGAGCGAAGACGCACGAAGATCTTTTGGGTTTGTGCAAACGAAAAGAATCGTCGTGGATCTTCGTAGTCTTCGCGTCTTCGTGGTTCCGGCGTCAGACGATCTGATACTCCGCCGTGCTCATGATCACGTGCACGACCATGCGGAGCGGATCTTCCATGTAGGTTTTCGCGCGCTCGATCGTGTCGGTGCCCAATTCGTCGGTCAGAAACGTGACGAGCCCGTCGCGCGTCGCTGCGGCAGTCGGCACACGCACCATTCGCCACATCAGGTAGTCGACCGCGTCGCCGGTCGTGGTCGCGCCGCTCTCCAGGACCATGTGCGTGAGGCTGAACTGCGCGGCGTGACGCGGCGTGGGAATCAGCTTGCGCGCCGCCTGCTCCCAGCCGATGTAGCCGGAGATGCGGGTGTTGAATTTCTCGTCGCGTTCGAGCGCGGCCCTGTCAAAGGCGCTCATATTCGCCGGATCGTTGACGGCGGTCGCGGCGCCGATGTCGTAGCCGTCGCGCAGGCGGCGTCCGAGGACGTCGTCGCTGCCGGCGGAGAAGTTCCAATCCCTGAAGCCGGTGACGTCGGGAATCAGCACGTCGCGCGCGACGTTGCCGCGCGCGATGAGGAGTCCGGGCGTGAGCCACGCCGCGCCGCCGGCCCAGCCCGCCACCGATGGCGGATTCAGCAGGTGCTGGCCCATCGCGATCGTCGCCTGGTTGAAGTCGGGAAGGCCGGGGATCGCGTCGGCGCCGAGGTGCTTCATCATCGCGATCATGTGCTCGACCGGCCCCTTGATATGCGCGCCATAGCTGGCCTGGCTGTAAAAGTCCTTCGACGACAGGATCGCGGTGAGCAGCGGCTTGACCTCGTAGCCGCCGTCGCGCAGGACGGCGCCCAGCTTCTTCTTCAGCTCCTGCGACAGATCGTCGCGCACGAGGAAGCGATAGATTTTTCCGGCGAGATACTCTGCCGTCACCGGCTGCTCGAAGATGATCTTCAGGACGTCGACGCCGTCGAAGTTCCCAGTCCGGCCGAGAAACGTCTTCGGGGCGTCATCGTGCTTGGCGGCGTCGATCTTGAACGAGAGGCCGTCGAAGTACCAGCCGGTGAAGGCGCGCGCCCCTTCGCGTACGTCCTTTTCCGAATAGTTGCCGACGCCCATCGTGAAGAGTTCCATCACCTCGCGCGCGAAGTTCTCGTTCGCGGCGCCCTTGACGTTGTACTGGGCGTCGAGGAAGTAGAGCATCGCCGGATTCTGCGCCACCCGGATCGTCAGGTCGCGGATGTTGCCCGTCGCGCCCTTCTCGAACAGGTCGATCTGCTGCAGCATCTTCCGGTAGTCGCGAACCTTGTTCTCGTGGGTGGCGAAGTGGCCGTGCCAGAACAGCGCCATCTTCTCTTCGAGCGGGTGGGCGGTCTGCAGCATCCGGTTCGCCCACCAGTAGCCGAGCCGCCGCGTCTCGAGCATCGTCGCGCGCAGCCAGTAGAAGAAGCGGTCCGACACCGGCTGCAGCGGACGTTTGCCCGCGGGTTTGCCGTCGATGCCCATCGCCGCGCCGGTCTTGAGCGCGCGATCGGTTGCCTCGGGCCGACTCTCGGGAAACGGATCGAGCGTCGGATCCCAGAGTCCCGACTCGACAAATGGCTGCAGCGTCGCGTTGGGAATGTGCTCGTAGTGCACGAGCCCACGCACTGCGCCGTCGAGGCCCGCGGCCGCGAGGCGCTCGATCTCGGCGGGTGCGCCGCCGAACCCCGCGTGGGCGAGGAGGTGCGCCGCGCGGTCGTAGTTCCAGTCCGATGTGGCGATCGGCGTGAGGTCGTCTTTCCAGCTGGCCGGTCCCGGCGACCAGCGCGCACGACTGGCCATGTGCCTCCTATTTCCGGAACATCCGTAACGTCTCGAACCTCTGGCCGAGCACCTGCGCGGCGTCGGCGCCCATCCACTCCTCGATCAGCGTCGCGTACACCTGACGAAAGTCAGTCGTGTTCTCGAGGTTGCCGTCGAGGACGAGATTGGTGAGGCTCGGCGGCGCGCCGTACATGCCGCCCTTCACCGCGCTGCCGATCACGAAATTCACCTGCGCAGTGCCGTGATCGGTGCCAAGGCTCGTATTCTCGGGCACGCGCCTCCCGAACTCGCTGTGCACGTACATGACGACGTCGTCGGCGCGTCCGATCCGCCTCATTTCCTGAAAGAAGCCCGCGATCGCATCGGAGCAGTACTCGAGCTGGCGATCGTGCGGCGCCGCCTGGTTGACGTGCGTGTCGAACAGGCTGTTGCGCAGGGGGACGTAATACAGCCTGGTCGGAAAGTCCGCCTCGATCAACGCCGCCACCTTGTCGAGATCGAGCAACCGGAGATCGGCGTTGTCCTTGCCCTTGTAGTTGCTCCACGCGGCGCGTACGACCTCGGAGGCTTGCGCGGCGCTCCTCGTGACCTCCAGGGCGTAGCGGTGTGCGGCGCTCACCGGGTTGTGCTGCACGCCCAGCAGATCGAGCGCCGCCTTCTCCTGCGCGAACGCAGCGCGCTGGAACCTCATTGGATCGATGAACACGAGCGGCACGTGTCTCTCGGCCTTCACCGCGAGTGACTGGCTGTCGGCGACGTTGACAATCATGTTCGGCCGCGCGCCGGACGGATCCAGCGCCGACGCGGTTCGACCGACCCAGCCGTACTCGTTGCCGCCGTTCGGCGCGGCGGTATGCCAGAAGGACATCGACGTGAAATGCGAGAACGACGGCTGCGCGTAACCCACGCCTTGCACGATCGCGACTTTGCCCTCGTCGTACAGCCGCTTCATCCCGCCCATCGACCTCTGCCAGCCGAAGTGCGCGTCGATCTTCAGCACGTCCTTCTCTTTGATTGCGATCGTCGGACGATGCTTGTAGTACGCCGCGTCGCCGTAGGGCACGATCGTGTTCAGGCCGTCGTTGCCGCCGAACCACTCGAAGACGACGAGGATCTTGCCCGACGCGTTTGCAGCGGTTGCTTCGATCGCCTTGCCGAAGACCGCCGGCACCGGACCGATGCCGCCGAACAGGCTGAACCCGACGCCGCCGGCGCCGATTCGCAGCATGTCGCGCCGCGAGACGCCGCTGGCCGCCAGTTTGTCGTGGACGCTCATGAGTGCCTCGCAGCGCCGCGCACGACGCCCAAGCGTCGCGGCAACGGCTCACAGGATAGCGCCGTTGCCCCTGGTCCGCCGTCGCAATTTTCTTCCGTTGCCGCGGGGCCGCGCCCGGACGTATCGTCTCAGCGCTTGCCGGATCGGCCGCTGCTGTTTCGAGAAAGGGGCTCGCATGAGACGCTCTCACCTGACGACTGCCTCGGTCGCGATCGCGCTCGCCGCGTTCGCCGTCGCGAGCGATCGCGTTGCCGCCCAGCAGCGCGCCGAAGCGCACGACATGCAGCTGGTCGGCTTTCACGATCTCCAGGCGCGAAGCGCGTACCAGCCGGTCATTCACAAGCAGGGCGATCGCTGGATCGCCTACGTCGGCCATCACGGCGGCAGCCAGCTGAACCCGCTGACGGGGAAACAGGAGAGCAACGGTACATCGATTCTCGACGTCACCGATCCGAAGCGCCCGACGTATCTCGCGCACGTGCCGGGTGAGCCGGGACAGGCCGAAGCCGGCGGCGCGCAGATGGTGCGCGTCTGCGATGGCCGCGAGCTGCCGCGCGCCGACAAGAGCAAGGTGTATCTGCTGCGCAGCTTCGGCAACAGCGGCCACGAAATCTGGGACGTCAGCGATCCGGCCGCACCCGTGCGCGTCACGGTCGTCGTCAGCGGCCTGCGGCAGACGCACAAGAACTGGTGGGAGTGCGACACCGGCATCGCCTACCTGATCTCGGGCGATCCGGCGTGGCGCACGACGCGAATGACGAAGATCTACGACCTGAGCGATCCGGTGCACCCGGTGTTCATCCGCGACTTCGGCCTGCCGGGCCAGCAGCCCGGATCGACCGGCCCGGTCCCGACCGAGCTGCACGGTCCGATCTCGCTCGGGCCGAAAGCCAACCGCGTGTATTTCGGGTACGGCACCGGCGCGAACGGCATCCTGCAGATCGTCGATCGCGAGAAGCTCCTGTCGGGACCGAAGGAGCCGACGGAGGAGAATCTGGTCTATCCGCAGATCACGCGCGTCGATCTGCCGCCTGACGTCGGCGCGCACACGGCGTTTCCGCTGCTCGGCATGGACGTCGCCGAGTTCGGGATGCAAAAAGCGCCGGCGAGCCGCCGCGCGGCCGCGGCTGCTGCGACGGCCGGCGGCCACGATCACGAGGCGTCGATTCCCGTCAACCAGACGCAGGCGCGGAGGGATTTCATCGCGGTGGTCGGCGAGACGACGGCCAACGAGTGCCTCGAGAACCGGCAGATGCTGCGCATGCTCGATGCGACCGTCGAGACGCGGCCGTTCGGCGCCTCCTCGTTCACCGTGCCGGAATCGAGCCGCGACTACTGCAGCCGCGGTGGACGCTTCGGCACGCACTCGTCGAACGAGAACTTCACGCCGATCTACTACAAGCGCGTCCTGTTCCTGGCGCACTTCAACGCCGGCGTGCGCGCCGTCGACATCCGCGACCCATTCAACCCCAAAGAGATCGGTTTCTACGTGCCGGCGATCACCAGCAAGACCGACAAGCGGTGCGTCGGCACGGGCGCCGACGAGAAATGCAAGGTCGCGATCCAGACCAACAACGTCGAAGTCGACGATCGCGGCTACATCTACATCGTCGATCGCGCGAACACCGGCATGCACATCCTCGAGCTGGCCGGCGCGGCTCGAGGCGCCGCGAAATTCTGAATCGGTGGTGTCCTGCTGGCTGCAGATCTTGTGTCGGCGTCGCATTCGGCGGCTGTGCCGCAGCCAGAACAATCGACAGAAGTGAAGCTGCCACGAAGACACGAAGACACGAAGACGATTTTGTCCAAGAAATTCTTCGTGTCTTCGTGCCTTCGTGGCGTGCTTCAGATGCGGCGAACGTTATTTGCTGCTCGACGCACGGCTGTTCGGGTGCCGCTCAGCCGCACCGTGGACGCGACTCCAACCGTCGTGCCAGTTCGAAGGCGTGCGCGATCTGCAGCAATCGCCAATCGTCATTATGGCGCCCGACGATCTGCAGGCCGACGGGCAGCCCATCGGCGGTGAACCCGCAGGGCACCGAGATCGCCGGATTGCCCACGATCGAGATGAAGTAACAGGACTGCATCCAGTCGATGTAGGTCTCCATCGGCACGCCGTCGATCTCGGTGGGATACGGCTGCGTGACGTCGAACGGCGGCACCTGCGACGTCGGCAGCACGAAAAACTCGTAGCGCGCCATGAACTCGCGCATCCGGTGGAACAGTTCGGTCCGCTTGATCAGCGCCCGGGCAATTTCGGCCGGCGTCAGGCGCTCGCCGCGATCGATCTCCCAGCGGATCGTGTCCTTCACCTCGTTGCGCCTGGCGCCGATGCGCGGCGCGACGCCGGTAAGGAACGCGAGCGCGCGAACGGTCTTGAAGACGGCGTCGAAGCCCGCGAAATCGGGCTCTGCGGTGTCCACGCAGCAGCCGAGCGCCTCGAACACGCGCCGCTGCTCGTTGACGACGTGCCGCACGGCGGGATCGACCGGCGCGCCGCCGAGCGACGACCACCACGCGACGCGGATCCCCCGAACGTCGCGCTCGAGCGGCAAGCCGCCGACTGTCGCGCGACTACAAATCGGCGACCGCGGATCCGGACCGGCGATCGCGCCAAGCATCAGCGCGACGTCGGCAACCGTTCGCGCCATCGGGCCGTCGACGCTCAGCGTCGACCACGCGTCGGCGACCGGCCACGACGGCACGACGCCCGGCGACGGCCGCATACCGACGACAGAGCAGAAGCTCGCCGGATTACGCAGCGAGCCGCCCATGTCGCTGCCGTCCGCGATTGGCAGCATGCGCGCAGCGAGTGCGACTGCCGCGCCACCGCTGCTGCCGCCGCAGGTTTTGGTGTCGTCGTAGGGGTTCAGCGTCGCGCCGAACACAGGATTGAAGGTCTGCGAGCCGGCGCCGAACTCCGGCGTGTTCGTCTTGCCAACCGCGATCGCTCCCGCCGCATGGAGACGCTCGACGATCAGCGAGTCCTGGTCGGGGACGAAGTCGCGAAACAGCGGCGAACCGAATGTGGTCCGCATGCCGCGCGTCAGCGCCAGATCCTTGTGCGCGACCGGCAGCCCGTGCAGCGGGCCGACCGCCCCGCCGCGTGCCAGCGCCTCGTCGGCACGCCGCGCCGCGTCGATTGCGCGCTCGGTGTCGAGGGTCACGATCGCGTTCAGCCGCGGGTTGCGATCGGCAATGCGATCGAGATGCGCGTGCATCACCTCGCGCGCCGAGAGATCGCCTGCGCGGAGGCGCCGCGCCATCTCGGATGCGGTGAGATCGCAGAGGCTCACGGCCGAGCGAGGAAGTCGAGCGCCGCGGAGACGCCGCCGCGCGTGAACGGCACGCCCGCCGCCGCCAGTCCCATTTCGACGCCGCTGAGCGTCCCCGCCAGCATCAGGTCGTTGAAGTCGCCGAGATGGCCGATGCGGAACACCCGGCCCTTTGACTTGCCCAGGCCCGCGCCGATCGAGATGTCGAAGCGATCGAGCGCGATCTTTCTGAACGCGTCGGCATCGTGGCCGTCGGGCATCACGACGGCGGTCACCGTGCTGCTGTACTCGCAGGGATCGGCGCAGAAAATCTCGAGTCCCCAGGCGCGCACCGCGCAGCGCGTCGCCTCGCCAAAGCGGCGGTGCCGCGCGAAGACGTGCGGCAGCCCTTCCTCCGACAACATCCGGAGCGTCTCGCGCAACCCGTAGAGGAGGTTCGTTGCCGGCGTGTACGGAAAGTAGCCGTTCGCGTTGTCGCGGATCATCGGCTGCCAGTCCCAGTACGACCGCGGCAGGCGCGCCGTCTTCGCAGCGGCCAGCGCCTTCTCGCTCACCGCGTTGAAGCCAAGGCCTGGCGGGAGCATCAGCCCTTTCTGCGAGCCGGCGACGGCGACGTCGACCTGCCACTCGTCGTGGCGGTAATCGATCGAGCCGATCGACGAGACCGTGTCGACGAGCAACAGGGCCGGGTGCGCGGCCTCGTCGATGGCGTTGCGGATCGCGCCGAGGCGGCTGGTCGCGCCCGACGAGGTCTCGTTGTGCACGACGGCGATCGCCTTGAACGCGTGCTCACGATCGGCGCCGAGTTTGTCGCGCACCACTGCCGGATCGACGCCGTGGCGCCAGTCGCCGGGCACGAAATCCACGTCGAGGCCGAGCCGAACCGCGACGTCGCGCCAGAGCGTCGCGAAATGGCCGGTCTCGAACATGAGCACGCGGTCGCCGGCCGACAACGTGTTCACCAGTGCCGCTTCCCACCCACCCGTGCCGGACGAGGTGTAAATGACCACATGGCCGGTCGTCTGGAACACGCGCTTCAAGCCGTCGAGCACTTCACGGCCGAGCGCGCCGAACTCGGGCCCGCGATGATCGATCGTCGGCTGCGCGATCGCCCGCAGCACGCGATCGGGCACGTTGGTCGGACCGGGAATCTGGAGAAAATGTCGGCCGCTCTTCACAGCCCAGAGTTAACCACACATGCGCCGCGCTCCGGAACCACGAAGACACGCAGAAAGCGAAGGCGCACGAAGAAGAGAACCACGGAGTCACAGAGCCACTGAGATCCGGCGGCGCCTAGCGTGGCGCGCTGCACGCGAGTTCAGGGCTCGATGTCGCTGACCATCCAAACCGCTTTGCCTTCTTTGCGGCCTTTGCGTTCCAAGACGCGTTCGCACTGGCCGTCTGGTCGCATAGGATCAAGCAATGCCGGTCATCGTCGGACGTTCGCGAGTTGCCACCACCTACGGGATCGTTGCCGCGAGCCAGCCGCTGGCGGCGCGGGCCGGCGTGCAGATGCTCGAGCGCGGCGGCAGCGCCGTGGACGCGGCGATTGCCGCCAACGCCGTGCTCGGCGTCGCCGAACCGCAGTCGAACGGCATCGGCGGCGATCTGTTCGCGATGATTTACGACGCGAAGGCCGACGACCTGCACGGCCTCAATTCCTCCGGCTGGGCGCCGCGCGGGCTGACGCCGGCGCTGCTCGCGTCGCACGGCATCACGACCATGCCGCAGAACGGCATCCATTCCGTAACCGTGCCGGGCGCAGTGGCCGGCTGGGACGCGCTGCGCACGCGGTTTGGCCGTCTACCGCTGCCGGTGTTGCTCGCGCCGGCGATCCGCTACGCGGACGAGGGGTTTCCGGTGTCCGACGTGATCGCCGCGCACTGGGCGGCTCTCGCCGACAAGGTCGCCGGCGAACCTGACGCAGCGGCGACGTATCTCTCGAACGGCCAACCGCCGCGCGCCGGCGCCATCTTCCGCAATCCGGATCTTGCTCGCACGCTGCGTGAGATCGCGCACGAGGGCACCGCGGCGTTCTATCAGGGGCGCATCGCCGAGGCGATCGTCGCATCATCGCGCGAGCGAGGCGGCACACTGGACCACGCCGACCTGCGCGACTTCAAACCGGAATGGGTCGAGCCGATCTCGACGACCTATCGCGGCTGGACCGTCTACGAGCTGCCGCCGAATACGCAGGGCATCGCCGCGCTGCTGATGCTCAACCTGATGGAGCAGTTCCCGCTCGCCGACTACGGTTTCCACAGCACCCGAGCGCTGCACGTGATGATCGAGGCGAAGAAGCTCGCCTACGCCGACATGCTGCAGCACGTCGGCGATCAGCGCTTCTCGCGCGGCGACGTTGCGTCACTGCTCGGCAAAGGTGCCGCCCGCGACCGCGCGACCCGGATCGATCCCGCCCACTGCGCCACCGACGTGAAGCCGTCGGCGCTGGCCGGTGTGACGACGTCGGTCGGCACCGACACGGTGTATTTCTGCGCGATCGACAAGGACGGGAATATCGCCTCGGTAATCCAGAGCATCTACGAGGGCTTCGGCACTGCGATCGTGCCGCGCGGCACCGGCTTCGCACTGCACAACCGGGGCGGCCTGTTCACGCTCGAACCGAACCACGCCAACACGCTGGCGCCACGCAAGCGGCCGCTGCACACGATCATCCCGGCGTTCATGCGCAAGGACGCGGTGAAGATCGGCTTCGGCATCATGGGCGCGTTCAACCAGGCGCAGGCCCACGCCCAGTTCGTCGCCAACATCGTCGACTACGGGATGGACATCCAGCAGGCCCTCGAGGCCGGGCGCTTCACGAAAGGAACGTTTGCCGGCGCCGACGTGAACGTCGAGGCCCTGGTGCCGGAGGATGTCCGCGCCGAACTGGCCGCGCTCGGCCACGAGGTGACGACCATTCCACCGCGCACGGGCGTTTTCGGACACGGTCAGGCGGTGATGGACGACGGCCATGGCGTCCACTTCGGCGCATCCGAACCGCGCCACGACGGCGCCGCGATCCCCGAGGCACCGCCGCTACCGGACTAGCGGCGTCGCGATCCGCCACGAAGACACGAAGGCACGACGTCGGTCCTTTCAAAAAAAGATCTTCGTGTCTTCGTGTCTTCGTGGCGGCTATGTAACGTTGAGGGTGATCGGTGCGAGTTCGACGCCTTCGACTTCGGCGCGCCAGATTTCGCCGGCCGCGATGAGGACGGAATTGGTGAGCGTGCCGGAGCTGATCAACTCGCCTGCCGCGAGCGGCTCGGTGTCGGACCGGCGCGAGATCGCAGCAGCCAGCTCGGCGACACATAGTGCTGGGCTGCGCAGCGAGTTCTTCCCCGACCCTTCTTCCACGACGTGCCCGTTCTTCAGCAGCCGCACTTTGAAGGCCGGCAACTGTTCGACGAGCGTCGCGATCGCGTCCGCTTCTATACGCCGCGGTTCGGAGACGACGAGCGCGGCATGGAGCCCATAGGCGGCAACGAAGTCGGCCGGCTGAAATTTCCAGTCCGGGTAGACCGCATCGATGATTTCGAACCCGAGCGCGATCCATTCGACTGCGCCGAGCGCGGCCGCCGCATCGCCGCCGACATCAGCGAGCGGCGCGCGGAGCTTGAAGACGATCTCCGGCTCGATCTTCGGCGCGTACATCCGAGCGATCGACAACGTTGCCGTGCCGTTCACTGCGTAGTGCACCGTGTCGTCGTACATGTGCGCCCAGACCAGCGTCTCGAGCTTGAGCGCGCGCCACACCGCCTTGTTCGCGAAGCCGACTTTCCGGCCGACCGTGTGGTGCCCGCCGTCGCGACGCATGCGCACGAGCTCGCGTTCGACCGCGTAGGCGGCGGCGAGATCGAAGGCCGGATCGTCCGACGAGGGCGTCGGCGCGGACTGCCGGCTGGCGTAGGCGTCGCGCAGCCGGGCAGCTGCGGCCGTCGGATCCATCATTCGGTGACCGGCGCCATGTTCATCGATGGCTGCGCGGCGCGCTGTGCCGCTTCGCGCAGCGGCTTGACGACGAACAGCGCCGTCAGGCCAACTGCGACATTCGCAACCGCGGCGACCATGAACACCGAGTACCAGCTGCCGGTGCTCGCCTGCAGCAGGCTCGCGAGCGGGACGAGAAACGAGGCCGTGCCTTTTGCGGTGTACAGCAAGCCCGCGTTGGTGGCGGCGAACTTCGAGCCGTAGACGTCGGTACACAGCGCCGGGAACAGGCTGTAGATTTCGCCCCAGGTGAAGTAGACCATCCCGGCGGTGATGATGAAGGCCCACGGCGAGGTCCCGATCGTGCCGAGCGCCCAGTAGGCGCATGCGCCGGCCGTGAACACGATCGCCATCGTGTTCTCGCGCCCGATGTGATCCGACACCCACCCGAAGGTCGGCCGCGCCAGCCCGTTCAGGATGTTGTCGACGATGCCGGCCACGACCAGCACCGTGGAGCTGATGAACAGGAAATTTATCGGCAGGTTGGCAATCTTGTAGTCGCGCGCGATCGGCGCGACCTGCGCGGTGACGACCAGGCCGCTCGCCGCGACCAGCACGAACATCACGTAGAGGACCCAGAACAGCGGCGTCGCGAGCATCTCCATCGGCATGCTGTCGCGGCTGCTCTGGTTCACCTTGCGCGTCGCCTTCGGCGCTTCGCCGGGCCGCGGCGCCTTGAGCAGCTGCGACAGGACGAGGATCACCAGCCCCTGCGTGAGGCCGAACCACAAAAACGCGCGCTCGTAGCCGTAGTTCGAGATCACGGTGATGATCGGGACGACGGTCGCGGCCGCGCCGGCGCCGAAACCGGCCGCCGTCAGGCCAGCGGCGAGACCGCGCCGATCGGCAAACCACTTCAACGCGTTGCCGACGCACGTGCCGTAGACCGCGCCGGCGCCGATCCCCGAAATCGTCGCGCCCAGATACAACATCGGCAGCGAGCTCGCGAACGAGTTCAACGTCCAGGCGAGGGCCACGACAATGCCGCCGATCATGACGACGATGCGCGGCCCGAACTTGTCGACGAACCACCCTTCGACCGGCACCAGCCAGGTCTCGGTCGCCACGAAGATCGTGAACGCCACCTGAATCGCCGGCCGCCCCCAGTGGTACTTCGCATTGATCGGGTCGACGAAGTAGGTCCAGCCGTACTGCAGGTTGGCGATCATCACCATGCAGATGATTCCCGCAACTAGCTGGACGACTCGATTCACCGGCGCTATCGGCGTTGCTTCGGTCTTCGCCATTTCGCCCTCGTTCAGGATTACTGACAACGCCGCTTTTCGTCGAGCATCTTCGCGCATGCGTAGACGGCGCGCGTTGCCGGCATCGGGACGCCGAGACGATCGCCGAGTTCTACGGTGGCGCCGACGATCGGCTCCAGCTCCAGCGGCCGTCCGGCTTCGAGATCCTGCAACATCGAGGTCTTGTGCGCACCAACTTTTTCTGCGCCGGCCATTCGCTGTTCGATCGAGATCGGCAGCTCGATCCCCAGCTTCGCGGCGACCGCCTCGGTTTCGACCATGATTTCGCGGATCACGGCGGCCGTGTCCGCGTGGCGGACCAGCTCCTCCAGGGTCCCCCCGGTGAGCGCGCTGATCGGATTGAAGGCGACGTTTCCGAGCAGCTTCACCCAGATCTCGTGGCGGAACCGCGTCGTCACCGGCGCGCGAAGGCCGGCGGCGATCAGCGCTTCGGCGAGCGCCTTGATCCGATCGCTGCGCGTGCCGCTCGGCTCGCCGAGGCTCAGGCGATTGCCTTCGGTGTGGTGAATGACGCCGGGCGCGGTGATGTCGGTCGAAAAGTAGGCCAGCGAGCCGATCACGCGTTCCGGTTCGATTGCCTGCGCGATCACACCGCCGGGATCGACCCGCTCGAGGTGCAGCCCGTTGAGGTCGCCGGCCAGGTTCTGGAAATACCACCAGGGAATGCCGTTCTGCGTGCTGACGACAACCGTGCCAGGTTCGAACAGCGGACGGAGCTGCGGCGCCAGCGTCGTCAGGCTGTGCGCCTTGACGCCGAGGACGATGGCGTCAGCGCCGCGGAGATCCTCGAGATTGCCGGTCGCCTTCGGATGGACCTCGAAGTCGCCGTCGGCGCTCTCGACGCGCAGCCCGCGTTCCTGCATCGCTTTCAAATGCGGACCGCGCGCGAACAGGACGACGTCGGCGCCCGCCCGGGCGAGCTTTGCGCCGATGTAGCCGCCGATGGCGCCGGCGCCGGCGATCGCGATTCTCACGACGCGTTGGAAGTATAGGCCTTGGCGACAGCGCCGCGCTGGATCTTGCCGGTCGCGGTGCGCGGAATCGTCTTCGTCACGTGGATCTGTTTCGGCCGCTTGTAATCGGCGAGCCGTTCCTTGCAGTAGGAAAGCAAGTCCGCCTCGCTCGCGTCCGCGCCTTCGCGCAGCACAATGGCCGCCTCGACCTCCTCACCCCACGTCCCGTGCGGCACGCCGAAGGAGACCGCCTCGGCGACAGCGGGGTGTGCAAGCAGCACCTCGTCGATCTCGCGCGGTGAAATCTTCTCGCCGCCGCGATTGATCAGCTCCTTGATCCGCGCGACCAGATGAAGGTAGCCATCGGGATCGAGATAGCCGCGATCGCCGGTCCTGAACCAGCCGTTGACGAACGACGCGGCATTGGCGGTCGGATTGTTCTCGTACCCCGTGATGACGTTCGGTCCCTTGATGACGACCTCGCCATGCTGCCCTGGCGCCACGAACTTGCCCTCGGGGTCCATGATGCCGATCTGCACATCGGTGCCGCGCCCGACCGACCCGGGTTTGCGATCGGCCGGCGGCAGCGGGTTCGAGGCCATCTGGTGCGCCGCTTCAGTCATCCCGTAGGCCTCGAGCACCGGCGCGCCGAACGCGGTCTCGAGCGCGTGCATGACGCGTGGTGGCAGCGCCGCACTGCACGAGCGGATGAAGCGCAGTTTTTCGGTGCCCGGCGGGCGGCGCCCGGGATCGCCGACACGCGCGAGCAGCAGTTGGTGCAGCGTCGGCACCGCCGAGTACCACGTCACGCCGTAATCGCGCGCAACGCGCCAGAACGAGAGCGGGTTGAATTTCGCCGGTATTACCACCGTGCCGCCGGTGCGGAAGGTCGCGAGCGTCGATGCGACGAGGCCGTGGACGTGAAACAGCGGCATGACGCACAACGATACGTCGTCGGCCGTCAGCTTGTAGTGGCGTGCGACGTTGCCGGCCGAAATCGACAGGTTCGCGTGCGCCAGCGGCACGCGCTTCGGGCGGCCGGTGCTGCCGCTGGTGTGCAGCACAAGCGCGATGTCGTCGAGTGTCGGCGGCGTGAACGGACGCCGCCCGGCGTTGCCGCCAATCGTGACGTTGCCGGCGACGTCGGCGTCGATCGTGACGGTCGGCACGCGGTCGCCGGCAGCGCGACGTGCGTCGTCACCGCCATCGGGCGGCAGGATCAGGACGCGCGCGTCGGTGTCCTCGAGATAAAACCGGAATTCGTCTTCCTTGTAGCCGGGATTGAGCGGCGCGGCGGTACCGGCAACCGACGCGGCGAGGAATGAAACCACGACCGGCAGGCCGTTGGGCAGCGCGATGCCGATGCGGTCGCCGCGCTGGATGCCGAGCGCCGCGAATTGTTCGGCGAGCGCCAGTACCTGCGCGCGCAGCGCGCCGTAGGTCACTTTCAGTTGCTGTTCCGGAATGATGATTGCGATTTTGTCGGCGGGGGCGTGGTCGAGGAGATCGAGCAGCGTCGACGGCGTAGATGTCATGAGTCGGCTCACCCAGTGGTTCGAACGGCGATCGGTGTAGCGCAGCGACGGGTCGAAAGCCCTTTATCGTATCGCGCCGTTCGCGCGGTGACCAAAACGATACAAGGCTGGCTGAGCTTTACCGTCCCGGATCGAGATCGCGAATCACCACCCGGAGGACTTGCGCCGCCGTCCGGGCATCGCGCGCCAGCACGATGACATCGTGGTGAAGCGCGCCGGTCTCGTCGAGGACGTCGCGGTACTGGAGCGCGATCGACGGCAGCCGCGCGCAGCTGCCGCGAATCAGCCCTGTGCGCTCGATCGCGGCGATACGCGCGTGAAAGGGCATGGCAGGAATATCTGCGGCTGCACCGGCGCCGATCGCGTGCTCGAGCGCGTCGGTGATGATCGATTCGAGGATGGTGCAGGTGAGGACGAGGGCGGCGCCGAACTCGCCGCGATCGAGCGCGGTGCGGCTATCGGCGTAGGCGCGCTCGAGCACCGGCTGCAGTTCGCGGCGATGAACGAATTCGAAACGTTGCTGCGGGCGCGACTCACGCCACTCGTCGTCGATGGCGAACGACGTCACGGGATCGCCGTCCATCTGCAGCAGCGACGCGCGCGCCCGGCCGAGCACCGCGATAAGGCGGCGGATGATATCGAGCGCCGATGCCTCGACCAGGGCGCCGCCGTCGATCGAGCGGACCAGGAATGCTTCGCTGAACGCGCGCGACAGCCAGTGTGCTTTGCTGCCGCCGGACAGGTGCGTGACGGCCTCGGCGCATTGCTGCTGCCAGGCGCGCACCTGGTTCACGTCGGCCGGCGCCGTCGTATCAGCCGCCAGCTGCTGCTGGAGTTCCTGTCCGCGATGAATGAGCAAGTCGACGTGGCGAATCGCCGTGTCGCGCGCATCGCGCGGGCTGTCGGCCATGATTGATCAGACCGATCGCGGCGGAGTCGACCGCGGACGGCGGGCGCGCCGCAGGAGCTCGGCGATCTGATCGATGTGCGACCGCATCGCGTGGAACGCGCCGTCAGGATCGCGTCGCCGCAGCGCGGCGACGACCGCCTCGTGCCCCTGAACCGATCGCTCCGGTCGGCCCTTCTGGCGCAGCGTCGCTCTTCGTGATTCGACGAGCAGGTCGTTCAGGGTCTCCATCAGCCGCATGACGACGCGGTTGCGGGTGGCGCGAGCGAGGGCGGCATGGAACGCGGTGTCCTCGACGAGCGTCGCCGCGCCGGCTTTCAGCTTGCGGCGCTGCGTGTCGAGAATCCGCTGCAGGTCGGCGATATCGTCGTCGGTGATCCGCGTGGCCGCGAACCGCGCGACCGCCGGCTCGAACATGCGTCGGACATCGAGGAGTTCCTCGCTGAGGTCGCGCCGGTAGGTAAGGATCGAGGCCAGCGGCGCGACGAGCCGATCGACATCGAGTTCGCGCGCGAACGTCCCCTGGCCGTGCCGCGTCTCGAGGAGACCGATGGTCTCGAGCAGGCGGAACGCGTCGCGGACCGAGCCGCGGCTGACGCGAAACCGCGCGGCCAGCTGGCGCTCGGCCGGCAGCGGCTGGCCGGTCGGCAGCGTCCCATCGAGGATCAGAACGCGGATCCGGTCGGCAATCTCCTCGGCGACGCGCGCTTTCTTTATCGGTTGAATGACCGCCGCTTCGCGCCGCGAGGCTGCCGCGCCGGACAGGCCCGCAGCAGGGTTGACACGGGGCCGGGTGGATGTCAGACTCCGTCCCCTTACTGGTCCGACCACTGGGCCAGTTTATCATCACAACCGCGTTCGGCGTTCGGCGTTCGGCGTTCGCGTTCCAGGTTCTGCGGTTCTCGTTCCAGGTTCTGGGTTCTCGTTCCAGGTTCTGGGTTCTCGTTCCGGGTTCTCGGTTCCGGTTCTCGGTTCATGCAGGCTGTCGAGTTCAGCACCGCCGGCTCTCCGCGCGCCGTGGCGCGCGCCATCGAGGACTTCGCCCGCGCGCAAGCCCACGTGGCTGCGATTGTGGTTCCCTGGGAAAGCGACGCGACCGCGTTGAACATGGCCGTCACCGCCGTCACCGGCGAAGGCTGGGCGATCGAGCACACCAACCTCGGTACGATCACGCTCACCGATCATGGCAGCGGCGCAACCCGTGTCGCGGTGACGGCTGCCGGCCGCGTCGCGCACGATACACCGGAGCTCGCGGCGATCTTCGAACGGTTTACGCGGCAGCTCCATCGTCAGTTCAGCGGCGCGTCATGAGCGAACCGGCGACCTCGGCGGCGCCGGCGGTGATGCTTCGTGTCGCGGAAGCGCGCGTCGAAGACATCGCGCATGCGGTGGCGCGCATCTCGCCGGCCGACCTGGCGCGTATCGGTGCGCGGCGCGGCGACATCGTCAAGATTACCGGCCGCACGACCGCAGTAGCGCGGGTTGACGTCTCTGACGCTGGCCACGACGGCATCGTGCAAATCGACGGCACCATTCGCAGCAACTGCGGCGCTGCGCTCGACGAGCCGATCGCCGTCGCACCTGTCGAATCGGCGCAAGCCGTTGCGGTGCGGCTCGCGCCGGTCTTGTCGGGCGGCGCGGCGCCGATCGTCGCACCGGATCGGCTGCTCGAGGATCTCGTCGGCGTGCCGATCGTCGCCGGTTGCGCGCTGCGTATCCCCACGTTTGCGAAGGCGGTCAATTTCCAGGTGGTCCGGACGATTCCGTCCGGAACGGTCGTCATCGGCCCGCGCACCGACATTCGCATCGTCGAGGGCGAGCAGACGGCGGCGACTGCGCCGGCCGTGTCGTACGAGGACATCGGCGGGCTCGAACGCGAGGTGGCGCGCGTACGCGAGCTCGTCGAGTTGCCGCTGAAGCACGCGCGCCTGTTCGAGCGACTCGGGATCCTTGCGCCGAAGGGCGTGCTCTTGTACGGCCCGCCCGGCACCGGCAAGACGCTGCTGGCGCGCGCGGTCGCCGCGGAGAGCCGTGTCCACTTCATTCACCTCAACGGCCCGGAGATCATGCGCAAGTTCTACGGCGAGAGCGAAGCGCGGCTCCGCGAGCTGTTCGAGGAAGCTGCCCGCCGCGCGCCGGCGATTCTCTTCATCGACGAGATCGACGCCGTCGCGCCGAAGCGTGCCGATGTGGCCGGCGAGGTCGAGAAGCGCGTCGTCGCGCAGCTGCTCAGCCTGATGGACGGGTTCGTGTCGCGCGGTCAGGTAATCGTGATGGGCGCGACGAACCTGCCCGAGGTTCTGGATCCGGCGCTGCGCCGTCCGGGGCGCTTCGATCGGGAAATCGAAATCGGCGTGCCGAACACGCAAGGGCGGCTGCAGATCCTGCGCATCCACACGCGCGCGATGCCGCTCGGTCCCGACGTCAACCTCGCCGAGATCGCGGAGCACTCGCACGGGTTCGTCGGCGCCGACCTCGAGGCGTTGTGCCAGGAAGTCGGGATGATCACGTTGCGGAAGTACCTCTCCGCGGTGAGCGTGAGGCCGGTTGCGACAGAGATCGCGGTCCGGCTGAAGCCGGACACTACCGATACGGCCGTCGTGGACGACGACGCGCTCGTCGTGACGCGTGAGGATTTCCTGGCCGGGCTCGGCGAGGTCGAGCCGAGCGCGACGCGCGAGTTCTACATCGAGAAGAGCACCGCGACGTTCGCGTCGATCGGCGGACTCGACGAGGTGAAACGGATACTCGATGCGGTGGTCGAACGCTCGCGCGGCGACGACGGCCTCTACGCGCAGATCGGGCTCACGCCGCCGCGCGGCGTGCTCCTCACCGGCCCGTCGGGCAGCGGCAAGACCGCCATGGCGCGCGCGTTGTCGGGTGAGAAGCAGCTCCCGCTGATCGCCGTCGACGGCCCGCAGCTCTACTCGAAGTGGTTCGGCGAGTCCGAAAAGGCGCTTCGCGACGTTTTCAAGAAGGCGCGTCGCGCCGCACCGTGCCTGCTCTTCTTCGACAACGTCGACGCGCTGGCGCCGCGCAACGCCGCCGATGTTGCCGGGGCGGGCGTGCACCAGCGTCTGTTGAGCCAGCTGCTTCGCGAAATCGACAACCTCCGCGACGTCCGCGGTGTATTGCTGATCGCCGCGACCGATCGGCCGGAGCGCGTCGAGCCGGCGCTTTTGCGGAGCGGCCGTTTCGACTACGTGCTGCCGTTCGACAACCCTGACGCGAGCGCGCGGGCGGCGATTCTCGGCGTCTGCTGCCGGCAGATGCCGCTCGCTGCCGACGTCGATCTCGACGAACTTGCGACCCGCACCGATGGCTTGACCGGCGCGGATCTCGAGGCGCTGTGCAAGAAGGCGGCGCTCGTCGCGATCGCCGATTTCCAGCGCGGCGCGCGCGGTGGCCCGTTGGTCGTTCGACGGAGTGATTTTGAAGGGGTGTTGCATGTCGACGGAGCGCGAAGCCTTTAGCCGAGCGGCAGTCGCTCGGCTGGAGCCTTCGCGCTCCATCGCGATGTGAAGGGGACGTCATGGCCTATACCGAACTGACCGTCTGGACCCGCGGCATCATCATGGACAAGGAAGGCCGCGACATCGTCAATTCCGTCGCCGCGTCGGCGCGCCTCGAGGGCAAGTTCGCGCAGGCGATGGAGAACTACGTCGACAACCCCGATCGCACCAATGCGCCGACGCGGAAGTACTGCCGCATCAGCGACAGTGAGATCGAGAATGCGCTCACCTACGAAAACGAGCAGCCCAACATCGTCGTGCTCGTCGAACAGACGATGGTGAAGGGCTGGGATTACATGCGCGGCATGCCGCCTGGCGGCACGCTGGTGATCAACACCCACTACACGCCCGAGTACATGCTGCGCTTCGTGCCGATGCCGGAGCGGCTGGCGCAACTGGTCTGCATCGATGCGGCCAAGCTCGCCGATCACAAGTGGCTCTATTACCGGCTCGGCGAGCTGGGCCTCGATCGGCTCTCGACCGAAGGCGCCGCCGAGCGCAGCAAGGCGATCGCGCCGGATATCGCCGCGCCGCTGATCGCCGCGGTGGTGAAGACGACTGGCATCGTCAAGCTCGAAACGATCGAGCCGATGATCGCGAACAAGAGCGCGTTCCGCGCAGCGCTCGATGAGCTGAAGATTCTGCCGATCGGGCAGGCCGTCGCCTGAAGGGTGAGGGGACTTGGGGACAGGGGGACTAGGGGACTAGGGAACTAGGGACTCGCGGCCCTCCCCTAGCGCAGCGCTACCGTCGTTCGGACACGACCAAGAGGTTTGAGACACATGTCAACCAAAGGTACGCACATCCCTGATTGGCTGCAGGTGCCGTTTGCCGGGATCACGCCGGCGCCGACGCAGCAGAAGGGGCAGGACCTGTTTCCCACCGGTAACTGGCGCGCGATCCGGCCGGTGTACCGCGACAAGATGCCGCCGTGCAACAACGCCTGCGGCACCAACGAGAAGATCCAGGGCTATCTCGACCTCGTGAAGCGCGGGAAATATCTCGATGCCTACGCGCTGATCAAGGAAGACATGCCGTTCCCATCGATCACGGGACGCGTCTGCTATCACCCGTGCGAGCAGGCATGCAACCGCGGCCAGCACGACGAGGCGATCTCGATCCGCGCGGTCGAGCGGTTCCTCGGCGATCTCGGCCAGGCGCTGGCGCGCGATGTCGTTGCCGCCGGACCGTCGAACGGCATGACGGTGGCAATCGTCGGATCGGGACCGGCCGGGCACAGTGCCGCATATCAGCTGGCGCGGCTTGGCTATGACGTGACGATTCTCGAGAGATCGCCGAAGGCCGGCGGCCTGAATCGCGGCGGCATTCCCGACTGGGTTCTGCCGCAGGCGGTCCTCGATCGCGAGATCGAGCGGCTCGTCGAGCTCGGCATCACGATCAAAACGAACACCGAGGTGGGCAAGGACATCACCTTCGACGACCTGCGCCGCACCTACGACGCGGTGGTGCTCGCCGTCGGCTTGATCGACCCGAATAGCGCCCGCGCCGAGGGCGAGGACAAGGACGGCGTCCTTTTCGGCCTGCCCTTCCTGCGTGACATCGGCATGGGCACGTCGACGGCCAAGCTTGGCGCGCGCGTCGCGGTGATCGGTGGCGGCAACACCGCGATCGACTGCGCCCGCGAGGCGCTGCGCCAGGGCGCCGAAGAAGTGACGATGATCACCGTCGAGGCGAACACCAGCGAGATGCCGGCGGTCCCCGAGGATCTGCACGACATGCTCGAGGAAGGCGTCGAGCTGCTGCACGGCCTCGCGATGACGGCGGTGCTGGGCAACGGGCGTGTCGAGGGGCTGCAGCTGCACCCCGCCAAATTTACCGGCAAGGTGAACGCCTCGCCGATCGCGATCGATCGCCAGACCTCGCCGGTGCGGTTTGTCGTCGACAACGTGATCATCGCCGTCGGCCAGCATGCGTCGCTGGCGTGGCTGCCCGACGAGTTCAAGACCGAGCGCGGCACGATCAAGGTGGATCGCTTCGGCCGCCTCGGCGACACCAACGTGTTCGCGGCCGGCGACGTCGTGCAGCTTGGCACCGGACAGCAGCTGATGGTGGTGAACGCGGTCGGCGACGGCAAACGGGTCGCCTTCAATCTCGATCGCGTCCTCCGCCACGAGCCGCTGCAGGAACGGATGGTCGCGGTCGACGTGATTACCGACCTGAAGCGGATGAACATGACCTACTTCCCGCACTTCCCGCGCGTCCAGCAGACGATGCTCGAGTCGCTGGTGCGCCGGCGGACGCAGGACGAAGTGATCCGCGCGTTCAGTGAAGAGCAGGCGGTCGAAGAAGCCAACCGCTGCTTCAGCTGCGGCACGTGCAACGCCTGCGACAACTGTTATCTGGTCTGCCCGGAGCCGTGCATCATCCGCCACGATCGATCCAACGGCCTCTACAAGATTCTCGTTGACTACTGCAAAGGCTGCCGCGTCTGCATCGAAGAGTGTCCCACCGGCTGCCTCGAGGGCGTGCCGGAGCTGGACTTCGACACCGGCGTCGTCCGCATGGACACCGCCTTCGCGATCACGCAGGGGCTCCACGGCCGTCAGGCGGCGGAATTGAAACTGGTTCCGACGAAGACGAAACAGATTTGACGCGCAGCCGCGGGTCACGTAGCGCGGGCCTTCAGGCCTGCATACGACCGCGGGCAGCCCTGAAGGGCTGCACTACGCGTGCACGTGATGTGAGGAGTTACTTATGGCGACGCTAGCACCCGCAACAAAGAAGAAGGTTCGCATCAACGGCTGCGTGGCGGCGGCGCAGGCGGCGAAGTTCGCCGACGTCGACGTCATCACCGCGTATCCGATCCGTCCCTACACCGCGACGATGATGGCGCTTGCGCAGATGGTGGCGAACGGCGAACTCGACGCCGAGTACATCGTCGCCGACAGCGAGCACTCGCAGTTGAGCATCGCCCACGGCGCGGCCTCGTCCGGCGCGCGCGTCTTCACCGGCAGCTCCGGCGTCGGCGTGCACTACGCCTACGAGCTCTACTCGCCGATCTCCGGCAGCCGCATGCCGGTGCAGATGATGATCGCCGACCGCACGCTCGATCCGCCGGGTGACTTCGGATCGGAGCACACCGACGCGCTGGCGACGCGCGACATGGGCTGGCTGATGGGATGGTCGTGCGACGCGCAGGAAGCGTTCGACAATCATTTGATGGCCTACCGCATCGGCGAGGATCCGCGCGTGCTGCTGCCGCAGATGGTTTGCCAGGACGGGTTCTTCGTGTCGCACATCACCACCGATGTCGAACTGCCGGACGGCGGGCAGATGAAGGAATTTCTGCCGCCCTACAAGCATCCCTATCCGCTCGATCCACGGCATCCGGTGTCGCACGGACCGCAGATCATGCCCGAGCAGGGGCCGCCGCTGCAGCTCGAACGCGCCCGCGCGATGGAGGGCGCCATGCCGGTGATCGAACAAGTGCACGACGAGTTCGCGCGGATCTTCGGGCGCCGCTATGATCCCTGGCTCGAAGAGTTCATGACCGACGATGCCGAGGTGGTGTTCTTCCTGCAGGGCGCCCACGGCGTGACGGCGCGCCACGCCATCCGCCACATGCGCGAGCGCGGCGCGAAGGTCGGCATGGTGCGGCTGCGCACGATCCGTCCCTATCCGACCGACCGCGTGATGGAGGCGCTCAGCAAGTTCAAGGTCGTCGGCGTGGTCGAGACCAACATGGGCCTCGGCAGCGTCAGCAGCGGCGGCTCGCTCTACGCCGAGGTCTGCGCCTCGCTCTACGAGAGCGACCGGCGCCCGATCATCATGTCGTTCATGGCCGGCATGGGCGGCGAAGCGATCGTGATGAAAGAGTTCTACTGGATGACGAACAAGCTGATCGAAGCGCAGAAGCGCGGCAAGGTCGAGAAGCGCACGCACTGGGTGGGCTTCGAGGAGTAAAAGCGATTGCTGAATAAGCAATCTGCAATTGACGGAGATTCACCATGCCTGCGATTGAAATCGAAAGACAGATGCTCCCGATGCTGGGCAGCCCGAACCAGGGTGCGCGGTTCTACAACCCGGATCTGCCGCAGACCGAGCCGTTCGTCCCGGGCCATCGCACCTGCGCGGGGTGCGGCCCATCGATTCAGTACCGGATGACGAGCAAGGCCGCCGGCGACAACACGATCCTGGTCGGACCGACCGGCTGCATGTATGTCGCGAACAGCTCGTATCTGTGCACGCCGTACAACGTGCCGTGGGCGCACACGCAGATCGGCAGCGCCGGCAGTTTCACGGCCGGCGTCGCCGCTGCCTACGAAGCGCTGATCCGCAAGGGCAAGTGGAAGGGCGCCTTCCCGAACATCATCTGCGAGGCCGGCGACGGCAGCGCCTCCGACATCGGCATCGGATCGATCTCGGGCGCGCTCTACCGGAATCACGACTGCCTGATCATCTGCTACGACAACGAGCAGTACGCGAACACCGGCATCCAGGCCTCGTCGCGCACGCCGTACGGCGGCATGACGACCTTCTCGCCGCCTGGACCGAAGGTCCCGGAGGCCAAGACGCTCTTCCCGAAGGATCTGGCGCGAATGATGGCCGCCGGCCATCCGCACTGCTACGTCGCCACGGCGAGCGTCGGCTATCCGATCGATCTGATGAACAAGGTGCGCAAAGGCTTGAACCAGAAGGGCGCATCGTTCCTGATGATCTACACCCCGTGCCAGAAGGGCTTCGTCTACGAGACGCCGCGCTCGATCGATCTCGGCCGCCTCGTCGTCGAGTGCGGGCTGTATCCGATCTGGGAATGGAGTCCGGAGAAGCGTGAGTACGACTACAGCTTCCGACCGCAGCACATGCGTCCCGTCGCCGAGTACCTCAAACTGCAGGGCCGCTTCGGCCATCTGCACGCCGAACACATCGCGACCTTGCAGCGGTTCGCCAACGAGCAGTGGCGGATGATGGGCGTCGAGATTCCAGAGGCGCTGGTGCGCGCCACCGATCCGGCCACCGTCGCCGACATGGCGTCGGCAGAAGCGGCTGCAGCGATTGCCCATACGGTGTAGCCGCTTGGCGTGAGGCTTGAGGCTCGAGGCTTATCGACGGAGAAAACATGAGCGACTCGAATCAGCAACCGGCGACCACCCAAGAGAGCTACATCGTCGCCGAAGGGAAGAAGCGCGGCGCGACGCGCGACGTGCGGCCGGAAGCGGCGCACGATCGCTATTTCACGGTGCTGCGCGTCCATGCCGGCGACGCGCTGCTCACCGAGAACTGGCACACGAAGGAAGTGCTCGACCACGTGCGGAGCAACTTCGAGGGCTACACCTTTCAGATGCGCACGCTCGAAGCGTGGGGCGCGATGGTCGAGAGCGATCGCCGCGGCTACTACACCGCCGGCGGTCGCATCTGGGTGCTCGATCTGGAGCCCGCGGCGGGTAAGCGCAAGCGGTTCCTCGCGCCGCGGCACTGAGCGCTCGCCGTCAAGGGCTGATGGCTGCCATTGACAGAGACATGCGTGTACTACTGATTGACGATACGCCAGAGATTGCGGAGCTGCTGTCGTACGCGCTCCGCGATCACGGCTATGAGGTCGCAGCCGTCGGGTTCGATCCGGCGATCGGCGATCTGATCGACCAGCATCAGCCGAATGCGCTGGTGTTCGACTGCACGTCGTACGACATGGCCGAGATGCTGTTCGACGCCGTGCGCAACACCCCGCAGTACGCTGCGCTGCCGATCGTCATCGTCAGCGACACGCCGGAGAAAGCCGACGCGAGCCTTCGCCGCCGCAACGCCGAACGCGTGCTGCTAATCCCGAAGCCCTTCAGCGGCAGCCAGATCGCTCGCGCGATCGCGCAGCTCCTTCCAACAAACAATCAGCAATCAGCAATCAGCAATCAGCATTTGTAATGTGGTCCCTGGACGACTGGCGATACGTGGCGCGCACGCTGGTGATCGACCCGAAGGGCCGCGAGTGGTCGGTCGCGCTGATGGATCTGCTCGGCCAGGAAGGCGACCCTGACATGCCGAACCAGTGGCTCGAGCTGCAGTTCGCGTCCGGCCGCTTCTTCACGCTGATCTACTCGTCGACTGGCGCCGTGCAATGGGAACGCGGCCACCGCACGATCGACGAGGCGATGGACGTCTACGAGCGCCTGCTCACATCGGTCCGCAGCGGCCGCCTCGATCCGTCGCAGCCAACGTTCCGCGAGGATCTGCTCGACGATTAGCGATTTCGAAGACCGTCACACATACCTTCTCACCCGCGACCGGTACTCGCGATAACTGGCGCCGAACTTTCGATCGAGATAGCGCTCCTCGCGCAGAACGATGCCGAAGTGCAGCGCGACGAGGAGCGGCACCAGCAGGACGATGCCCCACCACGTGTTCACCGCGAGCGTGAGGCCGATGTAGAGCAGCGTCAACGAGACGTAGAGCGGATTGCGAGAGAACCCGAACGGGCCCGAGGTGACAATCGTCGTCGCCGGCCGTGCCGGGTTGATGTTCGTTCCGGCCGCCTTCATCGTCCGCCGGCCCCAGTTCGCGATCCCGAGCGCGACGACGATCAGCGACAGTCCCAGCGCGAGCGCCGCTGGCGTCGCGAGGATTGGGCGCGGCGCCAGCCACTGTGCAACGAGTGCGACGACGAACACCCCGAGATACAGGAACGGTGGATGCGCGATTACGCCAGCATTGTCAGGCGCGGCAGCCTCGCGTTCCATCCGCGTGCTCGCTGCCTTACGGCAACAGGCCCGTGGTGTTCCGCTTCGGCACGAAGCCGACCGGAATACGCGTTACTTCCTTCAGCGACTTGATGTCGATTACCGACACGTCGTTGGTGACCGGGTTGGCCACGTAGGCCGTCTTGCCGTCGGGCGTCAGCGTCACCCACGCGGCGCCCTTGCCGCCGAGTTCGGCGCCGCCGAGCGGCGTCAGATCCGGCAGTGAGTACGCATATAGATAGTTGTTCAACCGGCTGCAGACCACGAGCGTCTTCTGATCGGCGGTGACCGCCATGCCATGCGACGGGTCTGAGCCGGCCGGCACGGTCTGTTTTCCTGGCGGCAGATCCGGATTGTTGATTCGGCGGATCTCTTTCTGCGTCGCGAAATCGACGACCGCGAAGCCGTTGAATCCCGAGAGCTGAACGAAAATCCACTTCGTCGATCCATCCGGGTTCGCCGAGAACGCCATCGGCCGGACGCCGAGATCCATCTCGAGCACCCACGCCGTCTGGTCGGTCGCGGCGTCGAACACGTTGATCGACTTGCCGGCAATCGACCCGGCGACGACGTACTTGCCGTCGGGCGTGACGTAGGCGTTGTGGATGCTGCCTCGGGTCTGCAGCGTCTTGACGGTCTTCATCGCCTCGGTGTCGATTACGTCGACGCCGCCCGGCGCCTCGATGATGCCGACGTAAACCTTGCGGCCATCGCGGCCGACCGCGATGTTGTTCGGATGGCCGCTCAGCTTCACCCGCTTGGCGACCTTCAGCGTCCGAGTGTCGACGACATCCAGCGTGCTCTCGGCTTCATTGCTGACGTAGATCCGGCTGCCGTCGGGCGCCACGGCGGCGCCGTGGTTCACCTCGATCCCCTCGATCACACCGACCACCTTGTTGGTGACCGGATCGATGACGTGGACGTTGTCGCCGGCGCTGTTGGTCTGGATGATCCGGACCTTCTTCTCAGCGGCGCGCGGTGCTGGCGCGCAGAGGCACGCCGTGGCCGCAATCGCCAGTGATCCGCGAAGTAGCTGCCTCTTCGTCATTGCTCGCTCCTTGAGCTGCCGACCACCCAGTTTTTCAGGACCTGCCACTCGGGATCGTTTTGCGAGGTCCAGTGTTTGCCGCCGTTGTGAAAGAAGTCGCCGCCCGCCTGTTCGGCGAGCGGATGCACGAGAAGCATGCTCTTGATGCTTCCCGGGACGACCACGCGACGAACCGCCTCGAAGTTCTTGCGCGACTCCTCCTCGTTCCACATCGTGCGGCCCGGCGGCAGCGGCTGCAGCCGCAGGGGCGTTCCCGACGCGTGGCACGAGATGCAGCGGGCATGGCCGGGACGCTTGGCGAGAAAAATCGGCTGCACCTGGGTCTTGAACACCTCGAAATCGAGCGACGGCTTCTGCTGCCCCTCGAGCGCGAGCAACATCGCGGCCAGCACAAGGACAATCGTGGTCACAAGGCCTCCTTTACCACGCGATTGCGTAGGCGTCGACGCGTGGATCGGTACCGGCGCTCAGCACGCCGCTTTTCGGATCGACGACGATCGCGGCCAGCGAACCCATTGTCCACGGGCCCGACACGCGCAGCTTGTGTCCGCGCGTGGTGAGGCCGTCGCGCACCGGCTGCGGGACGCGCTGCTCCACGGAGATCTCGCCCGGGTACATCGTGTGCGGGAACGGCGACGCCGGGAAGCTGCGCGTCGCCCAGCGCGGCGCTTCGATCGCCTCCTGCACGTTCATCCCGAAGTCGACGACGTTCAGGAGCGTCTGCAGCGTACGGAACACCTGGTCGTCGCCGCCGGGGCTGCCGACGATCATGAACGGCTGGTTGTCCTTCATCACCAGGGTGCTCTGCAGGGTGCTGCGCGGCCGCTTGCCGGGCGCGAGAGCATTGGCTTCGCCTTCGATCAACGAGTAGTAGTCGCCGCGGCAGTTGAAAATGAAGCCGAGATCGCCCATCACGACACCGGTGCCGAAGCCGCTGTGGAGGCTCGGCTCGAAGCTGACCATGTTGCGGTCCTTGTCGACGACGGCGAGATAGCTGGTGTCGCCTTCGTGATCGGCCTCGCCCCGCAGGTTGACGTGCCATGGCCGGTTCAGCGCCTGCGTCGAGCGCGTGTATTTCTCCGGCGTCCCTGGCCGCAGCTCCATCGAGGCGTGCGACGGATCGATCAATGCGCGCCGCTCGCGCGCGTAGTCCTTCGACAGCAGCCCTTCGAACGGGATCTGAATGAAGTCGGTGTCGCCGAGATATTTCTCGCGGTCGGCCATCGCCAGCTTGACCGCCTCGATGCCGGCGTGGATGTACTCGGGACTGTTGTGCTTCATCGCCTTGAGGTCGTAGCCCTCGAGGATGTTCAGCGCGAAGAGCTCGGTCGGTCCTTGGTTGGCGGAGGCGTTCTTGTAGACGCGGTAGCCGCGGTAGTCGGTCGAGACCGGCGTCTCGAACTTCGCCGTATACGACGCGAAGTCGTCGTAACGGAACAGGCCGCCTTCCGCTTCGGAGAACTGCGCCATCGCGCGCGCGATGTCCCCCTTGTAGAAGCGATCGCGCGCGGCCTTCAGCGCCTCGTGGCGGCCCTTGGCGGCGTTCTCCTTCTCGGCGTCGACCAGCTTGCGCAGCGTCCGCGCGAGATCTGGATTCCTGAACACTTCGCCCGGCTTCGGCGCCGCGCCGTTCGGAAAATACACCTTGACGCTGCTCGGATATTTCTTCAGCTTCCGCGACGTCGCGATCGCGCCGGCCATCCGCTCGCCGATCGGGAAGCCGTTCTCGGCCATCTCGATCGCCGGCTGCAGCACCTGCGCGAACGACATCGTCCCCCAGCGATCGAGCAACAGGTACCACGCGTCGACGACGCCGGGAACCGTGCCGGAGAGCAGCGAGTCGCTCTCGGGCAGCTTGCCGTCGCGGTTCTCCTTGTACCACTCGATCGTCGCGAGCTTCGGCGCCGTGCCCTCGGCGTTGATCGAGACGACGGCCTTCGCCTTCGCGTCGTAGACGAGGATCACGGCGTCGCTGCCGACGCCGTTCGACGCCGCGTCGACGATGCCGAGCACCGCCTGGCTGGCGACGGCCGCGTCGAAGGCGTTGCCGCCGGCGCGGAGCATCCGCTCGGCCGCCTGCGTCGCTTCCGGTTTCATCGACGCCGCCGCCTGCGTTCGCCCGCGGATCACCGGCCGCATCGTCGCGACGCGTACGTCGTCTTGTTCCTGACCCGAGAGATGAGCGGTACCGAGGACGCCGAGAAGGAGGAGGACGCCGCGAAGAACGTGATGCGTGCGCATGGGACCTCCAATAATCGTGACGCCTGCAATTAAGAATTCGAACTTAAGAATTAAGAATTCGTCCAAGCGCTCGCGGGATCCGGATGATTGATGCCCCACCGGCTGTCTCGCACATGTGAACGCATTCTTAATTCGTAATTCCTAATTCTTAATTTTCACGAGCACATCATATGCGGGAATGGTGAGGAATTCTTCCAATTCGTCCGACGTGGCGACCTGCTCGAAGAGGCGGCGCGCGGCGGGAAAATGGCCGCGATCGAAGCGCGCGGCGCCCACTTCTTCGCGCACCCGCGCGTATTCTTCCTCGACCCGTTTCGTCACCAGCTCGCGCGTCACCGGCGTGCCATCGTCCAGCGACGCGCCGTGCTTCAGCCACTGCCAGATCTGCGTTCGCGAGATCTCTGCCGTGGCGGCGTCCTCCATCAGGTTATAGATCGGCACCGCTCCCTGGCCGCCGAGCCACGCCTCGAGGTACTGGATGCCGACGCGGATGTTGTGGCGCAGGCCGGCATCGGTGCGAGTCCCCTTCGGCGGCTCGACCAGCTTCGCCGCGTCGGCGACGACCTCGTCACGCTTGCGATCGATCTGGTTGGGCGCCGGCATGCCGTCGTTGAACACCTGCATCGCGATCGGTACGAGCCCGGGATGCGCGACCCACGTGCCGTCGTGCCCTTCGCGGACTTCGCGCAGCTTGTCGGCACGCACCTTGTCGAGCGCGCGTTCGTTCTCTTCGGGGTTGTCTTTGATCGGAATCTGCGCAGCCATGCCGCCCATCGCGTGGACGTTGCGGCGGTGGCAGGTTTTGATCAGCAGCTGCGTGTAGGCCTTCAGGAACGGCGCCTCCATCGTCACCTGTCCGCGGTCGGGCATGACGAAGTTCGGAGCGGCGCGGAGCGTCTTGATCGAGCTGAAGATGTAGTCCCAGCGGCCGCAGTTCAAGCCGGCGCTGTGCTCGCGCAACTCGTACAGGATCTCGTCCATCTCGAACGCGGCGGGCAACGTTTCGATCAGAACAGTCGCCTTGATCGTGCCGCGCGGCACGCCGAGCTCCGCCTGTGCGTGCAGGAAGATGTCGTTCCACAATCGCGCTTCGAGATGGCTCTGCATCTTCGGCAGATAGAAGTACGGCCCGGTGCCGGCCGCACGGAGCGCTGCCGCGTTGTGGAAGAAGTAGAGACCGAAGTCGACGAGCATGCCTGGCGCCGGCTTGCCGTCCACCTCGAAGTGGCGCTCGAGCAGGTGGAAGCCGCGCGGGCGAACGAGCAGCGTCGCGGTCTTCGGATTCAACGAGTAGCGTTTCCCGGCCTCCGACTGGAACGAGATCGTCCGGCGGACGGCGTCCATCAAGTTGGACTGCCCGGCGACGACGTTGTCCCAGGTCGGCGAGTTGGCGTCTTCGAAATCCGCCATGAACACCGAGGCGCCGGAGTTGAGCGCGTTGATGATCATCTTGCGGTCGACCGGGCCGGTGATCTCGACGCGGCGATCGAGGAGATCGGCCGGCAGCGGCGCGACGGTCCACGCGCGGGTGCGGATGTCGGCGGTCTCCGCCAGGAAATCGAGCGGCTCCCCGCGGTCGAAACGGCGCTGCGCAGCGCGCCGTCGGTCCAGCAGTTCCTCGATCCGCGGCCGGAAGCGCCGGGTGAGATCTTCGACGAACGCGACCGCGGCGGGCGTCAGCACGCGGTCGATGTGCTCTATCTGGGTCACCGCCATAGGGCGCCTACATTAACCGAAGAATCACGTCTGCGTCACCCAGCCGAAGCTCGGGAAGAACTACAGAGGCACAGAGGCACGGAGAAATCAGCGTGTCCGGAGATGACAACTCACGAGGTGGCTCGCGACGGCCGCGAAGCGGGCAACGCGCGCTCAGCGTGCGCGTGCCGATCTCTGTGGCTCTGTGTCTCTGTGGTTATTCCGTGGACGGTGACGCGGCGTGACAGTTAGGACCACACGCGGACAGAAAACTGCACGCGCCGCGGCGGCTGGGCCGAGACACCCTGGCCGAAGAATGGTGAGCTGCACGATCGTCATCGAGGCCGGCGGCCGATCGCCGACACGAACGCTCGAACATCGTAGCCGCCAGGCTCGATGCGGTCGAAACGAGCCGCGAATCCGACGTTGTACGCGAACGGGCGACGTGGTACCCTCCTTCGCAACATGCGGTCTCCAGCGTTTCGATTGACGATCGGCGCGGCTGCGTGGATTGCGATCGGCGTCGCCGCTCTTCTGCTCGTCCGTTCGGAACAGCGCATCAAAAGCGTCATCGACTCTGCGCGCACCGTCGATCAGCAGGCGCGTGACGCCATCGATGCGTTCGCGGAGGCGCGCGTCGCGCAACAGGCCTACGTCGCCGCAGGCCAGGGCATCGGCTTCTGGATGCCGAAGGTGACGGCGAGTTCGCAACGCGCCGACGCCGCGCTGGCTGCGCTGCGGTCGTCGGCAAGCCCGCAGACGCTCGCCGCAACCGACAAAGCGATGGAGTCCGCGAAGGCGTTCGCCGAAATCGAACAGCGCGTGCGTGAGTACTTGAAGACCGGCCAGCAGCTGATGGCCGGCGACGTCGTGTTCACGGAAGGGACGCAGGCGGCGACGACGGCGATGCGCCAGGTCGAAACGGCGCGCCAGGAAGAAGCCCAGGCAGTGGACGCGACCATCGCGATGCTGCGCAACCAGGAGGCAATCGCCCTTGGCGCCGCCGCCGCGGTCGCCGGCCTCATCGTCCTCGTGCTCGTGTTCGTGCCGAAGGCGAAGATCGAACCGGCCGACGCGTCTCCGTCGATCGCGCCGGCGCGGCCGCCCGCGACTGAACGGATCGCGCCCCCCGTCGCGCCCGAGCCGACGATGATTGACACGTTCAAGGCGGCGGCGACGCTCGCCACCGATTTCGGCCGCGTGCGCGACCTGGACGATCTCACGCGGCTGCTCAGCCGGTCTGCCGATCTGATGGACGCGAGCGGCCTTATGGTGTGGATGGCCGGCGACGCGACCTCGGATCTGCGGCCGGTGCTCGCCCACGGCTACAGCGCCGACGTGCTGGCGCGGATTCCCGCGATGCCGCGAACCGCCGACAACGCCGCCGCCAAAGCGTTCCGATCGAACACGCTGCAGATCGTGCTGAGGCGGCCCGGTAAGTCGACCGGCGCAGTGGTCGCGCCCATCATGTCCGCGAATGGCTGCGTCGGCGCCCTGTCCGCGGAAATCCGCCACGGCGCCGAAACGTCGGAAACGACCCAGGCCCTCGCCATGCTCTTCGCCGCGCACCTTGCGACTGTCGTCGCGCAGGCGCCGGCGGAAGTTGAGTCCGCGAGGGCTGCCGCCCAGTAGCGGTCGACTCAGCCTCAAGCCCCAAGCCAAGCCTCAAGCTAAGCCTCAAGCCAAGCCTCAAGCCTTAGGCTTGCGGCTTGCGGCCTGAGGCTGATCGTCCGCGACCGGCCACGATCTTTGCCGTGACGCTGCTCTCCTTGCGGTCGCGGACGATGCCGATTGTCAGCTCGTCGCTCCGGGCATCGCGAACGGCGCGGACCAGGTCTTCTCGCGAGCGCACCGGCTGTCCATCAACCAATGTGATCACATCGCCTGCTTTGATGCCGGCGCGTGAGGCGGCGGATCCGTCGGTGACCGATCGCACCAAAACGCCCTCCTTCGCGCCGAAGTATTCCGCGAGCTGATCGGACAGCGGATCGACGTCGACGCCGAGGCGCGAGGTGGACGTCAGGCCGGGCAGATCGAAGTCGAAGGGCATGCCGCGCGGCAGCATGTCGAGATACGGCAGCCGATCGACGAAGGCGCGCATATCGGGCAGCCGATCGCGATAGACAAAGTTCCCGCTCAAGGCACCGTGTCCTTCGCGCGGCGTGATCTCGAGGTCGCGCTGCTGCCCGTCGCGAAGCACGGTCGCCTTCACGCTCCGGCCCGGCGGTGTTTCCTGGACGAGGCGCGTGAACTGGCGCACGCTGCGGACCCGCTCGCCGTCGAAGGTGACGAACACGTCCGAGCGCTTGACGCCAGCCTTCTCAGCGGGACTGTCGGGCCGAACCTCTTCCACGACGACGCCGGTCTCCTTACCGTCAGTGACCTGGACGCCGATCTCTGCGCCGCGTCCGGCGAGGACCATGAAATCGCGCCCCAGCCCGTCGCGCTGCGCGTCCGGCGGCGCCTGAGCCACGACACGGACACCCAGGATGGCGACGCCTGCTACCGCAGCCACGACGCCTGCGATCACCGTGTTTTTCATTGGCGTTCTCCTGCGAAGGTCAGTATCCGACTCTCAGACGAAAGGTTGCGGGGAAAAGTTGTTTAGAATCCGGCCATGGCGAAAACGCACGGGCCGGCGCAACGGCCGAGCGAAACGAAGGCGCAGATCCTCGAACGGATCGATCGGGAGAAGGTCAAGTTCCTGCGCCTCCAGTTCACCGACATCCTCGGCACGATCAAGAACGTCGAGATTCCGGACCGGCAATTCGAGGAGGCGCTCGACGGCAAAATCATGTTCGACGGCTCGTCGATCGAAGGCTTCGTGCGCATCGAGGAATCGGACATGTACCTGCGTCCGGATCTCTCGACCTTTCGCGTCTTCCCGTGGCCCGGCACGACCGGCGAGAAGGTGGCGCGGCTGATCTGCGACATCTACACGCCCGACGGGCAGCCGTTCATCGGCGATCCGCGCGGCTGCTTGAAGAAGGTGATCGCCATGGCGGCGGCGAAGGGCTTCGCGATGAACGCCGGCCCCGAAGCCGAGTTCTTCCTGTTCCAGACCAGGAATGGCGTCCCGACCACCGAAACCCACGACGGCGCCAGCTACTTCGATTTGAGCCCCGTCGATCAGGGTGAAGACGTCCGTCGCGAGATCGTGCTCGCGCTCGAAGCGATGGGCTTCCACGTCGAGGCCGCGCATCACGAGGTCGCGCCCGGCCAGCACGAGATCGACTTCCGCTACGACGACGTCCTGACGACTGCCGACAGTATCAGCACGTTCCGGTTCGTGGTGAAGAACATCGCGATCCGCAACGGGCTGCACGCGACGTTCATGCCGAAGCCGATCTACGGCATCAACGGTTCCGGCATGCACACGCATATGTCGCTCTTCGCCGGCGGCACGAACATCTTCTTCGACCAGAAGGCGCAGTTCCAGCTGAGTGAGAACTGCCTGAATTACATCGGCGGCATCCTCCGCCACGCGAAAGGTTTCTGCGCGATTACGAATCCGCTGGTCAACTCCTACAAGCGGCTCGTGCCCGGGTACGAAGCGCCGACCGCGATCTCGTGGTCCGAGAAGAATCGGAGTCCGCTGGTGCGCGTGCCCGCAACGCGCGGCACCGGGACGCGCATCGAGTTGCGCATGCCCGATCCGTCGTGCAACCCGTATCTCGCGCTGGCGGTGATGCTGCGCTCCGGACTCGACGGGATCGACAAGCAGATCGATCCAGGACCGCCGATCAACAAGAACATCTACAAGATGAGCCACCGCGAACGGCGGCATCTGCGGATCGACGAGCTGCCTGGGAATCTGAGCGAGGCGCTCGACGAGCTCGAGAAGGACGACCTCGTGAAGGACACGCTCGGCGAACACCTCTTCGAGCACTTCGTGACGGCCAAGCGCGAAGAGTGGCTCGACTACATCAAGCACGTCTCGCCTTGGGAAATCGACCGCTACCTCGGAATGTACTGACTCGGCTGTCGGCTGTCGCTGGAAAGTTAGAAGTGAGAAGTTAGAAGTTAGAAGTGCGGGCGGCCACGTCGCTTGGGGTTCTCGAGACGGCGACGAGGATGACCGCGAGGCGCGGCAGATGGGCGCGGGCAGCAGGTGCGGACCACCACATGCCGGGAATACCCGAGAGTCCGTACTTCTAACTTCTCACTTCTAACTTCTAACTTTTCCCGGTGGCGACCGGAAGCCGCGGCCGAAGGCGCGGCTTCCGGTCGTCACCTCACCACCGTACGCGCCACACCAGCTGCACGATGCGCGCGGTGTTGGCGTCGACGCCCAGCAACTGGGTCAGGCGGAAGCTGTCGGCGCTCGTGCCGACGGTGGAGTTGCTCGTCAGCGTGCCGTTGTTCGCCACCGGACCCTGGTTGCCACTCGGGAAGTAGGTCGAGGTAAAGCCGAGCGGCGTCCCGGCGGTCGATCCGGGGTTGAAGTACGGCGTGTTGAACGCGTTCAGCATCTCGGCGCGGAACTCGAACGTCACCGGGCCGTGGATCTTCAGGCGCTTCGAGGCGCCGATGTCGAACCGCACCAGCGGCGGCCCGTTGACGACGAGGCTGCGTCCGCCGCAGTCGCCGTAGCCGGGGGACGTTTCGATGCAGTCGGGCCCGTTTGCCGGCGCAAGGTAGCGGCCAGTCGGCACGCCGAGCGCGCTGTAGCCGGTCGGCGACGTGGCGCTGACGTTGAACGCGCGCACGGTGTTCTGAATGATGTCGTCCGGCAAAATGTAAACCTGGCCGTTCTCGGCGTGGCGGAGACCGACCGCGCTGCGGAAGTCGTCCTCGCTCATCCCGATGAGGCGGACATTGCCGAAGTCGAGCATCTCGCCAGTCTGGATGCGCGCCACGCCGTCGAGCGACCAGCCGCCGATCAGCGCGTCCTTGAGCGCGCCGGCACTGCCGCCCCACCGCTGCTCGCGGCCGAACGGCAGCTCGTAGATCCAGTTGGTCTTGAACGCGTGCTGCACGCCGCCCACCTGCCCGCTCTGCAGGATCTCGGCGGTCGGCTTCTGCAGGCCGTAGCGCTGCGAGATGAACGCCTGACCCCATGCGTAGCCGAGCGAGTAGCTCAACCCGCCGGAGAACCGCTTGCGCACCTCGAACTGCATCGAGTTGTAGCGCGTGCCGCCGACGTTGGTCGTCAGCAGCGCGCCGCCGAGCGCGTCGGGGTTGGCGACGAAGAAGTTCGCCGGCAGATTGGCCGCGGCGGCGTTGCCGCGGAACGTCGTGTTGCCCAGCAGCCCGTTCGGAATCGTCGCGGCGGTACACCCGACGGCGTTGTTGCACATGAAGCCGAAGGGGTTCGGATTCTGTGCGGCCAGATAACCGAGGAAGTTCGCGTTGGTCCAGCTCGGACCGACGTATTGCGAGGCGTCGCCAGCTCGCGCGGCGTTCTGACCGTTCAGGTAAGCGAGGAAGATCGGCAGCGGCGAGGTCCCGGGCGCGCCGGTATAGGCGAACGTCGCGCCGCGGCCGGCGGCGATGTTGGCCTGCAGGTTCGCCTGCGCCTGGCGGAACTCGTTCACGAACCCGTTGGTGGCGATGTTCGGTTCGTTGAGATCGATCGTTTCCCAGTCCTGTCGATGGCGGCTGCCAACGTAGCGGATCTCGAGCGCGGTGTCCCGTCCCAGCTTCCGTTGCCAGCCGACGGTGTAGGACTGCGTGTACGGGAGCTGCAGGTTCGAGTCGAACGCGTTGAGGATGTTGGTCAGCGAGTTCGTCGCGATCGGATACGAGACTGCCGGCGCCGCCGGCAGCGTCGGGTTGTTGCGCAGCAGGATCGGCAGCGCGCTGTTCGTGTTGTCGCGCTGCAGCGTCTGCAGGATGCCCTGGTTGTTGCCGAACACGCCGGTGAAATCCGACATGCCCGGACGTTGATACGCGATCGCGAAGCCGCCGCGCAGCACGCTGTCGCCCTCGATCGCGCCGAAAACGGCGCGGCCGATGCCGCCGTTCATCGCTGGCATCTGATAGGCGAGCCCGATGCTCGGCGCGAGGTTGTTCTTATCGGTCCGGTAGGCGTACGTGCCGGCTGGATACTGGACGTAGTTCGGCCGTGAGCCGCCCAGGGTCCCGGGCTGGAACAGGTTGCAGCCGGCAATGTTGCCGACGCCGGACACGCCGCACAGGCTCTCGGGCGTGACCGTCGTGTAGCTGTTGTTGGTCGGGTAGAACGGCAGTGACAGGACGTAGCGGAGGCCGGCGCTCACCGTGAGGTTCGTGCTCGCGCGCCACTGATCGGCAGCGTAGAGGTCGAACTCGCGCATGCGCCCCTGCGCCGTCGATTCGCCGAGCGGCACGTACTGGCTTCCGTCAGGGTTGATCCGCGCGGTGCCGGTCAGCGAATTGATCCGGCCGGTGAGCATCGCGTAAAGGTTCTGCGCTTGCGTGATGTCGGCTTGCGACGAGCCCGGAAAATTCGCGCCGGTGAACATCGAGGTCGCCGATTCGGTGGCGAGGACGCCGAAGTTCGCCGTCGGAATGATCGTCTGCTGCTTGATCCAGACGTCGCCCTGCACCATCGATCCACCGAAGGTGACGGTGTGGGTGCCGCGGATGTAGGTCGCCGTGTCCTCGACCACCCACGTCGAGGCCTCGCGCGACTGACCATTGGCCGCACCGCCGCTGGTCGACGTGTTGCCGGTGTTCGGGTTCGTCAACCGGAAGCCGGCGCCGCAGCACGCGTTGAAGAGATCGAGCCTGTAGCCATTGGTCTGGCCGAGGCCGGTGCCCTGCCACAGCGACGGCTCGAGCTCCGGCGAAAAAAGCGTCGCGCCGCCGGTACCGCCGAAGCGCGCTTCGTTCACGATGTGCGAGCCCAGCGTGGATCGCAGCGACTCGGACGTCGTCCAGCGCGTCGACTGCTGGCTGCCGGTCTGCGGAAAGCCGGGAAACGGCACGTGCGCGTTGTTGGTCGTGTCGGGCGTCGAGTTGATGTGGCGATAGTTCATCGATCCGGTCAGCCGATGGTTCTGCGACACGTCGTAATCGAGGCGGACGGTCGGCGCCGGATTGAAATTGTTGGTCGGCGTCTGGAACGTGTACTGCTGCACGAGCGGATTGCTCAACGGGCTGAGACTTCCCGTCGTCCCGGTCGCGGAGCGGATGTCGCCGAGCAGCTTGCCAACCGTCGGATCGAGCGTCGCGAGCTCGCCGTTCGCCGCCGCGAGCTGCAGCAGATTCACCTGGCGCACGCCGGCCGAGGTGTTGTAGCTGAAGATGCCGTTGGTAGCGTCCTCGGTGAGCACCACGCGCTGGAGCGTCGCTTTGGCCGGCCGTCGCTCTTCTTCGTAGTTGAAGAAGAAGAACGCCCTGTTCTTCAGGATCGGACCGCCCTGCGCGATGCCCTGCTGGTAGTCGCGCAGCTCCGGCTTCGGCGCCTTACCGGTCGCCGGATCCGGAGGCAGGTCGCGGTTATTGAACCAGGTGTTGGCGTTCAGCGCATCGTGTCGCAGGTACTCGTACGCGGTCCCGGTCCACCGGTTCGACCCTGATTTGGTGACGAACTTGATCTGTACGCCGCCCTGGCCGGTGGCGTCGGCGGTGTTGCCGGCGGTCGTGACCGTCACCTCTTCAACAGAATCGAGCGTCGGCGTGAGCCGCGCGTAGTAGCCGTCGGAGGTCTTCAGGTAATTGTCCTGGATGTTCATGCCGTCGAGCGTGATGTTGATCGCGCTCTTCGGCAGACCGTTGACGGTGGAGTTGCGCGCCGTGCCGGACGTGTTGAACCCGGGCAGCGATGTCAACGAATCGAGCGCGTTGCGGCTGGTGAGCGGAAGACTTGTGATCTGCGTGGCGGTGAGGTTGGTCGCAATCGACGGCGTCTGCGTCTGGACGACGAGCGCGCTGTCGCCGGTGACCGTCACGTTTTCCTCGAGCGCGCCGACCGAGAGCGTGATCTTCACGCTGGCCGGGATGGCGGCATTGAGGGTGACCTCGTTGAGCGTCGCTGTCTTGAAGCCGATCAGCGAGACGACAACCGAATAGGTGCCGCCAGGCAGCGACGGAATCGTAAAGCCGCCATCGGTTCCCGATACGGTGTTGAATTCGGCACCGGTGCCGTTGTTCTTCACCTTCACGTCAGCGCCCGGGATCACCCCACCCGACGAATCGACGACTGTGCCCGACAACGAGGTGAAGAAGCTGCCCTGGGCGAGCGCCGCGCCAGCCGCGGCCATCGAGAGAACAACCGCGAGGAGGAGCCGCACACCACTCGAGCTCATCGAATCCTCCTTTGACGAAAGCCGCCCCTGCGTAAGCGCGCCGAAAAGTATCGGCACGCGCCGGCAAAAGCAACGGCAAAACGATCGAAGTCGGGCACGGTCCAGTTGG